>Ga0207682_10000896_pt1 | contig 13787 bp, 11 predicted proteins | sample KBSM63metaG_FD_184332 | JGI IMG/M metagenome (GOLD analysis project Ga0207682, IMG submission 184332) | Miscanthus rhizosphere microbial communities from Kellogg Biological Station, Michigan, USA - KBS M6-3 metaG (SPAdes) (version 2) | ecosystem: Host-associated > Plants > Roots > Rhizosphere >... | reverse complement strand
GCCATGATCTCGTGACCGTTCAGCGCGAACGACAGCAGAAACTCGGGACCCAGCGGCTCGACGATCGTCACCCGCGCGTCGACCGTAGCGGGTGCCGTCGCGCCTGCCGGCACTAGCGAGATGTCCTCCGGCCGGACGCCGAACGTCGCGCGCGCTCCCGGCGCGCACGCCATGTCGCCGCAACCACCGAGCGGCAGCGATGCGCCGGCGGCGATCACGTGCGGTCCGTCCGCATGCGCGACGACCTCCGCGGGAATCATGTTCATCGCCGGGCTGCCGATGAAACCGGCGACGAACAGGTTGGCGGGCGCCGCGTAGACGTCGGTCGGCGTGCCGACCTGCTCGACCTTGCCCTTGTTCATGATGACGATGCGGTCGGCGAGCGTCATCGCCTCGACCTGGTCGTGCGTCACGTACACGACCGTCGCGCGCAACTTTTGATGGAGCTTCTTGATCGCACTGCGCAGCCGACTGCGCAGTTCGGCATCGAGGTTGGACAACGGCTCGTCGAACAGGAACACCGCGGGGTCGCGGACGATCGCGCGGCCCATCGCAACGCGCTGCCGCTGGCCGCCCGACAACTCGCCGGGTTTTCGCTCCATGAGCTCGGTCAAGCCCAGAATGGCCGCCGCATTCTGGACGCGGCGATCGACCTCGGCCTTGGGCACGCGCTGCGCGCGCAGCGCGAACGCCATGTTGCCGTACACGGTCTTGTGCGGATAAAGCGCGTAATTCTGGAACACCATCGCGACGTTGCGGTCCTTGGGCGCCATGTTGTTGACGATGCGCTCGCCGATGTGGATCTCGCCGCCGCTCGCCTCCTCGAGCCCCGCGATCATCCGCAGGATCGTCGACTTGCCGCAGCCCGACGGCCCCACGAGCACGACGAATTCCTCGTGCGCGACCGCGAGGTCGATGCCGCATACCGCCTCGACCTCGCCGAACCGCTTGCGCAACGCTTTGAGTTCGAGCTGCGCCATGCGCTACGCGGCGGCGATGCGCCGCGCGACTTCGCGCGCCAGCGCACCCTGGGCGTCACGTTTGCGCGCGGCAAGTGCGTCGATCGCCCGGCGCTTGTCGGCGATCTCGCGCCGATAGCGTGCGAAACTGGCGGCGAGCGGCGCGGGCGCAGGGCCGCCCTGCATCGTGCGCATCGCGATGAAATGCTCGGGCGTGGTGAAGCGCCGGAAGTCGGCCTCGGACAGCCGCGGTGGCCGGCCGATCGCCGCCGTGAACAGAGCTTCGAATTCCGCGAACGGGATGACCGGCAGCGTTATGCCGCCGTCGATCATGCGGCGTGCGAGTCTGCTCGCCACGTCGTGCGCCTGGCGGAACGAAATCCCCTCGGTGCGTACCAGCGAATCGGCGAGCTCGGCCAGCGTTATGCCCGCTTCGTCGATGTGCTTTTTCACCTTCGCGGCGTCGATCGTGACGGCCGAAAGCAATCCAGCGAGGAGCGCCATCATCCGGTGCGCGGTGTCGAACGCGTCGTAGCCCGCGATCTGCACCTCGCCCTCGGAATCGTTCATGTCGGTGAAAGGCGTGTTGTGCACGGCGGTCAGCACGGCTTCGCACCGAGCGGCACCGAGCGACGCCATCAGGCGCAAGTGCTCGACCGGCACCGGGTTGCGCTTCTGCGGCATGATCGAGCTGATTTGCACGAACGCGTCCGGCACGCGCAAGTGTCCGATCTCGAAGCCGGTCCAGCTGTTCAAGTCCTGCACGAACCGTCCGGCGTGGATGAACACGAGCTTGAGCGCCGCATACACGCCAGTCGCGTAATCGGCGGCCGCGATGCACCCGTACGAGTTCTCCTGCACGTCGGCGAAGCCCAGGAGCGCTGCGATCCGCGCACGGTCGAGGTTGAAGCCCGACGTCGTGATCGCCGCGGCCCCCATGCTGCTGAGATCGACCGTGCGCTGCGCGTGAAGCAGCCGGTCCATGTCGCGCAGCGAAAGCTCGATGAACGCGGCGAGATAGTGTCCGTAGGTGGTCGGCTGCGCCGGCTGGCCGTGGGTGTAGGCGACGACGATCGTGCCGCGCTCGCGCTCGGCGACGTCGAGCAGTGCCTCGATCATCGCGGTGTGCTCCGACAGCAGCGCCGCCAGCCTGTCCTTCAGCGCCATCTTGAACACCGTGTGGTCGATGTCGTTGCGACTTCGGCCCGTATGCAGCTTGCCGGCGACGTCCACGCCCAGCCGACGGATCAGCTCGCTCTCGACGTAGAAGAAAAAGTCCTCATGCTCGCCGGTATAGCTCAAGCGGTCGAGGTCGATCGTCTTCAGGATCTCGTCGAGCGCACGAAGGATTTCGCGCGCCTCCGTGTCGGTCAGCAACCCTCGCTCGGCGAGCAGCACCGCGCTCGCCTGGTTGATCTCCATCTGGTAGCGCCAGTGATGACGCTTCACGCCCTCGAAGAGTGGCGCGAGGACCGTATCCTTGTAAACGCGTGCCGGGAATCGCTCGTCACTCATGCTTTCAATCCCGCCAGCGAAATGCCGCGGATGATGTAGCGCTGCAGCAGGAGGAACACGACGATGGTCGGGATCGTCGCCACAGCGGCGCCGGTCATCACCATCTCCCACTCGGTCTGGAACTCGCCCGAGAAGGAGGCGATCCCGACGGGCAGCGTATAGAGGTTGCGGTCGCTGATGGCAATGAGCGGCCACAAAAACGCCGTCCAGCTGCCGAGGAACGTGAAAATCGCGAGCGCCGACAGCGCGGGCGCGACGAGCGGCAGCGCCACCTGCAACCAGACCTGGAACTCATTGAGACCGTCAAGGCGCGCCGCGTCGAGCAGCTCGTCGGGAACGTCCTCGAAGAACTGCTTCATCAGGAACACGCCGAAGCCGGTCATCAGTCCCGGAAACGCGATGCCCCAGTAGGTGTCGAGCCAGCCGAAGTTCCTCGCCATCGAGTACCACGGCAGCACCAGCATTTCCGTCGGGATCATGAGCGTGGAAAGGATGGCGATGAACACGACGTAGCGCCCGCGAAAGCGGAACTTGGCCAGCGTGTAGCCGGCGAGGCTGTCGAAGAAGAGCACCGACAGCGTCGTCGCGGTGCCGACCAGCAGCGAATTGCCGAACCAGCGCGGGAAGTCGGATCGCTCGAAGAGCCGCCGGTAGTTGTCGAGCGTCGGCTCGCGCGGCAGCAGCGAGAGCTCATAGATCTCGTGACTGAGCTTGAACGATCCCGACAGCATGTACACGAACGGCATCACCATGACGATGCCGCCCAGCAGCAGCAGCGTCCACGCGGCGATGCTTGCCGGCGACGTTCGGCGGGCGTCGATCATCGGCTGCGCAAGAGCTTCAATTGCAGGACCGAAATCGCGAGCAGGATCGCGAACAGCACGACCGTCTGGGTTGCGGCGTAGCCCATCTCGAACTGCTTGAACGCCGTCTCGAAGATCATCAGCACCAGCGGCTTGGTCGCGTCGAGAGGTCCGCCCTGGCCGTTGGTCATCGCGTAGACGTAGTCGAAGATGCGCAGGTACGCGATGGAGCTCGTCACCACCAGGAACACGATCGTCGGACGCAGAAGCGGCAGCGTGACCTCGAACAGCACCCGCCACGCGCCGGCGCCGTCGATCGCCGCCGCCTCGTAATAAGTGCGCGGAATGGCCTTGAGGCCGGCGAGGAAGATCACGACCTGGAACCCGATGCCGGCCCAGATCGCGGGCGCGAGCACGGCCGGCAGCGCCTGCGTCGTGGAGCGCAGGAACGGCATCGAACCGAAGCCCAGCGACGTCAGCCACACATTGAACACGCCCACCGGAGGCGGCTGGTAGAACCAGCGCCATACCCACGCCATCGCCACCGCCGTGGTCAGGTGCGGCACGAAGTAGAGCGCGCGCAGCAGCCCCTGGCCGAAGCGCACACGGTCGAGGTGATACGCGACGACGAACGACAGCAGCATGCTGAGCGTGACGCCGAGCCCGAGATAGAGGAAGGTGTTGCCGATCACCGTCCAGAACAGCGGGTCCTGTGCAAGGCGGGCATAGTTGGCGAGCCCGACGAATTGCATGCGGCCGACGATGTTCCAGTTCGTGAGCGACGCGTAGAACGCTTCCGCGGTCGGATAGAACCGGATCGAGACGAAGAACAGCACCGGGAGCGCGAGGAATCCCCACGCCCAGATCGCTCGCTTCTGCCCGATCGTCAGATCGCGCAACCGCCGTATCACTTACTTCTTGTAGAACGCGTCGAGGAGCTTCTGCTCTTCGGCCGCGGCTTGCGCGACCGCGTCCTTGGTGGCCACGTTCTTGAGCGCGACCTTGTCGATCATGTCCATGAAGACCTTGCGTTGCGCGCTCTCGTTCACGAAGTCGGTCGCGTACGAATAGGCGAGTCCGCGGACGAAGGGCCCGTACTTGACGTGGTTTCGATTCGCGTCCTTCTCCGCGACGCTCTTGCGCGCCGGCAGCTCGCCCACCGTGTTCATCCAGAGCTCCATCGCTTCGGGGGTGGTGATGAACTTCAGGAACTTCACCGACGCGTCCAGCTTGGCGCCGGTGGCCTTGGTGGTGATGCCGTTCACCCAATACGACGCGAAGTTCGCCTTGATGTTGTTGCGCGCGGGTAGCTCGGCCACGCCGTATTCGAGCCCCTTCTGGCCGTCGAGCGCGCCCAGCCGGAACGAGCCGTCGATGGTCATGCCCGCCTTGCCGGAGCGGAAAGCGGTGACGCCGTCGGTCAGGAACCCGATCTGCCCGACCTTCTGCTTCGCGAAAAGATCGACGTACCACTGCGTGGCGGCGACGCCGGCGTCGGTGTTGTACGCGACCGTCTTCCTGTCGGCGGAATAGGGCATTCCTCCGTACTCGCGGATCAGCACCTCGCGCAGCCAGTGGTGATCCTGTCCGCCCATGTCGATCGTGATGCCCTCCTGCAGCAGGTCGCCGCTCGGGCTGCGCTTGGTGAGCTTGCCGGCATAGTCGACGAGCTCGTCGAGCGTCGCCGGCGGACGGTTGGGATCGAGCCCCGCTTCCTTGAACAGGGTCTTGTTCCAGAACAGGGCCAGCGAGCGCACGGCGGTCGGCAGCGCATAGTATTTGCCGTCGACCTTCATCTGCTGCACGATCGGGAAGAACTCGCGGTCGATCTCGACGGCGCTGAAATCGCTTGCGGGCAGCGGCTGCAGCAGCCCCGCCTTCAGGTAGTCCTGCAGCCAGCCGTAGAAGAGTTGCACGACGTCGGGTCCTTGCCCGGCTGGAATGGCCGCCGCGATCTTGACGCGGAAGTCGTCGTACGGCACCTGCGTGTGCTTGACCTTGATGCCGGGATTGGCGGCCTCGAACCGCTTGATCAGCTCGTCGATCGCTTGCACGCGCTGTGCAAACGTGTACTGCCAGTATTCGATCTCGACCTGCGCACTCGCCGGAACGGTCCACGCCAGCGCTGCGAGGAAAACGCCCAGCCACAATGCCGCTCTTGCTGCCTTGCCCGCCATGGAGTCTCCTCGTTTGCGGCGCGGGTTGCGCCCCTGATACGGCGATGGTAGCGGATATTGCACCGGGTCCTATCCGGTGACCTGTACTGCACAAGGGCGCGCGGGTTAATCCTGCCCGCTGGCGTCGCCGCAACAGCGCCCCCGACGCCTGTCGCCGCCGTTTGGCCGTCCGTCGCTCTGGTCAAATAACGGAAATTCAGAGCCTTACACTCCGGGTCGTCAAAGGGAGACACCTGCATGACCCGGAATCGAACGCGCGGATTCACGTTGCTCGAAGTGATGATCGTCGTCGTCATCGTCGGCGTTCTCGCGGCGATCGCGCTGCCCGCCTATCAAAGCCAGGTGCGCAAGTCGAACCGCTCCGCTGCGCAACAGTTCATGCAGGACGTCGCGCTGCGCGAGCAGCAGATCATGATGGATCAGCGCGGATATGTGCCGGTAACCGACACGGCTTATTTCGGCAACAAGCCATCCGATTCCAATTCCGGCGTCGGACTCGCCGCGCCGAGCTCCACGACGGGCAAGTACACGTTCGTCGTGACGCGCGACAACACGACCACACCTCCGAGCTACACGATCACGGCGACTGCGGTGGGGAGCCAGGACAAGGATGCGAGCCTGAACAAGATGAGCCTCGATCACCTGGGTCAGCGCAAGACGTACACCTCCGGCGGAACCGTCACGGGAAGCTGGTAAGCACGATGGCGTCCAACGCAAAATCGAGCGCAGGGTTCACCGCCGTCGAACTGCTCGTCACGCTGACGATCGTCGGCGTACTCCTCGCGCTCGCGGCGCCGGGACTTCGTCAGCTGACGTTGAACCAGGGCGTCAAGTCGGCGGCGTTCGATCTCTTCTCCGCGCTCGAGTATGCGCGCAGCGAAGCGATCAAGCGGCCGAGTGAAACGGTGACGCTGAAGGCCGGCGCGGTGAGTGATGGCGCATGGTCGACCGGCTGGCGGATTCTCGATGGGGCCGGCGACGTCATTCGCAGCTGGACCATCGCGCCGAGCGTCACGGTCGCCGACACGAACGGCACGCCGCTCACCCAGGTCACGTTCGGCAAGGATGGTCACCTGACCGCTGCGCCGAAGCTGCAGGTCTCCCCGTCGACGACGGTGGACGGCGTCGGCCCGCGCTGCGTCAAGGTCGACTTGATGGGCCGGCCCTATGCGGCAATGGGAGTGTGCTCATGACGCTGCTTGCGTATCGACCGCGCGAGGCAGGCTACCTGCTGATCGAAGTGCTGATCACGATGTTCATCCTGGCCATCGGCTTGCTGGGCGTCGTCGGGCTGCAGGCGCGTGCACAACAGGCTGAAACCGACTCGTATCAGCGCACGCAGGGGCTCGTGCTGCTGCGCGACATCGCGTCGCGAATCAACGCCAACCACGGACAGGCATTCAACACGACGGGCTCGCCGTATCTCGTGCCGACGACAGCGCCGCTCGGCACTGCCTCGACAATCGACTGTACTGCGCCCACGACCACCCCCGACATCGATCTTTGCGCGTGGGATGCCGCGCTCAAGGGCGTGGCCGAAACCTCGGGGGGCAGCAACGTCGGGACGATGATCGGTGCGCGCGGCTGCATCACCAGTCCGGCTGCGCACACGTATCTGGTGGAAGTCGTCTGGCAAGGGCTCACCCCCAGTGCCGCGCCGCCATCGACCGTCGCGTGCGGCGCCAACAGCTATGGCGCGGAAGAGCAACGGCGCGCCGTGACGACGATTGTCCAGATCGGCGACATCAACGCGCCATGACGGAACACTCCATGCCTGCTTTCCGACATTCATCGATCGCGCGTCTGCAATCAACGGTGCGAAGCAGTGGCTTCACGCTCGTCGAGCTGATGGTCGCGATGGCGATCGCGTCCGTGCTGCTGGTGGCGCTCGCGGCGATGTTCGTCAACACCAGTGCCGCGCGCGGCGAGATGGACAAGGCGAGCCGGCAGATCGAGACCGGGCGCTACGCGATGCAGATTCTCGCCGACGAGATGGCGCATGCCGGCTACTACGGCGCGCTCGCCAATCCGCCGTCGCTGCCTGTCACGGTGACGAGCCTGCCCGATCCGTGCGATTTCGCAGTGGCCACCGTTCAGGGAAGCGTGGCGATTCCGCTGCAGGGTTACGCCGGGAAGCCGACGAGTGCTGCGCTCGGAATTTCATGCATCGACGCGGCGGCGGGCTACAAACCGAACACGGCGGTGATCGTCGTCAAGCGCGCCGATACGTCGATAGCGGCCACCGCCGCCACTGCCGGTTTCTACAACATCCAGACCAGCGGCTGTGCCGGCGATGCGGTCCGGTACATCCTCGACAGCCCTTCGGCCACGTTCAACCTGCACGCGAACGGCTCGCCCGGCTGCCTTCCGCTGACCGGTGCTCCGGCCGCGAAGATCACGCCGATCTACAGCCGTATTTTCTATCTCAGCACGTGCTCGAACGCGAGCTGTACGGCGTCGGGCCACGACAGCATTCCAACGCTCAAGCGCATCGACCTGACACCCACGGCGATGTCGGCGCCGGTCGCGCTGGTGGATGGAATCGAGGACATGCAGTTCGAGTACGGCATCGACACCGCCGCCGCGGACGGCACCCCCGATTCGTACACGACGACGCCGTCGTTCGCGAACTGGTCGAACGTGATGGCGGTCCGCGCGCACATCCTCGCGCGAAACATCGACGCAACGCCCGGCTACACGGACGTCAAGACCTACACGCTCGGCGCTGCGACACCGTACACACCCACAGGCGCCGACGTGCATTACCGACGCCACGTCTACAGCGAGCTCGTGCGCCTCACCAATCCGTCCGGACGACGCGAATGAAACGACATCAACCTCTCGCGCGGCAGCGCGGCCTGGCAATGGTCATCGGCATGATCATGCTCGTGCTCCTCACACTGCTCGTCGTATCGGCGATCAACTCGTCGTCGGTCAACCTGCGCATCACCGGCAACATGCAGGCGCAGGACGAGGCGCGGGCAATGGCCCAGCAGGCCATCGAGCGCGTACTCGGCGTCAAGGCGAACTTCTACCCGACGCCGACCGCGCAGGCGGCGACCAACTATTACGTCGACAACAACAGCACCGGCAACGCCGTCTACTCGGTTTCGGTTGCGGCACCGGTGTGCAAGGGCGCGGCCAAGCAGTTTCCCGGCCGCACGACGGATTGCATCAACGGCGCGCGCGCAGGCCTTTTCTGCTGGGACACGCTGTGGGAAGTCGTCGCGACCGCGACCGATGCGAAGACAGGTGTGCGTCAAGTGATTACGCAGGGCGTTGCCATTCCGTTCGAGCCGGGATTCAACCCGGCGACGGTGAGCTGTTAGGCAACGAGTGCCAACCAGGGATTGACATGAAAACGACAACAGCCACGCGTCTATTGCTGACTTGCATGCTCGCGACAGCGGCGAGCACGTCCTTTGCCGAGGACATCGACATCTACAGCCAGAACACGTCGGTCACTCCGGGTGCGCCGAACGTGCTGCTCGTCATGGACAACACGGCGAACTGGAGCCAGAGCTTCGCGAGCAGCACCAAGTTCGCCGCCCAGAAGGTCGCGCTGGCACAAGTTATCAACGCCCTGAAGACGCAGTTCAACCTCGGCCTGATGATGTTCACCGAAACGGGCGGCGGCAATTTGAACCCGGACGGTGGCTACGTTCGTTTCGCGATCCAGCCGATGACCGATGCGAACGGCAATCCGACGAACGCGCGCAACTGCCTGCTGACGATGATCGGCGCCACGCCGACGACGCCGTGCGTGTCGGACGGTCTGCCCATCACGTATTACTCCAATCTCGACATCATCAACGACAAGAGCAACGGCGGCAAAGGCGGCGTCACGATGGGCGAGGCGTACAAGTATTTCGCCGGCGCCAACGCGTACGCGGGCAACGACAAGGTCAAGGCCGATCCGCGCGGATTCATCAGCCAGACGATCGCCGGGCCGCAGTACAAGTCTCCGACTGCCGAGGGGTGCCAGAAGAACTTCATCATCGTGCTCAACAACGGCCCGTTCTCGGACAATTCGTCCGACACGTCGACGGCCACGTCGCAGCTCGTATCCGCGGGCGGATCCAGTGCGGCGACGGTCATCAACCCACCCGACAACGGCACCAGCAACAACAACGAAGCTGACGAATGGACGCGGTTCCTGAACAAGGTGCCGACGGTCCAGGCGATCACGTACACGCTCGAAGTCGGCCCGGCAACCAATGGTGGTGGGCCGTACAACACGGCGTTGCTGCAAAGCATGGGCCGGCAGGGCAAAGGCGGCTACTTCTCGGCAATCGATGCGGCGACGCTGAACACGGCGCTCACCCGAATCTTCAACGACATCCAGGCCGTCAACAGCGTGTTCGCGTCGTCGAGCTTGCCGCTGTCCGCCGACAGTACGGGGAACTTCGCGAACCAGGTGTACATGGCTGTATTCCGTCCCGACGGCGCGGGCCTGCCGCGGTGGCTGGGCAACCTCAAGCAATACAAGTTCGCCGTCGACAGCAACAACAACCTGTTCCTTGCCGATGCCGACAACATTTCAGCCGCAAGCTCGGACAGTGGCTTTGCCGCATCGGGCGCAAGAAGTTTCTGGACGGCCGTCGATACGTCAACGGCACCGGACGCCACATTTGCTGCCGCAACCGACGCGACCACCGGCAGCACCGGGGGTTTCTGGTATTTCGATAACAAGGGCGACGGTGGTAGTTACGACTCGCCTGATGGCGAATGGGTGGAAAAGGGCGGCGCCGCGCAGCAGTTGCGGCTCGCGCACCTGGGCTACGGCGGTCGCGGCGGCATTGGCGACACCAACGCATCGACGCTCAACTCGAAACCGGCGCGCAAGGTCTACACGTGCACGGGAGCCTGCCTGACAACCACCGGTACCGCGCTGTCCGGGACGCCATTCGACTCGACGAACACGGCCATTACGAGCGACGTCAGCCAGTTCGGCATCAACCCGGCGGCGGTCACCGTGACGTCGATCAGCAGCGATCGTTCCGTCAACACGATCGTGGCCGGAACTGTGCTTGGCGGCAGCGTTGCATCGCTCGTCGCGACGGCGACAACGGTGACGGTGACGACGGGCAGTAACCATGGCCTGCCGAACAGCGGCACGACGACGATCATGATCAACGGTTCCAGCATCGCGGGGACCAACGGAACATTTGCGGTTACCAGGACCGGCGCCAAGACCTTCACGTACCCGGTCACCGGCGTGACGGCAGGTACGTCGACCGGTACGCCGACCGCATACAATCCCGCGACGCTCGCGACCGTCACCACCGCGACCAGCCATGGCCTCAGCAACGGAATGGCCGTCCAGCTCTCGGGTGCGGTGTGTCCGCCATCCGCGGGTGCGGGAACGCCGTCGACGGCGGCGTGCGCGATCAACGGGAGCAGCTTCACCGTTGCGAACAAGACGACGAATACGTTCCAGGTTACGCTGCCGTCGGCTGTCGGCGCGAGCGCCAGCGGCACAATGTTCGCATCCGCGATGGTCGCGCGCGTCACGACGTCCGCGGCGCACGGCTATTCGACCGGTGACTCGGTGACGATCGCCAACGCGACGTGCTCGCCAACGGCCTGCTCCGAATACAACACGTCGGCAACGATCTTCAACCTGTCGCCGAACACGTTCGACTATTCATACACGGCGTCCACGTTCCTGCCTGCCGCGACCAATGCAGGCATCACGTCATCCGACACGACGCCGGGTTCGACCGCGCTCACGAACCTGCTGAAGTGGGTGCGCGGCCAGGACACGCAGAACGAGAATGGTTTTCAGGTGGCCGGCGCCGACACCGACGTACGCGCGTCGATCCACGGCGACATCCTGCACGCCCGCCCCGTGATCCTGAATTACGCCCCCAGCGGCTCGACGACGGACAACGTCTACGTGTTCTACGGCGGTAACGACGGTGTGTTCAGGGCAGTGAAGGGTGGCCAGGCCGCCACGGATGGCAAGGAACAATGGGCGTTCGTTCCCAAGGAGTTCTTCCCGATCCTGAAACGCCAGTACGACAACTCGCCGCCGGTACTCTATCCCAGCACGCCGTCCGGCCTCGGTGCGACCAAGCGCAGCTACGCGTGGGACGGCCCCATCGTTTCCTACGTCGAGCGCAACACCTCGGGTGTCGTGACCAAGGCGTACGTTTATCTGTCGGCGCGACGCGGCGGCCGGTTCATCTACGCACTCGACGTGACGTCACCGACGAATCCGAAGATCCTGTGGCGGAAGGGCTGCACGACCGTCGGCACGACGACGACCTGCGACACGGGATACAACGAGCTCGGCCAGACGTGGTCGACGCCCGCCGTCGGCACGGTCGAGGCAAGCGAAGCGAACGGGCATCCTGTCCTCATGTTCGGCGGCGGCTACGATGCAGCGTCCGAAGATCCCGAACCGCCGGCATTGACGGACACGATGGGTCGCGCGGTTTTCGTCGTCGATGCTTTCGACGGGCACGTCATCTGGTCCGCAGGCAACACCGCTACGTCGCCCACGGTGGCAGTCACGGGCATGGACTTCGCCGTCACGGCGGACATCCTTGCACTCGACCGCCACCAGACGGGCTTCATCGATCGGATCTACGCGGCCGATATCGGCGGCAACGTGTGGCGGATCGACACCGCCGGGACGACGACGGCAAGCTGGGCCGTGCACAAGCTCGCCGCACTCGGCAACCGGACGTCGGGGGCGGCTGGGCGCAAGTTCCTCTTCGGGCCCGAGGCGGTGTTCGGCTTGCCCGGCACTTTCGACGCGGTGGTCATCGGCAGCGGCGACCGCGAGCATCCGCTGGTCGGCAATGCGGCGAACAGCACAGCCAACCGCGCCTACATGCTCGTCGACCCCAATACGGGCACCACCGGGACCGACGTCAACATCACCGACTCGACCACCGACCTGTTTGACGCCACGAACGTCGCCAGCACCGTCGACTTGTCGGCCAAGAAAGGCTGGTTCGTCACATTGCGCGCCGGCGAGAAGGTGATCAACGGTCCGGTGGTCGTGGCGAGCGAGATGTTCTTCGGCACGAACCAGCCGTGCGCATCCGGCAAGCTCGACGACAATGATGAGTGCTCGTCGTCCGGCGACACGCTGAGCTGCACGGGCAACCTCGGGATCGCGCGGCGCTACGACATCAACTTCCTGACGGCGCAACCAGCGGGCTTCACGAACTCGAGCAACCTGGCCTCGCGCTCGGAGATCGCGGCAGGCGGCGGATTCCTGCCGACGCCGGTGTCCGGTGTCGTGGAAATCGATGGCACGAACCACGTATTCCTGACGGACAACCCGTTAAATCCGGGCGGCGTGATCAACCCGCACATCAGCGTCACCAGCAAGCGGTTCCGGACGTACTGGCACGCCGTCATCGAATAACGCATTGCTCGCTATCCGGCCTCGCACGACGCGGGGCCGGTAGCGGCGGGCGGCATGACCCGCTGCGGTCGGCTATGCTTCTATCCGACTGCCATCCCCGTTGATTGCCTCTTCCATCGGACCGATGAGCCCCACGCTCGATTTGGGGTCACGCGAATTCAAGGTCGCAGCCGCTTGCATCGCGATCTCGATCGGATTGCACGCGGCGTTCCTGCTCGTGGCGCGCGTCGGCAGCTTCAACGAAGCGTTTTCCAGCGTCCCCGCAAGCAGCGGCGTGCACGTTCGGTTGATAGCGGCGGAGCCAATGGTCGCAGCACCGGTCGCGTCGTCGGACCCAGCGTTGCAGCCTTTGAAGCCGATCCCCCAACGCGTTGCGCGCAGCGCCCGCCCGTATCCGTCGATGCTCGAATTTCGCCCCGTCGATATTCCGCCACGCGCGTTCGACGAGAGTCCCTACCTTCCGCTCGGTAAGCTCACGCGGGCGCCGTCGCCGATCCGTCCGGTGATCGTACCGTATCCCCAAGGGACGGCGATCACCGGCAATGTGGTGGCGCGGCTAACGTTGTTCATCGACGAGGAAGGCAACGTTGCGCGGGTCGTCGTCGGGAGCACGGAGTTGCCCGATGCGTTCGTGCAGGCCGCGAAGGACGCGTTCGAGCCGGCGAAGTTTCGGCCGGGACTGATCGACGACACGGCTGTCAAGGTGCGCATGGTCGTCGACGTGGAGTTCGAGGACCGCGGCGAGAAGCGGCCGAAGCGCAATCGCCAGAAGACGTCCTGAATATAAGCGCGAGCCTTTTCAAGGCAGGGCCGTTCAGGCAAAATACGGCCCTCTAACGGGTCGTTAGCTCAGCTGGTAGAGCAGCGGACTCTTAATCCGTTGGTCGTAGGTTCGATCCCTACACGGCCTACCAACTCTGACAAGGGCTTAGCGAGCGATCGCTAGGCC
>Ga0207682_10000886_pt1 | contig 13865 bp, 10 predicted proteins | sample KBSM63metaG_FD_184332 | JGI IMG/M metagenome (GOLD analysis project Ga0207682, IMG submission 184332) | Miscanthus rhizosphere microbial communities from Kellogg Biological Station, Michigan, USA - KBS M6-3 metaG (SPAdes) (version 2) | ecosystem: Host-associated > Plants > Roots > Rhizosphere >... | reverse complement strand
AGCTGCCACACGGCGTCGACGACCAAGAAGGGACCGTCCTGGGCTTCTGTTGCGCAGAAGTACAAGGGCGACGCAGCCGCCGAGGGCAAGATCGTCAACCTCCTGAAGACCGGTGGAACGGACGACCACAAGAAGGTCACTGCGAGCGACGCCGACCTGAAGGCGGTCGCCGCCGTCGTTCTCTCGTCCAAGTAGTCCCGTGGCAACCGCGAAGCCTCCGGGAGCGTTCCGGAGGGCGTGGCGCTGGCTGTTCTCGCCATCGGCGCGCTGGTCGGTGTTCGCGCTGCTTCTGGTCGGGCTCGTGATCGGCGCCGTGATGGTCATCGGCACGCAGGTCGCCGTGGCCGTCACCGGCACCGACCAGTTCTGCGGCACGACTTGCCACTCGCACGAGAAGTTCGTCTATCCGGAACACCAGCTTAGCGGGCACTACAACAACCGGACCGGCGTGCGCGCCATGTGCGTCGACTGCCACGTTCCGCACGAGTACCCGAAGAAGCTGTTCGTCAAAGCGGAGAAGGGCATCGCCGACGCGATCGCCGAGATGCGCGGCACGATCTCCACCCAGGAGAAGTTCGACCAAGCACGCTGGCGTCTCGCCAACAAGGTGTGGGACGAGATGCGCGAGGACAACTCCAAGAACTGCCGGCACTGCCACGACCCGCAGGCCATGGACAACGCCAAGCAGTCGGAAGACGCCGTCAAGCAGCACAAGAAGTTCGCTTCCGGCAAGGCCACCTGCATCGACTGCCACACCGGAGTCGCACACAAGGAGCCCACGGAGCCGCAGCCGCCGGCGAAGGCTGCTTCCGGCCAGTAAGTACTTCCCCTATGTCCCACACGGGCGATTGCTGCGACTTTGGTCGCGGCATAAGGTCTCTGGATGATTCGACGGTCACTTGACGCGAGCGGGAGAACGGTGATGGGCAGGGAACGGCTTCCGTACTGGCTCATGGTTGCACTGGCGACCGTGATGGCTGCGTCCCTGGCAGGTTGCGGAGGCGATGGCGGCGAAGCGGGTCCAGCCGGCCCGCCCGGTCCGGCCGGACCTCCTGGAACCCCCGGAACTCCAGGAACGCCCGGCACCCCCGGCACTCCCGGAGGAGGCGGCTCGACGAGCGTTCCCAGCAACGCGCTGACCGATCCCGCTGCAATTTCCGCCAATGCCGCGGTCTGGGCCGACCTCAAGCCGACGGTCACCATCACCAGCGTCACGATCGCCAGCCCGCCGGTCGTCAAGTTCACTGTCGTCGACAGCTTCGGGAAGGCCGTCGTCGGTCTCGGCAACACCAGCAAGAGCGCGACGGCGGTGGTCGCGAGCTACCCGAACCTGTCCTTCGCCATCGCCAAGCTCGTGCCGGGCGCCTCGGGCTCGCCGAGCAAATGGGTGAGCTACATCGTCACCACCGTGCCGAGCTCGGCCACGGCCTCGGCGGCGCCGACCCGCCCCAGCACCGACAACACCGGCACGCTGGTCGACAACGGCGACGGCAGCTACGCGTACACCTTCTACCGCGACATCACGACCGTCAAGACGCAGCTCGACGGGATGACCGTGAGCCCGCCTAATGTCATCGCCGACCTCGGTGACGTGAGCTATCAACCGACCCTGACGCATCGCGTGACGATCGCCCTCTCGGGCAACGCACCAGCGACCGGCAGCAACACGCCGACCGGCGCCACGTCGAGCGTCGCCGCGGTGCCGATGAAGCATCCGGCCAACGCCATCTACGACTTCATCCCGGCGACCGGCGCGAAGGTCACGGCGACCGACTTCTCGCGCGAGGTCGTCGCCGTCGCCAATTGCGAGGCTTGTCACCGCCAGCTCGGCGGCATTCCGGGCTTGAGCGAAGCCGAAGACGCCGCCGGCTTCCACGGCGGCAGCCGTAACGAAACCCAGTACTGCGTGGTCTGCCATACCGACCAGCGCCGCTACGGCCAGAAGGAGGCCACCTTCACCTCGAACGGCGCGATCAAGACGTTCACGTCCGAAACCCGCCTCGTCGACGGCCGCACGGTCGGCAATTTCCCGAATTACATCCACAAGGTCCACATGGGACCGTACCTGGTCCACGAGAAGTACGACTACGCAGGCGTCCAGCCCGAGCACACCACGTATCCGCAGGACATTCGCAACTGCACGTCGTGCCACGACGGCTCGAGCACGGTCTCGCGCACGACCAAGACCAAGGACGGCGACAACTGGAAGACGAAGCCGAGCTCGCTGGCCTGCGGCGCGTGTCACGACGGCATCAACTTCAAGACCGCCACCGGCCTCACGCTGAAGGACAAGGCCGCCGGACTGACGCAGTCGAACATCAATGGCACCGGCCTCGCGCACCCCGCAGGCCCGCTGCCCGACGACTCGCAATGCGCTCTGTGCCACAAGTCGAACGGCACGTTCCCCGCGGCCGACATCGACCTGGCGCACTTCCCGGTGACACCGCCGAATCCGGGCAACGCGCTCGCGGTCGCCGGCGGCAACGCCAACACGAACTCCGCCTGGATCGCTTCGGGCGGCTCGGTCGGGCGGCTCCCGCCTGGCGCGATCACGCCGACCTACGAAGTGAAGAGCGTCTCGCGCAACGCGAGCAAACAGCCGGTGATGGTGTTCCGCTGGCGGCAGAACGGCGGCGTGGCTCCGCTCGCCGACTTCGCCTCCGCCCCCGTCAATCCGGCGACCGGTCAAAAGGAGATGTGGATCGGCTTCATGGGGTCGCCGAGCGCGCAGTTCGTGTACTCGGTCCCGCAGGACGGGCTCGCCGCACCCGCCGACTTCAATGCGTCGGCCGCGGGTTACCTGCGCAAGATCTGGGACGGCACAGCGACCGGCGCGGGGGCAGGCACCCTTACCGGTCCGGACGCCAGCGGCTTCTACACCGTGACGCTCACCGGCGTCACGATCCCCGACAACGCGGTCATGCTCACCGGGGGCATGGGCTACTCGTACAACGCCACCAGCACCCAGCCACTCACCCAGACCAACCTGGCCGACTTCCCGGTGACCGATCCCGTGGCGGGGCAGACGAACAAGAAGGGCGGCCTGATCGTGATCGCGCCCAACGTCCAGATGGTCGCGACCGGCTACACCGGCCGGCGCGCGATCGTCGAGGACAAGCGCTGCAACGCCTGCCACCAGGAACTCGGCACCTTCACCGAAGACGCGTTCCACGCCGGGCAGCGCAACGACGCCACGACCTGCTCGTGGTGCCACAACCCGAACAGGACCAGCAGCGGCTGGTCGGCGGACTCGACTGCCTTCGTGCATGCGATCCACGGGGGGGCGAAGCGCCAGGTTGCGTACAACTGGCACGCGACATCGGCGACCGAGGGATTCTTCGATGTCACGTACCCGGGCATCCTCAACGACTGCCAGACCTGCCACCTGCCGGGCACCTTCGACTTCAGCGCCACGCCCGGCGCCGCGCTCGGCAACCGCCTGTTGCGTACGACCGCTACGGGCACCCTCGCCGCATCGGTCAGCCTTTCGCCGTATGTCGCGGCCGGGACGAACTACGGCAGCGGGTTCTCCGTCAGCGCCGGCGGGGTCGCCACGCAGGCGGCGCCGACAACCCTCGTGATGTCGCCGACGGTGGCAGTCTGCTCGGCCTGCCACGACTCGAACGATGCGATCACGCACATGAAGGGCAACACCGGCTCGTTCTACCAAGCGCGCAACACCGCGACGAGCGCCAGCGGCGAGACCTGCCTGGTCTGCCACGGCACGGGTCGGACGGCGGACATCGCGGTCATGCACTCGAAGAACCGCTGAGGGCTGGCGAGGCGGAGCACGCGAACGCAAGACATCGGCCTCCGCCCGCCACCCGGCGGGGCCCGGTCGGCAGCAGGAGGACAGGGATGCGGCTGAGCTTGACGGGGACGATGCTGGCAGCGGTGGTTGCAGCGCCTGCCATCGCCGCGCCGACCCCGTCGGGCGGGCCGGCGCCGGCCGACGCGCGCCCTGCCTCCAATGGCCCGGTCGCTTCCCGTTCGTCCGCGGTCGGCCCGCAGCAACGTCCGCCGGCGGTCCAGTACTACGTCGATCTCAACAGCGCGAGCCGCGAGGAGCTCTTGACACTGCCAGGCATCGGCGCCGCGGAAGCCGGTCGGATCATCGCCAACCGGCCCTACCTCTCGAAGACCGACCTGGTCACGAAGAACGCGCTGCCGATCGGTCCGTTCCTGTCGATCAAGCATCTCGTCGTCGCCATGCCGACGGCCGTCGCGAAAGGCAGGCGCTAGATGGCTGCATTCAGCGGCCGGCTTGGGGTGCTGCTCTTGCTCGCCGGGGCGTTCGCGTGCGCGGGCGCGTCGGCCCAGCCGGCATCGGCGGGAGCCGCCAGCGCCGCCGCCAGCCCGGCGACCAGTGCACCGGCGGCGGATGCGGCGAGCGCTCCAGCCAAGCCCAAGGCACCCCTGCCGCCGCGGGAGCAATACAGCGAGAAGGGAGCGGACACCTGCCTCGAATGCCACGATGACGTGACCCCGGGCTACTCGGGCGCCTCGATCTTCAAGGGCAAGCATGGGCACCGCATGGACAAGCGCGCGCCGTTCGGCCCCGGCGGATTGCAGTGCGAAGCCTGCCACGGCCCGGGTGCCCGGCATGCGGCCAGCAAGAATCCCCAATCGATCAACAGCAACAAGGCCAGCTCCTCGCAGACAGTGCAGGAGCGCAACCAGACGTGCCTCGGCTGCCATCAGGAGGGTGCGAGGGTCGGCTGGCATGCCAGCACGCACGAGCGCAACGGCGTCGCATGCGCCGACTGCCATCGGGTCCACCAGGACCGCGACCCCGTGCTCGTGAAGAACAGCGAGCCCGACGTGTGCCTCACCTGTCACCGCCAGAAGCGGGCCGACTTTCAGAAGCCGTCGACCCATCCGGTGCGCTTCGGGCTGATGAGCTGCAGCGATTGCCACAGCCCGCACGGCTCGACGACGACAGCAATGCTGAACAAGCCGACGCTGAACCAGACCTGCTTCAGTTGCCACGCCGACAAGCGCGGTCCGCTGCTGTGGGAGCATGCGCCGGTCGCCGAGGACTGCTCGCTCTGCCACACGGCGCACGGCTCCGTGCGCAGCGCCCTGCTCACCAAGACGCCGCCGCTCCTGTGCCAGCAGTGCCATGCGTCCGCCGACCATCCCTCGGTCGCGCGCACGAGCCAGTCGCTGCCGGGCGGCAGCGCAGGCGGATCGATCTTTCTTGTCGCGGGCGGCTGCACCAACTGCCACTCGCGCGTGCATGGCAGCAATCACCCGGCAGGAGCCAAGCTGTTGCGTTGACGGTCGCGCCGAGGCGTCGCCGCGCGACATGACCGGAATGGATGCGAGATGAAGATCTTCAGCTCCCTTCACCTGCTCGCCGCACTCGGCGCGCTGGGCGCAGCCGCGGGCGCTTCGGCGCAGGTCGACACGTCGCAATGGAAGTGCACTTCGTGTCCTTATCCCAAGGGGACGACAGGCAGCGTCGACGCAGGCCTTGGTTACGTCACCGACTCGTCGAAGAAGTTCGGTGACTACACCGGCCTCGATGAGAAAGGCGCGTTTCTGGACCTTGGCGGCAACGTCAGCTATCGCGGCGGAAACGGCTACTTCGCCGATCTGTGGGGCGCCGACCTGGGTCTCGACAGTCGCCGGCTCTACGGTCAGGCCGGCCGCGAGGGCCTCTATTCCCTGAATGTCGGCTATGCGGAAATTCCGCGCCACCTGACCGACGGAGCCAGCACCCCATTCTTCGGCTTCGGCTCCGGCCTGTTGACGCTGCCACCGGGCTTTCCGGCCGCCGACACGGCCAGCATGCCGCTCGCCGGCACGCTGCAGCCGGTCGATATCGGCTTCAAGTACAAGCGCCTCGACCTCGGCGGCACCTTCATCGGCGAAAAGGGCTGGAGCGCCAACCTGAGCCTGCGCCACGACGAGCGCGACGGGACGCGGCCGATATCGGGATCGTTCCTGTCCACCGCGTCGCAGTTCGTCGCGCCGGTGAACGAGAAGACCGACGGCGCCGAGCTCACGATCGCCTATGCGACCAAGCAGCTGCAGGCAACGGTGAGCTACCTGTTCTCGTCCTTCCGCAACGACGACACGGGAGTGACCTGGTCCAACCCGTTCTTCCCGGCGGTGCCGGGCGCCACCAGCGGGCAGCTCGGACTGGCACCGGACAACCAGTTCCAGCAGCTCCGGGGAACAGCGGCCTACGACATCACGCCGACGATCCGCGTGAGCGGCGAGGCGGCGTTCGGCCGGATGACCCAGAACGACGGCTTCCTCGCGCCGACGGTGAACACGATCCTTGCGCCGACCGTGCCGCCCCTGCCCGCCAATTCGCTGGACGGACAGATCGACACGTTCACCGCGAACATCAAGATGACGGCGGCGCCGATTCAGGGCCTGCGCGTGACGGGCAGCTACGAGCGCGACAACCGCGACAACAAGACGCCGGTTCGCAGCTATCCGACCGTCACGACCGACATGGCAGTCGGCACGACGCCGCGCAACAACACGCCATTCAGCTTCACGCTCGACCGCTTCAAGCTGATCGGCGACTACAGCGGAGGCTTGCCAAACAACTCGCGCCTGACCGGCGGGGCCGAGTACGACATGCGCGAGCGCACCTACCAGGAGGTGGTGACGACGCGCGAGATGACGCTCTGGGGCAAGTTCACCGTGCAGCCGACAGAGAAGCTGTCGGGGTGGCTGAAATACGCGTATTCGTGGCGCGACAACTCCGTCTACGGAACGTCGTACTGGTTCGGCTACCCGGAAAATCCGCTGCTGCGCAAGTTCTACCTGGCCGACCGCCAGCGCAACATGCTCGAGGGCCGGCTCGACTACGCGATCAGCGAGAAGATCTCGCTCGGCGTCTCGGCCGACTATGCGGACGACGACTACAGCCAGTCCTCGGTTGGCCTCACCTCGGCGCGCAGCGCCAACGTGGCCTTCGAGCTCGCGACCGTCTTCACCGATCGGACGCAGGGCCGCGCCTACTTCCAGACCCAGCAGGTCCGGTCGGAGCAGAGCGGCAGCGAGGCGTTCGCGGCGCCCGACTGGACCGGGCGCATGAAGGACAAGTTCGACGTGTTCGGAGTCGGCGTCAAGCACGTCGCGATCCCGAACAAGCTCGACATCGGAGCCGACGTCACTGTCTCGCGCTCGCGCAGCGACATCGCGGTCGACAACATCCTCGCGGCACCGGCCTTCCCGACCGCGAGGACCAAGATGGAGACCTTCAAGCTCTACGGGACCTACAACCTGAAGGACAACCTCTCGATCACCGGCAGCTACCACTACGAGCACTACGATACGCAGGATTGGCGGCTCGACGGCATCGCCCCGGCGACGGTCTCGAACCTGCTCGCGCTCGGCGCGCAGCCGGCGAACTATTCGTTGAGCGTGTTCCGCGTCGCGATGCGCTACCGGTTCTGAGGATCGTGCTCGCTTTCTTTGCGCAGGCTCCCATCGAGATGTCAGCTCCCCTTCGCCGCGCCTGCGGCGCCATCGCGATCGTGTTGGTGGCAGGCTGCGCCACCTCCGCGCCGTCGGCACAGATGACCTCGCCGTTCAACGCCAGCGATGTCGCCTGGAGCCGCGCTGCCGGCACGGCGACGGTCGAAGGCCGCGCCGCGATACCCGCCGGTGGCGGTGCGTCGCGCACCTGCGCCGGCGGCGAGGCGCAACTGCTGCCCGCGAGCGCCTACTCAGCGGAGATGATGCGGATCGTCTTCGGCAGCGAAACTCGCGGCTACGCGACGCTGGCCTCGTCGCCGCGCTATCCCACCAACATCGCTGCCGACTTCAAGAGCACGGTCCGCCGCATCGGCTGCGATGGCGAGGGCCGCTTCCGCTTCGATGGCGTGCCGGCCGGCCGCTGGTACGTCTTTTCCAACGTGATCTGGCGCAACGTCACCGGCGAGGGCGTCCCCGAGGGCGGCGCACTCATGCAGCGCATCGACGTCGCCGACGGGGCGCGGGCCAACGTCCTGCTGACTCCCTGACCGCATCCGGCGCAATCGCCGGCTTCCGGTCATGAGCGACGCGCGCTAGGCCCTCCAGAACGGCTTGCCGCTCTCGAACTGGGCTTGCGATCGCGAGAGCCCGATGTCGCGAAGAAGGTAGTCGTCGAAGCCGGCCAGCTCGCGACGCGCCTGGGCTCGCCGGCGCCATTGCCTGAGCATCGCCATGACGCGGTCGCTCGGCGCCGCGGCCGCTTGGCCGCGCGGGTTCGTGCCGCCGTACAGCGTCACGACGTAGATCAGGAAAGCGCTGCCGCTACGCAAGAGATCATCCATCACGACATCCTCCGGGACCAGGAACGAGGGGAACGAACGTCATTACGCGGGGCCGCCATTGCGCGACGGTTTCGCCACGCCGCCCCTCGATGTCGATTGCAACGGGCGTGGGCTCGACGTCCCCGCGCCTACAACTGCAATCGCGCGAGCCGGTGATGAAACCGCGCCGCAACCGCCTGGTCCGATCGTTCGATCGCATCACGTTCCTCGACGTGGAGATCGAAATGGACGACCGAAGACTGATCGACAAGCTCCTGATCGCCGGCTTGGCACTGGTCGTGTCGATCGTCTGGCTGACCCTGACGGTGGCGATGCCGCTCGCGACATCGGGCTGACAGCGGGAATCGAGATTGCAGCTGTAATCCGCGTCGCTGGCGGGACAGCGGCGCGAGGATGAAAATGCGCCCACCTTGCCGGCGATGAGCGAGATGAGCCCTGCCGAGTCGACCGAGACCGTGAAGCCGCGATACCGGTACCGCATTCCCTGGTTCGGCGGCCTGTTCATCGCCGCGATCGCCGCCCTGGCGATATGGGACGTCGTGCGCGGCTACGGCGCTGCGGCCGACGACACCGATCGCGAGCTGGAAACGCAGGCGCGGGTGATCGCCGAGCAGACCGCGCGCAGCATTCAGGCCGTCGACGTGGTGCTGCGCCACGTCGCCACCGAGTACAAGCGCGGCCGCCTGGCCCGACTGAGCCCCGACGAGCTGCACCACTACCTGCGCGAGCTCTCGGTCGGCCTGAAGCAGATCGACGGCTTCGGCCTGTACGACGCGGATGGCAACGCGGTCGCGCTGTCGTGGGGGCCGGGGCCGTCGGACACGGCCATGCGCAGCATCGCCGATCTGAGCGGCTTTCAGGCGATGCGCGCCGACCCGCAAGCCGAGCTGGGCATTGCCAACGTCATGCGCGCCGACGACGGCGTGTGGGCGCTGCCGCTCGGCCGGCGTCTGGAGAAGCCGTCGGGCGAATTCGCCGGATTGATCGGCGGACGCGCGCTGGTTTCCTATTTCCAGGACTTCTACCGCGACATTCGCGTCAACCCCGGAACGAAGGTGACGCTCCTGCACCGCAACGGGCCCCTGCTCGCACGCTACCCACCGGTGGAAAGCTCCCTCGGCAAGCGCTTCCCGACGATCGATGCGTCGCTCGTGGCGCGTGCTGCCAGCGATGCCGGACCCTTGCGCGCGCGCAGTCCCGTCGACGGCGTCGAGCGCTTCGTCGCGGTGCGGGCCGTGCCCGACTACCCGCTGGCTGTGGTCGTCTCGCGCGACGTTCAGACCGCGCTCGCCGAATGGCGCGCCCAGGCGATCGGTACCGCGCTGCGCACGCTCGCTCTCGGCCTGCTTGGCGTGCTGCTGCTGGCGCTTCTTGCGCGCCAGTTGCGCCGGCTCGACGCTGCGAACGAGTCCCTGAAGGATTCGCGCGAGCGTTTCGCGCTCGCGGTGGCCGGTTCAGACGACGGCATCTGGGACTGGGACCGCGCCACCGACGCGGTCTTCGCATCGGCGCGAGCGCGTGAGCTGTACGGGCTGCCGCCCGGGCCCGAAGAGACACCCCGCGACGCGTGGCACGCGCAAGTGCACGTGCATCCCGACGACGTAGCGCCCCGGTTCGCTGCGGTCGAGGCGAACATGACGGGCAGGACGCCGCTGTACGAGTTCGAGTACAGGGTGCTCCACCCCGACGGACGCTACCGCTGGGTGCGCGCGCGCGGGCTTTGCGTGCGCGACGCCAAAGGCGTGGCGCTGCGCATGGCTGGGTCGGTGAGCGATATCGACACCCGCCGACGCGCCGAAGAGGCGCTGCGCGTCAGCGAGGAGCGCTTCGCGCTCGCCGTCGCCGGCTCGGACGTCGGAGTCTGGGACTGGGACCTGCGCCACGGCATGGCGTTCGAATCGGCACGCGCGCGCGAGATCCAGGGCCTGCCGCCCGGGCCCGAGTCGCAGCGTCTGGACGATCTGATCGCTTCGCTGCGCGTCCATCCGGACGACGCGCCGCTGCGCACCGAGCGCATCAAAGCGCACCTGGCAGGCGAGACCCCGGCCTACGAAGTCGACTACCGGGTCCGCCACGACGATGGCCAGTACCGCTGGGTGCGCGTGCGCGCGCTGTGCATTCGCGACGCCGAGGGACAACCGTGCCGCATGGCCGGTTCGGTGGTCGACATCGATGCGCAGCGCCGCGCCGAGGAGGCGCTGCGGCTCTCGGAGGAGCGTTACGCGATCGCGATGACGGGCTCCGACGAGGCCCACTGGGTCTGGAACGTGAAGACCGACGAGTTGTTCTCGTCGCCACAGCTGCATCGGCTGACGGGCATCGAGGGCGAGCTGCCGACGACGCGCAGCGAATGGAGGGCACGCGTGCCGATGCATCCCGACGACCGCGAAAGCACGCAGCGTGAGGTCGACCTTCACCTGGCCGGGCTGACGCCGCGCCTGCGCGTCGAATACCGCGTCGTCGATCCGGCCGGCGGCGAGGTGCGATGGATCTCCAGCCGCGGCCAGTGCTTCCGCGACGCCGACGGCCGGCCCGACCGCGTCGCAGGCTCCACCTTGGACATCACCGAGCGCAAGCGCGCCGAGGAGGCGCTGCGCGCGAGCGAGGAGCGGTTCGCGCGTGCCGTCGAGGGCTCCAACGACGGCATCCTGGACTGGGACATCGGCAACGACCGCATGTTCGCCTCCGAGCGCGCCATGCGCATCGCCGGTCTCGACCCGGACCTCGTCGTGCGCACGCACGACGAATGGCTCGCGCTGCTCGCCATCCACCCGGACGACGAGCAGACCGTGAAGCGGACCTTTCGCCGCCAGCCGCAGGGCGGCCCAGGCGTGCAGGAGGCCGACTGCCGGGTGCGCCATGGCGACGGCAGCTGGCACTGGGTTCGCTTCCGCGGCCGCCATCTGACCGACTCGCATGGCCGGGCGACGCGCTGGTCGGGGTCGATCAGCGACATCGACGCGCACAAGCGCACCGAGCAGGCGCTGCGCGAGTCCCAGGAGCGCTACCAGCTCGCTGTTGCCGGGTCGAACGAAGGCATGTGGGACTGGGACATGCGCAGCAAGACCTTCTTCCTTTCCGCGCGCGCCCAGGAACTGCTCGGCCTGGAGCCCAGCGAACCGATGCGCCCGTGCGAGGGGTGGTGGAGCTTGTTCCGCTACCACGCCGACGACGAGAAGCGCGTGCACGACGGGTTGAAGGCCTACCTCGACGACCCGGGCGCCGCGCACTGGGAGGTCGAGTACCGGCTCCACCACGCCGTGTCGGACAGCTGGGTCTGGTTCCGCGAGCGCGGCGTCGCGCTGCGCGACGAGCAGGGGCGACCGTACCGGATGGCCGGTTCGCTCGAAGACGTCACCGAACGCAAGAACGCCGAGGCCGAGCGCGACCGGCTCGAATCGCAATTGCGCCAGTCGCAGAAGCTCGAGGCGATGGGCACGCTGGCCGGCGGCATCGCCCACGACTTCAACAACATCCTGTCCGCGATCCTCGGCTACAGCGAGCTGGTCCAGCGCGACAGCGCCGAGGGCACGCCGCGGCGCCGCCACATCGATGCCGCGATGAGCGCCGCGTTACGCGCGAAGTCGCTGGTCGAGCGGATCCTCGCGTTCAGCCGCAGCGGCGCCGGTGAACGCGTCCAGGTCAACGTGCAGTCGGTGGTCGACGAGGCGCTATCGGCAACCGCCGCATCGCTGCCAACGCAGGTGCGGCTCGAGCGCGACCTCGACGCTGGCGACGCGGCGGTACTCGGCGATGCGACCCAGATTCATCAGGTGGTGATGAATCTGTGCGCGAACGCAGTGCAGGCGATGCGTGCGGGCGGGACGCTCAGCGTGACCCTGCAAGCGATCCGCCTGACCGAGGTCGAGCGCGTGTCGACGACGCTGCTGGCGCCCGGCGGCTACGTCAAGCTCGCCGTGCGCGACACCGGCACCGGCATCGCGCCCCAGGTGCTCGAGCGAATCTTCGACCCCTTCTTCACCACCAAGTCCGCCGGCCTCGGCACCGGCCTCGGGCTGTCGCTGGTGCACGGCATCGTCGCCGACCTGGGCGGCGGCGTCGATCTCGACAGCGAAGTCGGCGTCGGCAGCACCTTCACCGTCTACCTGCCGTGGCACGGCAGTGCGCAGGCGACGGAGGCGCAAGGCGAGCCGGTGGCCGGCGGCCGCGGCGAGACCATCCTCCTGATCGACGACGAGGAAACGCTGGTGCGGCTGGGCGAGGAGATGATGGCCGAGCTCGGCTACGAGCCGGTGGGATTCGCATCGAGCGCCGCTGCGCTCGAAAGCTTCCGTGACGGGCCGCAGCGCTTCGACGCAGTGCTGTCCGACGAGGCGATGCCCGAGATGACCGGCTCCGAGCTGGCGCGCGAGATCCGCCGCATCCGGCCCGACATCCCGATCGTGCTGATGAGCGGCTACGTGACGCCGGCGCTGATCGACCGCGCGCGCGAGATCGGCATCAAGGAGGTGCTGGCCAAGCCGCTGGCAGCGCGTGACATCGCGCGCAGCCTGGCCGAGGTGTTGCACTGAGCCCGCGGACGACGGCGGCGTAACGCACCGGCTCGATTCGCAGGCCGCGCCGGCTCGTCATCCTGATGCCGGGCGCGCCAGGCGATGCACCGCCTCGATCAGCGTCGCCCGCGCGATCGGCATCGGCAGCACACCGGCGACGCCGAGCGTGGCCGCACAAGGGCCGCAGCAGCCGACGCTGGCGAAGACCGTGGGCGAGACGACGACGATCGGCACCTCCGGGTAGCGGAGCTTCGCTTCGGCGAGTGGCTGCAAGCCACCGTCGCGCAGGAACGCCAGCTCGAGCACGACCAGCGACAGCGACGGGGCCGGGTCCGCCGATGACGGATCGACGATCTGCCAGCCCTCGGCGTCCAGCCACTCGACGAACAGCGAACGGTTCGCCCGGTCGGTCTCGAGTAGCAGCACCTTGCGCGCGTTCGCCATCGCGTCCCTTCGCTGCGATCGGTCGCTCGGGGTCCTGTCGACCCGGCCAGTCCGCTCGCTTCGATCAGACATTGTGCCCGCCGGCGCAGTCTGCAACGAGTCGCCGGCATTACGTTTGAAATCGCGCGAGGCTTCTCGATTGCCCCTGCTCCGCTCGCAAAACCGCCTTGCTTTGCTAGCATCGTCGGCCTCGTCGATAGAGGCGTCGCCATGCAAGCCGTCTCGCATTTTCAGCCGCACGTCGTTGCGCTCGACGACGATCCCGCGGTGCGCGAACTGCTGACCGAATACCTGTCGGAGAACGACCTGCGCGTGACTGCGCTGGCCAGCGGTGGCGAGCTCGACGCGACCTTGGCGCGCGACCCGATCGACCTGCTCGTTCTCGACCTCAAGCTGGCCGGCGAGGACGGCATGCAGATCGCGCGCCGCCTGCGCGACAGCACCGCGTCGCTGCCGATCCTGATGCTCACCGGCCGCGCCGAGGAGGCCGACCGCGTGATGGGGCTGGAGCTCGGCGCCGACGACTACCTGACCAAGCCCTTCAGCCCGCGCGAGCTGCTGGCGCGAGTGCGCGCCTTGCTGCGCCGCGCCGGCGCGCAGGCCACGGTGGCCGACGCCATCG
>Ga0207682_10000883_pt1 | contig 13912 bp, 14 predicted proteins | sample KBSM63metaG_FD_184332 | JGI IMG/M metagenome (GOLD analysis project Ga0207682, IMG submission 184332) | Miscanthus rhizosphere microbial communities from Kellogg Biological Station, Michigan, USA - KBS M6-3 metaG (SPAdes) (version 2) | ecosystem: Host-associated > Plants > Roots > Rhizosphere >... | reverse complement strand
GCCATGCTGCACGGGGCGCCAGGCTTCTATTCGCCGAGAAAGCTTCCGCCCTGGCTGCAGCCGACCGGCACCGCGGGAGCGACGAGCTTTTACGATACGTCGGCGCTCAAGAATACGCTTGAGCGGTTGGTCGACTTCGACCGCATCAATGCAGGCGAGATGCGCTTCAGCGTCGGAGCGGTGAACGTCACGACAGGCAATTTCGTCTACTTCGACAACCGCACGCACCACATTCGCGCCGAGCACATCATGGCCAGCGGCGCATTGCCCCCGGGCTTTCCGGCGATCGAGATCGACGGGGAACAATATTGGGACGGGGGCCTGGTCTCGAACACGCCCCTGCAATGGGTGCTCGAATGCGAGCAGCGCCAGTACACGCTGGCGTTCCAGGTCGACCTGTGGAGCGCACGCGGCGCCGTCCCCCGCACGCTCGGCGAAGTCGTGACGCGGCAGAAAGATATCCAATATTCGAGCCGGACGCGCGCGAACTCGGACCAGTTCAAGAAGGTGCAGCGGCTGCGCAACGCGCTCGCCGATCTGTTCGTCAACCTGCCCGCCGAGCTCAAGGCAACCCCAGAGTTCGCGCTGCTCAGCCCCGAAGCCGACCGGAAAGTCTACAACATCATACAGCTCATCTACCGCTCGAAGCAGTATGAGGAAGAATCGAAGGATTTCGAATTCTCCCGCCAAAGCATGGGAGACCATTGGACGTCCGGCCGCAACGATATGGTCCGTACGCTCCACCATCCCGAAGTTCTGGAGCGCCCGACCAGTCCGGACGGCGTCTTCACCTTCGACGTCGCCGCTCATGGAAGAATGTCATGAACGCAAACGAAGTGCGCGAACGCGCATTCGCCATGCCGCTGACGCAACCAGCCTATCCTCCGGGGCCGTACCGCTTCCGCGACCGCGAATTCCTGATCCTCACCTATCGCACCGATCCGAAGAAGCTTCGGGAGATCGTCCCGGAGCCGCTCGAGATCTACTCGGACCTGGTGAAGTTCGAATTCATCCGAATGCCCAACTCGACCGGCTTCGGGGACTACACCGAAGCGGGCCAGGTCATCCCGGTCAGGTTTGACGGCGAGAAGGGCAATTACACGCTGAACATGTTCCTCAACGACCATCCGCCGATCGCCGCGGGCCGCGAACTGTGGGGTTTCCCGAAGAAGCTCGCTGGCCCAAGCCTTCGTGTGGAAACGGATACGCTCGTCGGAACGCTCGACTACGGACCCGTCCGCGTTGCGACAGGCACGATGGGATACAAGCATCGGGAAGCGGACGCGGAGGCGACGAGTGCGGAGCTTGCAACGCCCAATTTCCTGCTCAAGATCATCCCGCACGTCGACGGCAGCCCGCGCATTTGCGAGCTCGTTCGCTACCACCTGGAAGACATTCGCCTAAGGGGCGTGTGGACTGGGCCCGGCGCCCTCTCCTTGAATGCCCACGCACTCGCTCCAGTGGCTGAACTACCCATCCTCGAAATTGTCTCCACGGTTCACCTCGTCGCTGACCTGACGCTGGGCCTGGGCGAAGTCGTTCACGATTATCTCGCCGATGCCGCTTCAACCCGCATCGGGGCGCGAAATAGGATCGCAGCAAATGGCTAGAAGCAGCAGGGAGCACGGGTGATGGACGCCAGCTATCTTTCGGCAATCTCCGGGCTCGCAGGCGCAGTCATTGGCGGCCTGACGTCGTTCGGGACAACCTGGCTGACGCAAAGCACCCAGACACGCGAGCGCGCCGCCGACGGCGCACGCAAGCAGCGGGTGCAGCTGTACGTCGGCTTCACCAAGCAGGCTTCGCAGCTGTTTGCCCACGCCCTCAGCCACGACGACGGGGACCTCGGCGAGCTTGCGAAGCTCGACGCCATCATCGCTCACATCCGCATGGTCTCGCCGCCGCAAATCGTCGCGGCCGCCGAGACCGTCATCCAGGCGATCGTCAATGCCTATGCCTGCCCCAACAGAAAACTAGTCGAATTGCGCGAATTCGCGGCCAACGGCGGACTCGACTCCCTTCACACATTCGCTGACCTCTGCCGCAACGAGCTCGACGGCATCCGTCAGTAACCAGCGCGGGCGTGCTGCGCGGGGTGCAACCCAGTCAATCCTCGCAGCGCCCCGCCAGAGCTCGAGGAAGTTCGTAAACCGGGCACGCCTGACTACGCTAATGTCCGCTTTCCACCCTTTCCGGACATTAGCCGAGCGCAGTTCAGGGATATTCAGCTGGCCGTCCGTCGCCGCCCTTCTGGTTGACGCACGCCGGCTTTGCGCGCGCGATCTGCGCGGTCCGGCCGCCGACCCATGCGGCAACGCGGCAAAGCTCGGTCGGATTCGTAAACAACAGTCCGAACGGCGGGGCGGCTCTGGCAAAGCCATGATCGAGCGCCTGTAGAAGGGGGCCGCTGTGCGCATCTGCTGCGGTGCCAGCGCGTCCCAATGCATAGGACAGTTCGATGAGCCGATCCGCATCGTCGGATCGGATCGCATTGGCCTCGCCACTGTCCTTGTACGTTTTGACCTGTCTTCCAAGACTCGACCGAAGCTTTGCGAACATAACGCGCTTAACAAGAGGCAGGGCGGCGCGCGGCTCCGCTGCAACAGCGAGATAGGCAGCACTGGTACCCAGCTTGCTGTCGGCGCTGATTTCGGATCGGGCCTTCGCCGCCCACGGACGGGCAAATTGGCCCTGGTCGCCCAGCAGCATTCGTGCGTACGGACGGGAATCATAGAGCTCCGCCTCTCGCGGCGGATCGTTCGGCGAGAAAGCGATCTGCGCAAGGGCCTTTGCCAATCGGGGGCTCGGTGCGATGCGCTCCACAAGCCTCAGCTCGTTGCCCTGCGTGTTCACATGTGGCCAGTCCGTGGCCTCTAGCGCCGGCAGCAGCGCATCCACATAGACTCGATCCGGCGCGCACCGTTTGAATTTCAGCAAGCTCCAGTGCCACGAGAAATATCGAACTGCGTATCCGAGCATTGGGTTGATTGGATCTCGGCCGGGTTCGCCCGCCAAGCTTGCCCGCGCAACCTGCGCCATAGCTTCGTCGCGTTTCCGTTCGAACGGAGTGGGAGCGTCACATGCGCGAGGCTGGCGAAGCCACACCGGTCGTATTGGCGGGCCCCCGTTCATCACTTGATCGTGCCGGTCGACGCGGCTTGAGCGTTCTATCCGGTGTACCGCGATGACCGCGAGGACAGCGCCCGCGATCAGGCACGCGGCAATCAGTAGCATCAGTCCACATCCACGGCGCACTTTTCCCACTTGGCCCCCTTTGGTTCGTCAGCGCTGCTTAATCAGCGCCGGTACAAAAGGGGTTAAGCGCGCCCGAGCCCTCGGAGATTTCGCTGTCCACCTTCGACCCATTCCGGACATTAGCGCAATCAGCAGGCGACGACGGTTCGAGGTGCAGAATAGAGTGTTACGGGCGGAAGGTTACTCGGGTCTCGCTCCTCAGGCGGAAGCACCCGGACCCCGGTTAAACGAAAATGGCAGCTTACACCGTCAGACGCAAAGTGCATTGCTACGTCACTTAACCCGGGCTGTGGCCGGAGGAGCTTGGCGCCAAGACCGCGCCTTGTAGGCTGGGAAACAGTCGGTCCATCGCGCTCCGCCCAGTACATCCTCAGTTCGGTCTCGCTGTCCCCTGAATTGTCCCAGCTAAGTTGGACCGAACCACCGGGTGTGGAGAGCGCTCCATATTTCACGGCATTGGTCGCTAGCTCATGCAGAGCGAGGACAAGTGGCACGCAGCTCTCTTCAGGCAAGCTGCATTCGAGTCCGCTCAGGCTGATTGCGCCCCTCGCGTTGAAGGGTTCCAATGCTTTCACAGCCAAAGCAGGCAGTCGACATTCTTCCCAGTGTCCGTCGCGTAATATCTCGTTGGCGTCTGCCAATGCTCGAATGCGACCCTGAAGCTTATCGAGCGAACCATTTACGTTGGGAACATCGCGGAAGGTCTGCACCGCAAGCCCTTGAACGACTGCGAGCGTGTTCCTTACGCGATGCTGGAGTTCTCGATTGAGATGCGATTCACGGGCGCGAGTTGATTCCAGTTCGCGGACTGCTCGCCTGAGTGTCTGTCCGACTGCAACAATCAGCATGGAGCATATGAGAAATAAGATCGTGCCGGTCGTATCGGTGGCCGTAGCGAAAAACTCGTATCGTGGTGCCATGAACAGGAAGTTCGCGACGCATGCTGCTGCGATCGTAACTGCCGCCGCAATTCTCCAACTCAGCATCAGAGAGGAAATCAGGATAAATGGGTAATATGAGACGAAGGTCGTATCCGATACGAGCGGATCGAGCGACGCTCGAATGATGGTCGGCGCACCCACCATCGCACACGCGCAAGCAAAAGCTTTAATGCCGGCGGGCGGATCTCCTGAGAGATGAGCCTTAACGAAGCCGATGCGGATCATGTGAGCGGCTCAATGGAAGGTGGCACCCGACAGGGGCGCGGCTGACTGCCAGCCGTTCGGTTCTATCTTGAGCGGCGGATTCCGTTTTCCTTATTGCGACCGAGATTTGCGAACTTGCGTCACCCTAATGCCCGCTTTCCACCCATTTCGAACACTAGCGATCGGCGAATCCACCACGAGCCCAAGGCAGATCATGTCGAGCTTTTCGGTGCTCAGTGTGTTCCACATCGCGGCAAGGCGGCAGTGACAGGCGGGCGGCTTAGCGATCCCGTACCCATATAACTGGCCGGCGCCTGAAGGCAGTATCCGGAAGCTGTTTCGGCCGGGACCTTCACGACATCCGGCGACAGCTTGACCGACGCGGAGGCCGGTCGAAATGCCGGTTTCGAGCTTTGCGCTTCCAACGGAGCCCTGGCGGGCTGCGTGCCCTCGTGAGTCGTCGGGGCATAGTGAAAAGCTGGATGAGAATTGACTGCCGGAGGCTTCGAAGCTGCCCTATCGGAGCTCTTAGTGCTCGGCGTCTGTCCGGAACTGCGCTTATTAACGTATTCGAACGGCTTCAACATGCCGGAGTACGACGGCTGCTTCACCCCGTTGTTGAGGACCGGAATGTAGGAGTCTTGCGCGGATGCCGAAGCGGCAAGTGCGACTGTGACCACACAAAACAGAGCCCGGCGCATAGACCTGTTCCCCCTTGGCAACTCAAACCCCTCATATCATCGGCGTTTGGTTATACTCCGAAACAGGTCCTGATGGCAGCTTTCCACCCAAAGCGGACATTAGGGCAGGCCTATGGTAGGGTGTTAGCATCCCTCCCAAGGAGGCACTCATGACGCTCTGGGAATTCCACGGTCGCGAGCTAGTCAACTGTAGCTGCGAATATGGCTGCAATTGCCAATTCAATGCGCTGCCCGACAAGGGGCATTGCCATGCTGTCGCAGGCATTCAGATCGACCAAGGGCATCACGGCGATACGCGGCTTGATGGTCTCAGGATCGCTGCAATTTTCAAATGGCCGGGACCAATTCACGAAGGAAATGGCGAGGCAGTCGCCTTTGTCGACAAGAGGGCTGACGACGCTCAGCGCAGCGCTCTCTTGCGCATAATGACCGGTCAGGACACCGACCCCTTTGCGACCATGTTCGCGGTCTATGCCTCGACCGTGACCAACATGCATGAGCCGGTTTTCACTGACATCAACTTCGAGGTCGATGTGGAAGGTCGCAGGGCGCGCCTGTCCGTCCCGGATTACATCGAAACGGTCGGTGAACCGATCCGCAACAAGATTTCCGGCGAAGAGTCTCGCGCACAGATCGTCCTGCCCGCAGGGTTCGAATATGAGGTCGCCGATATTGGCAGCGCGTCGAGCCGGACCACAGGACCGGTGGAGGTCGCATTCAAGGATAGCTACGGGCAGTTCGCCAACCTCCACCTTTCAAATCACGGAGTCGTCCGTAGCTGACTAAGGCAGTTCTTGTGTCCGCGTTCGCCGAGCGAATTGCGAAGCGGAGTCGCGTCGTTACCGTCGTCGCGCTCGCCGGATTGGCGATGCTCTCCTGGGTCTACATCCTTTCAGGCGCAGGATTGCCTACGATGTCCGGAATGGCAGCTTCGCCGAGCTTCGCGACCATCACTTTCATGTGGTGGGTGATGATGATCGGGATGATGATTCCGGCCGCGTCGCCGACCATCTTGCTCTACGCTCACGTTCACCGCCATTCGAACGGCGCTAAGTCCGCGCCACCGACCGCTGCGTTCCTCGCCGGATATCTTGCCTGTTGGCTTGGCTTCGCATTGATTGCAGCGGGACTGCAGGCCTCGCTCATTCCACCGATATCAATGGCGCTTGCCAGTCGCTTTGCTGCGGCGGGCTTATTGATTGCCGCCGGACTCTACCAGCTTTCACCGTTGAAAGACGCCTGCCTGAGCCGCTGCCGTTCGCCCGCGCTATTCCTTAGCCGTCACTATCGACCCGGTCCTTCGGGCGCGTTCCGGGTCGGAGTGCTTCATGGGGCTTACTGCGTCGGCTGCTGCTGGTTGCTGATGGCACTGCTGTTCGTCGGCGGAGTCATGAACCTTGTCTGGATAGCGGGGCTGACCTTACTCGTCGCGGGTGAGAAGCTGCTTCCCGGCGGTCTTTGGATCGCAAGAATTGCGGGCATTGCAATGATCGCTTGGGGATTTGCTCTGATTTTCGGTTGAGCCGGGATAGAGCGAATGTCCGCTTTCCACTCATTGCGGACATTAGTTCTACCGTTAGTGTCCGGAATGGGTGGAAAGCGGACATCAGGGAGACTGCGCTTTTGTGGCTGAAGCGGGCACAGAAGCAGTCGTAGAAACACTTGGGGGCGCTCGTATCCAGCGTCGTGGGGCTCGTGACCCACGCGAACCTCCTTCGGCTCATGGAAAAACGACCGGGCGTCGCAGCCCTGATCGTGCCTGCCGGGGTTCTGCAAGGATCCATCTCGCGGCAATGGCTGATTCGAAACACGGGTTCGAGTCCCGTTGGGGTCACCAGCCTAACTCAATGGCCGGCGCTTTCATTGCGGTGCGCTACATATCGAATCAGATCGGCTTGATTCCGCAGGCCCAATCGGCGTCGCAGTTGCCTCCGGTAAGATTCTACAGTCTCGAATGAGAGGCCGAGCGCCTTCGCCATCTCTTTTGAGGACTTCTCCTCTGCCGCCATTTTCATCACCTCCCACTCACAGTCACTGAGTGTGTCGGGGAATGGACCTGACCTGCGCTCAAGCATCTCATCGAGCGCCTCATCGTCAACGGCGCCGATCCAGTAGGGGTGTCGGTCCGAAAGGGCGCGAACGGCCGGCGCAAGGTGCTCTCCGACCTGGCTCTTCAGGACAAATCCACGGACGCCTTCGCCCACTGCGGCACAGGTCCAATCCTTGCCGCAGGCGTCTGTGTAAAGGAGCGCCTGAGTGCCCGGGCAGCGAGCGTCGAGGAAGTGCACCAAGCCCAGCGCAGGAACGTCCGCGAGCGCGGAGTCGATGATGGCAATATCCGGTTCGAGTTCCTCGGCGAGCGCTAAAGCGGCCGCACCGTCCGCGGCTTCGGCGATAACGTCGCAGGCGACCTCCGATTCGATTATCAGACGCAGACCGGCGCGCTCGACTTCCGACGGGACGACCAGCAAAACTCGCGGCTTCTCGGGCGGCTGCCGTCGCATGCTCTCCAAGATCCCGGAAGGATGCCACGGGGGCCATTGGGACAGTTACCGAGTTCAGTCCGGGCTTATGCTTTGAGGAAGCTGCTTACGGCTGATTCCTTCGTGGGGAAGAAACGGCTCTCGCCGAAGTCGGCGAGCAGGCCGAACCGCTTGAGCTTGTCCTTCACGGGGTCCTTCAGCTCGGCGAAGCAGAGCTCGATGTTCCTCGCTTTCAGTGTCTGATCGAGCTCCGTCAGGGCATCGGCGGAGGTCACATCGACGCTGGTGATCGGCTCCGCCGCGACGACGACACGCCTTACCGGCGTGGGAGATGCCGCGATCGCGTCTAGAACGCGCTGGCTGAAGAGCTCCGCGTTTGCGAAGAACAAGGGCGCGTCCCAACGGAATAGGACCAGCCCCGCTATCCTGCGCGCTTCCGGGTACCGCGCCATGTCATGGTAGCCATCGACGCCGTCGGGTTTGCCCAGCACTGCCCAATGCGGTCTCCACCCGTCCCACAGGAACTCAATGACCGCGAGCGCGATCGCGATGCCGATACCCGGAATGGCTCCGAATATCGCAACTCCGGCCGTGCAAAGGACCGACAGCCAGAACTCCCAATTCTGGATGCGGTAGATGCGCGCCAGATCCTTGAATTCGAACAGGCCGATCGCTGCGGCAATGACCACGGCGGCGAGCGCGGAGTAGGGCAGATCCTTGAACAGATTTGGCGCGGCGACGATCACAAGTGCGACGACCAATGCGCCCACGACGCCCGTCATCTGGGTCTTCGCGCCCGCTGCTTCGGCGACGGGCGTTCGTGAGGAGCTGCTGCTGATCGGAAACCCCTGGAAGAGTCCGGCGGCGAGATTTGCTGCCCCCAAGCCTATCATTTCCTGGTTCGGATCGACCCTTGTACCGGTTCGCGCGGCGTACGTTCGCGACAGGACGCTCGTGTCGGCGAATGCCACGATTGCTACGGCGGCACCGCCCGCCAGGATCGGAATCAGGTCGCTCGGGCGAAGCCAAGGGATCGCGAAGTCCGGCAGGCCCTGCGGGACAGCTCCGAGTACCTTGACGCCGTAGCGTTCCGACAGGTCGAACCATCCTGCGACCACCATCGCTATGACGACTGCTACGAGAATCGCGCCCATGCGTTTGTGGGCCTTCAGCACTAGAATCAGCATCAAAGTCCCGACGCCCAGAGCCGTACCGGCCCAGTTCGCCTTGTCCTGGAAGAGTGCCGTGCCGATTGCCAAGAGGTCCCGCAGCGGGCCCGCGCTTTCGATCGAGAAGCCGAAGAGTTTCGGAAGCTGGCTGATGACCACAGCCAGCGCGATCCCGTTCATATATCCGTACCGGATCGGCTTGGAGAGCAGTTCGGTAATGAAGCCGAGGCGGGCGACACCTGCCAGGATGCATATTGCGCCGGCGACGACGGCCATGGCGCTCGCGATTGCCACCGCTCGCGCCGGATCGGCCGCGGACAAGGGCAGGACCACGCCGAGGATGATGGGTGCGAGCGACGAATCCGGCCCAAGGACCAGGATCCGGCTCGGCCCGAAGATCGCGTAGGCGATCAGGGGAATGATGGTCGCGTAGAGGCCGTAGATCGCCGGCACGCCGGATGCGACCGCATAGGCGATACCCACCGGTACGAGCATCGTCGAAAGCACGATCCCTGCGACAATGTCGTTGCGCAGCCAGCCCAGCCGGTATTCGCGCAATACGCTCAAGGCGGGGATCCAGGCCGCCAGGCCTTTGTGCGGCATTGTTTCTGTCTGGCTCAATGCAGCTCTGCTGAGCGCGTCAGAAGGCATCCCGTACGAGCTTCACCTTATGAAGGTTGAGCTTTTCCTTATAGCTGCTTCTGTCCGAACGCTTGGGCAGTTTGACCTTTTCCCGCTTGGTCTTCCGGTAGCCGGTCTGTGAGAGGATGTGCTTGATGCCGTTCAGCCGCGCCCTCTTTTTGTCATCGCTGCGAAGCAGGTACCAAGGTGCGAGGGGATGGCTCGTCGCGTCGAACATCGCATCCCTGGCCCTCGAATAGTCGTCCCAGCGGGAATAGGACTTGATGTCCATGGGGCTGAGTTTCCACTGCCTTAGCGGATCGTCGATCCTTTGGCGGAATCTGCGCTCCTGCTCTTTCTTCCCGACCTCAAGCCACAGCTTGATCAGGATGATGCCGGATTCCACGAGCCACCGTTCAAACTTGGGCACGTTCTCGAGAAACCGGTCGACGTCCTTCTCTTTCGTATAGCCCATGACTCGCTCGACACCGGCGCGATTGTACCAGCTGCGGTCGAAGATCACGACTTCGCCGCCGGCCGGGAAATGCTCGATGTATCGCTGCAGGTAGAGCTTCGTCCGATCGCGTTCGGTTGGGGCAGGTAGGGCGACGACACGGAAGGTTCGCGGGCTGACGCGTTCGGTCAGCCGCTTGATCAGCCCGCCCTTCCCGGCCGTGTCGCGTCCCTCGAGAACGACGACGATGCGAGCGCCGGTTTCGCGCACCCAGTCCTGCAGATAACAGAGCTCTCTCTGGAGCTTCAGAAGAGCTTTCTCGTAATCCTTTCGCGAGAGCTTTCCCTCAGGCTTGTCGGCTTTCTTGGGCTCCTGCTTTTCGACTTTCGCTGGGCTCGGCTTTGCCTTGACGGACGGAAATGGCTCCGGAGCGAGTACGTTCATCGTTCATCTCCTGACGAACGGCCGTACAATCATGAGGCGTTTTTCGCCGGTATCGGGAGTTGACCTGATTCCCGGGCCGTTAAAGGCTGGCCCGGGTCAAATCCGTGACCGGTGAAGCGCGTCGTCTAGGGCCTTGCGAACGGAATCTGCTGTGTACGGATCGTCGGGGTGCGGCGGAATTCCTTCCCGCTCGAAATGCGGCCGCTCGTCCATTGCACGGCCCCATTCCGCGTCGGCTTCGCGAACGATTTCGCGAAGGCGCTGCTCCGAAGCGAGGATCTGGCGAAGATAGGCTGCGCCCGCGACCGATGGATCGTCGACATGATCGAGCAGCAATGTGCTCGCCTTCAGGTAGCGATGCAGCACGGCCCGAAGCGCGCCCGCAGGATCGGTGATGTTGGCGGCAAGCCAGACGCCGACTGCATTCTCTGCCTCTTGCTGACGAGAAATGGCGGACGCGCCCTTCATCGCGCCGGGGCCGGCCAGACGCCCGATCGCCTCCTCCGGCGTGAACTTGCGTCCCTGACGGATTTCTCGCTCGAGATCCTCGTCAGAGGGGTCCTGCGGGCCGCCCTTGCTGCTCATGCCTTTGGAAACAGCGAGCTGACATCGAGCTTCGGCACCTTGGGCGCCTTCATCTTGCAGCTCTTCTCTGCGCCCTTGACCACAGCCTTGATCAGGGCGGACACCTCGCCGCGCCTGCCGCTGCCCGGCTTCATGCCGGTTTCGACTTCCTGAAACGCAACACCCGGACATCCGCGAAAGCCGGCAACGACGCGGACGAATTCCTTTGCGTGCTCGACGCTGACGACCAAGTCTCCGGAATTGAAGCCGGCCTCGCAAGCCTCGGGAGTGCAGGGCTCATTGCCTTGGGAGACTTGCTTCGCCACGAACCATTGCCCTGGCGGCAATGCGAACATGTCTTCCGGAAGCGCGACATTCGCCTTGCTTGCGGGGACCTCGACGACTTCCTGGCCGTGAGCGGTTGCCCCGGCGGCAAGGACTAAAGCGGCGGCGAGCAAAGGACTGCGAATCGGATATCTCATCAGCCCTGTCTCGCCGAAGCGTCAGCAGTTTAAATCAGGAGGAACGGCAGTAAGCACCGGATTCCAATCCGGACCCGCAGCCGGCGAGAGGCGCTGCAGGAAGGTTTCCGCGATGGCGCCCATTCCCGAAATATCGCTGACCGACGATGGCGGAAGGCGCTCCCGAAGCCAGCCGGTGAACTGGGCGAGCTCCGGACTGCCAACTTCGAAATTAACCAGGGATCGGCCACAGAAGGAGGGCCAGCGTGACCAGAAAGACCATGATCTCCCCGGACATGGGAGCGGTGCGCTCGGCGGGATCGGAATGCGCAGCGCGCACGCCGTCATGCATCGACGTTCCTCCACACCCGATCGGTGTCCCATGAATGGCTGGTACCCGCAATGGGCCCGAAGGCGCTAGGAGCTCGCGCCCTTCTCGAAAATCTCTTCGATTCTCATTCCGAAAAGCTCGGCGATGCGGAAGGCGACAGGGAGCGAGGGATCGAACTTCCCACTTTCGATCGCATAGACGCTCTGCCGCGAGATGCCGATCCTCTCGGCGAGTTCGACCTGGCTCCAACCGCGTTCCGAACGCAGGACTTTTACGCGATTCTTCAAACGCTGCGCCCCATAAAACGTCGGCCAGCCCTGCGGTCCCCCCGAGCAGGGGCGGTTCGGCGCGAGTTTCCACTCGGCGCCGGATCGCTATCAATTTGTAATCAGGGCTGTTCCCCGGTTGACCTTATCCAAAGTTATGGACCGGGGTTTGGCGCCGCCGTCACCGCGACGTGGGTCAGGAAGACCGCGATGAAGTTACGCTAGTCGCTGGGCGTGCCAGCGAAGATGGCCGGTCATGAAGGTGGAGATGAAGTAATAGCTGTGGTCGTAGCCTTCACGCATGTTCAGCGAGAGCCTGATGCCGGCGTTCGCGCAGGCGCGATCGAGGAGCTCCGGCTTCAGCTCCTTTTCGAGGAACGGATCGGCGGTGCCGACGTCCACAAGCAAGTCGTTCACGCGTGCGCCGTCTTCGATCAGGGCAATCGCATCATGGCTTCGCCAGGCTTGTTCATCCTGACCCAGGTAGCCCTGGAGCGCCTTCTGACCCCAGGGCACCTGCGACGGCGCGACGATGGGAGCGAATGCGGAGACGCTGCGGAAACGGCCGGGATTGCGAAGCGCGACCGTAAGCGCGCCGTGGCCTCCCATCGAATGGCCGGTGATGCCCTGGCGATCCATGTCGGCCGGGAACTCCGCCGCGACCAGTGCCGGCAGCTCCTCCGTAACATAGGTCCACATCCGATAGTTGCGGGCAAATGGCTCCTGCGTTGCGTCGACGTAGAAGCCCGCGCCCAGGCCGAAGTCGTAGGCCCCTGCGGGATCGTCGGCCACGCCTTCGCCGCGCGGGCTCGTGTCCGGCGCGACGAAGATCAGGCCCAGCTCCGCGCAGGGGGCGCGATACTCGCCCTTCTCCGTCACATTGGCATGGGTGCAAGTCAGACCCGACAGGTACCAGACGACCGGCAGCTTCGCGCCGCCTCCCGCTTGCGGCGGCAGGAAGATCGAGAAGGTCATGTCCGTGCCGGTGGCCGCGGACGCATGCTTCACGACGAGCTGCCGGCCGCCGTGCGACCGGTTCTCGCTGACGATCTCCAGGCTCACTGGTCGGCCGGGATCCGGTAGAAGCCGCAGAGTTTGTTGCCGTCCGGGTCGCGCAGATAGGCGAGGTACATCTTGCCGAAGCCCCCGTCGCGGATTCCGGGCGCGTCCTCGATGGGGGTGCCGCCATTGGCGATGCCGGCTGCGTGCCACGCGTCGACTGCCTCCGGACTCGGCGCAGCGAAGCCGATGGTCGAACCGTTGCCGACGCTGCACGGCTGGCCGTCAATCGGCTGACCGATCCCGAGCGCACCCTGCTTGGTCATCCACCAGTCGGACTTTCCGAAATCCTGCCCGGGCCCGATCCCGATCGCGCCCAGGGTCGCATCGTAGAATTTCTTCGACCGCTCGCGGTCGCTGCATCCCAGCATCACGTGGCTGAACATGTCGCTTCTCCCTTAGTAAACCACCACCGACCGGATGCTCTCGCCCGCGTGCATCAGGTCGAACCCCTTGTTGATTTCGTCGAGCGTCAGGACGTGGGTGATCATCGGGTCGATCGCTATCTTGCCGTCCATGTACCAGTCGACGATCTTCGGCACATCGGTGCGGCCCTTGGCTCCGCCGAAAGCCGTGCCGCGCCAGTTGCGGCCGGTGACCAGCTGGAACGGCCGAGTGGCGATTTCCTTGCCCGCTTCCGCAACGCCGATGATGATGCTGGTGCCCCAGCCGCGGTGGCAGCATTCCAGGGCGGTGCGCATCACTTCCGTGTTGCCGGTCGCATCGAAAGTGTAGTCCGCTCCGCCATCGGTGATTTCGACGATCTTCGCGACGATATCCTCGCGCGACATGCCCTTCGTGTTGAGGAAATCCGTCATGCCGAACCTGCGGCCCCACTCCTCGCGGTCCGGGTTGATGTCGACGCCGACGATCTTGTTCGCGCCGACCATCTTGGCGCCCTGGATGACGTTGAGCCCGATGCCGCCGAGGCCGAAGACGACGACGTTCGCACCCGGCTC
>Ga0207682_10000881_pt1 | contig 13921 bp, 10 predicted proteins | sample KBSM63metaG_FD_184332 | JGI IMG/M metagenome (GOLD analysis project Ga0207682, IMG submission 184332) | Miscanthus rhizosphere microbial communities from Kellogg Biological Station, Michigan, USA - KBS M6-3 metaG (SPAdes) (version 2) | ecosystem: Host-associated > Plants > Roots > Rhizosphere >... | reverse complement strand
CGTCCGGGCGCAGCTGAAATTGCCCGCGCAGCAGCGCTGCCGAGCGGTCGCGGCTGCCGTCGTTGATGAACAGGATTTCGTAATCGACGCCGAGCTTGTCGAGCGCTGGATACAGGCGCGCGAAGAGCAGCGGCAGCGTCTGCTCTTCGTTGTATACGGGGATGATGACGGATACGGTCGGCGCGGTCATGGTTGGCAGGTCGATGTCATGCGCATGGTAACCGATGCGCGAGCGGCGCGTCGACTCTGAAACGAGGTCCTCGCTCGTCACGAACGCGCGACCAGGCAGACGCCAACTATGATGATGCCGATGCCCGCCAGCCGCATCGGCGTGACCGCTTCGCCGAACAGGTACCAAGCTGCGATTGCGTTGACGACGTACCCGATCGACAGCAAAGGATATGCGACACTCACTTCGACGCGCGACAGCGCCATCACCCAGATCACGACGCTGATCACGTAACAGGCAAGCCCGCCGACAATGTGCGGCTCGGTCGCGAGCCGCCAGCCGACCGGCACGATGTTATCGCGGCTGAACTCGAACACTCCGACGCTGTTCGTTCCCGCCTTGAGCAGCAGCTGCGCGCCGGCATTGAGCAGCACGCCCGTCATCAGCAGCGAAAAACTGGTCGCATTCATAATGGTCTCCGGTTCAGCGCGGCGGCGTGCGCACGAAAATGCGCTCGGTGTCGCGCACGATTACCTGCATCGGCAGACGGGCCTGCTCGAGTTCGGCGAAAACTTCCAGGCTCATGACCGCGAGCGCGTACTGCTCGGCACCCCAGCGGGTCTTGAATTCGGCAAGCGTCGGCACCCACAGTTGCGGTTCCTGCTGCAGGCCGTACGCCATTTCATCCTGGTACTCGACCAGGGTCACAGTTCGGTCGATATAAAAAGGCAGCGTCTGCTCGTAGGTGCGCACGCTGTAGAACGGCACGCCGGGCTTTAAGTATGGCTTGAGCTTCTGCGCGGCATGATACGTCGAATGCGCAGGCGAGAGCGCGTCTTCGCTGGTGACCAGCAGCTGCGTCGTGGCGAGCCCCGTCAATGCGCATGCGAGCACGGCCTGGCGGACGCGGTTTGTGCGCCCGAAATAAATAGCCGCGAGCGTGCCCGCCAGCAAGGTCAGGCCGGCGGCGTACAGCCACGGCATCTGGGCACGATAGAGTTCGGCCGGAATGTTGTCGGTGGCGAGCCGGACCGTATAGGGCACTGCGATCAAACCGGCACTCGCCAGCATTGCCACCGGTGCGAGCTGCCACGCGAGGACACGGCCGCTGATCGTCGTCAGGCGCACGCCGATCAGCAGCGCCAGCGCCGGGAAAATCGGCAGGATGTACGACGGCAGCTTGGAGCCGGACGCGGAAAAGAACGCAAAAATGAAGCCGGCCCAGAGCAGCGAAAAATACAACGGGTCGAAGCGCGCGTCTTTGGCGCGTCCTTTGTATGCGTGACCAATCGCATCGATGAGCGTCACCAGCCACGGCAGCATGCCGGCGGCGAGGATCGGGATGAAAAAGTACCATGGCTGGTAGCGCTGATGGATGGTCGACGTGTAGCGCTGTAAATGCTCGTGCACGAAGAAGAACCACGCGAATTCCGGATTGGCAAGCGACACCGCAATGAACCACGGCGCCGTAATCGCGAGGAATAGCGCCGCACAACTCACTAAATGCAGCCTGCGCAGCAAGCCGAAATCGCGCTTGAGTAACAGGTAAAGTGTGACCACCGCGCCGGGCAGCACGATGCCGATTAGCCCCTTGCTGAGCACCGCGAGCGCGCAGCCCGCCGCGGCGACGTGCATCCAGCGCCGGTTGGCCGTGGCATCCGCGCGCGGGTCGAGCGCAAGCACCAGCCCGGCGTACGCGACGGTCAGGAAAAACGCGAGCCCCATGTCGAGCGTGAGAATGTGCGCGAGCGCCGCGTACAGCACGCTGCTCGCGAGTACCGCCGCCGTATAGAACCCGGCCGTCCGGCCATATAGCCGCGCGCCGACGAAATACATCAGCACCACGCCGAGCAAACCGGTAAGCGCCGGCCATATGCGCGCCGTCCAGTTGTGCTCGCCGAACACGCGGTAGGCGGCGGCCGTCGCCCAGTATTGCAACGGCGGTTTCTCGAAATATTTGATCCCGTTCAGGCGCGGGGTCACCCAGTCGCCGCTTTGCGCCATATAGCGCGGGATTTCGGAGTAGCGGCCTTCGTCGGACAGCGAGAGCTTGCGGTATTCGAGGTTGCCGCACCAGATGACGACGGCTATAAGCAGCAGGATCCACCATCCGCGCAGGGCGGGCGTGGTCGCGGTTGTAGATGGGTCTGCGGGTGAACTGCTCAAATGGGAGGAAATTATACCATTCGCCTAGCGGCGGACGCGCGGGTAATGCCGTACCGCCAACGCTGGCCCGGCGCATCGCCCGAGGATCAGTGGGAGCGCGATTGCCTGGAGACAGCGGCCAGGCATTGCGCGGCAAGCCGTTCGAAGTCGCGATCGCTGTTGGCGGTGACCGTCAGTGCGGTGCCCGCAGCGAGCTGTGGATAATGCTTGAGCGTCGAGCGCGTATAGGCCGGATCGTAGTGCGTTTCGAGCAACTCGCGCACCAGCGCATCCCAACCGCCGTGCGCGGCGAGCGTCTTCCAGGCGGAGATTTGCTGTTCGCCGTAATGCGCCGTCAGGCAATCGAGCTGCACGCCGAGCGCGCCCGCGTCGGCGACAAAGTGCCGGTATTCGTCAATTAGCATCGCGACACGCAGGTCGATCGCCGCATCGAGCTTCACACACATGCTTTCCCACATGGCCGCGATCAGCGTTTGCGGCACGCGCAGGTTGCCGATCTTTTTGCTCTCGGCCTCGACGAACACGGGCCGCGCCGGATCGAAGCCGCGCAATGCCGACCAGATGAGGCTTTCAAACATTTTCTGCGCCGGCTGCGGCGCGTCGGGCAGATTGCCGAGCACGGAACCACGATGCGCCGCAAGCGCCTCGAGATCGAGCACCTGGGCGCCTTGCAGCGCGAGCGCGCGCAGGAGGCGGCTTTTGCCGGAGCCGGTCAATCCGCAAACCACGCACCAGCGATAGCGTTGCGGCAGCACTTCGAGTTCGTCGATCACCGCCCGCCGGTACGTTTTGTAGCCCCCATCGAGCCGCATTGCGCGCCAGCCGACCTGACGCAGCACGTGCGCGAGCGCCTCGCTGCGGCTGCCGCCGCGCCAGCAATAAACGAGCGGGCGCCAGTTGCGGGGCCGCTGGGTGAACGTGGTGTCGAGGTGGCGCGCGATGTTGCGGCTCACGAGCGCCGCGCCGAGTTTCTTGGCATCGAACGCCGACACCTGCTTGTAAAGGGTGCCGACGCGCACGCGCTCGTTATCGTTCAACACCGGATAGTTGACCGCGCCGGGAATGTGATCCTCAGCGAACTCCGATTCGGAGCGCGTGTCGATTATCTCGTCAAATTCGGCGAGTTGTGCTACGGTAACCAGCTCGTTGTTACGCGAATCCGTGCGCAAAGTTTTTCCCGAATGACTCCGATGAACGATCCCCTCGACCTGCAGAAAATACGGCTGACCGCATTCTCACACGGCGGCGGATGAGGCTGCAAACTACCGCCAGCGTTGCTGGGGGAATTGCTGTCGAAGATACCGCTCGCGCGCGCGTATCCGGATCTGCTCGTCGGCACCGAGTCGAGCGACGACGCGGCGGTCTATCGCATCAACGCCGAGCAGGCGATCGTCGCCACCACCGATTTCTTTCTGCCTATCGTCGACGATCCCTTCGACTTCGGGCGCATCGCCGCGACCAACGCGATTTCCGATATTTACGCGATGGGCGCGCGTCCGCTGTTCGCGCTCGCGTTAGTGGGTATGCCGATCGGCAAGCTGCCGGTCGAGGCGATGCAGCAGATCCTCGCCGGCGGGCAATCCGTGTGCGAGGCGGCCGGCATTCCAATCGCCGGCGGACACTCGATCGACAATCCCGAGCCGATCTACGGGCTGGTCGCGCTGGGCCTCGTGCATCCGTCGCGCGTGAAGCGCAACGACCGCGCGCAAAGCGGCGACGTGCTGATACTCGGCAAGGCGCTGGGTGTCGGCATCATGAGCGCGGCGCTGAAGAAGGGCGAACTGCGCGACAAGGCCTATCAGCAGATGATCGAGACCACAACCCAGCTCAACACGCCTGGTATTGAGCTGGCCGAGTTGCCCGGCGTGCATGCGATGACGGACGTGACGGGTTTTGGCTTAGCCGGACATCTGCATGAAATCTGCCGCGGCTCGAAATTGCACGCCGATATCCGCTTCGACGCGCTGCCTGTCCTGTCGGCGGCCAAACATCTTGCGCAGGATGGTTATGCGACCGGCGCCTCGGACCGCAATTGGGCGAGCGTCGCTGCGCACATGACCTTGCCGCCGAATGCGCCTGAGTGGCACAAAAAAATGCTAACCGATCCGCAAACGAGCGGCGGCTTGCTCGTAGCGTGCGACGGGGCAAGCGTTGCCCGTGTGCTCGAAATCTTCAAGCAGCAAGGTTTCAAATATGCGCGCGAAATCGGCAGCCTTAGCGCGGGGCCGGCGACGATCAGCGTCAGTTAGCGCGCGTTGCCCCGGGTTGGAGTCGTAGCGAGCAGCGGCTTGAGTTGCGGCCACACGTTGTCGAGCATTTTTTGCTGGGCCGCCGCGACCGGATGTATGCCATCCGGCTGAAACATCGCGCGTTCCGCGGCAAAACCTTCGAACAGGAACGGCACCAGCGGCACGCGCTCCTTCCTGGCCAGCGATTCGAACAGCGACCGAAACTTTTCCGTGTAATCGCTGCCATAGTTGGGCGGTACGTTCATGCCGACGAGGAGCACTTTGCTGCCGTGGCGGCGAGCCTCGGCGATCATGGCGGCAAGATTGGTGCGTATCGTGTCGATCCGCGTACCGCGCAGGCCGTCGTTGCCGCCGAGCTCGAGTATTACGATCTGCGGGCGATGCTGGCTCAGCGTGCTGGCGAGGCGGGCTTTGCCGCCGGTGGTCGTTTCGCCGGTCACGCTGGCATTCACGACCTTATAATCGGCATGTTCGCGCGTGAGACGCGCGCGCAGCAGATCGACCCAGCTCTGGTCGCGGGGCAGGCCGTAGCCGGCCGACACGCTGTCGCCAAATACGAGGACGGTCCCGGTGGCGCACGCTGCACCGGCCGCGCACGACAACAGAAGAAAAAGGAAAATTTTGAGAGTGCCTAGCATGGCTGAAATATCCGGCGCGCCCATTGTGCGGGCAGTGGGTCTGTCGAAGCAAGTTGCAACCGGCGACGCGCAGCTCACTATCCTCGACGACGTAAGCTTTGACATCGCACAGGGCGAAGCAGTTGCAGTGCTCGGCGCCTCCGGCTCGGGCAAATCCACGCTGCTCGGCTTGCTGGCGGGGCTGGACACGCCCACCGCGGGCAGCGTCAGCATCGCGGGCAAGGATTTGTTCGGCCTCGACGAAGACGGACGCGCCGCGCTGCGCTCGCAGCTCGTCGGGTTCGTTTTTCAGTCGTTCCAGCTGTTGCCCGCACTGACGGCGGTGGAAAACGTGATGTTGCCGCTGGAGCTTGCGGGCGAGCCGGGCGCGCAAAACCAAGCCCGCGCGATGCTCGAACGCGTCGGCCTCGCCGCGCGCGTCGCGCACTATCCGAAGCAATTGTCGGGCGGCGAACAGCAACGCGTTGCAATTGCGCGCGCGTTCGTGCGCGCGCCGCGCCTGTTGTTTGCCGACGAGCCGACCGGCAATCTGGATTCGGCCACCGGCGAGCAGATTATCGATCTCATGTTCGAGCTGAACCGCCAGCAGCGCGCAACGCTCGTGCTGGTGACGCACGACGAGGCGATTTCGCGCCGCTGCGGGCGCGCCTTGCGGCTCACCGCGGGCCGGCTCACGAACGGCGCCTGACCGATGAGCGCTCTCCAGCAATTGATGGTGGCGCTGCGCCTCTTGTGGCGCGACTGGCGCGCGGGCGAAGTCACCTTGCTTGCCGCAGCCATCGTGATCGCGGTCGGCAGCCTCACTACAGTCAGTTTCTTTACCGACCGCGTGCAGCTCGCGTTGACGCAGCAGTCGAACCAGCTGCTCGGCGCCGATCTCTCCATCGTGTCCGACCGCCCGTTTGCCGCCGAATTTGCGGCAACCGCGCAGACGCGAGGCCTCGCTGTCACGCGCGCGCTGCGTTTTCCGAGCATGGCGAGCGCAGGCGGCGAAAGCCTGCTCACCGACATCAAGGCGGTCGCTCCCAACTATCCGCTGCGCGGCGAAGTGCGGCTCGCCGATGCGTTGTTCGGCGCGGAGCGCATCGCGCGCGAAATCCCGGCGCCGGGGACCGCGTGGGTAGACGACCGGCTGCTCACGCGGCTCAATTTGAAGCCGGGAGATACGGTAGCGGTGGGTCGCGCGCGCCTGCGCATCGCCGCGCTGGTGACCCAGGAGCCCGACAGCGTGATCGGCTTCATCAACAGCGCACCCAGAGTCCTGATGAACGAGGCGGACATCGGGTCGACCGGCCTGCTGCAGGCCGGCAGCCGCGTGCGGTATCGGCTGTATGTTGCGGGTGAGACGCCGGCAGTCGATGCTTATCGCGCGTGGGCGCAGACGCGCATCGGCCCCGGTCAGACAATTGAGGGCATCCGCGACGCGCGGCCGGAGATCCGTTCGGCGCTGGAACGGGCGGAGCGCTTTCTGGGGCTCGCTGCGCTCGTGAGCGTGATCCTGTCGGCGGTCGCGATAGCGCTCGCTGCGCGGCGTTTTTTGCGCCGTCATCTCGACGGGTGCGCGGTCATGCGTTGCCTCGGCGCGCGGCAGGCGATCGTTGTCCGCCTCTATCTTCTGCATTTCATCGCGCTCGGCGCCGTGGCGGGCGTCGTGGGCTGCCTGATCGGATATGCGGCCCAGTTCGCGCTCGCGGCGTGGCTCGGCAGCTTTCTCGCCGTCGCGCTGCCTTGGCCTGGTCTTATGCCCGCGTATTACGGCGTCGCCGCGGGGGTGCTGCTGCTGCTCGGATTCGCGCTGCCGCCGCTGATGAGCCTGGGACAGGTGTCGACCTTGCGCGTGCTGCGGCGTGACCTGGGCCTGCCGCGCGGCGTCGGCGCCATCGGATACCTGTTGGGTCTGGCGGTCATTTGCGCGCTGGTGCTGTGGAAAGCCCAGGACCTCAGGTTGGGCGCCTACGTGCTGGGCGGTTTTCTCGCCGCCGCGGGCGTGTCGGTCGCGCTGATCCTGCTATTGCTGCGGCTGCTGGCCCGCGTGCGCGCGGGAGGGGGCGTGAGCTTCCGTTACGGCGTCGCAAACCTGCGGCGCCATGCGCTCGCCAATACCATCCAGGTCGTGGCACTCGCGCTGGGCATGATGGCGCTGCTGACGCTGACGCTGATCCGCGGCGATCTTCTTCACAGCTGGCAGGCGACGCTGCGTCCCGACACGCCAAACCGTTTCGTGGTCAGCATCCAGCCCGAGCAGGTCGCGCCGCTGAATGCATTTTTTGCCAAGCACGGCATCGCGCAGCCGGCAGTGTATCCGATGGTGCGCGGACGGCTGATTTCCATCAACGGCCGCGCGGTATCGTCGAATGACTATGCGGAAGACCGCGCCAAGCGCCTCATAGACCGCGAATTCAATTTGTCATGGGCGGCGCGGCCGCAACCCGACAATCGCGTCACGGCGGGACGCTGGTGGGAAGACGACGGTGCCGCGCGACCCGATCAGCTGTCCGTGGAAGACGGGATCGCGACCACGCTCGGCCTGAAGCTGGGCGATCGACTGACCTACGACGTCGCGGGCAGCACGTTCGACGCCACTATCACGAGCCTGCGCAAAGTGGAGTGGGATACGTTCCGCGCGAACTTTTTCGTCATCACGCCGCCCGCGCTGCTCAAAGATTTTCCCGTTTCTTACATGACGAGCCTGTTCGTGCCGCCAGGGCAGGCCGCGACGCTCAATCAGCTGGTCGGCGAATTTCCCAACCTGGTGGTGATCGACGTCGCCCAGATCATGGCGCAGGTGCAGAAAATGATGGACCAGGTCGCGAGCGCAGTGCAGTTCGTGTTCCTGTTTACGCTGGCCGCCGGGCTGCTCGTCCTGTACGCGGCGATCGCCAGCACGCGCGACGAGCGCGAATACGAAGCGGCGGTCATGCGCACGCTGGGTGCGAGCCGCCGCCAGATTGCGGCGACCCAGTTGGCGGAGTTCGCGCTGATGGGCGCATTGGCGGGTTTGCTCGCCGCGGCGGGCGCGAGCGCGCTCGGTTATACGCTGGCGCTCAAGGTTCTCAATGTTCCGTACACCGCCAATCACTGGATCTGGCTGATCGGCATCGGCGCCGGCGGCGCCGGCATCGCGCTCGCGGGCATGCTCGGCGCCCGCCGCGTGCTCGCCGCACCTCCGTTGCAGTCGCTGCGCCGGGTCGCCTGACGGCTGGGCGCGATGGCGATGCGCTATACTTTCGCGGCGGAAATCATTCAATGACTGAAACATTCATGCTGGCCGGCCTGGCGCTGCTGATCCTGGTTGCGATGGTCGTGCTGCTGGTCAAATCCGCCGCCCAGGGACGCGCGCTGCGGGAGCTGGCCGCGCGCCAGTCCGAAGCATTCGAGCAGCGCCATCGGGGCATGCTCACGGATCTGCACGACGGACTCGCGAAGCAGGGCGACCGCCTGGGCGCTGCGCTCACGGATAATTCCGACCGGCTGCGCAATTCGACCGCCGAGGAGTTGAAACAGACGCGCGACACGCTGCATGCACTGCGTCTCGCGCTCTCGGAGAACCTTGGGCAAAGCCGCGAGGCCATGCTCGTCAAGCTCACGGAGACCACTCAGGCGCTGACGGCGAAAATCGACGAGCGTCTCGAGCAGATTAGCGGCAAGGTCAACGAGCGGCTCGACGAAGGGTTCAAGAAAACCAACGAAACTTTCACCAACGTGATGACCCGGCTCGCCACCATTGACGAGGCGCAGAAAAAAATCGAGACGCTGACCGGCAGCGTCGTGAGCCTGCAGGAATTGCTAGGCGACAAGCGCTCGCGCGGCGCATTCGGGGAAGTGCAGCTCGAAGCGATCGTGCGCAATGCGCTGCCCGAGACCGCGTTCGAGTTCCAGTACACGTTCGCGCGCGGGGTGCGCGCCGATTGCGTGCTGAAACTGCCCGAGCCGACGGGGCTCATCGCGATCGACTCCAAATTTCCGCTCGAAAACTTCGAGCGTATGTTCGCCGAAGGCGTCGAGCGTATTTCGGCGGCCGCCTTCAAGATCGACCTGCGCAAGCACATCGACGATATCGCGAACAAATACATCATCCCGGGCGAAACCAGCGCCGGGGCGATCCTGTTTCTGCCGGCGGAGGCGGTGTTCGCGGAAATCCATGCGCGCCACCGCGATCTGGTCGACTACGCGCAAAAAAAATGCGTGTGGCTGACCTCGCCGACGACGCTGATGGCGGTGTTAACGACCGCGCAGGCCGTCATCCGCAGTGTCGAGACGCGCAAGCAGATCCACATCATCAAGGACGAGCTGCACAAGCTGGGCGCCGATTTTGGCCGCTTCCAGTCGCGCATGGACAACCTGGCGAAGCATATCGAGCAGGCAAAGAACGACGTCGACGACGTGCACGTCAGCAGCCGCAAGATCAGCGAGCGCTTCGCGCGGATCGAGCGCGTCGAACTCGAAGCGTCCGACCAGCCGAAACTGCGCGCGGTGGACGGCGCCGCGGAGAAGTGACGGGACCGCTGCGGCGCTGGTGGCGCCAACGCATCATCGCGCGCGCGGCCCTGGACCCCGCGTTGTGGGAGCAAACGCTGCAGCGCCTGCCGTTTCTGGACGGCCTCACCGCGCACGAGCGCGCGCGCCTGCGCGACACCGTCATCCTGTTTTTGCATTCGAAGTCGATACACGGGGCGGCGGGCCTGGTGATCGACGACGGCATGCGCCTCATGATTGCGGCGCAGGCCTGTATCCTGATTCTCAATCTGGATGTCGATTACTTCAGCGGATGGGTCGAGGTCATTGTCTATCCGGACGAATTCGTGCCCACCATCGAATACGTCGATGACGCCGGCATCGTGCACACCGAGCGCGAGGCGCGCGCGGGCGAAGCGTGGCTGCAGGGGCCGGTCATCCTGTCGTGGGCGGATGTGGCGCCCGTTGCCGAAGGGGTGAACGTCGTAATCCACGAGTTTGCGCACAAGCTGGACATGCTGAACGGTGACGCGAACGGCTTTCCGCCCCTGCACAAGGGGATGGCCCGGCAGGCGTGGGCGAGCGCCTTCAGCGCCGCCTATGACGATTTCTGCCGGCGCGTCGAGGTCGAGGAAGACCTGGCCATCGATCCGTACGCCGCCGAAAATCCGGGCGAGTTTTTTGCGGTAGTCAGCGAGGCATTTTTTGACACGCCGCGCGTGGTTCTCGCCGAATATCCGGAGGTTTACGCGCAACTCAAGGCTTTTTACCGCCAGGATCCGGCGGCGCGCGCGGCGGTCCAATTGCGCGACGCAATCAGGTAAGCTTGACGGCATGTTAAGGAGGTTTTCTTTATCCAATTCGCGGCAGGCGCTTACCGCGGGTTTTGGCGCGCTGCTGATACTGATTATAACGATCACGTTGCTCGGCATCTGGCGCATCTATGCGATCAATCAGAGCATCGAGGCGCTGGTCCAAGAGCAGAATCTGAAGTCGGAGATGCTGACGATGCTGCTGACCGCCAGCCAGCAGCGCCAGCACGCGATGTACCGGCTTTTTGCGGCGGCCGCTGGCGCCGATCGTGCCGCCGTGTTCAACGAATATCGCAAGTTGAACGAGCCGCTGTTCGCCACGCGCGAGCGGTTCGACGAGGTCGACATGACGGCGTCGGAGCGCGCCGCGCTGAATCAGGCGCTCGACGCTGCGACGCGCCTGCGCGACGTGCGCGACCACGTCGTTGAACTGCTGATGCAGAACAACGTGCCGCTCGCCACCGAGCTGTTGCTGCGGCAGGGCCTACAGGTGCACGACGAGTTTCAGACGTCGCTCAACCTCGTGGTCGATTCCAAGCGCACGGCTACGCTGGGAGCCATATCGCAGGCCGGCAAGGCGATGCGCGATGCGCTTCTGCTCGTAGCGATCGTCGGCTCGCTCGTGCTGGTTGCCGGCGCCTGGATCGCGACCCTGGTAACTCGCCGTATTGCGCAAAGCGAAAGCGAGCTGCACCGCGAAAAGGAGCTCGCGCAGGTTACGCTGCATTCGATCGCGGACGGGGTCATTACGCTCGATGCCGAAGGGCGGGTCGAGTACATGAACCCGGTGGCGGAGGAATATACCGGCTGGAAGAGCGACGAGGCCAAAGGCCAGCCGCTCGACGCGGTGTATCGCGTCGTCGACGAGCAAACCGGCAAACCGATGCCGCATCCGGGCGGTCACGAGGTTGGTGCGCGCGGCGCGCGTGGCATGACGGTGCGGCTGCTCGGGCGCACCGGGAATATCTGCGCGATCCGCGATTCGTCGGCGCCCATCCACAACAGCGACGACAACCTGGTCGGCTGGGTCGTGGTGTTTCACGACGTGAGCCAGATCCAGGAGATGGCGCAGCAGCTGTCGTGGCAGGCCAGTCACGACGCCTTGACGGGGCTCGTCAATCGCCGCGAATTCGAGCGGCGGTTAGGCGGCCTGATCGAGGCGGCGCGCACGGACGGCAAGCAGCACGCGCTGCTGTACATGGATCTCGACAATTTCAAGACGGTCAACGACACCTGCGGCCACGCGGCCGGCGATGAACTCCTGCTGCAGCTGACTACGGTGATGCAGTCGCGCATGCGCGGCAGCGACACGCTCGCGCGGCTCGGCGGCGACGAATTCGGCGTGCTGCTCGAATCGTGCCCGCTCGAGCAGGCGGTGCGCATTGCCAACGGCCTGCGCGAAGCGGTGCGCGATTTTCGGTTTATCTGGCAGGAGAAGACATTCGGCATCGGCGCCAGCGCGGGCCTGGTGACGATCGATGGCAGCGAAAGCGTGAGCCGCGTGCTGGCCAGCGCGGACGCGACGTGCTATGACGCGAAAAGTCGGGGCCGCGACCGCGTCCAGGTCCACCGCGGCAAGCAAACGCCGGCCGGCGAGCAGAATGTGGATCTGCAGGTGGTGTCCCAGATCAACCATGCATTCGAGCTCGGAAATTTTCGGCTTTACCGGCAGAAAATCATCGCGCTCAGCGGTGAGGCCGGCAACGAGCCGCACTACGAAATCCTCGTGCGCATGGTCGACCGCACCGGCAACCTGATTCCGCCCGGCGGCTTCATGGCGGCGGCCGAGCGCTATAACCTGCTGTCGTCTATCGAGCGCTGGGTGATCAGCTCGCTCGTGGAGTTCCTGCATCGCCAATGCGAGACCGGCGCGCTGCCGCGCGACCCGGCGGCGTTGAGCGGCGCGTTTTATGCGGTCAACCTGTCGGGCGTCAGCATCAACGATGCGAGCTTCATCGATTTTCTGCGCCAGCTGCTCACCCGGTTCAACCTGCCGCGCGGCCTGCTGTGCTTCGAAATCACCGAAACGACCGCGATATCGAATCTCAACAAGGCGGCGCACCTGATGCACGAATTGAAAGGGATGGGTTGCCGCTTCGCGCTCGACGATTTCGGCATCGGCATGTCGTCGTTCGCGTACCTGAAATACCTGCCGGTGGATTACATCAAAATCGACGGCGTATTCGTGCGCGACATGGCGGACGATCCGATGGACCAGGCGATCGTGGAAGCGATCAATCGCATTGCCCATATTCTGGGTCTCAAGACGGTTGCCGAGTATGTCGAGGACGCGACCATCATGGAAAAGCTGCGCGCGATCGGCGTCGACTACGCACAAGGCTATTTCGTGGCCAAACCCGAGGCGCTGCAGAAGACCGCGGATGCGGTCCCGGCCGTGCTCGAACCGGTCTGACGGGACGCGATGGCCCTTCCGACAATTCTGTTAGGCGACATCGGCGGCACGCACTCCCGGCTTGAATTGATGGCCGGGCGCGACGGGCGGCTCTATACCGTGCACGAGCAGACGTATCGCAGCGAAAAGTTTGCGAGCTTCGATGCATTGCTCGATGAGTTTTACGCGCTGGAACCGGTCAAAAGCGCGGCGGCGCCCATCGCCGCGGCCTGTTTTTCGGTGGCGGGTCCGGTCGAGGGGCGCCAATCGACACTGACGAATCTCGACTGGGCGATCGACGCCCGGGCGGTCAGCGCGCGCCTGAGCATCCCGGACGTGCTGCTGGTGAACGACTTCGCGGCGGTCGGCCACGGTGTCGCCGACCTGGGCGAACACGATCTGATGACGTTGCAGCGCGGCATCCCGCAGCCGCATGGCACCCGTGTGGTGGTCGGCGCGGGCACCGGCCTCGGCGTCTGTATGCTGACATGGCAGGGGGATGACTACGCAGTGCATCCCTCGGAAGGTGGGCATACCGACTTTGCGCCGATCAACGATGCTCAGGATATCCTGCTCGCGAACTTGCGCCAGGCATTCGGGCGCGTGTCTTACGAGCGGCTCGTATCGGGGCCTGGCCTGCTGCGTATATTCAGCGTGCTAGAGAACGGCGGCGCCGGGCAACCGTCGAAGCAGTTGCGCGAAGCCATGCAGCGCCAGGACGCGGCCGCCGCGATCTCCGAATTCGCGATCAGCAAGGCCGATCCGGTGGCAGTGCACGCGCTGGATCTGTTCGTCGATATTTACGGCGCATTCGCCGGCAACATGGCACTCGCTACGCTCGCGCGCGGCGGCGTTTACGTCGCGGGCGGCATCGCACGCCAGATCGCGGGCAAATTAGGCGACGGCAGCTTCGTGCGCGCCTTTGCGCACAAGGGACGTTTTAGCGATTTACTGCGGCGCTATCCGCTGCATATCGTGACCGATCCGAAAGTCGGCCTCAAAGGCGCCGCGCGGCTGCTGCGCAAGGAATTGCGGATCTA
>Ga0207682_10000875_pt1 | contig 13974 bp, 6 predicted proteins | sample KBSM63metaG_FD_184332 | JGI IMG/M metagenome (GOLD analysis project Ga0207682, IMG submission 184332) | Miscanthus rhizosphere microbial communities from Kellogg Biological Station, Michigan, USA - KBS M6-3 metaG (SPAdes) (version 2) | ecosystem: Host-associated > Plants > Roots > Rhizosphere >... | reverse complement strand
GTTCACGGGTTGCGTCACCTGTGCATAACTCGGCGTGCTGATGTAGCCCTTGGCCTGCGCACGCTCCGCCGGCCGCAGCATGCTTTCGGCCCACGGAAGCTCGAGGAAATTGGTCACGGCGCGCATGCCCGATTCGAAGTCGCGCACGAAATCCTCGTACTTGAGCTCATGCGCAGCGGGCGAGAGCAGCGCGCTCTGCGAATACCAGTAGTCGAAAGTGCGGCGGAACCCGACTGCGAGTGACTCGATGCTCCGGCACAGCAGCGCGAAATCCGGCGCGCGGAACTGCTGCATGTAGCAGGACAGGATGACGTCGCAGGGATGGCGCACCGCGAGCAGGATGCGCGCATTCGGAAACACGCGCCGGATGACGGGCAGTCGGAGGATGTTCAGCGGGTTCTTGTCGACGAGGCGCTCGCCGGGCGCGAGCTTCGCCTTCTTTGCGACGCGCTCCCAGTAACTCGCGCGGACGCGATTCAATACTTCCTGCGAGACATCCCGCAACCGCTGCGGATAGTCCGCGCCGGATGCCACCAACTCATCGAGCGCGTCCTGCACGAAGCGCTGCTCGTCCATGGACTTGAGCTGTGGATGGGCGTCGAGCGCGAGCTCGAGCAGCGTTGTGCCCGAACGCGGAAAGCCGACCACGAAGACCGGGCTTTCGACGCTGGACGGCGCGCCGGTGTGATCCCACGCCGCGACATCCGCAGCGTCACAGCCCAGCGCCGTGACCGACATGTCCGGCAGCGCCCGCAATGTCCACTGCGGCGACTGTCGCTGGATGCTCTCGGCTTGCGAGGCATGGGCCTCCACGAGCACGCGCCAGGCGTCGTCGTGTCGACCGAGCGCATCGAGCGAGCGGGCGATGGGGAACAGCCGCAGATGGCGGCGATGAAACTCGTCTTTTCCGGGCAACGAGCGCGTGAATAGCGCTTCGGCTTCGGAATGCTTTCCCTCGCGCTGAAGTAGCTGGGCCTCGAGCGCCATGCGCTCCGGCGTTTGCAGCTCCGATTTCGGATCCGCCAGCAGGCGATCCATGAGCTCGCGTGCTTCCGTGAGACGATTGGTGCGCTCGAGCACTGAGATGACCGTGAGCAACGCAGCAGTGGATGCGGACTTGTCCGCACGCGCCTGTCGCAGCGCTATTTCCGCGCGGCGAGTTTCACCCAGATTCGTCAGCAGCAGTCCGATGTTCGCGATCAGCGTGGTGTCGAGGCGTTGCAGCGTGTGCCACTGCGCAAGCGCCGCGCTGGCCTCATCGAGGCGCAGAGTCTCGTAACAGACCTGCGCATAGTGAAAGCAAATCTCGCCGTCGAAGGGATCCTGCTCGCGTGCGCCCGCGAGCATGGAGCGGGCGGCGTCCAGGTCTCCGCGCTCGATGTGCGTCAACGCCACGTTGAACGCGAAGTCCGGGCCTGACGCGCCGAGTGTCGCAGCGCGCGCATACGCGGCGAGCGCCGCGTCGTACTGCTTGGCGCCACGGCGTGCGGTGCCGAGATTCATCCAGTGTGCGGGTTCCTGCGGAGCGCTCTCGATGAGCGACTCGGCCACTGGAATGGCCTCGGTGAAGCGTTGGGCGAACTGCAGGCTGGCGTTGAGCAGCACGCGCGCCTCGATATTGTCCGGTGACCGCGCGAGCACCGCACGGGCCTCGGCTTCGGCCTGCGCGTGTCTGCCCTCGGCCAATAGCTGACCGGCGCGCTCGACGGATGCGGAGGAAGGAACGGAAGAATTCATAGGCGACACCCTACGAAGAGAAGGGCCGCGTGGCAAACACCACGCGGCCCTTCGGAGGTCATCAACCTCGCGGTCGGATCAGAACTTGTACGTCGCCGAGATGGCGTACCGACGGCCCAACGTGTCGTACGTATTCACGTCCGTGTTCGCGTTGGTGACGTTGTTCTGGTACAGCATCGGCGGCTGCTCGTCCGACAGGTTCGTTCCGGTCAGCGACACCTTGATGTTGTCGTTGATCGTGTACCCGAAGTAGAGATCGAGGTACACGAACGAATCGACCGGCAGTGGGGGGTTGTCCTCCGGAGCGACCGCACCACCGCTTGGCAGCAGCAGCACAATATCGTCGATGAAGCGCGCCCCGATCTGCGCATCGAACTTGCCCATCGCCCAGCCCAGGGTGGCCGACGCGCGGTTCTCAGCGTAGTTGCCGAACTGGCGATCGTACGTGCCCGCCACTTCCTGCACCGGAGCATTCGGCGGTTCATTGGTGTACGAGTTGATGTGCGTCCAGTCGATGTTGAAGTTGAAGCTGCCGGCGGCCGTGTCACGCAGTGAATAGCGTGCACCGATGTCGACACCGTCCGTCTCCAGCCTGCCGAGGTTGCGCGTCGGCTGCAGGAACACCGAGATCTGGCCGGGGTTGGCCGTGGTCGCATCGAAACGGGTGATGAGTCCGCAGTACTGCGGATCGCCCGTCGCCACGCACTGGTCCATGCTGTAGTTCGTATCGAGCTGCGTGATGACGCCGTCGATCGTGTACTGCCAGTAGTCCACGCGAATCGAGAAGTTGTTGTTCAGGAAGCCCGGCTGCCAGGTGATGCCGAAGGTGGTGACATCGCCGGTTTCCGGATCGAGATCCGGGTTGCTGGTCAGCAGGCCCGTGACCTGACCGTTCGGCTGCGAAAAGTCCGAATCCGGAATCACGCCTACGCAGGCGACGGCCAGATTGGGATTTTCGGCGATGCGAGCCGTGGTCAGACCGACGCAAGGATCCGCGAACGTCGACGAGTTGTTCGTCGGCGAGGCGTACAGGTCCAGGATGGTCGGCGCACGGAACACTTCGGCGAACGTACCGCTGAGCAGGATGTCTTCTACCGGACGGTATTCCAGCTTGATGGTCGAGTTGGTCGTCGTGTCGAACAGTGAGTAGTCGGAGAAGCGCGAACCGATCGTCAGGTTCAACGCCTGAATGGCCGTCACGTCCTTCACCAAGGGCAGGAATACTTCTGCAGAGATTTCCTTCACGTCATACCCGCCGCTGTTCGGTCCCGTGCAGGTTTCCTGCGCGAGATAGCAGTTCAGGTACAGCGGCGGCGTGGCGGTAATCAGGAAGTCGACATTGAAGTCGCCTTGCAGCTCGGTGTAGTCCGCCTGGATCGACACGAGGGCGTCACCAGCCGGCATGCTGAACATCTTGCCGTCCACCGCGAACGAGGCCTGCTTCGAGGTGTAGGCACGATCGGTGTCGTAACCGGAGGAGATCGTCTTCAGCGCCGTGACCTGCGCGGGATCCGCCAGGTTGAAGATGTTGACGGGCGTGCACTGTCCGAGCGCAACCGGGGCCGCCGCGGTTCCGCATTGCACGACACCGTCGCCGTTGAGGAACGAGGGGCCGAACGCGCCGGCGAGTCCGGGCTGGTAGAGATAGCCCGAGACCGAGGCGGTCTGATCGAGGCGGCTATAGCCAACCAGGAAATCGTAGTTCCATTCAGAACCGAACAGCGGGCCGCGTAAGCCGAGCTTGGCCACCTTCGAATCGGAAGTTGTATCGCTCTGGCGATTGCCGAGAGCCTCCATGCGTACGGTGAGCTGCGGGTTATTGCCGTCGGCGCCGCCGAAGCTGTAACCGAACGGGTTGTAGTAACTCTGGGCGGAGATCACGACGTCGTCGGCCACCGAGTCAAACGGCAGCGGGGCGATCATGAATCCGGAGGTCGTGCGGCTGTAGAGCACTTCCGCGTAGAGCTGCACGGCTTCGTTCACGTCGTATTCGTAGTTCGCGAAAATCGAGCCGCGCTCCTGCGGCGTCATGATCAGGTTGAACGGCTGATAGTTGTATGCGTCGGAGGCGGGCACATAGCAGCGATAGTCCGTCGCGAGATTGGTGCCGGGGCTGCCCGCAACGCGCGTCGCGCTGGCGCAGCCAGTAAGATTCGCCGGCAGACCGGGGGTACCCGCGGGCGTGTAGAAACGGCCCGTCGGCACGCGGCTCGAACCGCCCGGGAAAACCGATCCCGAGTAGAAATACATCGCGAAGCGCGAGAAGTCTCGGTTATCAGCCGAAACCTCTTCCGCCTTGCTGAAATTTCCGTTGATGCTGAAACGGAAGTTGTCGCCCGACGTACCCCACAGCAGGTTCACGCTCGTCGTCGCACCGTCGCTCTCAGCCGTTTCGCCGTAGCTCGCGGTGAGCTCGGCGCCTTCCACATCCTTGCGCGTGATGAAGTTCACCACGCCGGCAATGGCGTCTGAGCCGTAGATTGCGCCCGCGCCTTCCTTGAGCACGTCGACGCGCTCGATGAGGTTCACGGGGATGAGGTTGATGTCCGTGGCGTCACTGGCGCCGACTAGCCCCAGCCGGCGCCCGTTCAGGAGCACCAGGGTGCGCTTGGCGTCGAGGCCGCGCAGCTCTACGTTGGCTTCTCCGAAGCCACCGCCGTTGTTCACCGCCGGGTTGGTGGCAGCGCCGGAAACCGTCGGGAGTCTCTGCAACAGATCACCGGCAGACTGAACGCCCGTTTTCTCGATGGCGGCCTGGTCGATGGTGATGATGGGGCTGGCCGACTCGGCGTCCACGCGTCGGACGCGCGAGCCGGTGACGATGACCTCTTCCATCGTGTCGCTTTCGGCTTGCTGATCCTGCTCCTGCGCCAGGGCGCTTTGCGAATGCAGCTGCGCCAGCGAGGCTGTAGCCAGTGCGAATCGCACTGAATTGGTGAGTGAAGAATTCGACATCTTTAGCTCCTGAATGAGTATCGATCGACTGTGCAACGTGCGCTTGCCCAACCCCTTCGCCGATCGTTATTTATTTAATGGCGTGCGTTCACGTCGACCAAATGACCTGTCATTTGCGCCGACGCTACTTCACATGGCGCCGATCATAAGCATGGTTCATGGGGTTTCCAAGCGTTTTGTCAGGAGTTGTTGCACTAAGGCCACGGACTTGGGCTCGCCAAAAGACTTATCGGACATTTCTGACGGATCTCATGCCAATCGCCATGGTGGTGCGGCCGGAATCGACCAAACGACCGAAAACTGCGATGACTCGTGGAGTCCGCAAAGGTCCGAATCAGGGACACCGCCCGACTCCGGCCATGAGCGGGCAGCCCTCCCGGAGCTGGGTAGTGGCCGTATCAGCGGCGCAGATCCGCTCCGGGTATCGCGCGAAAAAGTCGATCGAAAGCTCCGCGACGGGTGCGACCGTGGCGGCCTAACTAATCAGGATCGGGAGGGTGGTGGCCGGGCCGGCAAACTCGTTTTCGACTAATCTCGTGTCATGAGTGCGACGGCGAACGACATCCAGCGGCTGTTAGCGGCCGGCCGTACCGCCGATGCGGAAGGCGCGCTGCGAAGCAAGCTCGCGCAGGTGCCATCAAACGTGGAGTGGCGCACGCTGCTGGCGCGCGTGCTCGTCGCCACGGGTCGCAAAGCCGAAGCCATCGCGGAGCTTGGGCTTGTGGTCGAGCATGCACCCAGCGCGCGCGACGCACGTCTAACGTTGGCTCGGCTCGCCAACGAGCTTGGACAATCCGAACTTGCGGCACGGCATGCGCGCGTACTCACCGAGCGCGATGCGCGCGATAGCGAAGCGTGGTCTGCACTCGGCATGGCCGCATTCGGGCGGCGGAACAAGCGCGAAGCGGCGCGCGCCTTGCGACGGGCGGTAGAAATCGATCCGGCTTACGGAGCGGCGCGTTACAACCTTTCTGCCGTGCTCACCGACCAGGAGCAATCCGAAGAGGCGCTGGAACATGCCGCTGCGGCTCTCAAGGCTGGCGCAAAGCCGCGCAGCGTTTCGCTGGTGCAGGCGCGCGCGCTCGTGCAGCTCGACCGCCTCGAAGACGCGGAACGACAGTTGCTCGGGTTATTGCAGGCCGATGCAGGTGACGTCGAAGCGCACGGCCTGCTCGTGCAATTGCGCCAGCTGCGCGGCGATGAGGAGCCGCTCGCCGCAATGCGCACCGCCGCCCAGGCGTCGTCGGCGACGCCACGTTTGCGGCTGGCATTCGCGGATTCAGCACGCCGCGCAGGCGCGACGATCGAATCAGAAGCAATCCTGCGGGAGCTCATGAACACCTTCGGGCCGGAGCCGATGCTGCTCAGCTCACTCACCACGGTGCTGCAGGAAAGCGGGCGCACGAGCGAAGCCCTGGACGCCGCGCGCGCGAGTATCGCTCGATTGCCGGATGAGGCCGTCGTCGCCGAAAACTTCGTGGTCGCAGCCTTGTGCGCCGGCGCGAGCCCGGAGGCGCTGCCCGTCGTCGAGAAGTTTCGTGCGCGGAAGCCCCTCGACCAGCGCTGGATCACCTATCGACTCGATATCGCGCGATTGCGGGCCGAGGAGGAATTCGCGAGCTGGTTTGATCCTGCGCGCGTCGTGACGATTGTCGATCTGCCACCGCCGCCCGGATTCGCTACACCTGCGGAATTTCTTTCCGCTCTCGTGCCGGTGCTTCAATCGCGGCACCGACAGCAGAATCATCCGCTCGATCAGAGTTTGCGCCACGGCACCCAGACCTCGCGCAACCTGCTGGTGAAGCCAGGCGCGGAAATCCTGGCGCTGCTGCAATCCTTCCGCGAAGCGCTCGCGGACATGCAGGCACATTCCGGTAGCGACACCGCCCATCCTTTCACCGCTCGAAATGTCTCACCGGCCGAGATCATCGGTTGCTGGTCGGTACGGCTGCGTCGTGGCGGATTCCACGTGAACCACATCCATCCCGAAGGCTGGGTGAGCTCGGCGTATTACGCCAGCGTACCCGACGAAGTTGATGATTCGACTGTGCGCAGCGGCTGGCTCAAGTTTGGCGAGCCGCGTTTTGCAGTACCGGGGCTGGGGCCATTTCTGGAAGTGCAGCCCAGGGCCGGACGGCTGGTGCTGTTCCCGTCCTACCTGTGGCACGGCACTCACGCATTGCGCGGTGATGAGCCGCGAATGTCGGTGCCTTTCGACGCCGTACCGCAGGCGGAGCTGGGTTAGAAACCAAGCCTCGCAGATGCCGTGACGGTATATTTGCGGCATGCATCCTTCACGCGTGGTCAGATCGGCAGCGCGCCTCGCATGCCTCGCGGCAATTTCAGCCGTATGTTTCATCGAGCCCGCAATGGCTGCCGCCCCTGGCGCACGAATCGGCCTGGATTGCCAGGCCGGTGAACCTGTGGAGCCCAAAAGCCTGGCGTTCGTGGTGGCGCACGTCGAACGGCGCCCTGCTGGCGAATTCATCCTGACATTTGAAAACGGCGAGGTCTGGCAGCAAGCCGACCTTCGAACGAAGGTCGAAATCAAGCGCGGCGATCAGGTCGTGATTCGCCGGAGCACGACCGGTTCATTCACGCTCGTGTCGCGGGACGGCCAATCTACCCGCGTGAAACGCGTGCACTGAAGCTCTTGTAGGCCCATGACAGCGCCCATGAAAACGATCGCGATGAGCGTCACTCTCATCGTCACCTCCAGAATCCTGTTCGCAGCGGATGAAGTTCAACACCCGTGCGCACACGTGCGCGACGATACCGACCGCCTCGCCTGCTACGACCAGGCCTTCGGCAAGCCCCCGGCATCCGCGGCCGCGACTTCTCCCGCGCCGAGTGAGCAGTTCGGGTTCACCGAAAAGGAAGTGGCGCGCAACACCGGGCAGTCCACGGCATCGATCGCTCCCGACAGTGTCAAGGCAGCGATCAAGTCGCTCGATCGGCGACGCGACGGCAAATTCGTCGTAACCCTCGACAACACGCAGGTATGGGCGCAGTCGGAATTCAATTCGCAGGCCGACGTGCAGGTTGGGGATGCGATCACCGTGCGCCGCGGCGCGCTCGGCTCCTACCTGCTGGTGACCAAGGCCGGAATCGGAACGCGCGTCAAGCGCGTGAAGTGATCCTGAGGCTCACTGCGGTATTCGCGTGGGCGTGACGCGCTTGCGCACTCGCACTGTGTTCTCCTCACCCTGCGGGAGGAATCGAATTTCCTCGCGCCGATAGTCGACCATCAACGCCTGCGTCGTGCCGAGGATGTCCATGCCAAGCACGATGGCGGGCTGATCGCCCACACCCCACATGCGGAACACCTCGAAGTCGCCGAACACGACGTTAAGGTTGCCGATTTCAACGCCCCCTAATCGTATGGACGGTGTCGCGACGAGATTGCCGAATACTGCCTGCGAGGTGGCGGCAAACACCTGCGTGCGACTTTTCGGATCGTCGGCCATCGACTGCAGTCCGGACGCAGCCAGCAAAGCGGGGTTCCCGAGCGAGCGCTCCGCGCCGGTGTCGATGATGGCGATCACGCGAATATTGCCGACGCGTGCGTTCACTACCGCGAGGCCGCCAAATTTCAGCTTCGCACGCATGACTTCCCAGTTCTCACCGACGCGTGGACAAGCCGTGCGCAGGATCGAAACGTGCGCGTTCGCGAAATTCACGTACAGGCAGCCGCGCGCGAATGCGTCTGCGCCGAATATGCCGTCTGCATCCGCAAAGACCCGCGGCTCGACCACCGGCAATTCGCTTTTGGCCAACATGATCTCGCCAGCAGTGATGCTCTCGACGGCTACCGTCGACACCACTTCGGATCCGGTGATTCCGCGCAACAACTTCGCGCGCGATGGATCGGCCACGAGTTTCAGGCGCGCGACGACGCGGGGAGAGATCACGCTGCTCGATGCCCCGGTGTCCACCACGAATGCGAACGGTCCCACACCATTCACGAACACGGGCGCCATCACGCGGCCAATCCGATCCGGTCGGGTCGACGCGACGTAAACGAAGTCTTCCGGCTTTATTTCCGCACTCGGCGGCACATCAGTCGATACCTGGGCCGGCTCTTCCGTCGCGAATGCATTGAGCGCCGCAAGCATCGCGGGCGCCAGGATTTTCATGAAGACGCTGCGCGCCATGCACCGACGTTACCGCAATAGTCAAAAAAAAAGGGCGACCTTTGCAGGTCGCCCCGGCTCGAAAAGCCGTCTTTTTATCGATCAGAACTTGATGCGCACACCCGCATAGAAGCGGCGGCCGATCGCGTCATACGTGCCCGCATCGGTTTCAGTGCCCGTCACGTCGCCCGGCAGACCCGAGATGACCAACGGGGGTTCTTCGTCGAGGAGGTTGTTCGCACCCAGGAAGACCTGGTACGAGTCACCCGGCGTCCACGTGAACTGCACGTCGAGGTAGGTCGCGGAAGGAATTCCCACTGAACCTGGCTCGAGGTCATAGGCAGCGAGGAAGCCATCGTCGAGAACCGCGGACGAGATGTACGTGGTCTGCAGCGTGCCGCCAAACTTGCCGATGTTGTATCCCAGCTGGAGATAGGCCTTGTCATCCGAATCGCCGATCTCACCGCTGAGCTGATCCTTGTCTTCGCCCGGCAGCGGGATCTGGTAGTGATCCAGCAGGTGGGTGTACGACAGCCGCGCATTGAACTTGCCCGAACCGATCGGCGTATTGAAGCCCACCGTGAGGTCGACGCCCTCGGCAAATTCACCGCCGCTATTGGTCACGCCGGCATCGAGGAACTCGATGGAGCCGGCGCTGTTCGAACCGACCGCCGCAGGACGGCGCGTAACGAAGTCGCAGAAGCTCTGATTGCCGCCGCCGTAGCACTGGCTGAGGATGAAGTTGCGATCCGTAAACACGATCGCATCGCCGATGTCGATCTTGTAGTAGTCGATCGTGAAGTCGAACTTGTCCAGCACCGCGATGTCTTCCGGCTGGATCACCGCACCGATGGTCCAGGAGTTGCCTTCTTCCTCGGTCAGATTCGGATTGCCACGATCGTAGCCGGAGATGCCCTGGAAGTCGGCCTGGTTGAGCGTGAACACACCGGCGTTCGCGGCGATGTTCGCGTTGACACCAGGCGCCGCGCGGCAAGCCACCGACGCAGGATCACTCGAAGTTGCAGTGACACCGGCGCACGGGTCCACCACACCAGTCGGGAACGTCTGACTCGGCGGTGAGTACAACTCATTGATGTTCGGCGCGCGCGTCGACAAGGCGCGAATCGCGCGGAACCGCAACGAGGGAATCGGCGCCCATTCGATGCCGGCGTTCCAGCTCAGCGTATTACCGACAGTCGAGTAGTCAGACGCACGAATCGCGCCGCGGAACGACAGCTGATCAGCAAACGGCAGTTCCTTGAGGATCGGCACGTTCATTTCGAGGTAGGCCTCGCGAACATCGAACTCGCCTTGTGTCGGAGGAATGGCGTTGCCCGCGTTGAGGCCCGCCTGCGTCAGCGGGTCGAACTCGCTGCTGCTGAACTCTTCGCGGTACTCGGCGCCCAAGGCGATCGCCAACGGACCGGCCGGCAAGTCGAAGACTTCACCGGTCAAGCTCGCGCCCAACACGCGCTGCGAGGTGAACGTGGCCAGTGAACCCGGAGCCTGGATGTAATTGACAGCGGCCGGCGACATCGAGTTGAAGCCGAACACATTGACCGGAACGCAACCTTGCTCGCGCGCGTTCGCGTCGCGGCAGATGGCTTCGGTGGTATTGCCGTCGCCGTCGACATCATCGGCGTCCGGAATGGCTTCGAGGGCATTGCGGAAGTTCAGCACGTTGACCTGGCCGTCCGAGGTCTGGGCTTCCTTGGTCTGGCCGAAGGCGTAGAACCCTTCGTAGTGCCACTTGTCGGAGGCGAACGCCCCTTCGAGGCCGCCCACGACGCGGAAGGTGTCCCGTTTGGCGTTGTTGCCGCGCGTACCAAAGTCGGCCATGCGCTTGGTGAAGTAGAAATCGCGCAGCCCATCGCCGTCCGAATCGTCCGCGCGGTTGAAAATCACATCCGGAACGACCGGGTTGCGCACCAGCACTCCGCCGACGTCGAATTCCACCGGGGTCTGACCGCCCGAAGCGGGATAAATGTCTTCGGCGCCGAGCGGATACGGCTCGAGCCTTGAGGTGGAGTTCGACGAGGCATAGGTGCCTTCGAAGAAAGCCCCATGGCCCTCGGTGAACTCGAAGCTGCCGCGACCGGCGAACAGATAACGCTCGAGCGGCACGGCAATCGTGCGGAAGGCCGAACGATTGAAGCCCGTGGCGGCCTGCGTTGCATTTCCGTTAGTGCTCCACGGAGTCACGTTTCCGCTCGCATCGTAAGTTGTCGACGTTAACGAGTCCGGGTCGCCCGGAGTGGCGTAGTAGTAAAAGCGACCCTGCGGCGCGAAGCTCGAATAGAAAGGACGCGTGATGTCGAACATGTCTTCGGGCGCGCCCGAGAGCGCGGCGCCGGTCGAGACTTGGTCGATGGCAGAACGTTCGCGATCGGCCGACAGCACCGAGCCCTGCTTGGTGTAGCCGATGTGCGCCATGATGTTGCCGCGGCCATCTTCGGTGTTGGTGCCGAAGGTGATGCCGAACTGCGTTTCCTGGTTGTCACTCTCGGCGCTTTCGCCGTACTGACCGTCGAAGGCCACGCCTTCGAAGTTCTTCTTGTAGATGATGTTCACGACACCGGCGACGGCATCGGAACCGTAGACGGCCGAAGCACCGCCCGTCAGCACATCGACGCGTTCGATGAACTGCGCCGGGATGGTGTTGTAGTCCACCGCGGCCGAGCCCGGCAAACCGGACACGAAACGGCGGCCATCAACCAGCGTCAGGGTGCGATCGACGCCGAGGTTGCGAAGGTCGACGGTCGAGACGCCCGCGCCCGAGGTCAGAAAGTTCGAATTCGTGCGGCTCAGGGTCGGTGTGCCGAACGTGGGATTCTTGAGCAGGATGTCCTGCAGGTTGACAGTGCCCGTCTTGGCAATGTCTTCGGAGCTGATGGTTTGAACCGGCGACGGCGAGTCGAGGTTCGTGCTGATGATGCGTGATCCGGTGACGACCACCTCCTCCATGGGTTTTTCAGCGGCATCCTGATCCTGCTCTTGCGCAAATGCCGCCGGATTGGCTAGCAGTGCTGCGGTCCCACCCATCAAAAGCGCGAGGCGGACGGCCCGGCGGACTTTCGGATTACGAGTCATTGTTAGATCCCCATTACTTGGTGTTCCCAGTGCGCACCGCGCATCGGGTTACAAGAAGAATCGCGTTGTGGTCGCGCGCGTCGATGGACGAACACGGGACAGCTGACGCCGCCCCGACGGACTGGGACCTGGCGCAAACTACTCACGAAACGCTTCAAACTCCTGCAATGGCGACGAGACTAGCACGAGTGGGTTTGCAACAACACTGCTTGCGGTGAACCGATGGTTAGCTTTTCTTACTCAAGACTTCATCAGATTCATCTGGTTACGCGCGCGTAGCAAAAATTGTAGGTAGACACCGACATGCCGTGTCGCGCGCTAACCACAAGTTCCTAGTGATATCCACGGTTTTTGCGCAGGGTCAATTGCACCGCCGTTTTGATGAGGCACTCTCTATAGAATTGCCGCCGCCATGGTCGCGCAACTCCATGAAGATGACCGCGCCGCTCCCCGGCTGGACGGCTCCGATGCGCGGCTGCGTGCGCTCACCGAACACGCGCTCGAAATCATCACGGTGCAAAACGCCGACGGCACTTTCACCTACGCCAATGAAGCGGTGGTGCGTTATCTCGGTTATTCAGTCAGCGAATTGGTGGGGCACAACTCCGCGGAGTTCTTTCACCCCGACGATGCCGACGCGATGCGAGAACGATTTCGTGGGTTGCTGAGCGCGACTGACGGGCCGCCGGAACTGAATCGCTTCGAATATCGTTTTCGCCATCGCGACGGAACCTGGTGCTGGCTCGAGAGCGTGGCGGTCAATGCGCTCGCCAATCCCGCGGTGAGCGGCGTCATCGCGCACTCGCGCGACATCAGCCGCCGCAAGGCCAATGAGCGCAGCCTGTCTCTCAATTACGCGCGTTATCGCACCGTCGCCGATCTGTCCGAAGGGGCGGTGTACGAATACCTCATGGATGCGCGGGGTGCGTACGAGCTCGAATGGAGCTTTGGCATCGAACGAGTTTATGGCTGCAGCGAGGAGGAATACCGTCGCCGCGGCTGGATGAGCTTTGTCGAGGGTGACGAACTTCGCGAACAGAGTCTCAGGCGCGCCGAACGTTACTTGCGCGGCGAAACCGTGGAATTCACCACGCGGATCCGCCGCGTCGACGGCGCGCTGCGCTGGGTCGAAGTGAAGAATCGCCCGATCGCCGATCCTTCCACCGGCAAGTTCACACGTCTCGTGGGCGTCGCTATCGACATCACCGAACGCAAACAGGCCGCGGACGCGCTGCGACAGAGCGAATTCCGCTATCGCACGGTGGCCGAACTCACCTCGGGCTTCGTCTATGAATCCACGGTCGACGAACACGGAGAGGCGCAGGTTGTGTGGGCGAGCCCCGGCTGGGAACAATTCTTCGGCGGCACCTTCGAAGAGCTGAATCGCATTGGATGGCGCCATGTGTTCTTCCCGTCGGACTACGCTGCGGCCCTACACCGGCGCGAGCGAATACGCCGCGGTGAACGCACCGTCACGGAGCTGGCGCTGAAGACTCTGCGCGGCGAGACGCGTTGGGTCCACCTCGCCAACCAGCCGCTGTTCAACGCCGATGGCAAGGTCAACCGCTTCATCGGCGTCGTGCACGACATCACTGACCGCAAGGCCAACGAAGAAGTGTTGCGCAGCCAGGCGCTGGCGATCGAAGTCATGCACGAGGGCATCGTGCTGTCGGACAGCGGCGGCATCATCCGCATGACCAACCCGGCTTTCGATCGAATGTTTGGAATCGTCGCCGGCTCGCTGATCGGCAGACACCTCGATCAGGTCCCCTGCCATCCGCCGCTCGACCGGCGCATTGCCGAATCCGCCGATGAGATCGCCGTCCGTTCTGGCGCTCCGCTGGTAAGCGAGCTCACCGTACGCGGCGCGAATGATGGCAACGATGTGCTGTTCGTGGAGGCCGCCATCACCTCGCTGGTGCTTCGCGGCGATCGTTTCTGGCTGACGATGTTGCAGGACGCCACTGCGCGGCGGCAGCTGGAACGTGAAGTACTCGAAGTCAGTAACCGCGAGCAGCAGCGCATCGGCAACGATTTGCATGACGGGCTCGGGCAGGAG
>Ga0207682_10000870_pt1 | contig 14001 bp, 12 predicted proteins | sample KBSM63metaG_FD_184332 | JGI IMG/M metagenome (GOLD analysis project Ga0207682, IMG submission 184332) | Miscanthus rhizosphere microbial communities from Kellogg Biological Station, Michigan, USA - KBS M6-3 metaG (SPAdes) (version 2) | ecosystem: Host-associated > Plants > Roots > Rhizosphere >... | reverse complement strand
GCCCTCGGCTCCGCCACGATTCATCGCATCCAGCAAGGCAGGGGTGCCGGCCGCGGCCAGCTGGGCACGGACGTCGGCGAGGCCGGCGGCGGTGCCCTCGATGAAGGTCTCCACGAAGCCGGGATAGTCGGCAGCAAAGAAAAGCGCCCGCTCACCTGGGCGGCGGCGGACGTCAGGCCTGCAGGTACCTTCGCGATCTCGCTAAGAGACGGCTCGGACACTTCAATGTCCCGAACAACCCGGAGTCATCAGATGGTTACCTGCAGGCGCTTTAAGCCTACGCCCGCCTCACTGCCGTCACCAGAGGGCCGTTGACTCAGGGCAAACCCCTGCGCAGCCCCGGCCGAATAGGTCCGGCCGAAACACCCCCTGCCGCGAAAGCGTAGAGTGGAGGAAGCCGCCTGATTCTGGACGCCAAGTGCTGAGGGAGAAATCGTGACGATTGACTGGGACGAAAAGAAGACCCTGCTGCAGGAGCCGAACATCGCCGCGGTGACGCAGCTGTGCGACGAACTCATGGAAAAGAAGCCTGGATCCGTGGTCCCGTACATCGACCCCATCCATGACGAGGACGAATGCCGGATCGTCAGCCTGCATATCAGCCCGGGCAAGGGCACCGAATCGGGCTTTGTCTCGCACTTCAACGACGATGAAGCCGCCCGCCGCGCCACCTCCATCTACGAGGCCGCAGAGCTGGACCCCCGCTATGTGATGCCGTGGAACGCCTACCCGTGGATCCGCGATCCGGAGGCATCCTCGGCCCTGAACGTCCAGGAGAAGACGGACGGCCTCCGGCCCTTCCGCCAGTTCCTCAAGATCAACAAGCGCGTCTCGGCCGTTATTGCGCACGGCGCGGACGCCCACTCCTTCCTGACGCTTTTCGAGAAGACCTACCATTCCTCGCTGAAGAATCATGGTGTCAAGATCTACAAGGCCACCGCACTTGGCGGCCGCGCCTTCGCGGTATCTCCGGCCAAGCAGGAAGAGCTCCTCGCCAAGAACGTTGAGGTCTACAAAGACGCCATGCAGCGGGCGGGCATCCAGCACCTCTGAGGCTCCATACAACGGCATCCGTCAGCGGCATCCGGCGCAAGCCGAGCCGGCGCCGGCGGCATCACCCGGCCAGCAGCCTGCGCCGGTGCTTGAGTTCCTTGACCCAGTCGCGGGTGACCATCGCTGAAAACGGCGAGGCGCCGTCGTCGGTCATGGAGCGGAACGCCGTGCCCGCCTGAAGGTCCGCCAGCAGCGGTTCCGAGGCCTTCAGCGCCAGTTCCAGCACCTGGACGGCGGCACGTTCAGTCAGCCCCATCCCCGCGGCCCAGCCCAGGAAGTGCTTCCGGGATATCCCTGTGCGTTTGCCGTCCAGGGTCAGGGCGAGTGTCTTGTCCCCGTAGACGACCGTGGACGGGATGTCGTATACCGGCGCGATGGACCACTCCCCGGCCGGCTGCTGCACCATGGAAACGTTCTTCGCGTGCAGGTCGCCGTTGCCCGTCAGCCACGCAAATGCCGCCTGGAGGGCCAAATTCCGCACCGCGGGCAGCGGAGCCGCGCAATAAGCCGCAAGCGCACGGCACACCTGCCCGTATCCCACGTTGTACTTGTCCGCAGGGTAGAGGCCCAGCACCTGCGCGCCGTCCTCGACGGCGAGCCGCTGCACCGCCCGCGGCGACCTGGCCGCCGCCTTGGGCCCAGACACGCCGGCGACAGGCCCACCGGATCCAGTGCCACTGGCTACAGGCACCCGGTCGAAGCGTTCCACGAGGAGCCCGGGCCGGCCGGCGACGTCGCGGATCAGCTGGACCCGGCTCAAAGGGATCCGCAGCCGCGCCGCGTACCGGAACATCGCGTACTCGTTTTCGACGACGTGCGGGAACTCGGGCGCGTTGAGTTTGAGAATGTAGCGCCGGCCGGCGCTGGCCACCGGCATGGAGATCATTCCAGCGGACAGCTTGTCCTGCACCCCCGCCAGGGCCACCGGGTCGATCAGTCCGGAGTCGCCCAGCAGGGCCTCGAAATCCACGGGCGTTGCGGGGTCAAGCTCGACGGCGTGCTCGTCCGGGTCCAGCTTCTCGCTATGGCCAACGATTTGCACATCACCCACCGGGTTGGCACCGGCCGCGATGAGCAAGGACAGCTCATCATCCACGCTGGTCTTGATGGAACGGCGCAACGCATTCAGCCGCCGGCCCTCCGGCAGAAGCCCCGTGAAATACGGCGGGGCCGCTCCCGCCGCGGACAGCACGGGTTCCGGAGTTAGCGGCAGGGAGCTCGCGACGGCGGGGCCCCCGGACGCCAGATAGGCCGGCAGGTAGCTGAACCTGGTGCCGCCGTCGTGCCGTTCCAGCCGGGCCGCCAGCACGCCGGCCTTATAGATATCCGCGATGCGGTGCCTCATGGCCGGGCTTCCGGCCCGTCCCGCAGTTCACCGTCGGCCCGCAGGCCGGCCACCGGGCCGGCGAGGGCCCGGGCTGCGGCGCTGGTCCGGGTCTGGACCCGGAGTTCCAGCCCCAGCGTGTCCAGGAGCGCCAGCAGGGAGTCCAGCTGCACCGTGCGTTTACCCTGTTCGACGAACCGGACGAAGCGCTCTGAGACTCCGGCCAGTTCGGCCAGCTCGCGCTGGCTCAGGCGGAGCGACCCGCGCCGGGCCCGGGCCTCGGCAGCGAGTTCGCCCGGAAATGCGTTCCCCATGGCAGCCTCCCGTTAATCAACACACGCCCGAGGGTCCGGCGTTCGTGCGTACGAACCCTGTGGGTTCGAACGCTGGCGGTACGAACGTGCCGCTTTGCAGGCATTTCCAGTATAGGACGGGCCAGGATGCCTGCACAGAGCGATAACGGCACGTACGTACCGGCTAACTGGGCAGGCGGGGGCAACCGCCGGCGATCGAAGGCACCCGCCGTCATAGCCGGCTGGCGCAGCGCTGCCTCCACAGATTGGGCGGTTCAGCCGCGCGCGGGCGTGGCGGTTCACAATGGCCCGTAGGATTTAAGGGACTTAAGCGACAACCAGACCCCACGGAATCCGGAAAGGACTGCACACGATGACGCGCGCTTCCTTCCGGCTGTTCCGCACAGGCCTGATCGGATCCATCATCGTGGCGCTGGCAGCCGGCGGCCACCTGGCCGGCGGCGGACGGCTGCCCGAGCCGGCGATCGTGACGGCGTTGTGTGCCGTGGCGATGGTTCCCGTGGCCGTACTGACCCGCGTCCGCCTGTCCTTTCCGGCCCTGGCCGGCCTGCTCGGCGTAGGGCAACTGTGGCTGCACTGGTCCTTCGGCGCCTTGTCCTCAGGGGCGCCCGCGGCCCTCCAGGGCCGGATGGCTGCGGGTCATCCGGGCCATCCGGGCCATTCGGCGGCTGCCATTGCCCCGGCGATGCCCGACCCTTCCATGGCGGTTTCGGCGGCCGACATGGGCGGAGCCATGTTCGCCGCACACGCGATGGCGACGCTCGGCACGGCACTTTTGCTCGCACGCAGCGAGCGGGCCCTGTCCGCACTTGTTTCCTGGCTGCGCCCGCTCGTGCAGCTGCCCCAGCCCTCCGCCGCCACGCCCCTGCGCGTCCCCGGCCCCTGCGCGGTCAACCTGGTCCTCCCCAAGGCCCGGGCTGGCCTCCGCCTGCCGACCAGACGCGGACCTCCGGAGCTGTCGCCCGCCGCCTGACATCAATCCCTTTCACATACGGACGGGGACAGCAGGCGGCCACCCCACTGCTACCGCCGGACGGACAACGCACCGGACGGCTCCCCACCTGTTATCCGTTAGTGAAAGGCACCTTTGCCATGAAGTCCCCCCTTCGCCGTACCCTCAAAACCGCCGCTGCCGCCACGTTGACCGCGGGCCTGCTCGCCGCCGGCGCAGCAGCCGCCTCCGCCCACGTCCACGTCGACACAGATGATCCCGCCGCGGGCGGCTACAGCCACCTGACGTTCAACGTCCCCAGCGAGTCGGAATCGGCCAAGACCAGCAAACTCGAAGTCACGCTGCCCACGGACACCCCGTTCACTTCGGTGTCGGTGAAGCCTGTCGAGGGCTGGAAGGCCGTCATCACCACGAGCGAGCTGCCGAAGCCGATCACGGTCGCCGGCGCCACGATCACCAAGGCCCCGAGTTCCGTGGTCTGGACCGCTGACGAGGCCCACCAGATCGGACCGGACGAGTACCAGGCCTTCTCACTGTCCGTCGGCGTCCTGCCAGACGCGGGAACTACGGTGACGCTGCCGACGGCCCAGACCTACACCGATGGAACCGTCGTGAAGTGGGACGAGAAGACAGTCGAGGGCCAGGCCGAACCCGGGCACCCGGCACCCTCCTTCGTGACCACGGCCAAGGACGCCGAGGCCCACGGCGCAGCCACGACGACCGCACCCTCGGCGGCCCCGGCAGCGGGCACGTCCAGTGACGGCGGATCCGCCGCCGGCTGGATCGGGCTGGCCGCTGGGCTGATCGGACTGGCCGCGGGCGTCACCGCGCTGGTCCGCACCCGCCCGTCCAAGGTCCAGTAGTCCCGGCCAGCAGCCCGGACGCCAACCCAGGCAAGTAGGCCGCCGCCGGAACTCCGGCCCGAGCGGCGACGGCGGCCCCGGACCCCCGGGGCCGCCGTCATACTTGACACTCCGGTGTGATCTCTGCCATGTTTTAAAGCGTGAACCTGTCAGACAGCCGGACAGCAGGACAGCCTTTGGCTCGCCTCAGTGCCGCCGAAGCCGTTTTCAACGTCCTCCGCACCGAGATCGAATCCGGCAAGCTCGGCGTCGGCGCCAAGCTGAGCTCCGAGGCCACTCTTGCCCAGCAGTACGGCGTGAGCCGCTCCGTGGTCCGCGAGGCCTTGCGCTCCTGCACCGCCCTGGGCTTGACGGTCACCAAGACCGGGCGGGGCACGTTCGTCGTCGCCAACCGTGTGGCCAAGGACCTGGTCCTGGGCCAGTACTCCGCCCGCGACCTCACGGAGGCACGCCCCCATATCGAGGTTCCTGCCGCCGGGCTGGCAGCAGAACGCCGCTCGGCCGAGGAACTGGCAACGCTGCGCGACATCGTTGCCGCGATGAGCGGCGAGGACGACCCCGAAGTGTGGGTGGGCCTGGACTCCAGCTTCCACGCCTTGATCGCGCGGGCCAGCCGAAACAAGGTCTTCGAGAACGTCGTCGCGGACATCCGGGACGCCCTCGCGCACCAGTCCGAGACCCTGAACATGGTGGCGGACCGCCAGCACGCGTCCGACGAGGAGCACCGGCGCATCCTGGCCGCGATCGAAGCCGGCGACGCGGCGACGGCGCGCATCGCCATGAGCCAGCATCTGCACGCCGTTGGCATTGCCCTCGACTCGATCCTCAACGCCTGACGTCAGGCGCCTGGTGCCGTCAACGATGCCGTAAGCAATCCGGGCAGCACCGGCAAAACCAGCACCAACACAGTGACCAGCCACCACAACCGCATTAACCGCCACCGCCAAAGGACGCAATGACTTCCCCTGCTCTCGCCAACACCCCGACCCCGCTCGCCCCGGAGTGGCTGCCGCAGCACGTCCCGCTTGCGGTCCAGACCCGGGACGGGCTGGTCGAGAGTGTCCACTACGGCTCGGTCATCGCCACCGCAGCGGACGGCCAGATCCTCCTCACTGCCGGGGAGCCCCTCGCCCCGTTCTACCCGCGGTCCGCCCTGAAGCCCCTGCAGGCCGTCGCCATGGTCCGCGCCGGGCTGGACCTCCCGGACGAACTCCTCGCCCTCGCCGCCGCCAGCCATTCCGGCGCAGCCAGCCACCGTGATGGCGCCGGGCGCATCCTGGAGCTGCACGGCCTGACGCCCGCGGACCTCGAGAACAGCACCGACCTCCCCTACGGCGCCCGCGAGCGCGAAGACTGGCTCGGCGGCGGCGGCCAGGCCACCCAACTGACGCAGAACTGTTCCGGAAAGCATGCCGCCATGGCGGCCACCTGCGTCATCAACGGCTGGCCGGTCCAGGGCTACCTGGACCCGGCGCACCCGCTGCAGCAGCTGGTGGCCCGGACCGTGGCGGACCTGACCGGTGAAGACCCCCAGCGCACCACCACTGACGGCTGCGGCACCCCGCTCTTCGCGCTCACGCTGCGCGGCATGGCCCGCGCCTTCGGCCGCCTGGCCGCGGCCGCCGCGTCCGGATCCAGATCCGGCGAAACAGAAGCCGGCGAAGCGGAAGCCGCCGTCGGCCGCGCCATGCGCCGCCACCCCGAGATGGTTGCGGGCGAGGACCGGGACGTCACCGCGCTGATGCGCCTGGTCCCCGGCCTGCTCGCCAAGGACGGCTTCGAGGGCGTCCAGCTGGTGGGCCTCCCGGACGGCCGCGCCCTCGCCGTGAAGGTTTCCGACGGCGGAGACCGCGCCCGGATGCCCGTCACCGTCCGGGTCCTGGCCGCGCTCGACGTCGACACCTCCCCCCTGGCGCGCCTCGCCGCTACCCCTGTGCTGGGCGGCAGCCGGCCCGTCGGGCTGCTGCAGGCCACCGATTTCCTCGCTGACCCCAAGATCTCCCACGCCCCCAAAGACCTGTAAGGGACCGCCATGACCTCGCACGACGAACGCGCAGAATTCCGCTCCGAACACGATCTCCTGGGTGACCGGGATGTTCCCGCCGGCGCCTACTGGGGCGTCCACACCCTCCGGGCCGTGGAGAACTTCCCCATCACCGGCCAGCCGCTGTCCTCCAACATGCACCTGGTCCGCGGGCTGGCCGCCGTGAAGCTCGCCGCCGCCCGCACCAACCACGAGCTCGGACTGCTCGACGCCGGGCGTGCCGCCGCCATCGGGGAAGCCTGCACCGAGGTCATGAACGGCAAACTCAGCGAGCAATTCGTCGTCGACGTCATCCAGGGCGGCGCCGGGACCTCCTCGAACATGAACGCCAACGAGGTCATCGCCAACCGGGCCCTGGAAATCCTCGGGCACCCGAAGGGCGACTACGCCCGGCTGCACCCCAACGACCACGTCAACCTCAGCCAGTCCACCAACGACGTCTACCCCACCGCGGTCAAGCTCGGCACGATCTTCGCGGCCCGGGAACTGCTCCAGGCCCTCACCGAGCTCGAAGACGCCTTCGCCGCAAAGGCCCTCGAGTTCCGCACCGTGGTCAAGATGGGCCGCACCCAGCTCCAGGACGCCGTCCCCATGACCCTCGGCCAGGAATTCGGCACCTACGCCGTCACGATCGGCGAGGACCGGCTCCGCCTGGCCGAAGCCGACCTGCTGATCCACGAAATCAACCTCGGCGCCACCGCGATCGGCACCGGCCTGAACGCCCCCGCCGGGTACGCCGAGGCCGCCTGCCGGCACCTGGCCGAAATCACCGGCCTGCCGCTGATCACGGCCGTGGACCTGATCGAGGCCACCCAGGACGTCGGCGCCTTCGTGCACCTCTCCGGCGTGCTCAAGCGGGTCGCCGTGAAACTCTCCAAAATCTGCAACGACCTCCGGCTGCTCTCCTCGGGCCCGCGCGCCGGCTTCGGCGAGATCAACCTCCCCGCGGTGCAGTCCGGCTCCTCGATCATGCCCGGCAAGATCAACCCGGTCATCCCGGAAGTGGTCAGCCAGGTCGCCTACGAGGTGATCGGCAACGACGTCACCATCACCATGGCCGCCGAGGCCGGCCAGCTCCAGCTCAACGCCTTCGAACCCATCATCGTCCACAGCCTCCACAAGAGCATCTCCCACCTCGAAGCCGCGTGCCGCACCCTCACGGCCCGCTGCGTCCGGGGCATCACCGCCAACACCGAACACCTCCGCCTCACCGTGGAACAATCCATCGGCCTCGTCACCGCCCTGAACCCGCAACTGGGCTACGCCACGGCCACGGCCATCGCCCAGGAAGCCCTCGCCACCGGCAAGGGCGTCGCGGAACTCGTGCTCGAACACGGCCTGCTCACCGACGAGCAGCTCACCGAGCTCCTCAGCCCGCACCGCCTGGCCAACCTGAGCAAGTAGCGCCCCTCCGAACCCCGAAGGACCCCCATGACTTCTCCTGACACTGCCCGCGCCCAAAAACTGCCCGCTCAACAGCAGACCCAGCAACAATCCGCCGTCACCGACCACACCATTCCGGCTCATGCCCACGCCTCGGGAGCTGCGCTCCACGCCGAGGACCAGGGCTACCACAAGGGCCTGAAACCCCGGCAGGTCCAGATGATCGCGATCGGCGGCGCCATCGGCACCGGCCTGTTCATGGGCGCCGGCGGCCGGCTCGCCACCGCCGGTCCGGCACTGATCATCAGCTATGCCGTCTGCGGGTTCTTCGCCTTCATGATCCTGCGCGCGCTCGGCGAACTCGTGATGCACCGGCCCTCGTCCGGCTCGTTCGTGTCCTACGCCCGCGAATTCTTCGGCGAGAAGGCCGCGTTCGTCACCGGCTGGCTGTACTGGCTGAACTGGGCCATGACCGCGATCGTGGACATCACCGCCGTCGCACTGTACATGAACTTCTTCAAGAAATACTGGGCGCCCATCGCGGACGTGCCGCAGTGGACCTGGGCGCTGGCGGCCCTGATCCTGGTCCTGGGCCTGAACCTGATCAGCGTCAAGGTGTTCGGCGAGCTGGAATTCTGGTTCGCGCTCATCAAGGTCGTGGCGCTCGTGTCCTTCCTGCTCGTCGGCATCTACTTCGTCATCTTCGGCACGCCCGTGGCCGGGCAGGAAGTCGGCTTCAGCCTCATCGCGGACAACGGCGGCATGTTCCCCAATGGCCTGCTGCCGGCCATCGTGGTGATGCAGGGCGTCGTGTTCGCCTACGCCTCGATCGAACTGATCGGCACCGCCGCCGGCGAGACCGAAAACCCCGAAAAGATCATGCCGCGGGCCATCAACACGGTGATCGTGCGCATCGCGGTGTTTTACGTCGGCTCGCTCGTGCTGCTCTCCCTGCTGCTGCCCTACAGCTCCTACAAGGCCGGCGAAAGCCCCTTCGTGACATTCTTCGGCTCCATCGGGGTCGACGGCGTGGACGCCATCATGAACCTCGTGGTCCTTACCGCGGCGCTGTCCTCGCTCAACGCAGGCCTTTACTCCACCGGCCGGATCATGCGCTCGATGTCCATTTCCGGTTCCGCGCCGAAATTCGCAGGCCGGATGAATAAGTCCGGTGTCCCCTACGGCGGCATCGCCCTCACTGCCGCAGTGGCTGTCCTGGGCGTGATCCTGAACGCCGTGGTCCCGGCCGAGGCCTTCGAGATCGTCCTGAACGTCGCATCGCTGGGCATCATCAGCACCTGGGCCATGATCGTCCTCTGCCAGATGCAGCTCGCCCGGCTCGCAGCCCGCGGAGAACTGCTCCGGCCCGCGTTTCGTATGCCGGGCGCACCCGTCACGGGCTGGATCACCCTGGCCTTCCTCCTGGCGGTGCTGGTCCTCATGGCCTTCGACTCGCCAGTCGGAACGTGGACCATCGCCTCCCTCGCGGTCATCATCCCGCTGCTGATGCTCGGCTGGCGCCTCTGCCGGCACCGCATCCTGGAGATCGCCGCCGTCCGCGACGGGTTCACCGGCCCGTATCCGCTCGTGGCCAACCGACCCGTGCGTGGGACCGGCGGGGATTCGGAGTAACATCCCGGCAGTCCGCCTCCGCGTAACGCAACGTCCCCGCAACCTCTCCTGCACGTGGTTCGCATATGCTCAGCGGACAGACTCAACATGGCTCAGCGACGAACCACCCGGGAGACAGCTCATGACCAATTGGCGGATCAGGGATTTCCATTCGGCCGATCTTGACGGCATCCTGCACCTCTGGGAGTCCCTCAAGGAATCAAATGTCGAGCCCGTCTACGCGCTCTCGGAGGTCCTGGCCTCCTGCGAGAAGGACCACGCCGTCGTCGCGGTGCAGGGCGAGCAGGTGGTGGGCGCCGCCGTCGGACGGGCCGCCCATGACCAGGGCTGGATCGTCTTCCTGGCCACGTTGCCCGAATTCCGGGGCCGCGGGATCGGCACCTCGCTGCTGGCCGCGGTCGAGAACCGGATGGCACCGCACGGGCTCAACAAGCTCTCGGCCCTGATGCCGGAATCCGAAACCCGGGTGGAGGCGTTCCTGGGCCGCGGCTTCGCGCTGAAGAAGAACCTGCGCTACTTCGAACGGAAGATCCCGGTCCAGCGCCAGGAACTGGAACCCCTCAGCCTGCTTGGCGGCCGCATCCTGGCCCGTGACCTGTGGGAGAACGTCGCAGGCATGCGCCTCGAAAAGGAACTCCTGGAGCGCCGGCTGGTCCTTCCGCTCGCGGAGGCCGACCTCGCCGACGAATACGGTGTGGTGCCGCCGCGCGCCGTGGTCCTTTTCGGCCCTCCCGGTACCGGCAAGACGACGTTTGCGAAGGCGATCGCGTCCCGGCTGGAGTGGCCGTTCGTGGAGGTCTTCCCCTCCCGGCTGGCCGCCGATCCGAAGGGGCTGGCCGGGGCGCTGCGCGAGACGTTCCTGGAAATCGCCGAACTGGAGCACGCGGTGGTCTTCATCGACGAGGTCGAGGAGATCGCCGCGCAGCGCTCGGGCGAACCGCCCTCTCCCCTGCAGGGCGTCACGAACGAGCTCCTGAAGATCATCCCGGCCTTCCGCGAGCAGCCCGGCCGGCTCCTGGTCTGCGCCACCAACTTCATCCGCGCCCTGGATTCGGCGTTCCTGCGGCACGGCCGGTTCGATTACGTCATCCCGATCGGCCTGCCGGACCGGCAGGCCCGGGAGGCCATGTGGCAGCGCTTCATCCCCGTTGCCGTGGTGGACGACGTCGACGTCGAGCTCCTGGTGGACCGTACCGAGGGCTTCTCCCCCGCGGACATCGAATACGCGGCCCGCAGCGCCTCCCAGCGGGCGCTGGAAAAGGCGGTGTACGACGACGGCGGCGCGGCGTCCAGCGGCAGCGCCTCAGTCCGCGAGGCGGTCCGGAAGGGCCCCTCGACCCAGGACTACCTCGACGCGATCGCGGACACCCGGACAACGGTCAGCGATGAAGTGCACCAGCAGTTCCTCGAGGACATCGACGCCCTGGGACGCGTCTAGATGGACTCCGTCAGCAGTTTGTGATGGGGCCAGGCCGCGATCAAGGCATACAGCGGCGGTATCCTTGTGATTGGGGCCACTTGGACCCCACTCCTGTTTGTCGACACTGGAGCCACCGTGCGTAGTCCCCGGTTGCTATCCCCAAACCCGGCGACCGAGCCGGTGCAATCTGCTGCCAGGCGTGTCACAGCATCGATGCAGCTCAGCATCAGGTCCGGGACGGGTCCGCTTCGCAGAATCATTGAAGAATCCTGGAAGCGTTCGCTCCGGCTGCAGGCCAACCCTGACATGCCGCCGTCCTCGGTACTCCTCGATGGAGAAGCCCTTGAGGAGTACCGTCGCGGCCATCCGCTGGCGTCGATCATGCCGGTGATTAACAAGCTGCTGATTCAGCCCAGTTCCGACCAAGGGTTGCTCGTGGCTGTCGGGGATGAGCTGGGCCGGCTCCTGTGGGTCGACGGGGACGCTGCCCTGCGCCGGCGTGCCGAGGGCATGATGTTCGTTGAGGGCGCGGACTGGTCCGAGGCCAGCGTGGGCACGAGCGCTCCTGGAACCGCCCTGGCACTGGGCCGCAGCCTCCAGGTCTCCGGTCCCGAGCATTTCAACCGGGCTGTTCACGCGTGGAGCTGCACGGCCGTGCCGTTCCGTGATCCAGACACCGGCGCCGTGATCGGAGTCCTGGATATCACCGGCACCGAGATGGCAGTCGCCCCGCACACGCTTTCCCTCGTAGAGGCTGCGGTCGCGGCCGCGCAGGCGCAGCTGCACGTGGAGCGTCTCCTGCTGGCCGCTGCGCAACGCGACCGGCTCGCACGGCGGCGAGAGCCCGCGTCCGCCGCAAGGCCCAGAACCGTTCCCGGCAGCCCGGCCCGGAGCCTCTATCGCAACAGCCTGCAACTGCTCGGCCGCGACCACGCGCTGCTCAGCATCGAAGGAAGAACAGTATCGCTGTCTCCACGGCACAGTGAGATTCTGGCCCTGCTGAGCATCCATCCGGATGGTCTCAGCGGCGAAGAGCTGGGCGGCATGCTGTTCGGGGAAGTCCCAGCCATGACACTTCGGGCGGAGATGGTCCGGTTGAGAAAAGTCCTGCAGCAGTTCAATCCTGCCGCCGTACCGGAATCCCGGCCCTACAGACTCATCGTGGACGTGCTGCCGGACGCCGGACAGGTTCTCAGTTGCCTCCAGCGCGGGGCACACCGAGTCGCCCTGGAGATTTATCGCGGACCGGTGTTGCCTCGCTCCGAGGCTCCGGGTGTGGTGACGCTGCGCAGGCGCGTCTCCACACTCCTTCGGGAGGCGGTCCTAACGGACGGCAGCGCGGAAGCCCTGCTCCAGTATGCGGAACTTCCCGAAGCGAGCGATGACATTGCCGTCCGGATGGCGGCGCTGAAGCTGCTGCCGCCCCGCTCCCCTAAGAGGGCTGGGGTGGTGGCCGACATCGAGCGCCTGGAAGCCGAACTCGGAACTCACCAGCCAAGGTGACCTGACTCACAAGACTGCAACCTCGTCGCAACCCTCCCTTCCCTAGGCTTTAGGCAGCGGCCATCATCCTGCTCAGCACAAGTGCCAGCGATGGTTGGGTTATCCACACCCTGACAATCCGCGGGCCTCACCCGCACCCCCGGTGAGGCTTTCGGCGGACAACGGGCATCACGCCCGGCTTCTGGAGTGACGTTCAAACTCATGCCTGCGCATTATTTGCTGCGGCTACAAACGACGAAGGAATATCGACAATGACGACGATGAGAGCAGCTGTAGTTACCGAATTCGGCAAGGATCTTCAGATCCAGGACCTGCCCGTTCCCGTGCCGGGACGCGGAGAGGCCCTGGTCAAGGTCCTCACCACCGGCGTATGCCACACCGACCTGCACGCCGCGGAGGGAGACTGGCCGGTCAAGCCGTCACCGCCCTTCATTCCCGGCCACGAAGGCGTGGGCGAGGTCGTCGCCCTCGGCGAGGGCGTCACCGATCTGGCCATCGGCGATTTGGTCGGCAACGCGTGGCTCTGGTCCGCTTGCGGCGACTGCCAGTACTGCCGCACTGGCTGGGAAACCCTGTGCGAGGCGCAGCAGAACGCCGGTTACAGCGTCGACGGCTCCTTCGGCGAGTACATGCTGGTCGACAGCCGGTTTGCCGCCCGCATTCCGGCCGGTTCGGACCCGGTGGAAATCGCACCCGTGCTCTGCGCCGGCGTGACCGTCTACAAGGGCCTGAAGATGACCGAGGCCAAGCCGGGCCAGTGGGTCACCATCTCCGGGATCGGCGGACTCGGGCACATCGCTGTCCAGTACGCCGTCGCCATGGGGCTGCGGGTCGCTGCGGTGGACATTGCCGATGACAAGTTGGCCCTGGCCAAGAAGCACGGCGCCGAACTGACCGTCAACGCCCTGCACGAAGACCCCGTCGAAGTTATCCAGCGCGAAACCGGAGGATGTCATGGAGTCCTGGTCACGGCAGTGCACCCGTCAGCGTTCGGGCAGGCCATCGGGATGGCCCGGCGCGGCGGAACGATCGTTTTCAACGGGCTGCCGCCGGGGGACTTCCCGGCGCCGATCTTCGAGATTGTGCTCAAGGGCCTGACGGTCCGCGGCTCAATTGTCGGAACCCGGCAGGACCTGGAAGAAGCACTCGACTTCTACGCCCAGGGCAAGATCCACCCCACGGTCTCCACGAGGGAGCTCTCCGAAGTGAATGCTGTCCTCGACGAAATGAAGCATGCCAAGATCGACGGCCGCGTGGTCATCAAGTACTGATCAACAAGTACTGATCAACCCGGCTGGCTGCGACGGCGGCGTATCCCCAGGCACCCTGGGGATACGCCGCTGCCGCACACACGCAATTTTCACTGCAGAGTATGTAAGAAAGAACAGGGGTTTCCCATGTCCAACGCCCGCACCGCGGTACCACCCGGCTCCATGGTCACGCAGATGACCCAGGGCGACGCGTTCGAAAACCTGTCGCAGGAGAACCGCCGTTTCGCGCCGTCCGCCGAGTT
>Ga0207682_10000868_pt1 | contig 14041 bp, 15 predicted proteins | sample KBSM63metaG_FD_184332 | JGI IMG/M metagenome (GOLD analysis project Ga0207682, IMG submission 184332) | Miscanthus rhizosphere microbial communities from Kellogg Biological Station, Michigan, USA - KBS M6-3 metaG (SPAdes) (version 2) | ecosystem: Host-associated > Plants > Roots > Rhizosphere >... | reverse complement strand
CGGGCTCGCGCCTTTCGCCTCCCGCACCCGGTAGCCGAAGCTCAGCCCCCGCACCGTCCCTTCCTTAAGCAAGGCCGCCGCCTCGCGCCCCGCGGCGCCGTCCGACAGCCGCCCGATCACGCGCAACCCGCGCCGGTCCTCCTTCAGATAGTCGATCCGCCCGATCGGCCGCTCCGGCTTATGCTGCCAGAGCAAAGGCACTGCCCCGGCCGAGCGCCTCAGCGTTTTCGCGAAGGCGCCGCGCCTGACGATGTCGCCGCCCCGGTCCGGCCGCCCGAACACCGCCGCATAGCCCGCAAACCGCATGCCCGTCTCCCAATCAGAAATTCTCACGCGGAGGCGCGGAGAAGAAAAAGGAGGCGCGGAGAATTCAGTCGGGCCGAAGGCCCAGCCTTTTCTTCTCCGCGCCTCCCGCACTGCCGCACAAACGAAGCCGGCTTCGCCGGAACCGCACGATCGCTTGCGCCGCTCCGCCGTCGCCCTCCGCGCTCTCCGCGCGAACCCCTTTCTTTCTCACCCGCGCAGCGTCTCCAGCAGCCCGACCTTGACCGCGATCCCCGCGACCAGCACGGCGAGGAAAATCCGCACGGCCCAGGTCACCACCGCGTTCCAGGCCGATTTCTTGGCGTCGCGCCAGGCGCGCAGCAGCTCGCGCAGCTCGTCCATGTCGCGCCGCGCATGCTCGTCCTTCAGGCCGAGCGCGGCGAGCGCCCGGTCGGCCCCGACCTCGCTGGCCTCCTCGGCCAGGCCGCGCAGGGTCACCATGTCGGCCCCCTGCCCTTCCGCCTGGGCGATCAACAGCGCCAGCATCGACGCATTCTGACTGGTCATTTCGTTGCTTCCCTATAATCTGGCGGAGCCATGACGACCCGCACGACCTTGCTCATCATCCTCGCTCTGCTGATCGCGCTGGCCGGCTGGTGGCTCTGGCGCGAATGGCGGATCGAGCGCTGCGGCGACGGCGGCGGCGAATGGAATTACGCCGTCGGCGCCTGCGGCCCGCGCGCCGGCTGAATCCACCGCCAACTCTCGGTTTTGGCTGCTATTTTCAGAGTCATCCCGGCGCAGGCCGGGACCCATGAACACGGTCTTCAAGGATGAGGCGACATCGTCGTCGCCTGTCCTCCACCGCTTCGGTTCATGGGCCCCGGCTTTCGCCGGGGTGACTCCTCGCCCTATTTGCCCGCCAGCAGCGCCTGGACCGGGCTGTTGTCGGCGAACACCTGCCACAGCAGGACCCGCCTGGTGTCGGTCCGCGCCCGCCACGCCGCCGGGATCCGCCACGCGCCGCCCTCGACCGGACGGGCGTCGCGGTGCAGGGTGGCGCCGGCCCAGCCGTGCAGCAGCGCCTCGCGCTCCTCGACGAAGATCGATTCGATTTCGACCCGGTAGTCGGGGAACAGCCGCAAATAGCCGCGCCAGCCGTCGAGCAGGGCCGCCTTGCCCTCGATCCGGTTGCCGAGCGAGTCGATGAACAGGGCGTCGGGCGCCATCGCCCCGACGATCTTCTCCGCCCGGCCGCTATTGACCGCGGCGACGAACGCCTCAACCACTTCGCGAGTCTCCATCGGCTCCTCCTGCGGACAGCCCCGACGCGAAGCCCAGCATCTCACGCTTCTCCGAATCGCTCAAGAAGTCCGCGGCGCTCACCTGCCGCCACAGCCGCTCGCGGTCCTCGGCGAGAGCGCTGATCTGGTCGACGTCGACGGCGAGCCTCAGCCCCGGCCACCAGGCCGCGAGCGCGCCCGAAAGCCCGGAGAGGATCCGCCCCGCCATCGGCAGCACGGTCAGCCGCCACAACGCCCGGTTCGCCTCGCGGTAATTGGCGTAGGTCGAATCGCCCGGTAGGCCGAGCAGCATCGGCGGCACCCCGAAGGCCAGCGCGATCTCCCGCGCCGCCGCCGCCTTCAGCCCGGCGAAGTCCATCTCGGCCGGGGTCAGGCTCATCGCCTGCCATTTGAGGCCGCCGTCGAGCAGCAGCGGCCGGCCGGCATTCCCCGCGCCCGAAAATTGCGCCTCCGTCTCCTGCTTCATCCGGTCGAACTGCTCGGCGCTCAGCAAGCCGCCATAGCCGTCGTCGTAGACCAGCGCCCCCGACGGCCGCGCCGCATTGTGGAGCAGCGCCTTGTTCCATTTCGCCGCTTCATTGTGCACGGCCACCGCCGCCGCCGCCGCGCCGAGGCAGCCGAGCCCGTAATGGTCGTCGAGCGGATGCGCGGCCTTGAGGTGCACCAGCCCCGGCCGCCCGAGCCCGTCCCGCGCCGGCAGCCGCGTCTTCGCCCCTTTCCCTGAGCCTGAAGGGCCGACCTTGTAGAGATAGGCGACCGGCCACCCCGCCGAATCCGCCTCGACCGTCACCCGCTCGGGCCGCAGCGCGAACAGCTCGGCCGGCAGCGCCTCGGCGTCCTGAAGCACCTGCACGAACGCATTGCCGTGCAGCAGCAATTGCGTCGCCACCGTCTCCAGCAAGACGGGAGTCACCAACCCCACCGTTCGCCCTGAGCCAGCCTGCCCCGGACTCCGATCCGGGGAAGGGCTGTCCTTCCCCTCTTCCACCGCGAATATCGGCGCCCACGCCACGCTCTCCGCCACCAGCCGCACCGCCCGCTGCGCCACCGGATTGCCGAGATAGGCGTCGCGCACCTGCGCCTCGTAGGACCGCGGCCACGGCTCGCCCGCGAACAGGCCGCGTGTCCCGAGCCCGCCGAGGGGCCACCCCGAAAACAAAAACGGCCGCCCGCCTGCGCGAGCGGCCTTCCGGCCGAACCATTTCATGTGCAACACTCCCTCGATGAGCTTCGACGATGTCTTCCGCCCCGTGCTCGGCCTGCTGGCCCTCTGGCTGGCCGCCACGGGCGCCCATACGCTGTGGACCGGCCGGCTCCGCCTCGCCCGGGGGAGCTACCGGCGAGCCGAGCGCGCCGCCGATTATTGGCGGGAGCTGCTGCTGCTCTTCATGTCCGCGGCGATCGTCCTGGCTTGGCTGCTGTTCGTCCCGGTCCCGGCCGATCGCCCGCCCTCTTATATCCCGATGTTCGTCTTCGCCGTCGTCGGCCCGCTGGTCGCGAGAGCGATCTGGGCCGGGCGGATCGAATATGACCGCGTCTGCATCTGGCGGCAGGACCAGCCCCGGCGCTACTGGACCTGGCTCGTGATCGGCATCGCCGCGCTCGGCTTCGGCCTCTTCGTCTTCGTGAGAGACATGCTCGCTTAGCCTCCGCTCACGAACCCGAGCGCCCTGAGCTGCCCGTCGAACCACCACCAGGCGAGCCCGCCCAGCGCCAGCGAGACCGCGAACAGGAACGGCCGCCCGCCTGCGCGAGCGGCCTTCCGGCCGAACCATTTCCTGTGCAACACTCCTGAAAGAAAATGGATTCACGCGGAGGGCGCGGAGATCGTTCGGGCCGAAGGCCCAGCCCTTCTTCTCCGCGCCTCCGGCACCGACGCATGAACGACGCAGGCCTAGCCGGAATCGCGCAATATTGGAGCCGCTCGGGCGGTCGTCCTCCGCGCCCTCCGCGTGAAATTCTTTCCTCGAGGCACGGGATTCGGCGATCTAACCCCCGCTCAGATAACCAAGCGCCCGCAGCTGCCCGTTGAACCACCACCAGGCGAGCCCGCCCAGCGCCAGCGAGACCGCGAACATCGGCCATACGATCAGATGCTGCCGCTTCGTCCGCGGCGGCCGGGTGATCGCGTCGGCGACCGAGGCGCCGCCGACCAGCAGCACCAGCCCGGCCACCACCGCCATCGGCGCGGCGATGAACAATTTCACCGAATAGGACACCGCCTGCGCCCCCGCCCGCGCCTCCTCGAGCGGCTTCAGCCCGAAGAACCAGGCCAGCGCCACGCCCCCCGCCACCATCGCCGCGCCCAGCAGCCGCGCCTTCGCTCCGCTCATCCCCCCGCCTCCCTTTCAGGGCCGAGCTTATGCGTTGCCGCCCGCACCGCAAAGCTCCCTATCCCGTTCGTCCCAGTCCCCAGTCCCCAATCCCCAGTCCCCAGTCCCCACTCCCCAGTCCCCAGTCCCCAGTCCCGAATCCCCTCACAACCGCCGGATCCGCGGCGTCCCCGCCTCGCCGAGCATCAGCTCCGCCATCGCCCAGACCATCGCGTCGGCCCGGTCCGGCGAGCGCCCCGGCCCTTCATAGCCGCGCGTGGTCAGCCCGCACATCTGGTCCTCGAGCGCGGCAAAGGCGCCGGCGAGCTTCGCCTTGCCTTGCGCGAACAGAGCGGAGACCGGCTCGGCCCGCCGCCCCTTGCCGTAGCGCGCCCTGACGGGGCGCACCGGCAGCAGGCTGTCGACGCTGCGCAGCACGCTCTCGACCATCTCGCCGCCCTGGTTGGTCTCGACCACGACCAGGTCCGCGCCCCAATCGGCGGCCGCCCGCACCACCGCGCGCGCCCAGCCTTCGGGCGAGAGCCCGCCCCCCGAACGGTCGTCGAGCACGTAGCCCACGCCATCGGCGCCGAGCCCGCACACCACGATCCCGCATTCGTCCCCGCCCGCTGAGGCCGGTGGATCCACCCCGATCACGATCCTGCGAAACGTTCGTTCGTCCCGAGCGAAGTCGAGGGGCGCCCGCGCCGCCTCCACCATCGCCCGGGTCCACAACGCCCCCTCGAAATCCTCGATCAGCTCCCCGTCCAGCTCCTGCCGGCCGAGCCGGGTGCCGCCGTAAAGATCGGTCATCGCCACCACGAAATCCTCCGGCAGGCTGTCATTGTCGACCGTCCGCCCGCGGGTGATCAGCGTCCCCGGCGCCCCGATCAGCTTGTGCAGCAGGCGGATCGGCCGCGGCGTCGTCGTCACCAGCGTTCGCGCCTCCGCGCGCAGCCGCAGCCCGAGCATCAGATTGGTCCAGGCCTCGTCCGGATAGCGCCATTTGGCGAGCTCGTCGCACCAGGCGTAATGATGCTGCGGCCCGCGCAGCGCCTCGGGATTGCGTCCCGAATAGCAGAAGGCCTGGGCGCCGCTGGCGAACTCCACGAGCCCCCGGCTCGGATAGAAGAGCAGGTCCTCGTCCGGCCGCGCCACCGCCTTCAGCCCGCTGTCGCCGAGCACCATCACCCGCGCCACCTCGTGCAGGGTCGCGCCGACCAGGGCGATGCGCAGCGAGCCGTCGTGGCGGGCGAGCTCGCTGACCCATTCCGCCGCGGCCCGGGTCTTGCCGAAGCCGCGGCCGGCGATCATCAGCCAGGTCCGCCACTTGCCCACCGGCGGCTCCTGGCCTTCATGCATCCACCAGCCGGCCAGGATGCCGCGCAGGATCGGCATGGGCAGGCTGCGGGCGATGCGGATCCGGTCCGCCTCGTCCAGCATCGCCAGTTGCTCGACAGGCCCCATCCTCATCGTCCTTTCTCGATCCGCCGCCTGAGCTTCTTCAGCGCCTTCAGCACCTCGGCTTCGGTCTCCTCGCGCCCGGCGACGCGCGGCGGCGGCCCGCCGCGCCTGCCCTTCCGCCGCCCGGATCGGGCGCGCAGGAGCGCGAGCGTCTGCATGGCGAGCTTGGGATCGAAGCCGGCCAGCTCGTCCTCCTCGCCGTCCTTGGCCTCGCCCTTCGTTTCGCCCTTCGTCTCCGAATAGACGATCAGCTTGGCCTCCAGCCGCGCCTGGCAGGCATCGAGCGCCGCCTCCCATTCGGCGGCGAACTGCGGGTCGCGCTGGCGAAGCGCGAACGCGCTGCGCACGTGCATCCCCGCCGCCTTGGCCGACGCGGTGACGTTGCCGGTGGCGGCGAGATGGTCGAAGAAGATCCCCCGCTTGCGCGCCGTCCAGCTGCCTTCCCGCACCTTCTTGACCTGCAGCTTGCCGTTCGGGCCGAGCACGGCCCTCTCTTCCGGTTCCTGGCCCATGGCCTATCTCCTCATCCGAAAAATGAAGCGCGGCCGCCATGCCGTGGGCGAACATGACGGCCGCGCGGCCGGCGCGGCGATGGCAAGGGCGCCGCGCCGGCTGTCCTGTCTTGCCGGTTGGCTCCGGCTTGCCGGTCAGGCGCGCTCGACGACCACGGCGGCGATCGAGACGTCGCCGCCATTGGCGGTGTCGTCGTTCAGGAAGTCGAGCGCCAGGTCGGCGACGGACGCGCTGGCGAACAGCTGGTACCAGGCATAAGCGGTGGTCAGCGTCGGCGTCGCGATCGCGGCGGGGATGCCGCTGCCGCCGTCATAGCGGGCGCATTTGAGCGCCTGGCCGGCCACGCTGGCTTTCGCCCGGACATAGACGTCGACATTTCCCGAAACCGGCCTGGCGGCGTCCTTGAAGCGGACCGTCGACGCGGCGGCGGCGAGCGCCGGCAGCACGAACGCGCCGTCGACCACCTGGGTGCTGTCCGAATAGACGTAGGGCGAGACGAACCCGGCGCTGCCCGGCGTCAGCACCCAAAGATCGCGCCGCTCGTTGCGCACGGCGTCGCCCTCGGTGGTGTTGAACGGCACCGGAATGTCCTGCCGGTTGTTGCGGATGACGATCTTCTGGCGAAGCGCCTGGTTGAAGAAATAGCGCGCCCGGTTGTCGCCGTTCCAGTCGACGCTGCCCCAGGGGACGCCGCCGTCCGAATTGTTCTCGAACAGGAACAGGGTCCCGTTGCCGTCGACCGTGAGGAATTCCGGGCAGAGATTATAGGGGACCTGGAAGCGGTTGCGGGTGAACAGCGTCATGTAATTGTGGGCGATGTCGAGCACCGGGCCGGTCAGCGTGTTGCCGTCGGCCAGGTTCTCGAAAAACGAATCGCGCACGATCAGGTGCTGGTCGCTGGACTTGATGAAGGTCCTGGTCGGCACCAGCAGGTCGGCCGCGTCGACCAGCATGCCGCTGCCGAAATAGCCCGCTTTCTCGCAGGCGATCAGGGTCTCGCAGACCCAGATCCGGCTGCGGTTCACGATCGCTGGAAAATCGCAGCCGAGCGTCTTCACGCCGATCTGGAAATCCCTGATCTCGCACTGGTCGATCACGGCGTTGAAGACCTTGTTGAAATCGACCCCGTAGCTGCCTTCCTCCGCCAGGCCGGGGCCGAACAATTGCATCCGCTCCAGCCGCGGCCGGACGATGTAGCATTGCGTGCCGGCGGTATCGTCGAAGCCGCCCGCGGCATCGTTCAGCTTGATGCCAACGCCGGCGCAGGTCAGCCTGAATTCGGTGAATTTCGGGCCGGGAACGAGCACCAGCCCGTTGCCCGCTTCATATTCGAAGGCGGGGGAAGCCGTGCATTTGAGCTGCGTCTTCAGCGGGCCGGCGCCGATCAGGACGGTGCCCGGCGGCACGGTGATGGTCGCGTCGAATTCGATCTCGACGCCGGTGTCGGGCAGATGGACATTGGTCGCCCGGTCGACCGCGGCCTGCAGTGCGGCCGCGTTCTGGCTGGCCGAATTGCCCGGCGCGCCGAAGCCGAAATCGGCGGCGCGAACGCTGTCGCTGGTCCGTTCGAACAGGATCGCGCTCGAGCCGATCGTGATCGCTCCCGAGCCGGCGATTCGGTACCTGCTGCCCGAATTGGCGGTTCCGGACGTGACCAGCACCTCGGTCCCGCCGACCGCCTCGCCGGCGCCGTCGAAGTCGCTCGAGCGGGACCAGGCGCCGCTCGCCGCGTCGTAAATGCCGTTGTCGACAGGGCTGCTCTGGTGCTTGACCAGCACCCGCTCGCCGGCGGCGACGGTCACCCCGTCGATCGTCTGCAGGCCGGAAAGGCTGATATTGGCGGTGGTGGCGACCCGGCAGGGTTCCTTGATGGCACGGTCGGCGGTCATTGGCTTTCTCCTTGGGCGTGGGGCACAAAAAAGCCGGCCGCGGCTTATGCCGCGCCGGCATTCGGGCAAACGAAAACGGGCCCGGAGGTCCGGACCCGTCTTCATCCCCTGGATCGTCGACTGGGCCCATCCGCTGGACGCACCTTTCGACAATGACTAAATAGTGCCATACCAGCGTGACGCTGTCAAGCGCTTTTTACCGCGTTGGATAAATCCCACAAACGCCTATCGGGCTTCCGAGAGCCGTTTGTGGGACTTCGAATCCCACAAAATGCACGCGCATTGCGAAAAAACAATATTTTCAAACCCCCGAATCGGCCCCGTTTCCGCCCCTCCGAATCCCACAGCCGAATCGCCGAGTCGCGGCGCGCCGGAGGGGCCCGATCGCGTCATCCCGAGGCCGATCGCGTCATCCCAGCGAAAGCTGGGATCTCGCTTTCTTGCCGGGCAGGGGGAGTCCGGCTTGCGCTGGAATGACGAACAGGCGGCTGCCGGCTTACCCCCAGGAGTCATCCCGGCGAAGGCCGGGACCCATGAACACCGATTGTCGAGGAAAAGGCGATGCGGCCGGGACTGCATTTCAACCTCCGAGTTCTTGGGTCCCGGCCTTCGCCGGGATGACTCCGATGGCTGGCGAGCCCCGACCCGGCACGCGCGCTTCATTTCAACAAAGTTCGAAACGAGCTTGACTCAAGTTCGCGCCCCTGTCATTTCCAGAACCATGGAAATGAATTCCGACACCGCCATCGCCGCCTTGGGCGCCCTCGCCCAGGAGCATCGCCTCGCCCTGTTCCGGCGGCTGGTCCAGGCGGGCGGGGACGGGCTGGCCGCGGGCGCGATCGCCGCTTCGCTCGGCATCCCCAATTCCTCGCTCTCCTTCCATCTCGCCCAGCTCAGCCGCGCCGGCCTGATCCGCCAGGAGCGGCGCCACCGCTCGCTCATCTACCGGGCCGATTATGGCGCGATGAACGCGCTCGTCGCCTATCTCATGGAAAATTGCTGCGCGGGCGCCGGCTGCGACGCCGGCGCGGCCTGCGTCCCCATCCCCGCTCGAGCAAAGGAACCGGCATGAAGCGTCTCCATATCCACGTCGGCGTCGGCGACCTCGACCAGTCGATCCATTTCTATTCGACACTGTTCGGCAGCCAGCCGGCCGTGGTGAAGGCCGATTACGCCAAATGGCTGCTCGACGATCCCCGGGTCAATTTCGCCGTCTCCAGCGGCAGGCACGCCCGCAAGGGCATCGAGCATCTCGGCATCCAGGCCGAGGATGGCGCCGAGCTGGCCGAGGTCTACGCCCGGCTCGCCGCGGCCGGCCGGCCGGTGCTCGAGGAGGGCGCGACCACCTGCTGCTACGCCAAGTCGGAGAAGAGCTGGGTCGCCGATCCGGACGGCGTGGTCTGGGAAGCCTTCCACACGACCGGGGAAGCGACGGTCTACGGCGACAGCCCGGCGCTCGACACGCTCGGCCCGGCCGCTTCGCCCGACGCCGCGCCCGCCAAATGCTGCGCTCCGGCCCGTGCCTGAGCCGCCGCTGGGCCGCCGGCTGGCGGCGGAGGGGGTCGGCGCCTTCTTCCTGTTCGCCACCGTGATCGGCTCGGGCATCATGGCCGAGAATCTGGCGGGAGGGAACGACGCCGTCGCTTTGCTCGCCAACACCCTCGCCACCGGCGCGATCCTGTTCGTGCTGATCGCGATGCTCGGCCCGATCTCGGGCGCGCACATGAACCCGGCGGTGAGCCTGGTCGCGGCGCTCAGGCGCGAGCTCGGCTGGCGCGACGCCGCCGCTTACGCCTTGGCCCAGCTCGCCTTCGGCATCCTGGGCGCCTGGGCGGCCCATCTGATGTTCGATCTGCCGACGCTGCAGCTCTCGGTGAAGGCCCGGACCGGGCTCGGCCAATGGACCGGCGAGGCGATCGCCACCTTCGGCCTGATCCTGACCATCCTCGGCACGGTCCGGCACCGGCCGGATTGGGTGCCGGCGAGCGTTGCGCTCTACATCGCCGCCGCTTACTGGTTCACCTCGTCGACCAGCTTCGCCAATCCGGCGATCACAATCGCCCGAAGCCTCTCCGACAGCTTCGCCGGCATCGCCCCCGCCGACGTCCCCGCCTTCGTCGCCGCCCAGCTGCTCGGCGCGCTGCTGGCCTCGCTCGTCGCCCGGGCGCTGTTCCCCGCCGAGGGGAAGAGCGCGGACTGATTCCTGAAGGAGTCACCCCGGCGAAAGCCGGGGCCCATGAACCGAAGCGGTCGAGGGCCGGCGATGACGACTTCGCGTCACCTCAAAGACCGTGTTCATGGGTCCCGGCTTTCGCCGGGATGACTCTGAAACGGCCGGCCAATAACCGGTCGCCAGTCGAGTCCGAACCCCGGCAGACCCACTCTGCAACCACAGCTCAACCATCTCGCAAGGCCGCGGATCGCGACGTCGGCGGCAGCTTGCTGCTGACGCCCGTCCCCCTCTTCCGCTAAGGCCGGGCCATGGCATCGACTCCCGAGCCCAGCCCGCCCCCGCTCTCGCCGCTGCAGATCTTCCTGCGCTTCCTGCGCTTCGGCCTGCTCGCCTGGGGCGGGCCGGTCGCGCAGATCGCGATGATCCGGCACGATCTGGTCGAGCGCGAGCGCTGGCTGTCCGGCGCCCGCTTCAACCGCCTGCTCGCCATCTACCAGGTGCTGCCGGGGCCGGAGGCGCACGAGCTTTGCGTCCATATCGGCATGCTGGCCGGGCGGCGGCTCGGCGGCCTGCTCGCCGGGCTCGGCTTCATGCTGCCCGGCTTCGTCCTGATGTTCGGCCTGTCCTGGCTCTACTTCCGGCTCGACCTTTCGCAATCGGCGCTGGCGCCTTTGTTCCTCGGCGTCCAGGTCGGCGTCATCGCCCTGATCGTGCGCGCCGTCCACCGGATCGGCGGCCATGTCCTGGCCGATGCCTGGCTGTGGCTGATCGGCGCGGCCAGCGCCGCCGCGTCCTGGTTCGGCGCCGGCTTCTGGATCGTGCTGCCGGCCGCGGGGCTTTTGTACCTCCTGCTCCGCCGCCGCCGATTCCTGCCCGCCGCGCTCGTCGCCGCCGCCGCGGCGGCGCTGGCCGTCGCCGCCGGCCCCGAACCGGCGGCGGCACTCGTCCGCGATTCCAGCCTGCCCGCCGCGGCCGGCGGCGTCGCCGCCCCGATCCTCTTCCTGTCGGGCCTGAAGGCGGGGCTGCTCACCTTCGGCGGCGCCTATACGGTGATCCCGTTCCTGCGCGCCGACGCGGTCGGCAACGGCTGGATGGGCGACGCGCAGTTCCTCGACGGCCTCGCGCTGTCCGGCATCCTGCCGGCGCCGTTGATCATCTTCTCGACCTTCGTCGGCTATTATGCCGGCGGCCCGGCCGGCGCGCTGGCGATGACGGCGGGCATCTTCCTGCCGGCCTTCGGCTTCTCGCTGCTGCTCTACGACCGGCTCGAACGGGTGGTCGACAATGCGGCGCTGCACTTCTTTCTCGAAGGCGTCGCCGCCGGCGTCGTCGGCCTGATCGCCGCGACCACCGTCGAGCTCGGCTGGGCGGTGGCGAGCCGCGTCCCTTCGCTCCCCTGGGCGGCGGCGATCTTCGCGGCCGGCCTGGCCTTGCTCTACGCCTGGCGGTCGAAGCTCAACCTGCCCGCGGTGATCCTGCTCGCCGGCCTGATCGGCTGGCTGGCCTTCTGATCCGAGCCCGACAGGTACGTACCTGTCACCGAATCCCCCGAAGGGGAAAACGGAGCCACGCGGAGGGCGCGGAGAAGAAGGTGAGGCGCGGAGAGACAATTCGGGCCGAAGGGCCCTCCTTCTCCGCGCCTCCTTGCACCAGCGCATGAACGCCGCCGGCTCTGCCGCAATTGCCCGATTGCCGAGCCGCTCCGGCTTTCGCCTCCGCGCCCTCCGCGCGAAACCCTTCTTCTCGACCGCCCGAAGCGTCCCGCAGCGGGAGGGTTCAGGCCCGATCCGCGCCCACGGCAGCGCGACCTTCCCGCCCCCTTCCCTGGAGGGGGAAAACGGATTCACGCGGAGGACGCGGAGAAGAAAGCGAGACGCGGAGAGAAATGGTTCAGGCCGAAGGCCGCCTTCTCCGCGCCTCCTTGCACCGGCGCATGAACGACGCCGGCTTTGCCGGAATTGCCCGATTGCCGAGCCGCTCCGGCTTTCGCCTCCGCGCCCTCCGCGTGAAACCCTTCTTCTCGACCGCCCGAAAGCTTCCCGCAGCGGGAGGGTTTAGGCCCGATCCGCGCCCACGGCAGCGCGACCTTGCCGCCCCCTCAATCCCCCAGCGACGCCCCGTCGATCACGAACCGATACTTCACGTCGCTCTTCAGCATCCGCTCGTAAGCCGCGTCGATCGCCTGCGCCCGGACCATCTCGATCTCCGAGACGATGCCGCGCTCGGCGCAGAAATCGAGCATCTCCTGGGTCTCGGCGATGCCGCCGATCAGCGAGCCGGCGATCGACCGCCGCTTGAAGATCAAAGCCGAGATGTCGGGGCTCGGATGCGGATGCTCGGGCACGCCGACCAGGCACAAGGTGCCGTCGCGCTTCAAGAGGCGGGTGAGGGCGTCGAGATCGTGGCTCGCCGCGACCGTGTCGAGGATGAAGTCGAAGCTCGCCGCATGGGCCTTCATCTCCGCCCGGTTCCGCGACACCACGACCTCGTCGGCGCCGAGGTCGAGCGCGTCCTGGCGCTTGCTCTCCGAGGTGGTGAAGGCGACCACATGCGCCCCCATCGCGTGGGCGAGCTTGATCCCCATATGGCCGAGCCCGCCGATGCCGGCGATCCCCACCTTCTGCCCCGGCCCGACCTTCCAATGGCGAAGCGGCGACCAGGTGGTGATGCCCGCGCAGAGCAGCGGCGCCACCGCGGCGAGTTGCGCCTCCGGATGGCGGATCTTCAGCACGAACGCCTCGTCGACCACGATGCGCTGCGAATAGCCGCCGAGCGTGTGGCCGGGCGGGTCCTGGGTCGGGCCGTTATAGGTGCCGACCAGGCCCTTCTCGCAATATTGCTCGAGCCCCTCCTCGCAGGCCGGGCAATGCCGGCAGGAGCCGACCATGCAGCCGACCCCGACCGTGTCGCCGACCTTGAAGGCCGTAACCTCGTCCCCGACCGCGCTGACATGGCCGACGATCTCGTGCCCGGGCACGCAGGGGTAGAGCGTCCCGCCCCATTCGGAGCGCACGGTATGGAGGTCGGAATGGCAGATGCCGCAAAAGGCGATCTCGATCTGCACGTCGCCCGGCCCCGGCTGGCGCCGCTCGATGGTCATCGGCTCGAGCGGCTTGTCGGCGGCATAGGCGCCATAGGCTTTGACGGTCATGGCAATTGGTCTCCATTGGATCGATCGGCGCGCCGGAGGGGGCCTTGCCGTCGATATGGGCATCGCCGCCGCCGATGTCATCAGTCAGCTCCCTCTCCCACGGGAGAGGGTCCAAGAGGCCGCGCCTGCCGAAAAGAAAAACGGATCACGCGGAGGGCGCGGAGAAGAAAATTGAGGCGCGGAGAGAGATGGTTCGGGCCCAAAGGCCCCCTCCTTCTCCGCGCCTCCCGCACTGCGGATGGACGACGCCGGCTTCACCGGCAGCGCGCGATCGCCGGGCTGCTTCGGACCCCGGTCCTCCGCGCCCTCCGCGTGAAACCCTTCTTCTCGACCCCCCCCGAACGCGCTTGCAACCCCCGCATAATCTGGCAGGAAGCAAGGCATAAGCAGGAGAAACCCGTCATGTTGAAATACGGCCTCGCCGCCGCTCTGCTCGCCACCACCGCGCTCGCCACCGGCGCCCTCGCCGCCCAGCCGCCTGCGCCAGCCCCGGCGGCGCAGCCGCCGGCGCCCCCCGCGCCCCCGGCTCCGCCCGCCCCGCCGGCCGCGCTCGGCCAGGCGGCGCAGGCGTTCGGCCAGTGCGTCGGCACGGGCATGCAGGGCATCGCGCCGGCCGTCGCCGCCGAGGCCGGCGCCGCGACCGTGCTCGCCGGCTGCCGCGCCCAGCTCGGCGAGCTCGAGCGCCAGGTCGAAGCCTATATCGCCGGCCCCGGCGTCCCGGCCGAGCAGAAGGCGGCGGCCCGCGCCGAGGCCCGCAGCCAGCTCGCCAGCGTCCAGTCCGAAATCGCCCAGGCGATCACCCAGATGCGCGCCGCCCCGCCGCCGACCCCACCGGCGCCGCCCGCGGCCGGCCCGCCGGCCCCGCCCGCGCCCCCGGCCCCGCCGCCGCCCCGCCGTTGAGCCGGGCGGCGCGGCCCGGCCCCGCGCCCGGCCGATGGCGGCCGGCAACCGCAATGCTCCTGGGCATCGCG
>Ga0207682_10000866_pt1 | contig 14045 bp, 14 predicted proteins | sample KBSM63metaG_FD_184332 | JGI IMG/M metagenome (GOLD analysis project Ga0207682, IMG submission 184332) | Miscanthus rhizosphere microbial communities from Kellogg Biological Station, Michigan, USA - KBS M6-3 metaG (SPAdes) (version 2) | ecosystem: Host-associated > Plants > Roots > Rhizosphere >... | reverse complement strand
TTTTACGGCGAAGAGACTGGCCTTCGGGTAGCACGCAAACACCTCGGTTGGTATTTTGAAAAGTTGCAGGACGCGCCCGATGTTCGTCGGGAGTTGATGGCAGCTTCAACGTCGGCGTCGCAGTTTGCGTTGTCGGAAAAAAGTCTCGACGCCTGGTTGCAAACCAGCAGCGAGACCGCCGTTGCAACCTGGGGAGGTATTGCGACGTGTGCATAGAACGGATTTGTGTTCAGGCTCGGACACTGACGATGGGGCTCGGTAATGACGGCGAAAACTTCACGGACCCGAAAAGATTCCGGTCGCAATGGCGCGCTTGAAGTGCCCCTGCGTAACCACGCCGAGCGAGCACTCTCCGACTACTTCTCCAACCTGAACGGCCACAAGCCAGCGCACCTCTACGACATGGTGCTGCGCGAGGTCGAAGAACCGCTGTTCCGCGCCGTGCTCGACTACTCCTCGGGCAACCAGTGCCGCGCCGCCGCGATCCTCGGCATCAACCGCGGCACGCTGCGCAAGAAACTCCGTCAGTTCGGCCTCTCCGGCTAGAAATAAAACCCTAATGCTCGTCACGATTCGCAGGGCCCTGCTGTCGGTATCCGACAAGACGGGGCTGGTTGATTTCGCCCGTGCGCTCAGCGCACGTAAGGTGGAGCTCCTCAGCACGGGGGGCACTGCCCGCGCCCTGCGGGACGCGGGCCTCGCGGTCATCGACGTCAGCGCCTATACAGGCTTTCCCGAGATCATGGACGGGCGGGTCAAGACCTTGCACCCGCGCGTGCATGGCGGCCTCCTGGGCCGTCGCGGCGTCGACGACGCCGTTATGGCAAAGCACGACATCCCGCCCATCGACCTGGCAGTGGTCAATCTGTATCCCTTCGCGCAGACCGTGGCCAAGCCCGACTGCACTTACGCGGATGCCATCGAGAACATCGACATCGGTGGGCCCGCCATGGTCCGGGCCGCCTCCAAGAATCATGACTCGGTGACCGTGATCGTCGACCCGGCTGACTACGCCCAGGTTCTGGGCGAGCTCGACGCGAACGACGGCGCGACCAGCATCGACACCCGCTCGAGTCTTGCGGCCAAGGCGTTCGCGCACACGGCCAAGTACGACACCATGGTGTCGAATTACCTGCTGCGACGTGAAAGCGATGACGCCGCATCGTTTCCCGCGACGCTGCCGCTCGTGTACGAAAAGATCCAGGATCTGCGCTACGGCGAAAATCCTCACCAGAAGGCCGCGTTCTATCGCGAGCCGGGTGTTTCAGGTTCCTGCGTGGCCAACGCCACCATGCTCCAGGGCAAAGAGCTCTCGTTCAACAACATCGCCGACACGGATACCGCGGTCGAGTGCGTGCGCGTGTTCAACGAGCCCGCCTGCGTCATCGTCAAGCATTCCAATCCGTGCGGCGTCGGCACCTCGGTGTCGCTGGCCGACGCGTACGACCGCGCTTATCGCACCGATCCCACTTCCGCATTCGGCGGCATCATCGCGTTCAACCGTGAGCTCGACGCGGACACGGCCAGCGCGATCACCGGACGCCAGTTCGTCGAAGTGATCGCCGCGCCTTCGGTCTCGTCTGCCGCCGCGGCCGTGCTCGCGAGCCGCGCCAACGTCCGGGTACTCATCATCGGGCCGCTGGCGAAGCAGTCGCCGTCCGAGCTCGAATACCGCAGCGTGGTTGGTGGCCTGCTGGTCCAGAGCCGCGACACGGCACTCGCCCAGCCCGACACTTTCAAGATCGTCTCAAAGAAGACCCCGACGCCCACGCAGTACGCCGATCTGTGGTTTGCCTGGCGCGTGTGCAAGTACGTGAAGTCGAACGCCATCGTGTTCGCGCGCGAAGGCATGACGATTGGAGTCGGCGCCGGGCAGATGTCGCGCGTCTATTCCACACGCGTCGCGGCACTCAAAGCCAAGGATGAAGGCCTCGTCGTCGATGGCTGCGCGATGGCGTCGGACGCATTCTTTCCTTTCCGCGATGGCATCGATGTCGCCGCCGAGTACGGCATCAAGGCCATCGTGCAACCCGGCGGCAGCAAGCGCGACGATGAAGTCATCGCCGCGGCCGATGAACACGGCATGGCCATGGTGTTCACCGGCATGCGCCACTTCCGGCACTAAGCCGTCACGGTCATGAAAATCCTGATCGTAGGTTCCGGCGGGCGCGAACATGCGCTCGCCTGGAAGTGCGCGCAATCGCCGAAGGTTTCCGAGGTGCTGGTCGCGCCGGGCAATGGCGGTACGGCCACCGAACGCCGCGTGCGCAACGTCAATGTCGCAGCGGAAGACATCGTCGGCCTCGTTGCACTGGCGAAATCCGAAAAGGTCGGCCTCACCATCATCGGCCCCGAAGGTCCGCTGGTGTTGGGCGTGGTCGACGCGTTCGCAGCCGCGGGGCTGCGTTGCTTCGGGCCGCGCAAGGCCGCCGCGCAGCTCGAGGGCTCCAAGGCCTACACCAAGGAATTCCTCAAGCGCCACGGCATCCCCACGGCGGCGTATGCGACGTTCCGCGAGGAAACGTTTGATCCCGACTGGGTGCGCCAGCAGCGCACTCCTATCGTCGTCAAGGCCAGCGGGCTCGCCGCCGGCAAGGGTGTGGTGATCGTCGAGTCGGCCGACGAGGCCATTGCCACTGCGCAGTCGATGTTCGATGGTCAGTTCGGATCCGCGGGCGACCAGGTGGTCATCGAAGAATTCCTGCCGGGCGAGGAAGCCAGCTTCATCGTCATGGCCGACGGACGAAATATCCTCGCGTTCGCAACGTCGCAGGATCACAAGCGATTGCTCGATGCCGATGCGGGGCCCAATACCGGCGGCATGGGCGCTTATTCGCCCGCGCCCGTGGTCACGCGCGCGATGCACGAACGCATCATGCGCGAGGTCATCGAACCCACCATTCGGGGCCTCTCGAAAGACGGCACGCCGTACATGGGCTTTCTCTATGCCGGCATCATGGTGCATCCCGACGGCACGCCCAATGTGCTCGAGTACAACTGCCGATTCGGCGATCCGGAGACGCAGCCGATCATGATGCGGTTGCGCAGCGATCTCGTGGAACTCTGCGAGGCAGCCCTGGACCATCGCCTGGATTCGATGCATGCCGAATGGGACGAACGCGCCGCGCTCGGGGTGGTGCTCGCTGCGCAGGGGTATCCGGAAGGCGTGCGCAAAGGCGATACGATCACCGGGCTCGACGCGGCGGCCAAACTACCTGGCAAAGTGTTCCATGCCGGCACGCGAGCCGAGAGCGGCAAGGTGCTCACGCATGGCGGCCGCGTATTGTGCGCGGTCGGACTGGGTCACAACGTCTCGGCGGCGCAGGCGCAGGCCTATACGCTCGTCGATGCGATCCGCTGGCCGGGGATGCAGTGCCGCCGCGACATCGGTTATCGGGCAATCGCGCGAGAAAAATCCTGACGGCGAATTCGCGGGCGATATGGTGGTCACAAGAAGGTGGACCAGAGTACCGAGCAGGAATGGCAGTTTTCGGCCGCGGGGCTCGAAGCGGCACGCGTGTGGCTGGCATCGCTGCCCTCTCAGCCGTCCGACCGGCGGCTTGCCATCAAGCCGACACTCGAGCTCTCCGATACCTACTACGACTCTTCGGACTGGATGATCTTTCGCGCCGGTTTTGCGCTGCGGCTGCGCCATGAGCGCGCAGGCATGGACAGTCAACAGACCGAAGTCACGCTGAAATCGCTGCATGCTCCGCGCGGTGGCCTGGCGCGCCGCACGGAGATCTCACAGCGTTGCGATGAGGCGGACATGAACAGTGTGCTCGCCGCGTCGGATGGCATCGGTGAACGCATCCGGGAGCTCATCGGTGAACGCGAGCTGGTGCCGCTGTTCAAGGCGAATACACGGCGTGAGCGCCAGCAATTGCTCGAGGCGGATTCGGATCTGCCGCTGGCAGAAGTGGATCTCGACGAGACCTCCATCGAGGCGCCGGGCGTCTCTCAACAGCTCAAGCGCGTGGAAGTCGAGTGCCTCCACGCAACTCCCGAGGCGCTCCACCCTTTCGTGGAGCAACTGCGAGAGGCCGCGCAGCTCGAGCCCGTGGCGCAGTCCAAGTTTCGCGCTGGCCTCAACGCGGCCGGACTGCACCCGGGCGGCGAGCTTCCGCCACTGGACTTCGCGATCTGCGCATCGCAATCCTTCGCGCATACACAATTCGCGCTGTTGCGCCGCTATTTCGCCGTATTGCTCGACAAGGAGCCCATGGTGCGCGCCGGATCCTCGGCCGCGGTGCATGAGATGCGCGTTGCCGCGCGCCACCTCGATGTGTTGCTGCGTCTGTTCGCAGGATTCGGCCCACGTTGGGCCGTCGCGTCACGCGGCGCGCTGCGTGCGCTCATCCGGGCTCTGGGCGCCGTGCGCGATAGCGACGTGCAGCTCGAGTACCTGCAGCGCTCGCCGGCCGTGCTCACCGATGCAGAACGCGCCGCGATCGAACCCTTGCGCCAGGGGCTCGCACAACAACGGGCGCGTGCCCGCACGCGTCTGCTGCACGTGCTCGACTCCAACCGCACCCGATCCTGGGTCGAGCACTGGCTCACGCAGCTGCGACTCGGCACCGGCAGTGGCGCGCGTGCGCGTCAGGCGGTCACAGCCCAGGTCGCGAGTGACCTCATCCGTGCGATGGCGCGGAAGTTGCGCAAGCGCGCCGACCGCCTCTCGGCGAACGCAAGCGCCGATGATTTCCACAAGGTGCGCATTCGCGCCAAGCGGCTGCGGTATGCGCTCGATGCTTTCGGCAGTCTGTACGGCGACGCCGCGCGCGAATACCTCCATGCGCTCACCAGGTTGCAGCATCTGCTCGGCGAGTTTCACGACTCCACCGTGCGTGGGGAAATGTTCGCGGAGCTCGTGACGCGCGGACGGCGCGTACCCGCAGCCACGTCCTTCCTGGTGGGGCGGCTCGTGGAACGGGATCAGCGGGAATTCGAGAAATGCCGCGGCAGATTCTCCAAAGCGTACCGGCGCATCAAGCGGCGTCGATGGCGAGCGCTCTCGGAAACCATGCGCGAACAGTCGCGGGCCGCGAGCGCCGCTCCGGTCAGGCTCGGTACGCCATGATGGATGTCTACCTCGTCCGGCACGCGATCGCGCGCGAACGAAACCGCGCGCGTTGGCCGGACGATGCATTGCGACCACTGACGCCCGCGGGCAAACAAAGATTCCGTAAAGCAGCGCGGGGCCTCGCGCACCTCTTGCCGAAATCGGCGCAGGTGTTCACCAGCCCCTACGTCCGCGCGCGCGATACCGCTTCAATCCTGACTGCCGCGATGGACGTCCGGCGCGCGACCGAACGTCCCGAGCTCGCCGCCGGCCAGCCGGCGCGCAAGACTTTCGAGTTCCTGCGGAAGCTCAAATCCAGGGCAGTCGTGCTGGTTGGCCATGAGCCCAATCTCAGCACGCTGCTGGCGGCCGCCATCATCGGCGAGCGCGCACGCCTCAAGATCGAGTTCCGGAAAGGAGGCGCTGCCTGCCTCCAGTTCCCAGGCAGCGTCCAACCCGGTCGCGCCACGCTCAAGTGGCTGGTGCCGCCTCGCGCGTTGCGTCGCCTGAAGTAGCCACCTTGGCTGCTGGACGCAGCGCTTTCAGGAACTCCGGATCGCGATACAGACGTAACAGGATCAACCGGAACTGCTCGCTGTAATGGTTGATCGCATCCGGAATGGCGATGGCCCCCACGAATGAGGAGTCCCACTTCGCATCCTGGCGAACCTGCTTGTCGTAGCGCGTTTCGCCTTTGCTTTTCACGACGAATCGCACCACCAGCACGGCGCTGGCTTTTTTGGCCCCCGCGGCGCTGAGCGAGTTCTCGAACAGCTCACCCTCGATCGCGGTGCCGGCAGCGGCATCGTACTTGCCCGCTGACGTCAGATCGTTGATGAGCGCCTGTCGCAGGAAGCCCGAAAATGAGCCTCCGCCTTCGACGGAGATCGGGCTACCGCGGGCGGTCACTGCCTTGTCGATGCCCTTGTCCTTGCCCGCTGCGAGCGTGAAATTACCGACGTTCACCTTGTCGATGCCGGCGTCGCGCAGCGCCACGGTGTTTTCGATGACGGCCTGCGGCGGCGGCAGCTTGACGCTGACACAGCCGGGCAACAGCAGCGCACACAGCGCCATGAAGGCTACGCGCGTCATTGCAGGAAGCGCGGATCGTTGGACAGTTCCTTGAGACCGTTACCGACGATCTGCGTCGTCATGGTGTTGACGGCTTCGAGAATGCTCTTGGCCTTCACGCCGTTGTCGGGCGCCTTCTTGGCGCCGATGGTGGTGTGAATGGCGTGACGCACCTTGGTCTCCAGCATCGGCCCGCCGGCTACCGACTGATAGTTGACGGTGCACACGTAGCCGTCCGTCACCTGGTTGCCGGCCAATCCAAACGTCAAACCGGTGGCGAAGCCCTTTGAAAAGGCGTCTTCGGTGACCGGGACATTGTTGATCCGCACACTGAGCATCGCGCCACCCGCGACGGGTTCGGTGCTCACCGAGGAAAACAGACCGCTGTCCATGACGGTCTTGGTCACCTGCTCGCTGAGCTGCTTGGTGGCACGCGCATTCGCGGCACCCTTGGTCTGAAAGGTGAACAGCAGCTGCACCGGGTGAGGCTCCGGCGGCGCCATGAATTCCGATTTGGAAACAGTCTTGAGGCCGTTGTCGACGTACATCGTCGCGCAACCGGATGTCGCCAGCGCCAGCAATAGCAGGCCGGCCACCTTGATAGATGAAGATTTGAACACTTGAGCTCCCTGTTATTAGGCGGCTCCACGGCCGCCCGCGCAGAATGCGCGATGGAGCGCCGGCGGTCCAGCCCTCGTGACCGGACTGTGAGCTAACTAACAGCCGCGATCAGTGCGTGACTCGATACTCGCAACTCAAGGACGCGCCAATTCTTGTTGCGACCCCTACTTCCATTTCTCGCGCGCAACGATCCGCCCGATTTCGGCGTGAGCGGCACTGAGCTCCGGCACGGTGAGCTTCGACTCGCTCATGTAAACGGCGATGAAGATCGGCCGGCGTCCGGGTGGATAGGTGATCACGACATCGTTGATCGCGCCGTTGTCGCCGCTGCCGGTCTTGTCACCGCAAGTCCACGATTTCGGCAGGCCTGCGCGCACGCGGTTGAGCCCCGTTTTGGATGCGGTCATCCAGTCGATGAGCAATGCGCGTGATGACAACGCCAGCACATCGCGCGTGAAGATCGCCAGCAACGAGTCGACCATGGCGCGCGGCGTGGTGGTATCGCGCGGATCGTCCGCGACGTTGCTGTTGAGCTCGAGCTCGTAGCGATCGAGGCGCGAGACGGTGTCGCCGAGCGTGCGGAAGAATTCGGTCACCAGCGACGGGCCGCCCATCGCCCGAAGCAGGATGTTGGTCGCCGCGTTGTCGCCCTGCGTAACTGCGGCGGCGAGGAGCTCGCGCACGGTCATGGCATCCGCGCTGGCCATGAGCTTCACCTCCACGGCCGGCGAGTTGAGCAACAGTTGGGATTTCTCGATGTGGATGCGGTGATCGAGCGTGAATGCCTTGCGGTCCACCTGCCACAAGAGCGCCGCCGCGAGCGCCACCTTGAAGGTGGACGCCATGGCGTAGCGCGAATTGTCGTCGATGCCGAAACGCCGTCCGCTCTGCGAGTCGAGCACGTGTACGCCGAGGCGGCCGCCGATACGTTTGTGGATGTTCTTCAGCGCCGACTCGGCACGCTCTGCTGCGCAGGCATCGGAGGCCAATGCGACAGCCGCGACCGCGGACAACATTTCACGCCGCGTGAGCATCAATTCTCCGCCAGGACCACGATCTGGTCGTTTTCCGCGAAGCTGTGCTTGTCGGACTTCTTCGGGTTCACATTGACACCGTAACCGCGTGATTTGTCGTCGGCATGTTTCATGAGGCGATAGCCTATCGCGGTTTCGCCGCGTTGCGCTGCGGCCTCGAGCACCGTGTAGAAATCAACCGTGCTGCCGAGTTTGATGTAGTCCGTCATCGGGCGGATATAGATTTCCGAACCTTCCGAGCTGAACAGCACCTTGAACACCTTCTCGAGGTTCCTGTTCTCCGACAGCTGCGACATCATGAGGCTCACCAGCTTGTCGCTCACGATGAAGTCGTCGGCGCGCGCGATCTGCGCCAGCGCGCGGTTCCTCATGTCCATCATCTCGCTGACGATCGACAGCCGCACGCCGGCCGCATCGGCGAGATTGCGCAGGTGCAGCAGCGTGATCAGCGTTTTCGCATCGGCTTCCTGGATCGGCAGGTCGCTGTAGCTCAACAGGATCACGTGTTCGAAGGTCGCGGCCTTGACCGCCGCGAGTGTCGCCGAGTGCGTGATGTCGCCGTCGGCAAAGCGCACCTTCTGGCGCTGCATGCGCTTGGCCACGCTCATGAGAATGTCGCGTACGCCTTCGGCGCGGCAGATCACGATGGTCTCAGAGCCCGGCGCGACGTAGTTGTCGAGCTCTTCGATGATGGCCTGCGCTTTGCCGTTCCATCCGAGGATGAGGATGCGTTCGGGCGCGGGCGGCAGGCGCTCGCGGTGCGACAGCGTGCTGACGTCGGGCAGACCGCCGCCGGAAGTCTGTGACAACACCAACGTGTCATCGTCTTCCGTGATGGCGATCACCTGATCGCCGCTCGCAAACGTCGTATCCATTGGCGGATTGATGAGCACGTCGCCGTCCGCGCGCATCAGGCCCATCACCGTCGAATCTTCGTAAGCCGAGATGATTTCGCGGTAGGTGCGCCCCGCGAGGCCCGGCTCGGTCTTGAAGTAGATCTCCGCGCCATCGAAGTCGAGGAGCTCGGTATAGACCACCGACAGCCCCGACTGGCGGCAAGTCTGCGCTGTTACGCGTGCGATCAGATCCTCGCCCTGAACGTAGATCGCTTCCTTGCCGCCGACGAGCGCCGCCGCCTCGAGATTCCGCGGTTCGCGGATCTCGGCCACGATGTGGTACGGCGCCTGTTTGCGCAGCGGGTTGTTGGTGATGGCCAGCACCGACTTTATAACGTGGATGTCGGGGTTTTCGGTCTCGGGCGCGAGCACGATGATGGACCGCGCCGAGTGCGGGTCCACCACCGCAAGATCGTCGAGATCGAGCGGATTGCCGCTGCGGCAGATGACTCGCGTGTTCGCGGTGCTTGCGAACTTGGCGCGAATGTCATCCTCCATCTCGATCTTGTCGCGCTCGGAGAGGATCACGATGCACGGATCCTTCTGGTTCGAGTTCGCGATGAGCAGCTCGCCGATGATCGAATAGACCTTGCTCGACCAGCCGAGGATCAGCGTGAAATTCTCTTCGATGACGCGCGATCGGCCCTTGCGTAGCTCCGCGAGCCGGGATTCCAGGCCCGAGGTGATGGTGCCGATGAGGATGCTGACGATGAAAATGCCGCCGATGGTCACGAGCAGCATGAGGATGCGCAGCTTCCAGCCGTTGTCGCCGGCGACCACGCCCGGATCGAGCGTGCGCAGCATGCTTTGCCAGACGCCTTCGGAGAAGCCGTAGGGATGTTCGTGATCGGCAGGATCCTGGCCCACGCGCATGAGCCACAACACGATCGCTGCCAGGCTGACGATGAGCCCTGAGGCCAGCGCCAGCCAGCCGATGATGGCGATGGTGCCCTTCGAAAGGGTGTTCTCGAACCGGTAGCGCAGCTTGTCGCGCCACGTGATCCCGAGGTCTGGCATGGAGCGGGATATTAGACTACGTGAACCGCGCTGACTAACGACCCGGCCGCCGCACCACGATGTCTACGCTGTCACTGCCGGGGTCGTACACGATCACTGCCTCGCGGCGCTCGAGCTGGCGCATGACGTCGGCCACCTTGCGTTCGAAGCTCGCATCCTGCGCGCCATAGTCCGTGCCTTCGCGCAATACGAACGACTCCACGACCGCGCGTAGTGTCACCGGCGCCAACTCGGTGTGTGGAATCTCGACCGGCCTGGAGTCTTCTTCTTCGCTCACGCCTCGATTGTGGCGTATTTCCTCACGAGCAGGGCGGAGCCTGTGAGCAGGGTCGAGACTCCGAGCATGATCCACTCGACATGCTGGTCGGGTGCGGCGATCACTCTGGGTAAGTGCAGCAGCACGACGAACGAACCCATCATTGCGGCCTCGAATCCCGCGGCCAGACGCGCCTTGAACCCGCTGACCAGCGCCAGTCCCGTCGCGAGATGTCCGGCGCCAGTAGCCCAGGCCCAGAAAGTCTTGAAGGGAATCCAGGCGGGGACCATCCCGGCGGTGAAGTCGATGTAGTTGAAATGCGCGAAGCCGAACACGATGGCGCTGACACCTGCCAGCATCCTCGCGATCATCCGCAATACCGGACCCAGGTTGCCCGTGATGCCGTGCGCGTACAACGCGATCGCACCGGAGCTCATGAAGGCAATCTCTGCCGGACTGTTCCACGCACCGATGTGCGACGCGGAGGCGATGGCGGCCGGCAGATTGAGCACCAGCATCCACAGCCCGATGAAACCCGCGAGCAGCAGCGCACCGGCGCGTTCGAGTCGTGGCGCCAGCAGCATTGCGCCGCCGGCGGCCAGTACCGCACCCGCGAGGCATGCGAGCTGCGTGCGCATGCCGATGCCGGCCGGCACAGGCTGCCATTGCATGGCGAAGTCGTGGAAGACGATGCCGACCGCGCCTAACAAGATGGCGCCGACGGCGTAGGTCAATGCGTTGATGTTCATGAGCGACTCCCCGGAGGTTGCCGCTACTTTAACCACCAGCGCAGGGCTAAGCTAACTACTCCGAGCGCGGCGACACTTCCGGCCCAGATGAGGGCCATCCAGCCGAGGCGCTGCCACCGCGGCGCTTCTTCGGGACGGCCGGCTCTGAATGGCAGACTCAATGGTATCCCTCGTGTGCGACCTTGCCGCGGAACACCCAGTACGACCACGCCGTGTACGCGAGGATCAGCGGCACCAGCACGGCCGCTCCCACGAGCATGAACGTCTGGCTGCTCGCAGGTGCTGCCGCCGCCTGCAACGTGATGCTGTTCGGTATGAGATACGGATACATGCTGATGCCGAGCCCCACGAAGCTCAGTGCAAATACTGACAAGGTGATGACGAAAGGCGCGAGGTCATGGTTGCGCCGCAGGCTGCGTGCGAAGCGCCATGTGAGAATCGTGATGATGAGCGGCACCTGCGCGGTTACGAGCACGGCCGGCATGGCGAACCAGCGCTGCACGTATTCTCCGCCGAGGAACAGCGTCGCGACGCTCACCGCGGCGATCGCGCCGAGCGTGACCGGCGCGAGTACGCGCATGAGGCGGCGCGAATGCTTCTGCGTCTCGCCGTCAGTCTTCCAGTTGAGCCAGCAGGCGCCTAACAACGAGTAGCCGGCCACCACGCTCGCCCCGGTGAGCAGGCTGAACGGCGTGAGCCAGTCCCACCAACCGCCACCATAGGCGCGGCCTTTTACAGCGATGCCCTGCAACAGCGCGCCGAGCATGACGCCCTGTGTGAAAGCAGCAATGAACGACCCTGCTGTGAAGGCGAAGTCCCAGACGTGGCGGTGTGCGGGATCGCGCCAGCGGAACTCGAACGCGACGCCACGAAACACCAGTGCCAGCAGCATGGCGATCAGCGGCGCATACAGCGCCGACATCAGGACGGAATACGCGAGCGGGAATGCCGCCATCAATCCACCACCGCCGAGCACCAGCCAGGTCTCGTTGCCGTCCCAGACGGGCGCGATGGAATTCATGGCGGTGTCGCGTTCGCGGCCCACACCGAACACCGGGAACAGGATGCCGATGCCGAGATCGAAGCCGTCCATCACCACGTACATGAACACGGCGAACGCGAGGATCGCGGCCCAAAGGTTGGTCAGCAGCGTGCTCTCATCCATGCGGCAACTCTCCCCGTCTACCCGCGGCGAGCGCGGGTCCCGGCGTGATGCCCGCGGCATGCGCCGGCGCATTCGGCAGATCTGGCTCGTGCGGCTGCGGCGCGTGAGCCATGAGCCGCAGCAGGTACCACACGCCCATGCCGAACACTGCGAAATAGACCAGGATGAAGGCGACCAGTGACGCGCCAACCGCCGGCGCAGCCAGCGGCGACATCGAATCCGCCGTGCGCATCACGCCGTAGATGGTGAAGGGTTGCCGGCCAATCTCCGTGGTCATCCAACCCGCGATGACCGCGATAAATCCGGCCGGGCCCATGACGAGCGCGAAGCGATGCAGCCACCGCCAGCCATACAGCTTGCGCGCGGCGCGCGCCAGCAGGCTGCAGACGCCTAACAACAACATGAGGAACCCCAGGCCCACCATCGTGCGGAAGGTCCAGAACACCACTTTCACTGGCGGTCGATTTTGTGGCGCGATCCTGTCGAGACCTTCGAGCGGCGCATCGAGATCGTGCTTGAGGATCAGCGAAGACAGCCGCGGAATCTCGACGGCATGTTCCATGCGCTGCTCCTGGTCGTTCGGGATGCCAAAGAGAACGAGCGGCGCGCCTTGCGGATGGCTCTGGTAGTGGCCTTCCATCGCCATGACTTTCGCCGGCTGGTGCTCGAGCGTGTTGAGCCCGTGCAGGTCGCCGACGAAGATCTGCAGCGGCGCCACCAGTGCGGCCATCCACATGGCCATGGAAAACATCTTGCGCGCGTGCGCCTGGCCCGCGTCCTTGAGCAGGTGCCAGGCACCCACCGCGCCGACCGCCAGCGCAGTAGTCAGATAGGCTGCGATCACGGTGTGCACGAGCCGATATGGAAAGCTCGGGTTGAAGATGATGGCCGCCCAGCCCGCCGCCGGCACGAACTGGCCGTCGGCGTTCAGAGCATAGCCCGTCGGAGTCTGCATCCAGCTGTTGACGCTCAGGATCCAGAACGCGGAGATGAAGGTGCCGATGGCAACCATGAGCGTGGCGAAGAAATGCAGGCGTCTGCCTACCTTCTGCATGCCAAACAACATGACGCCCAGGAATCCTGCTTCGAGAAAGAAAGCAGTGAGCACCTCATAGGCCATCAACGGGCCGATCACCGGGCCCGCGCGGTCAGAGAAGACCGCCCAGTTGGTGCCGAACTGATACGACATGACGATGCCCGACACCACGCCCATGGCGAACACCACGGCGAAGATCTTCAGCCAGTACTTGAAGAGATCGAGATACAGCGTCTTTCCGGTCTTGAGCCACAGTGCTTCGAGTACCGCGAGGTAACTTGCGAGACCGATCGAGAACGACGGGAAGATGAAGTGGAAACTGACCGTGAATACGAACTGGAAACGGGCGAGCAGCAGCGCGTTAGCGTCGTGAAACATGGGCGCATTTTAGCCGCTCACGCGCGGCTGCAGAGCGCAAATCGGGTGTCCCGCGGTCCGGCCTCTCGATATGGATATCTTTTCGAGGCCGACGGTTGTCATGACCTCAACCGCGCATACTGACTCGATAAACAAAGAGTCACACATCAAGGAATCATGAAAAATCTCATCGAGGCCGCTGTCGAAACCGGCAACTTCAAGACCCTGTTGAGCGCGTTCAAATCGGCATCACTCATCGACATGCTGCGCTCGCCCGGCCAATACACCATCTTTGCGCCCACCGACGCGGCCTTCAAACGCCTGCCGGCGGGTTCGCTCGACGCGCTGTTCAAGGACGCGCGTGCACTCAAGCCGTTTCTCTGCAATCACATGATGGCGGGCGTGAAAGCCGCGAACGACATCCTGCCGGGCGAGCTCAAGCCGTTGGAAGGCAGGACGTTGCGGGCGTCATTGCACGGCAGCGCGGTACACATCAACGGCGCGACGATCGTGCAATCGGATATTCGGGCAACCAATGGCGTCATTCACGCCATCGACGATGTGCTCCTGCCGCTCAATCCCATTCTTGCCGCAGTAGCCTGAGACTCTGGCGCCTCCACTTCGGTGGAGGCGCCCTTTTCCTGTCTTACGCGTGGCCTGCCGGCGCCACGTTCGCGTTGAGCCGGAACAGGTTGGCAGGATCGAACTTCGTCTTGAGCGCCACCATGCGGTCGTAGTTCACGCCGTAGGTCGCCTTCATGCGGCCGGCGTCTTCGTTGAA
>Ga0207682_10000865_pt1 | contig 14063 bp, 14 predicted proteins | sample KBSM63metaG_FD_184332 | JGI IMG/M metagenome (GOLD analysis project Ga0207682, IMG submission 184332) | Miscanthus rhizosphere microbial communities from Kellogg Biological Station, Michigan, USA - KBS M6-3 metaG (SPAdes) (version 2) | ecosystem: Host-associated > Plants > Roots > Rhizosphere >... | reverse complement strand
TGCGCGGTATTGCCAATTCGTTCACCGCGACCGTGAACCGAAACGCAACGCCCGTTTACTAAACTGTGTGTCCAAAGCGAGACGAGGGTGAACCTCGCGCGTTGAGGGGAACCGTCATGGGTCGCGTGCTCGATCGCTTCGGGCAGATGATTGCCCGGTATCTGGAGAAGCCCGTCTCGGGCTACGAGCCGTTCACGCCGAGCGATCCGAGCGCATTGGCGGCTTCGCTGCGACCGGGCGACGTCCTCCTCGTCGAAGGCAACAATCACGTTTCGGGCGTCATCAAATACCTCACGCAGTCCACCTGGTCGCATGCGGCGCTCTATGTCGGCCCGCTGGGCGAGCGCATCTCGCAAGACGGCGAGCCGCACACGCTGATCGAGGCGGAGCTCGGCATCGGTGTCGACTCCGCGCCGCTGTCGAAATACTCGCGCTTCCATACCCGCGTGTGCCGCCCCGCCGGACTGACCATCGAGGACCGCGAGAAGGTCTGCGCTTACGCGATCGAGCGCATCGGGCTCGCCTACGACCTGAAGAACATCACCGACCTGATGCGCTACCTGATGCCGCTGCCGGTGCCGCAGCGCTGGCGCCGCCGCGTGCTGTCGCTCGGCTCGAGCGATTCGACCCGCATCATCTGCTCGGCGCTGATCGCGCAGGCCTTCGAGTCGGTGCGCTATCCGATCCTGCCGAAAGTCACCCGCACCGAGAGCCGCGCCGCGCGGCGCGAGCTTCTCGAGATCCGCCATTCGTCGCTCTACACGCCGCGCGATTTCGACATCTCGCCCTACTTCTCGGTGGTGAAGCCGACCATCGAGAACGGCTTCGACTACACGCGGCTGCACTGGGCCGACCTGCCGCTTCCGCCCGCCGACGAGACGCCGTCGGTTGCGGCTGAGGACGCGACGCTGGTGCCCGCAACCCGCCGCCGCCGGCGCTCCGCGATGGCCTGGACCTGATCTTCTCCCGCGCGGCGCGTTGATGCTTGTGCCGGTGGCCCGGTGCCACTACTTCTGGCGCCATGTTCGACGCCGCCTTCAAGGCACTCGGCCAGATGTTCACGCCGCCGTTCCGCACGGTGCTGTGGAAATCGATCGGGCTCGCGATCCTGCTGTTGATCATGCTCGGCTTCGGGATGCACCGGGTGCTCGGCTGGCTCGCCGGCGAGCTCGCGCTGTATCTCGAAGGCTTCACCGGCCCCGGCATGCAGACGCCGCTGCATCTGCTGCTGTGGATGTTCGCTTTCCTGGCGGGATTCACGCTGTTCGCTGCTGCGGTCTTCCTCATGCCGGCCGTCACGGCGTTCGTCGCGAGCTTCTTCTCCGACGAGATCGCCGCCGAGGTCGAGCACGCGCACTACGCGGCCGATCCGCCCGGCGTGCCGGTGCCGGTGTGGACCGCCGGTCTCGAAGGCCTCAAGACCGCGCTGCTGGCGCTGCTGGTCTATCTGGTCGCGGTGCCGTTCCTGCTGTTCGCCGGCTTCGGCTTCATCATCTTCTTCGTCGCCACCAGCTACCTGCTCGGGCGTGAATACTTCCTGCTCGCTGCGATGCGCTTTCATTCGGTCGAGGAGGCGAAGGCATTACGCAAACGGCATCACGGCACGATCGTGCTGGCCGGCGCCTTCATCGCGGCGTTCGTGTCGATCCCGATCCTCAACCTGGCGACGCCGCTGTTCGGGATGGCGTTCATGACCCACATGCACAAGAAGCTCGCAGGGCCAAGGCGTGAGCTGATCACGCATACGTAGCGCAAACCTCTCCGCTCATTCCCGCGAAAGCGGGAATCCAGGGGCCAAGGACTGGGTCCCCGCTTTCGCGGGGACGAGCGGAAGAACGATTATGCCTTCGGCCTTAAATCAATAATCCGCTTCGCCTTGCCGAGCGAGCGCTCGATCGCGCCGGGCGGCATCGTATCCACCGTCGCGGTCACACCGATCAGCGCCTTGATCAGATGCGCCAGATCCTTGTTACAGGCCGCGCGCGTGGCATCGTCCGCGCCGGGACGGCTCTCGACTTTCACGGTCATCTCGTCGAGCCGGTCCTCGCGGCGCAGCTCGATGACGAAATGCGGCGCGAGCCGCTCGTCCTTGAGGATCAGCTCTTCGATCTGGGTCGGGAACACGTTGACGCCGCGCACGATCATCATGTCGTCGCTGCGCCCGGTGATCTTCTCCATCCGCCGCATCGAGCGCGCGGTGCCGGGCAAAAGCCGCGTGAGGTCGCGGGTGCGATAGCGGATCACCGGCATCGCTTCCTTGGTGAGCGAGGTGAAGACGAGCTCGCCCCGTTCGCCTTCCGGCAGCACCGCGCCGCTCTCGGGATCGATCACTTCCGGGTAGAAATGATCCTCCCAGATGTGCAGGCCGTCCTTGGTCTCGACGCACTCGTTCGCGACGCCCGGCCCCATCACTTCGGACAGCCCGTAGATGTCGACGGCATGCATGTCGAAGGCGTCTTCGATCTCGGTGCGCATCGCGTTGGTCCACGGCTCGGCGCCGAAGATGCCGATCTTGAGCGAGCATTTGGCCGGATCGACGCCCTGGGTGCGGAACTCATCGAGGATCGCCAGCATGTAGCTCGGCGTCACCGTGATCAGATCGGGCGCGAAATCGACGATCAGCTTGACCTGGCGTTCGGTCATGCCGCCGGACACCGGGATTGTCACGCAGCCGAGTTTCTCGGCGCCGTAATGCACGCCGAGCCCGCCGGTGAACAGCCCGTAGCCGTAGGCATTGTGGATCTTCATCCCGGCCCGCCCGCCGCTCGCGTAAATGCTGCGCGCGCAGACGTCGGCCCAGGTGCGGATATCGAGCCTGGTGTAGCCGACGACAGTCGGCTTTCCGGTGGTGCCGGAGGATGCGTGGATACGCACGATCTTGTCCATCGGCACCGCGAACATTCCATAGGGATAGTTGGCGCGCAGATCGTCCTTGGCTGTAAACGGAAATTTGGCGAGGTCGGAGAGCTGCGTCAGGTCGTCCGGATGAACGCCGGCCGCGTCGAACGATTTTTTGTAGTGCGGCACGTTTTCATAGGCGTGCTTGAGCGACCACTTCATGCGCCGCAACTGCAACGCCGCGATCGCGTCGCGCGAGGCAATTTCGATTGGATTGAGATCTTCGCGGCGCGGCGCAAAGTCGGCTGAACGTTTGCTCGGCATGCTATCTCCGGGTCATTCCGGGACACCGCGAAGCGGTGGGCCCGGAATCCATAACCACGAGCGGCGCGATTATGGACAAGTCTGTGGTTATGGATTCCGGGCTCCCTCGCTACGCTCGGGCCCCGGAATGACTTCCTCTATTGTTTGCGCATGATCTCGTCCGAAAACCGGTACCCACTTTTCGGGATCATGCGGGCTACATCTTCCTCTGCTGCGCATTCCAGTGTTTCTCGAGATTGGCGATCAGCGCCGGGCTGAAGTGGCAATAGGCCTGCTCGCGTGCGTAGACCGCCATGTAACGGCGGAACTGATCCAGCGGTTCTTCCGACACGCGGAATGCGCGGCGGTTGCCGGCCGCGCTGACGACGCCGCTGTCGGTAAAGCCCGCAATCACGCGCTCGAGCGCCGCATCCATCGTGCCGGGCGGCACGATCTCATCGCAGATCATCCGGCCTTCGGGCGTATCGCAATCGAGCCGCAAGCCCGAGACGATCGCCCGACGCGCGATGCGGTCGCCGGTGAAACGCGGCAGCCGCATGTTGGCGGCCCCCGGGATGATGCCTTCCTTGCGCGCCGGCAGCGTCATGTAGGCGTCGCTCGCAGCCACCACGTAGTCCATCGTCAGCAGATACTGGCAACCGCCCCCGATCGCGAACGCCTCGACGCCCGCGACCCACGGCTTCTCGATTGTCGCGCAATAGATGTCGTCCGGGCTGATGTCGGGCCGCGCGAGCCCGCGCATCATCTTGTTCACGAAACCCATCTCGCGCGTCACGAACCACATGTAGGAAATTCTGCCGTGATAGATGTGGGTCAGATTGATGCCGGTGCAGAACACGTGCTTGCCGGCATACTTCGGATGGTCGACGGTGTCGCCACGCAGCACGCACAGCTCGCTGACCGGATCGAGGGTCGCGAGATCGACCGCAATTTCGGTCTGCTGCAGTGTCGTCTCGTCCTCGGCATTGAGATAGCGCGGATTGCGCATCAATACGGTCGCAGCCTTGCCCTGCCGCATCACCGCCGCGGTACCGAGATCGACTGCGCCGCGCGCCTTGAAGTCGTCGAGCCGCGCAAGCGATTCCGCGCGCGGCAGCAGCATGGCGTGGCAGAGATGCGTGCCGGTGTCGGGTCGCGCCAGGACGTGGGAAAAGAAAATCCCCTGATCGACCTCGATGCCGTCCTTCTCACTCTGCATCTTATCGCCCTGCGCATAGACCTGCGCGCGGGTCGGCACGAGCCCGGGAACGAGGCTCGCGGCTTCATAGGCGAGGATGTCGGCGCGCACGAAGTTCGTTTGATTTTTTGTCAGCGCCGCGTAGACGGACGCCGCATGCTGACGCATGAAAGTTTCACGCGTCTCGCGGCCGGTGGTCAGGATCGTCTCGGCGGCGTGCGCCTGCTCGGGATTGCGCTTCGGCTTCCCGGGCAGCGCGGCGAGCAGCTCATGACCTTTCGTCCAGAACGTCGAATGGACGTCGGCGTCGCGCTGAAAGTGTTTCGTGATGTCCGGCCGCGCGGCCGACCATGACGCCGCGGCATCGGTTGCGATCTGCATGCGTTTTCTCCCTGCGCGGCATTATAGGGAGTGCGGTTGCCGTGCGGCTACCCCGCCGTCTTCTCAGGCCAGCGGCAGAGATCGTTGATGACGCAGCGCTCGCACAGCGGCTTGCGTGCGATGCAGGTGTAGCGGCCGTGCAAAATCAACCAATGGTGCGCGTGCAGCTTGAACTTGTCGGGAACCGCTTTTTCGAGATTCAGCTCGACCTCGAACGGCGTCAGTCCCGGCGCCATGCTGGTGCGGTTGCCGACGCGAAAGATGTGCGTGTCGACCGCGATGGTCTTTTCGCCGAACGCGACGTTGAGCACGACGTTCGCGGTCTTGCGCCCGACGCCCGGCAGCGCTTCGAGCGCCTCACGATCGCGCGGGACCTCGCCGCCATGTTCCGCGACGAGGCGGCGTGAGAGCTCGACGACGTTCTTCGCCTTGTTGCGATAAAGCCCGATCGTCTTGATGAGGTCGCGCACTTTATCCTCGCCGAGCGCGGCCATCTTCTCGGGCGTGTCGGCGGCGGCGAACAGCGCCGGCGTCGCCTTGTTGACGCCGGCATCGGTCGCCTGCGCAGAGAGCACCACGGCCACCAGCAGCGTGTAGGGATTGACCGACTTCAACTCGGTGGTCGGCGCGGGGCTTGCCTTCCTGAAGCGGCGAAAAGCTTCCTCGACGTCCTCCGCGCTCCACGGTTTGGGTTTACCGCCCTTCGTTTTGCGGGCTGGCTTCGGTGCGGCTTTGGGGGTCGTCTTGCGGGCCATGAAGCCGGTATAATGACGACCTCATGACCGAGAGCAACGCCCAAACCGCGCCCGACAGCGTTTCGGCCGAGCCGACCCTGTTTTCTGCCCTGCTGACCCCGCACCGCTCGCTCGGCAGCGTCGGCTTCGTGGTGCTGATGTCGATCATCGCGGTCGTCAGCTTCGCCGGCGGCGCGGTGTTCTACGTCGTCGGCGCGTGGCCGGTCGGCTTCTTCTTCGGCCTCGACGCGGTGCTGATCTACTGGGCGTTCCGGGTGAACTACCGCGCCGCCGAAGCCTACGAGCAGGTGACCGTTACGCCGTCGGAGCTGCGGGTGAGGAAGGTCACGCACCGCGGCAAGGTCTCGGAATGGTCGCTCAACCCGCTATGGACGCGGCTCGACCAGGAAAAGCATGAGGATTTCGGCCTGATGCGGCTGTTCCTGATCTCGCACGGCAAAAGGCTGGCGGTTGCGAGTTTCCTGGGTCCCGACGAGAAGGAGAGCTTCGCCAAGGCGCTTTCGGCCGCCATCGGCGAGGCGAAACGGGGACCGACGCGGACTCTTATCCCTTCCCCGCTTCGCGGGGAGGGATAAGGCAGAAATCGGGTGGTTCGCCCTACGGTACAGACCTAAGTAGCAGGCAACATGACCATGACCCGGGAGCTACCCATGTTGTCCCCCGACCGCCTGCCCGATCCGGCGCAATTCCAGGCCGCCCATGACGATTACGCCGTCGTGCGCCGCGCCATCGCCTACATCTCCGAGCACTGGCGTGCGCAGCCCGAAGTGGAGCAGATCGCGCATGCGGCCGGCGTGACGCCGGACGAACTGCATCACCTGTTCCGCCGCTGGGCCGGGCTGACGCCGAAGGCCTTCCTGCAGGCGATCACGCTCGACAATGCGCGCAAGCTGCTGCGCGATTCCGCGAGCGTGCTCGACGCGACCTACGAGGTCGGCCTCTCCGGCCCCGGCCGGCTGCACGATTTGTTCGTCACCCACGAGGCAATGTCGCCGGGCGAATGGAAGTCCGGCGGCGAGGGCCTGACGATCTCCTACGGCTTCCACGCCTCGCCGTTCGGCATTGCGCTGGTGATGGCGACGCCGCGCGGCCTCGCGGGCCTCGCCTTCGGCGATCCCGGCGAGGAGAAGGCGATGCTCGCCGACATGACGCGGCGCTGGGTCAAGGCGAACTACGTCGAGGACAAAAGCGTGACCGCGCCGCTCGCCGCGCGCATCTTCGATCCGCGCGCCTGGCGGCCGGACCGGCCGCTGCGCATCGTGATGATCGGAACGGACTTCGAGGTACGCGTGTGGGAGACCCTGCTCGGCATTCCGATGGGCAAGTGCTCGACCTATTCGGATATCGCCAGCAAGGTCGGCAAGCCGAAGGCAGCGCGCGCGGTCGGCGCCGCAGTCGGCAAGAACCCGATCTCGTTCGTGGTGCCGTGCCATCGCGTGCTCGGCCGCTCCGGCGACATCACCGGCTATCACTGGGGCCTGACGCGCAAGCGCGCGATGCTGGGATGGGAAGCCGGGAAGGTGAGCGCGGCGTAGCTTCCTTTCTTATCCCTCCCCGCCTGCGGGGAGGGCATAGGCGACCAAACGGTCGCCGTCCGACTTCGACGCCGACGCGAAGCGTCGGCTACGGAGCGAAGCGAGCCGGGGTGGGGTTCTATCCGCCAATCGCCCCACCCGTCCGCGCGCTACGCGCGCGTCCACCCTCCCCCTTCGGGGGAGGGATCAGATTCTCTTCCAGAAAAACGTCGTGTCGCAAAAGCCGCCGCCGGGCCACATCGCGTAGTCCGGCACGACGCCGACACGCTGCCAGCCGGTGCGCACGTAAAGCCGTTCTGCCTCAACCCCGGCGGTGTCGAGCACCAGCAATGTGCGGCCGCGCGCTTTGGCCTCGGCTTCCGCGCGCTCCATCAGCGCCGCCCCCAAACCATGGTTGCGCACCGCGCGCTGCACCAGCAGCTTCTTGATGTCGCCGCGATGCGGCTGGTTCGGCGGCATGTCGAGGCCGAGCTGCACCGTGCCGACGATGCGGCGGTCGAGCTTCGCGGCGACGAGCACGGTTTCGTTGCGCGCAACCGACGCGATCACCTTCTCGAAGAACTTTTCTGCATCATCGCGGCTGTACGGCAGCATGAAGCTCACCGACGCGCCGCCTTCGACGCAATCGACCAGCACCTCGGCGAGCTCGCCGATCGCGGCTCTCGCCGCCGCCGCATCGAGAACGAGGATGTCGGGATTTGGCATTCTGTCATTCCGGGCGCGGCGAAGCCGCGAGCCCGGAATCCATAACCACGAATCGAGCGAGAATCGACAGACTTGTGGTTATGGATTCCGGCCCTCGCTCCGCTCGGCCGGAATGACAGCGGAGCTACGCCGCGAGATCGAGCTGCGACGCGACGGTGGAATCCGCGTTGAGGCGGTAGATGATCGGCACGCCGGTGGCGAGCTCGCGCTTGAGGATCTTCTCCGGCGTCAGGCGTTCCAGCACCATGATCAGTGCGCGCAGCGAATTGCCGTGCGCCGAGATCAGCGTGCGCTCGCCACGCAGCACGCGCGGCAGAATATCCTGCACGAAATACGGCAGCGCACGCGCCACCGTGTCCTTCAGGCTCTCGCCGCCGGGCGGCGGCACGTCGTAGCTCCGGCGCCAGATCAGCACCTGCTCCTCGCCCCATTTCGCGCGCGCATCGTCCTTGTTCATCCCGACGAGATCGCCGTAGTCGCGCTCGTTGAGCGCCTGATCGCGCACGATCGGAACCGTCTGTCCCATCTCTGCGAGGATCAGATCGAGCGTGCGGTTCGCGCGCTTGAGCGCCGACGTGTAGGCGACGTCGAACTTGAGGCCCTGCGCCTTGAGCTTGCGGCCCGCCGCGCGCGCCTCGGCAACGCCCTGCTCGGTCAGGTCGACGTCCTTCCAGCCGGTGAACAGGTTCTTCAGGTTCCACTCGCTCTGGCCGTGACGCACGAGCACAAGAAGACGGTCGTTCATCGATCAGTCCTTCAGTCCCAACACATCGAGCATCGAATAAAGCCCGGGCGCGCGGCCCTGGCACCACTTCGCCGCCTTGAGAGCGCCGCGTGCGAAAATCATCCGGTCGGTCGCCTTGTGCGAAAGCTCGATGCGCTCATCGAGCCCGGCGAAGATCACGTGATGCTCGCCCGCGACGGTGCCGCCGCGCAGCACCGCAAAGCCGATGTCGCCGGCCTTGCGCGCGCCGGTATGGCCGTCGCGCCCGCGCGCCGAGCGCGCCGCAAGGTCGATCTTGCGGCCCGCGGCGGCGGCCTCGCCGAGCAGCAGCGCGGTACCGGACGGCGCATCGATCTTCTTGTTGTGATGCATCTCGAGGATCTCGATGTCGAATTCCTCGTCGAGCGCCTGCGCGACCTTCCTGGTCATCACGGCGAGCAGATTGACGCCGAGGCTCATGTTGCCGGATTTCATGATCGCGGTCTTCTTCGCGGCCTCGGCGACCTTCGCGTCGTCCGCCGCCGACATGCCGGTGGTGCCGATGATGTGCGCAAGATGCGTTTCCGCGGCGAGCGCGGCGAGCCGCACGGTCGCGGCCGGCACGGTGAAGTCGATGATCGCGTCGGCGGCGAGCGTCAGCGGACGCACCTCGCTGGTCACCACCACGCGATTCGGCGGCAGTCCGGCGAGCATGCCGGAGTCCTGGCCGAGCAGCGGTGACCCCTCGCCTTCGGTCGCCCCCGCGAGCATCAGCCCCGGCGTTTCAGCGATGGCCTTTACCAGCGTGCGCCCCATGCGCCCGCCGGCGCCGGCCACGATCAGCCTGATGTCTGGCATGATTTCTCTCCGGCTTTCGGCGCCGGGTATAGCGGCGCGAGACAACGATGTCAGCCCGGCTGCGGGCCGTCGTAGCCCTCGACGATCACGATATCGCCGACCGAGTGCGGCGTGCGCAATTTGATCGCCGCCTGATACTCCGGCGAATTGTAGCAGGCGAGCGCGGTCGCATAGTCCTTGAACTCGAGCACCACATTGCGCGAGCGACTCGAGCCTTCGGGATTTTCGAACTGTCCGCCGCGCACGAGAAACTTCGCGCCGTATTTGCGGAACGGCTCGGCGTTCGCCGCGACGTAAGCCTTGTATCCGTCGGGATTGTTTACGTCGACGCGCCCGATCCAATAGGCCTTCGCCATGTCCACTCTCCGCTTTTTGCTATTTCGCGGCTTGCGCGATCTCGACGACGATCGACTCCGCGAGCGCCTTCGGATCGCTCGCGGCCGTGATCGGCCGGCCGACCACCAGATAGTCGGCTCCCGCGGCGATCGCCTGTCCGGGCGTCGCGACGCGTTTCTGGTCGCCGTGGGCGCTGCCGACCGGGCGTACGCCCGGCGTGACGAACAGCATCTGGTTGCCGACGACGAGCCGGAGCGGCGAGGCTTCTTCCGGCGAACACACAAGCCCGTCGACGCCGATGTCCTGCGCCTGCTGGGCGCGGCGCGCGACCAGTGCCTCGACGTTGGTGGTGTAGCCGGACTCGGCGAGGTCGATGTCGTCGTAAGAGGTGAGCACCGTGACGGCGAGCACTTTGAGATCGGACCCTTTGCGCGCAGCGACCGCGGCCTTCATGGTTTGCGGATAGGCATGCACGGTGAGGAACGTGACGCCGAGGCCGGCCACGCTCTCGACACCCTTCGCGACCGTGTTCTCGATGTCGTGCAGCTTCATGTCGAGGAAAACGCGCTTGCCGGCGCGGATCAATCCATCGACGAAGGAGAGCCCGCCCGCGAAGGCGAGCTGATAGCCGACCTTGTAGAAGGTAACGGCGTCGCCGAGCTTCTCGACCATCGCGTCGGCTTCGCGCACGCCGGGGAGGTCGAGGGCGACGATCAGGCGGTCACGGGGATTGAGCGGCAAATCATTCTCCCGGCGCTTCTTCCTGGACGCGGCGCCTGGCGCCGCTCCGCGTGGGCATGCCGCAGGGAGGCGCCCAAGTCAATTTTGGCGGTAAACCCACACCCGCGCGGGCGGCATGTTGCGCCAGATGCGCTCGGAGGCCTCGACCCTGACGCCGCTCAGCTTCGGGATCGGCGGCACCACCGCGTAGGTGAACTGCACGAACGGCGCATTCGGCTGCAGCAGCGCGAGCGCTTCGCGCAGCAGGCGCATCCGCATGCGCAGCGGCTTGGTCATCAGCGGCAGGCCGGACACGACGGCGGAGGCTTCGTGACGCGTCAGGCTGCCGAGCGACTCGCGCAGCCGGTAGGCATCGGCATGCACCACCGTCGCTTCGGGGAAGCGCTGCTGGAGCAGCTGGCAGAACGTCGGATTGAACTCGAGCAGAACGAGCCGCGCGGGATTGACCCCATGCTCGATCAGCGCCTCGGTGACCGGACCGGTGCCGGGGCCGAGCTCGATCACCGGGCCGTCGCCGTCGGGATCGACATAGCCTGCCATGACGCGGGCGAGTGCCTTGCTCGACGGCGTGACGGCGCCCATCGACAACGGCTTCTTGATCCATGAGCCGATGAAGCGGACTTCGTCGTTGAGGCGGATGCCGTTCTTCTTCTCGAGGCGGCGCAGGCCGGTCTCGATATTGCGGCCGATGCGCTGCTCGAACAGCCGGAACGGCCGCTCGACCTTCTCCTCGAAATGCTGCTCGATGAGGCGGACGCGCTTCTCGATGTTCTTCCCGACGATCTGTTCGAGCAGGCGGAACCGCCGCTCGAACTGCTCTAGGGCCTGCATGGGCATCGGGGACGCGACCAGTTTATTGCGGTTTTGTTACATTAACGCGTAACGGGAGCGTGGGCGAGGGTCAAGACCGGGTTCCAGGCGGCTCGTTACGCGGAGCCTTGCCGGTTCCCTAATCCATCAAGGAAGTCTTTGACTTTCGAGAAGAATCCGGCGGCTTCCGGCTGGGTCTCGTTCGACGAATGCTTGTCGAATTCGGCCAGCAGCTCCTTTTGACGCTTGTTGAGCTTCTGCGGCGTCTCCACCATCACTTGCACGTACATGTCGCCGCGCTCGCGCGTACGCAGCACCGGCATGCCCTTGCCGGCGAGACGGAAGCGGCGGCCCGGCTGGGTCCCCTCCGTCACCTTCACCTTGGTCTGCCCGCCGTCGATCGTCGGCACGTCGAAATTGCCGCCGAGCGCCGCCGCCACCATCGAGATCGGCACGCGGCAATGCAGGTCGGCGCCGTCGCGCTGGAAGAACTGGTGCGGCGAGAGCGAGAGGAAAATATAGAGGTCGCCGTTCGGCCCGCCGCGCACGCCAGCCTCGCCCTCGCCGCCGAGGCGGATGCGCGTGCCGTCCTCGACGCCGGGCGGCACATTGACCGAGAGGGTGCGCTCGCGCGTGACGCGCCCCGAACCGGAGCAGTTCGGGCACGGATTGTCGATCACCTGGCCGCGGCCCTGACAGCCGACGCAGGTGCGTTCCAGGGTGAAGAAGCCCTGGGTGTGGCGCACCTTGCCGGCGCCGCCGCAGGTCGGACAGGTTTTCGGCTTGGAGCCGGCCTTGGCGCCGGCGCCGGAGCACGCCTCGCACGTGACCGACGTCGGGATGCGCACTTGCGCAGTCTTGCCGGCGAAGGCCTCCTCGAGCGTGATCTCCATGTTGTAGCGCAGGTCCGCGCCGCGCTCGCGCCCGCCGCGCGAGCGCCTGCCACCGCTGAACAGATCCTCGAAGATGTCCGAGAAGGTCGAGGCGAAATCGGCGCCGAAGCCGGGCCCCTGCCCGCCGCCGCCCTGCTCGAACGCCGCATGGCCGAAGCGGTCGTAGGCGGCGCGCTTCTGTTCGTCCTTGAGGACGTCGTAGGCCTCGTTGATCTCCTTGAACCTGGTCTCGCAGTCCTTGTTGCCGGGATTGCGGTCAGGGTGCCACTTCATCGCGAGCTTGCGATAGGCGGACTTGAGTTCGCCGTCGGTCGCGGTGCGCGTCACTTCGAGGAGTTCGTAGTAGTCGGCTTTGGCCATGCGTCAGCGTCGCCCGTAACAAACAGCCTCGTCCCGCGAAGGAACGAGGCTGTGTATCAGATCACAACGGCATCCCCCACCCTTCGAGACGGCCTGCGGCCTCCTCAGGACGAGGGACATTGGCGGCTCCGGATTACGCCGACTTCTTCTTGTCGTCGGGCACTTCGGTGAATTCCGCGTCGACGACATCGTCCTTCGGCGCCGCGCCGGCGGCGGTGCCGCCCGGAGCGTCAGGACCACCCGGAGCGCCGGGGCCACCGGCCTGATCCTTCTGCGCCTGCGCGTACATCGCCTCGCCGAGTTTCATCGAGGCCTGCGCCAGCGCGTTGGTCTTGGTCTTGATGTCCTCGGGGTCGCTGCCCTTCACCGCCTCTTTCAGGGATGCGAGCGCATCCTCGATCGCGCGGCGCTCGGGCTCGCCGACCTTGGAGCCGTGCTCGGCAAGCGACTTCTCGGTCGAGTGGATCAGCGCCTCGGCGTGGTTCTTCGCCTCGACCTGCTCCTTGCGCTTCTTGTCTTCCTCGGCGTGCGCCTCGGCGTCCTTCACCATCTTTTCGATGTCGTTGTCGGACAGGCCACCCGAGGCCTGGATGCGGATCTGCTGCTCCTTGCCGGTGCCCTTGTCCTTGGCCGACACGTTGACGATGCCGTTGGCGTCGATGTCGAACGCGACCTCGACCTGCGGCACGCCGCGCGGCGCCGGCGGCAGTCCGACGAGATCGAACTGGCCGAGCATCTTGTTGTCGGCCGCCATCTCGCGCTCGCCCTGGAACACGCGGATCGTCACGGCGGTCTGGTTGTCCTCGGCGGTCGAGAACACCTGCGCCTTCTTGGTCGGGATCGTGGTGTTGCGGTCGATCAGCCGGGTGAACACGCCGCCGAGCGTCTCGATGCCGAGCGAAAGCGGCGTCACGTCGAGCAGCAGCACGTCCTTGACGTCGCCCTGCAGCACGCCGGCCTGCACCGCCGCGCCGATCGCCACCACCTCGTCGGGGTTGACGCCCTTGTGCGGCTCCTTGCCGAAGAACTGCTTCACGACGTCCTGCACCTTCGGCATGCGGGTCATGCCGCCGACGAGGACGACCTCGTTGATTTCGGCGGCCGAGAGGCCCGCGTCCTTCAGCGCCTTGCGGCACGGCTCGACGGTCTGCTGGATCAGGTCATCCACCAGCGCCTCGAACTTCGCGCGCGTCAGCTTCAAGGTCAGATGCTTCGGACCGGATGCGTCGGCCGTGATGAACGGCAGGTTGATCTCGGTCTGCGTTGTGGACGAGAGCTCGATCTTCGCCTTCTCGGCGGCTTCCTTCAGCCGCTGCAGCGCGAGCTTGTCGCGGCGCAGGTCGATGCCCTGCTCCTTCTGGAATTCGTCGGCGAGGTAATTCACCAGCCGCATGTCGAAGTCTTCGCCGCCGAGGAACGTGTCGCCGTTGGTCGACTTCACCTCGAACACGCCGTCGCCGATCTCGAGAATGGAGATGTCGAACGTGCCGCCGCCGAGGTCATAGACCGCGATCGTTCCGGTCTTGCCCTTGTCGAGCCCGTAGGCGAGCGCGGCCGCGGTCGGCTCGTTGATGATGCGCAGCACTTCAAGCCCGGCAATCTTGCCGGCGTCCTTGGTGGCCTGGCGCTGGGCGTCGTTGAAGTAGG
>Ga0207682_10000864_pt1 | contig 14066 bp, 15 predicted proteins | sample KBSM63metaG_FD_184332 | JGI IMG/M metagenome (GOLD analysis project Ga0207682, IMG submission 184332) | Miscanthus rhizosphere microbial communities from Kellogg Biological Station, Michigan, USA - KBS M6-3 metaG (SPAdes) (version 2) | ecosystem: Host-associated > Plants > Roots > Rhizosphere >... | reverse complement strand
GAGCGAGCTCGTAGCTGTGCGACGCCAGGTGGTCATGGCAGTCGATGAGCCCCGGCAGGACCGTGAGACCGGAGGCGTCGATGACCTCGGCACCCGCCGTGCCGTCGAGGTCGGGCCCGGTGGTGACGCGCTCGATCCGCCCGTCCTCGATCACGATGGTGGCGTCGCGCATGGGCGCCCGCCCGGTGCCGTCGATCAGCGTTCCGCCGCGCAGCACGATCATGACGCGCTCTCCTTCACAGGCACGCGTGGCCGGTGCTGCCGCCACGCAGCCGCTCCATGCCCTCGATCATCGCCTTGACGTCCAGCTCCCGGTCGGTCTCGTTGCGAAACTCCTGGTAGCAGCGCATCACGTTGGGCAGGATCCGCTCGGCCTCGCGCCACGAGGCGTACACGCCCAGCTTGATGTCACGGGCCGCCGCCTCGGCCGGCCCGCGGCGCTCAGCGGCGTCCGCCCGCGCCCGCGCCTCTCACCGCGTGCTGCTCGGCGAGCTCGGTCAGTCGGACGAATTCGCGCCGCCAATTGTCGTCGAGACGCGCCCGCTGCGCCAGCGCGCGCGCATCGGCCAAGTCGAAGCCGCCCAGGTGGGTGTCGCCGCGGAGCAATTGTCCGTAAGCCGCGACCGCAGCCACGAAGGCCATGTCGCCGCGGGGCGCCGAGGCGGCATGGATCAGCCCGGCCGCCACCGGCTGCTCGATCAGCCGCGACTGCTCCTCGCCCGGCAATTTATAGCGCAGCCTGAGGTGCGCCATCTGCCCGCTTTGGCCGCTGCGCTCGGGTTCGACGGTGCGCCGGTTCTCGTCGAAATAGCGGTTGGGCAGCCAGCCGCGGCTTCCGGCCGGCACGATCTCGTAGAGCGCGGTGACCTGGTGACCGGCGCCGATCTCGCCGGCGTCGACCTGGTCGTTGTCGAAATCCTCCTCGCGCAGCGCCCGGTTCTCATAGCCGATCAGCCGATATTCGCGGACATGGGCCGGGTTGAACTCGACCTGGATCTTCACGTCGTGGGCGATGGTGAACAGGGTCGAGGCCAGCTCCTCGTCGAGCACCTTGGCGGCTTCGCGCGGGCTGTCGATATAGGAGTAGTTGCCGTTCCCGTGGTCGGCGATCTGCTCCATCATCGCTTCGTTGTAATTGCCGGTGCCGAAACCGAGCGTGGTCAAGGTGATCCCGCCCTGACGCTCGCGCTCGACCATGTCGATCAGCGCCTCGTTGTTGGTGACGCCGACGTTGAAGTCGCCGTCGGTGGCGAGGATCACCCGGTTGATGCCGTCGCGGATCAACGATCGCCGCGCCGTCTGATAGGCGAGCGCGATGCCCTGCGCGCCGGCGGTCGAGCCGCCGGCCTTCAGCCGCTTCAGCGCCTCGACGATCTCGTCGCGGCTCGAGGTCGGCTCGAGCACCGTGCCGGCGGCGCCGGCATAGACGACGATCGACACCCGGTCGCGCGGGTTCAGCCGGTCGGCGAGCAAAGCGAGCGAGCATTGCACCAGCGGCAATTTGTCCGCTTGGTCCATCGATCCGGAAACGTCGACCAGGAAGACGAGGTTCGCCGCCGGCCGCGCCCGGCGCGGCAGATCGTAGCCGCGCAGGCCGACCCGGAGCAGCCTGGTGTTCGGGTTCCACGGCGTCGTCGTCATGTCGGTCGAGACGGTGAACGGCCGCGACCGGTCCTGCGGCGCCGGATAATCGTAGCGGAAATAGTTCAGCATCTCCTCCGTCCGCACCGCCGCCTGCGGCGGCAGCGTGCCGGCGTTCAGCATCCGCCGGACATTGGCGTAGGAGCCGGTGTCGACGTCGATCGAGAAGGTCGAGACCGGCGCCTCGGCCACCGCCAGCACCGAAGCGACCGCTTGGCCGTCATAGCGTTCGCGATTGTCCGGCGAGGGCATGTAGCGGCTCGACATATTGGGTTGCGCGATCCGCCCGCCGGTGACCATGCCCTGCTGGGCGCGGGCCTCGGGCATCGGCTGCGGGGCCGACGGCATCATCACCGGCGGCGGCGTGGGCGGCGCCATCGGCATTGGCCGGGCCGCATAGCCACGGCCCCGGCTGCGGCCGTAGCCGGCGGAATCATCGTCGCGGTCGTTGAACGCCTGAAGGAAGGGCGCGCAACGCCGGTCGGGATCGTCGCGCGGCGGCGCGACTCGGCGGCTCGCCTGCATCGCCTCGGCCGGAGCCGGGCTGATCGGAGTCGGCGGGAGCCCGGTCAGGATCAGGGCCGTCATCGTCATCATGCCGAGCGCGCGCATCTCTTGCCTCCATGAGCCGTGGATGTGACATTATCACATCTGCGCGGCTGAACCGGGCATGAACTCGTTCCGCAGCCTTTTCGAAAAGTCAGCCGGCCTTGAGCGCGCGCTGGATCCGCAGCCGGTCGACCAGGCCGAGCCGGTCGGCACGGAGCCGCGTGATGAGACCGGGGTCGAGCCGGCAGAGCGCCTCGGCGAGATCGCGCCTTTCCTCGGGCGCGGCACGGCCGATGGCGGCGATGACGGAGCGCAGATAGTCGTGCTTGTGCCAAAGCTTGCGCGCCTCGGCCGCGAACAGGTCGTGCAGCGCGGCGCCGGAGAAATCGCGCTGGTCGGCAAGCAGCAGCGCCATGCGCGCCGCGTCGGCGAGGGTCTGGCCGGTCAGCGGATGGACGAAGCCGCCGCGCAGGCCGAGCTTGGCGACCCTGGCGCCGCCCAACCGCCAGAAGGCCGCGAAGTCGCCGCCCGCCGGCAGCGGCCGGACGCTGCTCCGCTCGGCCGCCACGTCCCTCGGCCGCCAGCCGCGCGCCGCGACATAGGCGTCGAGCCGGGCGCCGGCCTCGGCGTCGGGCTGGGCGCGCTCCGACACCGTCACGTCGGCGACGATCATCCGATCGTCGGCGAGAGGGATGCAGCGCACGAAGCGCAAGCCGCCCCCCTGGTCGACATTGGCGTCGATCAGCACCGGCCGGTCGACCCTGTGCGGCGCCTCGAAACGATAGTCGCGCTCGACCCCGCTTTCGTAGAGCAGCTCCAAAGTCGACAAATTGGCGGCGCCGCGCGCGTCGATCGCGCCTTCGGCCTTGATCGTCTCGCCGCCGTCGAGAACGAGCGCGTCCTCGCGCACCGCCACGATTTTGGTGCCGAGCCGATATTGCGCGGGCTTCAGCGCGGCGACCATTTCGGCATGGAGATCGGCGGCGCCGAAGCCGCTCTGCTCGGCCTTCAGCTTGCGGCTGAAGCCCGGGAAGGCGACGTAGAAGCCCGGCCAGCGCTGGGCGATCAGCGGCGAGAGCAGGTCGCGGCCGTCATCGTCGAGATCGGCGTCGGCGAACAGCCGGTAATCCCGGCCGCCGAACGTCGCTTCCTCCTCGACGATCAGGAACGGCACGTCGGGGCGGAAGCGCGCCAGCGCCAGCGCGGCGAGGCAGGCGGCGAGGCCGCCGCCCGCGATCAGGATGCCGTCTCGCCGTCCGCGCGCCATAGCCCCCGCCTGTACCGCAATATTACGGCCTTCCGCCACGTCCCTCGGCGAGCAGGCTCATTTTGGGACTGTCCGGAGGCGAATCGTCGCCCTATAAGCACAAAGCGTGAACGATGCGGACCCGCCTCAGCGCAAGATCATCCATATCGACATGGATGCCTTTTACGCGTCGGTCGAGCAGCGCGACGATCCGGCGTTGCGGGGCAGGCCGGTGGCGGTCGGCGGCCAGGTCCGCGGGGTGGTGGCGGCGGCGAGCTACGAGGCGCGCAGGTTCGGCATCCGCTCGGCCATGCCCTCGGTCACCGCGAAGCGGCGCTGCCCCGAGCTCATCTTCGTCAAGCCGCGCTTCGACGCCTATCGTGCGGTGTCCGAGCAGATCCGCGCCATCTTCGCCGACTACACCACCCTGATCGAGCCGCTCAGCCTCGACGAGGCCTATCTCGACGTCACCGAGGATTTGAAAGGCATCGGCATCGCCACCAGGATCGCCGAGGAGATCCGCGCCCGCATCCGCGCCGAAACCGGCCTCACCGCCAGCGCCGGAGTCTCCTACAACAAGTTCATCGCCAAGCTCGCCAGCGACCAGAACAAGCCCGACGGCCTCTGTGTGGTCACCCCGGCCAAGGGCGAGGCCTTCGTCGCCGGCCTGCCGGTCAAGCGCTTCCACGGCATCGGCCCGAAGACGGCGGAGAAGATGGCGCGGCTCGGCATCGTCACCGGCGCCGACCTTCGCGCCCAGAGCCTCGCCTTCCTCACCCACAATTTCGGCAGCGCGGGCGATTATTATTACAACCTCGCCCGCGGCATCTGCCACCGCCAGGTCAAGCCGAACCGGCCCTACAAATCGATCGGCGCCGAGGACACCTTCGTCGAAGACCTGACCGACGAGGAGGCTTTGTGCGCCGAGCTCGATCGGATCAGCCAGACGGTCTGGCGGCGAATCTCGGACAAGGCGATCACCGGCCGCACCGTCACGCTCAAGGTGAAGTATCAGGACTTCCGGATCGTCACCCGCGCCCGCAGCCTCGATCGCGCCGTGGCGAGCCGCGAGGAGTTCCTGGCGATCGGCTGCGCTCTGCTCGGCACGCTGATGCCGGCGGAGAAGGGCATCAGGCTGCTCGGCCTCACTCTCTCCAACCTTACCGAAGGCGGCGAGGCCGAAGCGGCCGCGGCGCCGCGCGAGCTGGAGCTGCCGCTCTAGATGTGCAACGATTACCGCCTGCTCGAGCGCGTCCCGGTCGAGGAGGTTTTCGCCGGCTTCGGCGCGGTCATGACCTATCCCGAGGGGCTGCCGAATTTCGAGCCGCGCGAGGATATAAGGATCACCGACCGCGCGCCGATCCTCCGCGCCGCGAGCGATCGGCCCGGCACCTTCGAGTTGGTGCAGCGCCGCTGGTCGTGGCCCGGTCCGGCCGGCAGGCCGGTCTACAATTTCCGCTCGGACGGGCGCGACCTGCCTAAGGGCCGCTGCCTGATCCTCGCCGACGGCTTCTACGAGTTCACGGCGCACCGTGATCCGAAGTCGAAGCGCAAGCACAAATGGCTGTTCACGCTGAGGGGCGAGCGCTGGTTCGCCATCGCCGGCCTGTGGCGGAACGACCTGGCGGCCGGCGAGGCCTTCACCATGCTCACCACGCCGCCCGGCGCCGACGTCGCGCCCTATCACGACCGGTCGATCGTCGTCCTGCCGCCGGGGGAATGGGCGCGCTGGCTCGATCCGGCCGTGCCGTCGCGCCAGCTGCTGAAGCCGCTACCCGCGGGCAGCCTGGAGGTCGCACCAATCAGCTGAGGCCAGCCCTCAGGGCCGCATGAAGGCGGCGAAATAAGCGGTGACGCCGGCGAGGCCGAGGAGGGCGCGCAAGGCGTGCAGCCGGCCCCAGCGTTCGAGCAGGGCGCGGCTTTCCGGCCCGGCGGCGTCGGGCGCGGTCGCTTTCAGGCGATTGTTGAGCGGCATGATCACCGCAAGGGTGAGCGGGATGGCGGCGCCGATCAGCAAGGCCCCGGCGAGCAGCCAGTCGCCGCCGATCCGCCACCAGGCCCAGAGGCCGAGCAGCAGCGACAGCAAGGCGAGCCCCGCCTGCATCGGCGCCGCGCGGGCATAGCTCGCCCGCCATTGGCCGAGCGCGGCACGGTCGTCGAGCCGCCGCCGCGCCGGATGCTCGGCGAGGCTGACATAGAGCGCCGCCCCGGCGAACAGGGACGCGGCGATCAGGGCGAGCAGGACTTTGATCATCTCGGGCTCCTTTTGGGTTCAGACGGCGCCGGTGACCCGGGCGGCCTGGAGCGTGTCGGTATATTGCTGGAAGGCCGTCGCCCGGCCCTCGGCGACGCGCCAGACGTGGGCGAGCTGGGCGTCCATCGCCCGGCCGGTCGCCTTGCAGGTGCCGCGATAGCGGCCGAGCACGACCACCGTGTCGCCCGCGTCGAGATATTCCTCCGGCAGCGCCGCGAAGCCTTCCCATTCCGTGCCGAGCCGGGCGAACACCCCGGTCAGGATCGCTTCGGGCCCGCGATAGGGGTTGTTGTCGGCATAAGGGAAACTCTCCGCCTCGTTCCAGACGATCGCCGGGTCCATGCGCGAGAGGACGCCCTCGATGTCGCCGGCGGCAAAGGCGTTGTAGATGCCGCGGACGAGCTCGACATTCGCATCGGACATGGCGGTTCCATCCCTTTTGCCGATGGATAACCCAGCGGCGCGGCGCGGCGAAGCGATTTTCGAATCCCGGGGCCGTGGACGGGGGGATGCCGGGTCGCGCTAAGGGCGCCGGGCGGGCGCCGGCGGCACTTCCGCGTTCGGGCCGGCGGCGGCGTGGGCGTAGCTGAACACGCGCGACAGCCGCCAGCCGGTCGGGCTCAGCACCCAGAGCTGGGCGAAGCGGGCGCGGCCGGCCAGTTGCTCCGGGCCGTCGCCCTGCCGTTCGTAGAAGACATGCTCGCCGGTTTCGATCGCGCCGAGGCCCGGCACCGGATCGACGGCGAGCGTGGCCGGCACCAGCTCCCGGCGCGAGCGCCAGGCATTCGGCTCCTGCCGTTCGCGGCACTGGCGCGCATAGCCGTCGACGAAGGCGTCGGCGCCCGTGATCGCGCCGTCCCGGTCGTGGTAGAATTCGAGATCGTCCGTGATCGAAGCCCGCAGCTGCGGCGGATCGCAGCCGAGGAAGATCAGCTCGAAAAGGGCGGCGTCGGCCGCCTCGATCTGCCGGCGAAGCTCCGCGGCCTGGGGCAGGGTGACGGCGGGTGGGTCGGCGGGCGCGGCCTGGGCGGCGAGCAGGGCGGCGAGGATGGCAAACGGCATGATCTGCTCCTTAGTGTATTGTGAATGTAACACACATCCGGACGAGCGCAAGCCCGGCAGGAAGGTTGCAACCGAAGCGGTTGCGGTCGGGGGTAGGCCCGATCTAGTCGCCGGAACGGGAGGATGGCATGGCGCATGGATTCGGCAGGCTGATTCTGATTCTGGCGGCGCTCGGCGCGACGGGCGGCCCGCCGGCCGCGGCGCAGCCGGCGGCGGCGCCCGCCTGGGTGGTCGATTGGGGCGAGCATTATTGCACCTTGATCCGCAGGGCGGACGATTCGGTCCCGTTCGAGATCGGGCTCGGCGTCGTCCCCAGCGACGATCGGTCGCACCTGGTCCTGCTTCCGCGCGGCACGGCGGCGCTGCCGTCGGGAGTCACCGACGTCGGATTGTCGCCCTCGGCCCGGACCTTCCCCGTGAGGGCGCGGTATCAGGACCGGCCGAGCGGCCGCGTGCTCATCCTCTACGGCCTGCCGGCGGACTTCCGCGATGCCCTGGCGGAGACCGCGACGCTCGAGTTCGCGCGGCTGGCGAGGTGCGGCTGCGCGCCCCGCTCGGCAGGCCGACCGAAGCGATCGCGGCCCACCGCCGCTGCCTCTCCGAAGTGGCGCGCGAATGGGGAATCGACGAGGCGGCGCTTCGCGCCCTGCAGCGGCGTCCGACGAGCACCAACCAGTTCGGCTTTCACTCCAACGATTATCCGGCTCCGGCGCTGCGCGACAGCAATCAGGGCCGGGTCGTCGCCCGGATCAACGTGAACGCCGAGGGGCGGGCGACCGAATGCACGATCGTCGGCAGCAGCGGCAGCCGCCTGATCGACACGCGGACCTGCGAAGTGGTGCTGAGGCGCGCGCGCTTCACCGTGCCGCTCGATTCGGCCGGCCGGCCGACGAGCGCCCGCTTCGTCGCGTTGATTACCTGGCTGGTGGAATCCTAGCGGAGCCCGGCGCCGGCGGCCGGTCAGCCGATGAGGTTGCTGCCGGCGAGGACCGAGGCGACGCAGAAGGCGAGGCCGGCGGCGATCAGGTTGATGCGGCGGAAGGTGAGGCCGATCGCGGCGACGACGAAGCAGGCGAGGGCGATGAGCAGCAGGATGGTGGGCAGAGGCATGATCGGTCTCCCGTTCGAGGCGTTACGCCTGCATAATGATCCATTCCCGGGACGTTGCAAGGCCGGGTTCTGCCGCCGCCCGCGGCGGCGGCCGCCACCTTCCCCGGTTCAGGTCGGCGGGGGCGCGGGAAGCTCCCGCCACGGGCCCCATCCGCCGGCCGGCGCGGTCTGGGCGATCGCCCACAGCCGGCCGTGCGCCCCGGCGGCGAGGATCGCGGTCGAGCCGTCATTCTGGTCGGCCGCGGCGATCCGGACGAACCGCTCGGGCTGATCGCCGAAGGCCGGGCCCTGCCAGGCGCCCCAGGCGCCGCCGGGTCCCTGCTGGGCGAGGCTCCAGGCCTGGCCCGTGGCGTCGAGGCCCCAGAGCCGCGCGCCCCCGGCCTCGGTACAGGCGCAGATCGCCTCGAGGTCCGCCGGCTGGCCGGCGAGGCCGAGCGGGCTCCAGGCCCCCCAGAGCGCGTCGGGGGTCTGCGGCAGCGCGGCGACCCGGCCTCCCGACAAAGCGAACAGGATCAGCGCGCTATTGCCCTGGCCGGCGAGCGCCAGCGCTTCCGCGGCGAAGGGCTGGCCGCCGGAGCGGACGGCGAGGCCGGTGGTCCAGCCGCTCCAGTCCGCGCCCGGGTTCAGCTGATAGCAGAGCCAGACCTGGCCCTTGGCGTCGGTCGCCATCAGGGCGATGCCGCGTGGGCCGCCGAGCTGGCCCGCCGCGAGCGCGGTCCAGGGCCCGCTCTGGCCGCCAATGCCGGGCCCCTGCCAGTCGCCCCAGCCGCCGCCCGGATGGCGTTCGGCCATCGTCCAGGCCTGGCCCTTCTCGTCGAGCATGGCGAGCATCAGCCGGCCGTCATTCTGGCCCGCGCAGGCGATCGCGCCGCCCGCCGCCGGCTGGCCGCCGAAGCTCGGCCCCTGCCAGATCTGCCAATAGCCGCCGGGCTGCTCCTGCGCGGTGAACGACAGGGAGCCGTTCTCGTCGAGCACGAACAGGCAGGCGCCATGCTCCCCCGTCTCGGTCGCCGCCGCCATCGCCCGGATCGATGCCCCAGCCATGGTCGCCATGATGCTTGTCCCCCCGCTTGGTGGGCCGAGCATGCCCCGATTTCGTTTCGCAGGCGAGTCGAAATAGTCCGGCCGGCTCCCGCCGGCTCGCGCCCCTACTCCAGCCTCCACACAAAGCCCGATTGGCCGGGGACGCGCGGGCGCGCAACTGCCGGTCATCCCCCCTCGGACCGCCAGGAGACTCGCCATGAAGCTTTATAACGCATTGCCGCTGCTCGCGGTCGGCGCCGCGCTCGCTCTGCCGCCGGCGTCGGCGGTGACCGCCTCCGCCACGGCCGAAGCAGGGGCTTTTGCCGACCAGCGGACGCGCGGCGGCGGCGCCAGCGCCAGCACCGCCAATCGCAGCCGGAGCGGCACCGCCAGCCCGAAGCGGAGCGGGACCGCCAATACGAGCCGGGGCACCGCCGCCAACCGGAACGCGGGCGCCGGCACGAAACGGACCAACACCGCGAACCGGAACGGGACCGCCAACGCGAACCGGAACGCGAACGTCAACCGCAACGCGAACGTCAACCGCAACGCGAACGTGAACCAGAACGTCAACGTGAACCGCAACGTCAACGTCGACGGCGACAATTACCGCTATGGCGACGGCGACATCGACCGCCGGCCGGTGCGCAACGCCCTCGTCGCCGGGGCGATCATCCGCTCGCTGCCGAGCGGCTGCCCGCCGGTCATGGTCGGCGCGGTGCGCTATTATTCGTGCGGCGGCAGCTGGTACCAGTCGCAGGGCAGCCAATATGTCGTGGTGGCGCCGCCGCAATGAGGCGGGCCAGGCAGGCCCGGAAGTTTCCGAAGTTTCCGCTTCCATAGGGAAGAAGAACCCGAACCTTCCGGGCCCTCTTCGGACCCCGACACCGGGGGTTCGGGCGCGAATGGTCCCAATGTTCGCACTGGCCATAAGGGAGCCGTCGATCCTCGCTCGAGGCTTGCCGAGACTTGCCCGTCTCTCGCCGGAAATGCGCCGGCGCCGCGAAGCTGACAAAGACGACACATGCCATTCGTTCGCGGCTGGACCGGCGCGACGAGGTCGGCACGCCGAGCGATCCGAAGCGGCGGAGGCCGGGAAGGGGAACAGGGGAGCGCTCCTTTCGAGTCGTAAAGGAGCGAACCATTTATCCCATGGAGAGCGCTGTAGGAAAATGAAAACGTGGAAGCTTCTGTTTTCCTTGAGGGATTTGGCGATTCTGAATCCTACAACTTCAGCCCGGATTTTCCCGAAAGGATCGTTCACGCGAAGCGACGAAGGCGCTAACCCAAGCGATCAAGATGGCTTCGGATCGAGGGTAGGGATTTCGATCCGGGATAGATCTTTTTCGAACGCCCGCTAGCTTGCGGCTATGTTCGACAGACTTTGCAAGGCCGGCTTCCAGGTCGAGTTTCATAGCCATGCCAAGGCGATCCTCGCGGGGGACTTTCCTTCTGTGGAGGCCGAACTCGAGGAAGTCCTAATCGGAGCGACGATTCCGATCGAGGAAATCATCGCGGGCGGCGGAGGCGAGGCGAAGGGCACTCAGCGGTTGCGGCGCGGCCTGCAAGCCAAGGGCTGGGACACGAAGACGTTCATCGTCGAAAAGCGGATCAACGACGTGCCGCGCGAAGCGGTCAGCCACAAGATGGACCATGTGAAGGCGTTTGAGCTTGGCGACGGCTCCGCAGGAACAATCGCGATGGAGATCGAATGGAACAACAAGGATCCGTTCTACGATCGCGACCTGGAGAATTTTAAGCGCCTGCATGCCGACGGCGCCATCTCGGTCGGGGTCATCATCACAAGGGGCCGGACTCTCCACGACAACATGCGCGATCTCGTCGGCCGCTTTTTCGACGAGCGGCAAATCCGGGACTTCGACGACCTCCTGACGTGGGGTTACGACCCTACGTCGCGGCAGCGTGCGGCGATCCTCAAGCGGATGAACGCGACCAAAACGAGAGGCGAGATGACCTTTCGCGAGGTTTTCGTCAGCAAATTCGTGGCCGACAAATTTGGAGAAGCGACGACGCATTGGCGGAAGCTGGAAGATCGCGTGCATCGCGGCGTCGGAAATCCATGCCCGCTGGTTCTGATAGGGCTGCCGGACAGCATCGTGACGTTCGGAGAATCGGAAGCAGCCCTGCGGCCGATCATCGAGCAGGCTGAAGCAGAGGCGGCCAATGAGGCCGAGGCGATCTGAGCCTTATTCCGCCGCGATGGCGGTGCTGTTGTAGCTGTAGGTGTCCCAGGTCGGCTTATAGTCATCGTCGGCCTGATTGCCCCAGACGGTCCAGCCGCGGCGCTTGCCCCGGCTGAACATTTCGAGCCGGGGGCCCCAGCTGCACGATTCGATGAGGTCGTATTGCTCGTCGGGCTTGCGGCTGTGCTCGCGCTTCCGAGTCTGCATCATGTTGACCTGAGAACGGCCGGGATCAAGCGTGCGGGCGTTCTTGCCGCGCGTACCGAACAGCAGCAGCTCGGTGACGTTGCGGAAGTAGAAGCCGACGCCGCGCCCGTCCGATCCGCCGTCCTTGCGGATCTTGTGCCAGACGATGTTCGAGACATAGCGATAGCCCCACGCCTCCATCACCTTCAGCCCCTCGGGCAGCAGGGCGTTCGGCACCCAGAGGTAGAGATGGGAACGATCGGCGGCGATCTCCTTAACCGGCAGACCGCAAATCTCGTCGAGCGTCATCGTGCCGTAGCGGGAGAGCCGCTTGTGCTCGGGCGCGACCTTGCCGGTGCGGTTCTGGAACTGCCAGGGTGGGTCGGCGAGGATGGTCGAGAATTTCTGTCCGCGCGCCGAAGCGAGGAGGTCGATTCCGGCTTCGGAGAGGTCATCGGGGGAGCGGAACATAACGAGATCCTTATAGCCAAAATGGCTATGAGGCAATGCGGGAATCCGAACTTTCGGACCGAAACTTCGGATTATTCGCGACCCTCCACGCATCGGCCTGGAGCGCGGCCAGACAGGATTCGGCGCCGGCCAGTTCCCAGGCCTGATCGGCGACGGCGAGGTCGAGCTTGAGGGGGAGGGCGGCGACGTCCGGCGCGCGGGCCCGGAGCAGGCGGCGGAGCGCCGCGAGGCGGGCGCCTTCGAGCTGGTCGAAGCGGTTGTCGAGCGGGATGGCGGCGGGATTAGGCGGGCACTAAAGAGGACCGGCCAATAACTGGACGGTGACTGGGTAGCGGATCGTACTGCAGAGCAGTCGCCTGATGGGTGCGGCTATGCAGCGCGACGGATGCGCTCGACTCTAATGCTGTCACACTGAGGGCAACGAATGCGCCCCACCGGCAAACGCCGCCGTCGTCTTTCCTCAGCTTCACTCTGAGAAAGAACGTCGATTACGAAACCATTGTTGCAATCGAGGCAGCGAAACCCAACTTGCTCAGACATAGTCGATTCCTACTCTGGAGATGAGGTCATCCCAAAGCATCTGGGCGGCCTCCCTGGGGGACATCCGCTCCTTGCCGCCACTACGGTGACTGAAGAGCGTGGCGGTCAAGAAGAGCTGATAATCATCAGCCTCAACGCCGAAGCCGCCATTCGACGTATTGCGCGAGTTTGTGTCTCCATAGAGGATGTCGATTGCGCCCCAACTTCCGCCCAGCCGGACGTGCAGGGTTTCATAGCCACGACTGATACCGCGATTGATGATTGTGCACGCAAAGTGGTCACCGGATAGCGAGGAAAGCCGGCCTTCGAGTTCTGGAATGCCGGAAAGTTCTGCGACCGAGGCCTCAAAGAATTTGTGGATTTCATAGAAGGCTGCTTCCGCGAAATCGCGTTTTGCCGGAGCGTCAAATTCGCGCCTGACCCTATAGCGCGATTGATCGAGAGGGGCTTGTGGGGACGCGCTGGCCTTCGCGGACTTCGTCTCGATCGGGGCAGCAGAAGCCAAGCGCCGCAGCTCGTTCACGACCTGCATAAACGCGACGTTGGGATTAATGAATTCGGCAACGGGCTTGCCGTCGTCGGGTAGCGCCTTGAATTTTGAGAGAGGCGTCGAAAGCCAATCCGAGTGCTCAAAGATGATTGGAACGATTGCGATATCCCCTCGCTGTTCGCGTTCGAGCGCGATACCGAGTTCCTTCTCGTAGCAATATTTGGAAGCGATATAGTCAGGGCTTGCACAGGCTATGAAAATATCAGCTTGGTCGAGCTCCCGTTTAATTTCTTCATCGATCCGGCCGCCGGCATGAATCTCACTATCGTACCAACCTGCTATCGTCCCATCGCGTTCTAATTGGGCCAAGTGCTTATGCAGCCGCTCAAGCAACTGCGCATCAGCGTGGGAATAGGAGATGAACAGCTTTTTCGGCATCCAAAAGGCTCTATTCGTGTTCGCCTCATGTCTATCACATGTTCACTGCTGTTCCAAGCGCTAACGAAGCTTCCCGCCCCGTCGCCAGCGCTCGATCAAACTTATGACACGAGACCCTTCAGGTGTCGCTATGGCTCCAACGCCATCACAGTTCGGACAATTGGTCGGGCTGTAGTAAGTCCTTGAGCTTCCTCGCTCATCCGGCGGCTGAGTCCACATGCCGCCTCCCCCGCATTTCTCGCATTCGTAAAATAGCGGGTTAGAAGACTTGCTATTCATTCCGCCGCCACTCCGGCCCGCGTGAACATATCGTCCCCGTCCGCCTTCGCGGCTTCCGTCCCGCCGTCGTTCGCCGCCTTCGCATTCTGCCTCTTGTCGAAGCTCTCCCAGACCTCGCCCCAATTGCCGCGCGTCGCCGCCTTCGAATATTCCGTCGCGCGGGTCTCGAAGAAATTGGCGTGCTCGACGCCGTTGAGCAGAGGCGCGAGCCAGGGCAGCGGGTGCTCGTCGACCATGAACATGGGCCTGAGGCCGAGCTGGCCGAGGCGCCAGTCGGCGATGTAGCGGATGTACTTCTTGATCTCCTTGGGCGTCATGCCGGGGACCGGGCCCTGCTCGAAGGCCAGGTCGATGAACGCGTCCTCGAGATCGACCGTGTGGTGGCAGACGTCGCGAATGTCCTTCTTGACGCCGGCGGTCAGGCAGTCGCGCTCCTTGACGAAGGCGTGGAACAGGCGGGTGATGCCCTCGCAATGCAGGCTCTCGTCGCGCACCGACCAGCTGACGATCTGGCCCATGCCCTTCATCTTGTTGAAGCGCGGGAAGTTCATCAGCATGGCGAAGCTGGCGAAC
>Ga0207682_10000861_pt1 | contig 14082 bp, 18 predicted proteins | sample KBSM63metaG_FD_184332 | JGI IMG/M metagenome (GOLD analysis project Ga0207682, IMG submission 184332) | Miscanthus rhizosphere microbial communities from Kellogg Biological Station, Michigan, USA - KBS M6-3 metaG (SPAdes) (version 2) | ecosystem: Host-associated > Plants > Roots > Rhizosphere >... | reverse complement strand
GCGGACCGCGCTGGATCACGGCGGCGAGTTGCTGCGCCTGCGGGCAGGGATTGCCGCACAGGGTGCGCACCCGCTCCAGATTGCGTTGCGCCCGCGCGACGGCGCCGCGCTGGACATAGGCCTCGCCCTGGCCGGCGAGCGCGTTGACGTCGTTCGGCTCCATCCTGAGCGCGTCGGCATAATAGCGCACCGCCTTGCCGGGCAGGCGCTGCGCCTGGGCGACCCGGCCGAGCGCGATATAGGCGCCGCGGTTGCGCGGATCGACGGCGAGCGCGGTTTCGAGCAGGTCGATCGCCTCGTTGTGGCGGCCGGCGCTGCTCTGCGCCCGGGCCTGCTCGACCAGCTCGGTCGAGCGCGGATCGATCTGGTCGTCGGGCCGCTGGCCCTGGCCGGCGCTCGCCATGGTCGCCGCCGTAATGGCGAGCGATGCGAAAATAGGCATCAGGCGCATCAGATACTCCACTAGCATGTCGTCACGGTCTCTAGCATGGCCTCTGCCACCGCGCGACGAAAAACCCGTCGGTGCCGTCCCGCCCGGGACTGAGCAGCAGGCCGGTGCCGGCTTCCCGTCCGGCCTTTATCGGCAGCGGCTCCGGAACCAGCGATGAACGGGCGCCGAGCGCGGCCGCCTGGTCCCGGCCTTCCTCCGCGAGCAGCGAGCAGACCGCATAGGCCAATATGCCGCCGGGCCGTATCAGGGTTGCCCCGAGGTCGAGCAGCCGTGCCTGAAGGGCGGTCAATCGTTCGAGCCGGTCCGGCGTGACCCGCCAGCGGGTCTCGGGATTGCGCCGCCAGGTCCCGGTCCCCGAGCAGGGCGCGTCGACCAGCACCAAATCGGCCCGGCCGGCGAGGTCGGACAGGGCCTCGGTCTCATGACCGGGATTCAGCAGCCGGGCCTCGACGTTCGCGACACCGGCCCGTTCGAGCCGTGGCGGCATGCGCGACAGGCGGCCGCGGTCGGTGTCGCAGGCGACGATCCGCCCCTCCCCCGCCATCTCCGCCGCCAGCGCCAGCGTCTTGCCGCCGGCGCCCGCACAGAGATCGACGATCAGCGTTCCGGGGGCCGCTTCGCAGCCGAGGCAGATAAGCTGGCTGCCCTCGTCCTGGATCTCGACCAGCCCGTCGCGCCAGGCATCGGTCTCCTCGATCCGGAAGCCCTCGGGCAGCCGCAGGCCGAGCGGCGAGATCGGCGTCGGCGCGGCCTCGGGCAATAGCGCCGCCGCCTGCTCCCGCCCTGCCTTGAGCCGGTTGACCCGCAAGTCCAGCGGCGCTCGCTCGAGCAGCGTCGGCAGCTCCTCGGCGGCGATGACGGGATCGAAGCGCTCCAGCAGCCAGGCCGGCGCGATCCCGCGCGCCGCCGCCGGTTCATCCGCGATCGGTAGCGGCCCATGCGCCGAGCCGTCGAACAGCGGCGCCAGCTCTGGCGCGTCTTCGGCGAGGCCGATCAGCGCCGCCCGTCCCGAGGCCGGCGGCTCCCCGGCGCGGCGGATTGCCCGGAACACGAGCTCGCGCACCGCCCGCCGGTCCCCGGAGCCGGCATAGCGGCGGCTCTTGAAATAGCGGGCGATCAGCGTGTCGGCCGCGGCTCCGCCCTCGCGCGCCGCCGCCGCGATCTCGTCGACCAGCTCGATCGCGGCCTGGAGGCGGGCCTGCGGCGTCATTCCTCTAAAGCGTCATCCCGGCGAAAGCCGGGACCCATGAACACCGATGTCGAAATGGACACGCATGAGCACTCACTCCCCAAACTTCGGTTCATGGGTTCCGGCCTTCGCCGGAATGACTCCCGGTCGCTTTCATCGCAGCGGATAGTTCGGCGCCTCGCGGGTGATGTCGACATCGTGGACGTGGCTTTCGCGAAGGCCGGCATTGGTGATCCGCACGAACTCGGCCTTCTGCAGCTCGGCGATGGTCGCGGCGCCGGTATAGCCCATCGCCGCCTTCACGCCGCCGACCAGCTGGTGGACGACGTCGGCGGCATGGCCCTTATAGGCGACCTGCCCTTCGATCCCCTCGGGCACCAGCTTCAGCTGGTCCTTGATGTCCTGCTGGAAATAGCGGTCGGCCGAGCCGCGCGCCATCGCCCCCACCGAGCCCATGCCGCGATAGGATTTGTAGGCCCGGCCCTGGTAGAGGAAGGTCTCGCCCGGCGCCTCCTCGGTGCCGGCGAGCAGCGAGCCGATCATCACCGCCGAGGCGCCGGCGGCCAGCGCCTTGGCGACGTCGCCGCTGGTCCTCAGGCCGCCGTCGGCGATGACGGGCACGTCGCTCTTCGCCGCTTCTGCCGCCGAATCCATGATGGCGGTCAGCTGCGGCACGCCGACTCCGGCGACCACCCGGGTGGTGCAGATCGAGCCTGGGCCGATGCCGACCTTCACCGCGTCCGCGCCGGCGCCAATCAGCGCCTTCGTCGCTTCGGCGGTGGCGACGTTGCCGGCGACGATCTGGACGGCGTTGGACGCTTTGCGGATCCGCTCGACCGCGGCGGCGACGTCGACATTGTGGCCGTGGGCGGTGTCGATGACGATCAGGTCGCATTCGGCGTCGATCAGCGCCTGGCTGCGCTCGAAGCCCTTGTCGCCGACCGTGGTCGCCGCGGCCACGCGCAGCCGCCCGGCGCCGTCCTTGGTGGCGTCCGGATAGGCGACCGCCTTCTCGATGTCCTTGACGGTGATCAGGCCGACGCAGCGGCCGTCGTCGTCGACCACCAGCAATTTCTCGATCCGGCGCTGGTGGAGCAGCCGCCGCGCCTCCTCCTCGCCGACCCCGGGCCGCACCGTGGCGAGATTGTCGCGGGTCATCAGCTCGGCGACCGGCTGGCGCTTGTTCTCGGCGAAGCGGACGTCGCGGTTGGTGAGGATGCCGACCAGCCGCCCGTCCTTCTCGGTCACCGGGATGCCGGAAATCTTGTGCCGGGCCATCAGCTCCAGCGCGTCGGCGAGCGTTTGGTCCGGAGCCATGGTGATCGGATTGACGATCATCCCGCTCTCGTAGCGCTTGACCGCGCGGACGGCGGCGGCCTGCTCTTCGACCTCCAAATTGCGGTGAAGCACGCCGAGCCCGCCGAGCTGGGCCATGACGATCGCCATGTCGGCCTCGGTCACCGTGTCCATCGCGGAGGAGAGGATCGGGATGTTGAGGCTGATCTCCCGCGTCAGCCGGGTCGACGTGTCGGCCTGGCTCGGCAGCACCGAGGAGCGCGCCGGGCGGAGCAGGACGTCGTCGAACGTGAGGCCGAGGGGGATTTCGTTCATTCGGCGGCCTCGGGCGCCTGCGGCCGCGAGCGCTGGTAGACGGCCGGATCGGCGAGCCGGCGGCCCAACGCGACCAGCAGGTTCGCGTCCTCGGCGGCGCCGTCCATGACGATCGCGCTGCCCGGCTGGTCGCTCGGCTCGTGATAGGTGGTTTCGAGGAAATGGTTGAGCACGCTCATGTCCGAGAAGGAGCCGCTGACCATGATCGTCGGGATGCCGGCCTGGTTGAGCTTCCAGCCGTCCTGGCGCTGGACCATGACGTTGGCTTCGTCGTCCGAATCCAGGCGGCGGCCCGCGGCCAGCACCGTGGCGTCGACCACCCGGTCGAGCGCCGGGGCGATGCCCCGGCCGATCATCGCCACCGGCAGCCCGGCGGGATGGATGGCGACCGTGTCCATGTTGATCGCGGCCACGATCGACTGGGCCGGCACCACCGGATGGGCGGCGAAATATTCGGCGCCGAGCAGGCCCATCTCCTCCGCCGTCGTGGCCAGGAACAGGATATCGCGCGCCGGGCGCGGCTGCCGGCCGAGCCGGCCCGCCACCTCCAGCAGCATCGCGATGCCGCTGGCATTGTCGACGGCGCCGTTGCAGATCCGGTCCGCCTCGCCCTCGGGCCGGCAGAGGCCGAAATGGTCCCAATGGCCGAGAAAGAGCACGCTCTCGCCGGTGCTGCCGCTGCCGCGGATCCGGCCGACCACGTTGTTGCTGTTGTAGCGGTTGACGCTGGTCGTCACTTCCAGCGAGGCGCGCAAGGGGAGCGCCCGGGCCCGGAAGGACGAGCCGGGCTGGTCATTGAGCAGCCGACCGAAATCGCCGCCGGCGGCCGCGATCAGCCGCTGCGCCGCGCGCGCCGGCATGACGCCGGTGAGCCGGGCCACCGGGTTGGCGTCGAGCCGCGTCGTCCCCTCCCCAAGCGAGCGCACGATATTGTCCCAGGGCACCTCGTCGCCGACGATCGCGATCACCGCGGCGGCGCCCGCCTCGGTCACCATCCGCGTCCGCTGCGCGAGCGAAGGAAAGCCCGAAACCCCCTGCGGCGGCTGCAGCATGATCAGCACCACCGCGCCGTTCAGGTCGGCCCCGGCGAGCTGGTCGATGCCGCGCTCGGGCATGCGCACGCCGTGGCCGGCGAAGATCACCGGGGCGTCCGCGATGGTCTCGCTCGCCTCCTTGCCGATCAGGACGATGTCGCTCGTCGGGAAGGCGATCGCGGTCCCCCGCGCCGTCCAGCGCAGATTGGTGCTGCCGGGCCGGCGCTCGGCCAGGCGGACCGGCTGGAACCAGGTGCCGCCCTCGCCGGCCGGCTCGGCGCCGCGGGCGGCGAGCTGCTCGGCGATGTAATTGATGCTGAGGCGCTCGCCCTCGGTGCCCGGCGCCCGGCCCTGGAATTCGTCGCTGGCGAGCCGGTCGATATGGCGCATCATGTCGGCCGGCGTGATCGGCGGCGAAGTCTGGGCCGATGCGGTCGTGGTGGCGAGGGCGAGGAGCAGCGGCGCGGCGCCGCGAAGCAGAGGCTTGAACATGGCGCTGCTTAGAGAGCGGGTTTCAGGCTGGCAAGCGATTCGGTCCTTCGATACGCGCCCTCCCCCGGATCAAGTCCGGGGTCGGTCGCTACTCAGGATGAGCGGGTCTTTTGCTACACATTCCGCTCATCCTGAGCAGCCGGTGAGCTTGTCGAACCGGTGGTCGAAGGACGTCCCTTCGCCAGCACCGCCCGCGCCTCGGCGACATGGAGCGATTCGATCATCCGGCCCTCGTGCCGCTCGGCGCCGCCGCTCGCCGCCGCGATCAGCCGCTCGGCCGCGTTCAGCTCGGCTTCGCTCGGCGAGAAGATGCGGTTGGCGGTCTCGATCTGGCTGGGATGGATCAGCGACTTGCCGTCGAAGCCGTAGGCGCGGCCCTGCGCGCATTCCTCGGCGAGCCCTTCGTCCGCCTCCAGCCGGTTATGGACTCCGTCGAAGGCGGCGATGCCGGCGGCGCGGGCGGCGAGCACGATCCGCTGCAGCGCGTAGGTGAGGCCCGGGCGGCCCGGCACGGAGGGCACGCCGAGATCGGCGGACAAGTCGTTGGTGCCGGCGATCAGCGCCGCGCTCGCCTGGGCGACGGCGGCGGCGTCGATCACCGCACGGGCGGTCTCGACCATCGCCAGCACCGGCTTGCCCATCAGCGTCACCGCGTCGTGCACGTCCTTGGCGCTCTCCGCTTTGGCCAGCACGACGAAGCCGGCGGCGCTGTGCCGGACCGCGACGATATCCTGGCCGAAATGCGCGGTACCGGTCGCGTTCACCCGAATCGCCACCGGCCGGCCGCCATATCCCGCCCGGGTCGCGGCAATGGCGGCTTCGCGGGCTGCCGGCTTGTCCTCCTCCTTCACCGCGTCCTCGAGGTCGAGGACGATCATGTCGGCGTCGAGGCTGCGCGCTTTCTCGATCGCGCGCGGATTGGACGCGGGCAGGAACAGCAGCGAGCGGCAGCGGCGAAGGTCGGTGCGGTCCATGGCGTTGCCGATTCTTCTTGATCGGGGCCGGTTTGTCTACATGATATCGGGCAAGCGCAGCGCTGGGGAGAGGGTCCGTGGAATATATCCTGAGCATCGTCGTCGTCTTCGTGCTGCTATACCTGTTCGCCAGCGTGAAGATCGTCCGCCAAGGCTATCAATATACGATAGAACATTTCGGCCGCTTCACCACCGTGGCCCGCCCGGGCCTCAATTTCTACCCACCCTTCTTCTACCGCGTCGGCCGCCGCATCAACATGATGGAGCAGGTGCTCGACATTCCCGGCCAGGAGATCATCACCAAGGACAACGCGATCGTGGCGGTGGACGGGGTGGTGTTCTTTCAGGTCCTGGATTCGGCCAAGGCGGCGTATGAGGTGAGCGACCTCTATCTTTCGATCATGCAGCTCACCACGACCAATTTGCGCACGGTGATGGGCTCGATGGACCTCGACGAGACGCTGTCGCGGCGCGACGAGATCAACGCCCGCCTCCTGACCGTGGTCGACCAGGCGACCGAGCCTTGGGGGGTGAAGATCACCCGGGTCGAGATCAAGGACATCCGCCCGCCCGCCGACATCGTCAACGCCATGGGCCGGCAGATGAAGGCGGAGCGCGAGAAGCGCGCCCTGATCCTCGAATCCGAGGGCCTCCGCGCCTCCGCGATCCTGAAGGCGGAAGGGCAGAAGCAGGGCCAGATCCTGGAGGCGGAAGGGCGCCGCGAGGCCGCCTTCCGCGACGCCGAGGCGCGCGAGCGCGAGGCCGAGGCCGAAGCCAAGGCCACCCAGGTCGTCTCGGACGCGATCGCCGGCGGCAACAGCCAGGCGATCAACTATTTCATCGCCCAGAAATATGTCGAGGCGGTCAGCCAGTTCGCCACCTCGCCCAACGCCAAGACCATCCTGTTCCCGGTCGAGGCGACGGCGCTGATCGGCACCCTCGGCGGCATCGGCGAGCTCGCCCGCGACGCGCTCGGCGGCGGCTCGGGCGGTGCCGGCCTGCCCGCCCGGCGCGGCCCGTTCGAAGGCGGCCAGCAATGAGCGGCCTCGAGCCGCACTGGTGGTGGCTGCTCGCCGCCGCTTTGCTCGGCATCCTCGAAGTCTTCATCCCGGGCATCTTCCTGGTCTGGATGGCCGCCGCCGCCGCGGTCACCGGGATCGTCGTCGCGATCAGCGGCATCGCTTTGCCCTTCCAGCTCGGCACCTTCGCTTTGCTCGCCATCGCCGCGGTCTACAGCGGCCGCCAGCATTACGAGCGCAACCCGGTCGGCAGCGACGACCCCAAGCTCAACGACCGCACCGCCCGGCTGATCGGCCAGACGGTGACCGTGGTCGCCGCGATCGAGCAGGGCGAAGGCCGGGTGAAGGTCGGCGACAGCGTCTGGTCCGCCCGCGGCGCGGACGCGGCCGTGGGCAGCCGCGTCACCGTCACCGGCGCCCAGGGCAATTGCCTCCTGGTCGCGCCGCCGGTGGCGCTGCCCGAGCCTTCGGACGAAGGGTAGCGGTTTGGTTTTCACTCAGTGCGGATATTCGCCTGGGAGTCGTGAGCGCCCATTGCGATCATCCTGGTCAGACGGATCGTGACCCGAGGCGGACATTCGCTCGTATAATGCAGCGCCCGGCCGGGAAGCGGTCTCGACCCACCATTCCGCTCACGACCGGAAGTTACCGGCTTGGGTTTCAGACCGTTAGGGCCTCGGCAACGATTGTTTCGACCTCTTTGATGAGGCCCGCAAGTTCGCCCCCCTGAAAATCCGACCAGGCCAGCGACGCGGCTGTGCACTGCTGCTCGAAGTCAAGCGTGCGGGCCACGGTCGCGGGCATTAGTTCGCGGCTGAACAGCGTTGAATGCTGCTGCCCCATCGGTTTGACTATACCCTTGAAAACGCCGGGGCGGCTCATCGCAGCCGAATAGATGCGCCCGCGTACCTGGGGCGAGAGCGGGCCCATGATAAGTATCAGGTAGACGCGACCGGTCGATTGGTTGACTTTCATCTCGAACATCAATCCACGACCAGTCCGTGTCCAGCTTTCAGTGCTGCACCGAAGGTCCTGGAGGGTCTCATCCCAACGCGACGGGAGGAAACGGAAGATCGTGGCCGTCGAGCGATCCTCTATCAGGCCTGCGACGCTCAACACTCGAGCCCTTAAGGTGTCGAGCACGCCCTGCGGCTGAGGTCGGGCCTCGAAAACGAACTCGAATGCCTCACGATGGCGATCATATAGCCGCAGTGCCAGCGCTTTCAGTTCTTCATCGGGCACAACGTGTCTCCGGAGCATTTCGACATAATGGGCGAGGATAAGCTTGGGCTCGTCGGCAATCGTGTCGTGTCGCGACACATCGTCGATGACATGTGCAAGTCGGCGGTAGCTGAACGCGACATAATCGTCGCAGTCGGGAGAGACACCGTCCGGCGTAAGGTAGACCAGAAGATGTCGATGGTTCGGAAACCGGCGCTGAACCACGTCTCGGTATCGCTCGAGCTGGCCGTCGCTCGCGCCAGCGCCAACCTTATTCTCAATGAGCACGATGAGATTTAGGGAGGGGATCTCGATGAGCATGTCTATATTGTCTCGTTCGCGATGCACGACCGCATCGTCGAGATCGGCGACAGCAAGTTGCAGCGGCCTTATCGCGCGGCAGTGGGGCGGCACGGCATCGAGAATCGCGCGCAGAGTTCTGCCGAGCACCAGGGGCCCAAGGCCGTGAGCCCGATTGGGGGAAAATAGGAAACTCAAGAAGTTGGAGTGTCGTAGCTCGGCGCGCACACCGCCCATGGCCTCGAATAGATTGAAGCGACCGAGCTTTGTATCGAGACGATGGAATTCGTCGTCATCAACCAGTTGATTGAGAGCAAGCTCAAGATCTGACGGGCTTGCTAGAGGCAGTCTGCATCTCCAAGGGATCGCGACGGGATCTGCCCACCTTCACACGAGGCAGTCGTCGATTGAAACAAGTTTCCAGTTCGGCGGACGACAATTGCCAAAAACGAATCATACAATGTCGGCCGCCCAAGTACAGGGCTTTGGCTGGCCGCTTTGGTAAAGGTCTGACGGTCGACGAAAACCGCGCGAAAGCCACCCCAGCCCTTTCCAATCATAAGCAGCAGTTCGGCGGTTCAGCGTCAGGGAGCTTCGCATGCTGGACTGGCGGGGCCTCGAGAGCCAAGCTGCTGACGCTTTCGCATCCCTCGAGTGCGAGCGCCGGAGGGAGCAATGCCGGCCCCACGAGATCGTCACCACGTCCTGAGACGTGTCGATCGTAGCGAGGGGTCGATCCGCACCGCTTCTGCTCCTGCTGGCGGCAGGCTGCGCGCAACGAGCACCGATCTTTCGGCGGGTCCTCGTGAACGATGGCGACTGGGCTTATTCATGCGCGCGATTACATGTCTTGGGAAAGGGGACACAAACCTTTCTGTCGCCTGAAGCGCCCCGGGGCGGGGAGTGCGGGAAGCTCGGCGTCGCCCACGAACCGGCGCGATCAGGCCGGAACGTAGGTCAGCCTGATCACGTCCGCGCCAATCCGATCGCTGGCCACCAAGCGCAGCGGCGGCCGGGGGCCGGCGAAGAACGGCTTGCCGCCGCCAAGCACGCCGGGGTGGAAGTAGAGCCCATACTCATCGACGAGACCAAGGTCGGTCAGGCTTCGCGCCAGCTCCGGTCCGCCGACCGCGATCTCCCCGTCGAGCCGGGCCTTCAGGGCGCGTATCACCGTCTCGAAATCGTCCCCGACGAGCGTGGCGTTGGGGCCGACGGACTTGAGCGAACGCGACACGACCCACTTCTTCTGGCTCCGCCACGCCGCCGCGAACTCGCGTTCCGCCGCGTCCCACTCGGGATGGTCCTCGTCCCAATAGCGCATCACTTCGTACAGGCGGCGGCCGTAGACGCTGCCGGCCAGCCCACGCAACTGCTCGATGAAATGACGAAAGAGCGCGGCATCGGGCGCGAAGGCCTCATGGTCGACATAGCCGTCCAGCGACTGGTTCATCCCAAAAACGAGCTTCGCCATACCGCGGACTCTCCACCCCGGGGTTGCTCAAAATAGCTTGAACCGATTTTTACACAGAAATGAAGTTGGTCCGAGAGGGGACACACACCCTTGTGTCCCGCCGGCCGCTTCCGCCGGCGGTGTCGGCGAGCGTCAATAAGGCTGAGGCCGCCCGCCAATCCCGTCTCTCGCCGTCTTTTTCGTGTGCCACAGAATGTTCCCGGCGCCGCAGCCGGAGCGCAGCCAATCGTCCACCAATCGCGCAAGGCCCTGCAAGGCGGCGGGGCCGGCGGGGAAGAGGCGAGCCGATTGCGCCGGGCCGTCGGCTGGCTTGAACCTGACCGAATGGAAGTGCCGCCCCGACCAGGCGAATTTGACCGTGCGGCGCCGAAAGGATTTGCCGAGGGTGTAGCGGCCGTTCGCCCGCAGATGCGAGCGGAGCGATACCGCGAGCTCTGCCGCCGTCGGCGCGCCGGGAATGACGAAGCCGACCCTGTCCCGGATCAGCGGCCGAAAAACGGTCGCGCCGGGATCGTCGGCGAAGGACGCCATGTCCGCCTCGCCGAGGCGCCTCAAAATCCCGGGCTCGGAGCCGCCGTAGCGGATGCAATCGACCTCGCTCGACCCCATCGCCACGATCGCCTTGTCGAACTCCGCGGGGGAGCGAGGCTGCCTGATGAGGAAACAGGACGCATCGCCGGTGCGGAAAAGCTCCGGCGCGATGTCTTCGGGGACGCCGCAGAGGAGGCAGCAATCCGGCTCGATATAAAAACCGTCCCGCGCACCGGCATCCGGACTGCTTCGCTCGGCCATCCGTCACCTCCGAACGTGATATGCCATTGCGCGCGCGCTCCCGCCATCCCGCCGCAGTTCAGAGGCTCCCCAGGAAGGACAGGGCCACGTTTAGGCCGGTGTACAGGAAGGCGGCCGAGCGCAGCGATTTCGAATAGCCGCGGCGCAGCAGGAACCATGCGAAGATCATCGGCACGGCCAGGATCGCCGCGAGCAATGGCGCGTTGAGATGGCGCAGGGCCGGACCAGGCTGGATCGGTTCACCCATCGCCCTGCCCTATCCGTTCGGGAGCCCGATCCGCAGGTTCCACAGGAACGTGCGGAACATTCGAAGGTCTCGCTCCAGCCGCTCGGGATCGGTGCCGAGCTAAGCCCAATAGATCATGCGCGGCGCGGTCTCGCGAAAGCCGCGAGGCCACCTTCCCGTCATCGCATAGATTGAGATCTCGATCCTCTCGCCCCGCCGCTGACAAGAGAGGGAGCGATGTCCGGGGATCGTCAGGGGCGCCTCACGCAGAAGCCGTCCCACCCTTCCGGCGGGCGGCCTGCAATCCTCTCCGGCCGCCTCCCGAAGCGACGGGTAGAATGCTGCATTGAACGAGGAGCCGATGCCCATATAGGCGCCAGGCAGGTCGCCGCGTTCGGGGCAACCCGTCTCGTCCGTGCCGTACCAGGCATAGAAACCCCGTGCGGCGTCTCCGGAGCGGCTCATGCAGACCCGGCTTCCGGCCGGGAAGACGGCGCTCAAGCCCATCTCCTCGTTGCGGAACCGGCGGCGGCCGTTGGAGACGATTGGCGTCTGCATGCCGCACGACAGATATTCGGGCGTACAGGGCGGGGCCTTGCCGGGCTCTACGGCGGCGGGACGGGAGCGCGGGGCGGCGGCATTCGCGCCTTTGTCCGCCGGAGCGCCCGGCGAACAGCCGCCCATCGCCGCGACGGCGGAGCAGATCGCGAGCAGGATGTTCCGCGGCACCGGAAAAGCCTACACCCAGGCCCGGAAGGGTCAACTGGACCTTCCGTCCCGGCGGTCCGAGCCGCAGCCTTCAGCCTGAAGGGAATCAGCCATGCGACGATTGCTTGTCCTGACCGCGGCAGCTTTGTGCGCCTGCGGCCAGCAGGACGCGTCCAACGGGGCGGCCGCGCCTTCGTCCGGCTCCGGCCGGCAGGCGAGCGCGGCGGGATCGGACGCGGCGTCCGCCCTCGTCCCCGATTTTCCCGGCTCGACGCCGGTCGAGGTCCCCAATCTCGGCGCTCCGGGCACGGACAGCCGCTCGGGCAACGCGACCGCGCGGGAGACCGATGCAAGTCCCGAGCAGGTCGCCGCATATTATCGGGATCATTTCCAAACAGCGGGCATTCCGGTGCGGGCGGACAGCGCGACCGCGGCCGGCGGCCTGATCTCGGTCGCCCGGGACGGCGAGCGCGGCGCGATGCTGACGATCAGCCGGATCGGCGGCAAGACCCGGATCGCGGTGATCATGGCGCGGCAATGAGCCCGAGCTGGGCGGGCAGGTCGCAAAATCCGTTGCCGCCGCAATAAGATCGCTTTGTCCAAGGGGATATGCTAGCGTCCCGCCATCACCCGCGTCCTTTTTCGCAAGCGCCCCGTGACTGAGAGACACTTTCGTGCTCCCGCTTGCAGACCGAGGTGACCGTCATGAACAAGAAATATTGGCTCGGCCGCGAGCGCGCGGCCCTGGCGATGGCGCGCGCCGCGACCGACGCCGAGGCGCGGCTCATCCATTACGACCTGGCCGGACGCCACAGCGTCCGGGCGGCGCACGGCCTGCCGTTCCTGCTTCCCGGCGCGGGGCCGGCGACCGAGGGCGAGCGGGCCGCGCTGCGGCTTGATCCGCCGCTGCCTCGCCCGATCCGCGACATCGCGGAGCCAGGCTCGCCGCGCAAGGGCCGGCGCGGCCCGTCGGTGCGCGGACATTGAGCGATCCGTTCCGCAAGCGCCGGCCGAAGCTCGCGCCGCTTTCCCATGAGGCGGGCCAGCGCCAGGGACGGATCGTGCGGACCGCGCAGGCCGCGCTCGGCAGCGTCGAAGCCGTCCGCGCCTTCCTCAACGGCCATCATCCGGCGCTCGACGGCCGCCCCATCGATCTCGCCGTCGCCAGCGAGGCCGGCCTGATCGCGGTCGAAGCCGCAATCGCGTCCGAAGGCGCACGGGCGCTGCCCCGCCCTTCGCCCACCCGGGAGGAGACGAGCCCATGACCGCCACCGCGAGGCGGCATCCGCCGGTCGGGAACGGCGTATGAGCCTGCACGACTGGCTCGGCAGGCATGTGGCCGATCTCGGCTTCAGTCACTGGGAGGCGGGCTATTTCGTCACCCGCTGCACCCTGTGCGGCCGGCCGATGGTGAAGCTGCCCGGCCTGCCCTGGCGGATTCGGCAGAGCCCGGCCTGATGGGGCTCGCCGCCGCCAGGCTCGCCGCCGCCAGGCTCGCCGCCGTCGCGGCTTTGCTGCTCGCCGGCTGCAACGACCCCGGCGACACGCGCTCGCAAGGCGCCAGGGACGCGGCGGCGCAGCGGCTGGCCAAGGCCGAAGCCCGGCCGACGGGGCTCGCGGCCGCCATGATCGGCCGCTGGGCGACGGACCGGACCTGCGGCGACGCGATCGTCTATGCCGCCGACGGCGATCTCGGCATGCCCGCCGACCGTCCCGGTACGCCGCGGACGGCGCGCTGGTCCGCCGCCGGCGACACCGTTACCTGGACCGGTCCGGACGGCCGCTCGGTTTTCCGGGTGACCGAGCTCGCCGCGAATTCGCACACCGCGCTTTCGAGCGACGGCCGGCGCGAACGCTACGTCCGCTGCTGACCGGGCTTCCGGCCCCTTGCCCGCCGTCAAAAGATTAGGAACCCCGCCGTGGAACGACACGTCATCGCCTATCTGCTGCTCGCCCTGACGGTCCTCGCCGTGGCCGCATTGCTGGCGTTCAAGCGCCATCATTCACGCGACAGAAGCTACCGCCGGCGCTTGAAACGTGAGAGAGTGGATCATGCGCGGACGCTGGGCGAGCGGGCGGGCGAATAGCCGCGCCCGCCCGCGCCCGCGCGCCCACCTTCGCCCGGAGGAAGCGATGGCCGACCCTGACGCGCCCTATCACGCCCACATCTATTACGCGCCCGACGAGCGGCCCGCCGCCGAGGCGCTGCGCGAGCGGTTCGCGCGCCGGGCCGGGGCGGAGGTCCTGTTCGTCGGCCGGATGATGGATCGCGGCGTCGGGCCGCATCCGCTTCCGCAATATGAGATCCACTTCATGGCGCGTGCGCGCGCCGCGATCGTCGCCGAGATCGAGGCGTCGGGCCTGCGCGCGCTGGTCCATCCGCTCACCGACGACGACCTGGCCGACCATACGAATTTGGCGCGCTGGATCGGCGAACCGGTGGCGCTGGATCTGGAGGTGCTCGATCCGCCGGGGAAGAATCAGGGCGTCGGGCGGTTCGGGAAGGCGGATTTCTAAAGCTCTGTGGGCAGCCGTGCCGGGGTCGACCCTGTCAGGGTGCCGTGACACCCCCTCGCCGTCACCGCGGATCCGAT
>Ga0207682_10000860_pt1 | contig 14083 bp, 14 predicted proteins | sample KBSM63metaG_FD_184332 | JGI IMG/M metagenome (GOLD analysis project Ga0207682, IMG submission 184332) | Miscanthus rhizosphere microbial communities from Kellogg Biological Station, Michigan, USA - KBS M6-3 metaG (SPAdes) (version 2) | ecosystem: Host-associated > Plants > Roots > Rhizosphere >... | reverse complement strand
TCTTCGAATAGCGGTCAAAGGCTGGAGGTCACGGTTGGCGGCGACGAGGGATCGCCGCGCCTCGACCGCGTGCTCGCGGTGCTCCGCCCCGAACTGTCGCGCTCACGGCTGAAAGCGCTGATTCTGGCCGGTTCCGTCACCGCCCGGGGCAACCCCATCCGCGACCCCGCTTATCATGTCGCTGCCGGAGATTCGATCACAATCGACGTCCCCGAAGCGGTGGCGCCAGAGCCGAAGGGCGAGGATATCGCGCTCGACATCGTCTACGAGGACGAGCACCTCCTGGTCGTTGACAAGCCGGCGGGAATGGTCGTCCACCCGGCGGCGGGCAATTTCGACGGCACTTTGGTCAATGCCCTGCTCCACCATTGCGCCGGACGGCTGAGCGGGATCGGCGGGGTGGCGCGGCCGGGGATCGTCCATCGGATCGACAAGGACACGTCGGGCCTCCTGGTCGTCGCCAAGACCGACGTCGCCCATGAAGGGCTGGCGGCGCAGTTCGCCAAACACAGCATCGACCGGCGCTATCGCGCCATCACCGCCGGCCGGCCGAACCCGACGCACGGGACGGTCGACGCCCCCCTCGCCCGCTCCGCCGCAAACCGGAAGAAGATCGCGGTGGTCGAAGCTAATCGCGGCAAGCGGGCGGTGACTCACTACCGAATCGTCCGGCCGCTGAACGACGCGGCTCTGGTCGAATGCCGGCTGGAAACCGGGCGGACCCACCAAGTCCGGGTCCATATGGCCTCGATCGGCCATCCATTGCTCGGCGATCCGGTCTACGGGCGGACCCGCCCGGCGCATCGGGAGATATTGAGAATATTGAACTTTCACCGCCAGGCGCTGCACGCCGCCGCGCTTGGCTTCGTCCATCCAGTTTCGAAAGAAAACTTATCCTTTGAAAGCACGCTTCCGTCTGATATTCAGGAACTGTTGAGCGCGCTCACCGTATAAAGATTGAGTGCCGGCACGGTGTCTTATAAGGGCACGGCACCAAGGAGCATGTGAAGTCATGGCAGGCAGGAATGTCCCGGCAACGATCCCGGCAACCGGCGGTGAGGCTGGCCTCAACCGCTACCTGACCGAGATCAAGAAGTTCCCGATCCTTTCGCCGGAAGAGGAATATATGCTGGCCAAGCGCTGGACCGAGCATCAGGACACCGATGCCGCGGCCAAGCTGGTCAATTCGCACCTCAGGCTCGTGGCCAAGATCGCGATGGGCTACCGCGGCTATGGCCTGCCCGTCTCCGAGCTGATCTCCGAGGGGAATATCGGCCTGATGCAGGGAGTGAAGAAGTTCGAGCCCGAGCGCGGCTTCCGGCTCGCCACTTACGCGATGTGGTGGATCCGCGCCTCGATCCAGGAATTCATCCTGCGCAGCTGGAGCCTCGTGAAAATGGGCACCACCGCGGCGCAGAAGAAGCTGTTCTTCAACCTTCGTCGGATGAAGAACCGCATCGAGGCGTTCGAGGACGGCGATCTTAAGCCCGAGGACGTCAAGAAGATCGCCACCGATCTCGGCGTTTCCGAGGAAGACGTCATCTCGATGAACCGCCGCATGGCGATGGGCGGCGATACTTCGCTGAACGTGCCGTTGCGCGACGATTCGGAAGGCTCCTGGCAGGATTTCCTGGTCGACGACGAGCCGCTGCAGGACGAGCGCGTCGCCGACGCCGAGGAGACCAGGCTCCGCCACGACCTGCTGGTCGAGGCGATGAACGCGCTCAACGACCGCGAGCGGCACATCCTGACCGAACGGCGCCTCACCGACGAGCCGAAGACGCTGGAAGAGCTGAGCCAGGTCTACGACGTCAGCCGCGAGCGCATCCGCCAGATCGAGGTGCGCGCGTTCGAGAAATTGCAGAAGGCGCTGATGAACCTCGCCGGCGAGCGCAGGCTGCTGAGCGCGGCTTAAGTCCAATTCCGTCATTCCAGCGCAAGCTGGAATCTCTCTGCCTTAAAGAAGGGAGATCCCAGCTTCCGCTGGGATGACGTCCTGGCGTTGCGGTTAGCGCCCCTCGGAGGTGACCGACGAGGACGCAGCCACCGCACCCGAATTCTCGCCGCCGGCGCCGCTCGTCCGCGGCGCCGGATCCCAGCGATAGCGGACGCCCTGCAGCTCGCGCGGCTGCTCGCCGGCCTCGCGGCGGCCGAGCGGGGCCTGTTGCGGCGTGTCGCCATTGCTGCCGGTCAGCGCCCAGCGTTGGGTGCGGCTCAGAGCGCGGTCGTCGGCGCGCTCGGCGATCACCGCATCGGCGGTGTCGCGGCGGAGCGGCTCGTAGCGGCGGAGCACGGCGCGCTGGAAGCTGTCGACGCTGCTCATCGGTGCCGCTTCGGCGGCGGCCTGCGCCGCGGCGGCGTCGCGCGGGCTCTGCCCGGCGGTCTGGATTTCGGAGCGCAAAGGCTGGCCGAAGCCGCCGCGCCAGGCGATCGCCGGCTCGACCTCGGCATAGCGGTTGGTGAAGGCCGGGGCCCGGCCCCAGCCGCCGCGCCAGCGGTAGAAGATGTGATTGCCGACCGTCGCCGACTTGACCAGGCTCGATGCCCAGTAAGGCACGACATAATTGGCATGATAATGGGTCGCCCAGCCGACCGGGGCGTAGACGTAGCCGTTCAGCGCCTCCTGGGCGACGCGCCGCGCCCGCTCCCAATAGGCCGCCATCGGGCCGCGCCGGAGCGAGCCGTCGCAGGAGAAGGAGAATTGGCAGCCGGTGTAGCGCCGCGCGCCTTCGAAGACGACGCCGCAGACGGTCGACGGATAGGCCGGATGGCGGACCCGGTTCAGCACCACCTGGGCGACCGCGCGCTGGCCTTCGGTCGGCTCGCGCGCCGCCTCGTAATAAATGGCGGCGGTCAGGCAATCGAGCGAGCGCAGCCGATCGGCCGCGCCCGAGCCGCCGAGCAGGAACGGCCGGGCGGCGGGATTGGCCGAATCGGAGACCGGGATCGCGGCGTTGATCTCCAGCGCGCTGTCGGGCGCGATGGCGCGAAGCCGCGTCGCCGAGGTCTGCGGAACGGCCGCGCGGACGCTGGCCAGCGAGCCGGGCGTGCCGGGCTCGTCGAGCTGGATGCGCGGCGACACCGCCTGCTTGGCGATGCTGAGCGCGGCGACGACGAACAAAGCCGCCATCAAAGCGACCACGGTCCAGGCGCGCCAGTTGCGCCGGAGCGCCTCCGGCACGGTGAAACCCGTCGTCTCGAGAGCGATGGCCGTCAATCGAATCTCCGTCTCAAATTCGGTGCATTAGATACATAATACACCTTGGTCGCGCAATCCTGCGCTTTCGTCTCATGCTCGTCGCGACCTGGCGGGCCTCGACTTACGGCGCCGTCACGACCGCGGGCATCCCGGTTTATTCCTAACCCCGGCAGGTTCATACCCTGCTCTCTTCAGATGGTGGCTTACATGAAGAAAACAAGCTTTTTGACCGGCATCGCCGCATTCGCCGCCGTCGCCGCGACCGCGGCGGCGGTCGCCCAGCCGCGCGGCGCCGCGTCCGGCGGCACCGCTACATACTGGATGTCGGCCGAAACGACCAGCGGCCTCGGCGCGATGAGCCAGGCCGGCCAGCCGCGCACCTCGATGCTCGGCGCGATGACCGGCCGCGGCATGGCCGGCGGCGGTCCGAACTACGCCCGCAATCTCACCCTTCAGCTCGGCAGCCCGCGCCGCGCGCCCGGCACGCCCTCGGCCGAGCATCTGCCGCCCGCCGCGCTCGGCGCCGGCCCCTCGCTGCCTTTGGTCAGCCCGGAGCGCGCCGCGCCCGCGCCGACGCCCAGCTACGATCCCCGCCAGATGGGCAATCCGCAGGGCCGGATCCTGGTCTATTGGGGCTGCGGCGAGCATGCCCGGCCCGGCCAGCCGTTCGAGATCGACCTCGCCCGGCTCGGCCGCGGCCAGTTGCCGCCGGCGATGGCGCAGCTCGCCGTGCAGGCGATGAACCCGCCCAGCGCCGCCAGCTCGGCCACCTATGGCGAATGGCCGAACCAGCGCTCGCAGGCGCGGATCCCGGCCAACGGCTCGCTGGTCGGCGCCCACACCATTCGCGGCAATTACAGTCCGGAGATCAGCTTCACCCTCGCCCAAGGCAACGACTTCCTGGCGCCGATCCGGGTCACCCAGAACAGCCCGGCCGCCTCGCGCGCCGTGCCGGTCGCCTGGCAGAGCGTGCCCGGCGCCCGTGCCTGGTTCATGATGGCGACCGGCGCCGCCGAGGACAATACGATCGTGATCTGGACCTCGAGCGAGGTGCAGTTCAGCCAGCTGGGCGCGTTCGACTATCTCTCCGACGCGGAGACCGCCCGGCTGCTCCAGCAGCGCGTGCTGATGCCCGCCTCGACGACCCAGTGCACGGTTCCCTCCGAGGTGGCCGGCCGGGTGCAGGCCGCCTCGCTGATGCTCAACGCCTTCGGCGGCGAGGCCAATTTCAGCGCGCCGCGCCCGGCAAGCGCCGCCCGCAGCTGGCGCCCCGACTGGACGGTGAAGCTGCGCACCCGCTCGGCCTATATGGGCATGCTCGGCCAGGACATCGAAGCGATGATGCGCGGCGAGAGCCGGGACGAGACCCAGCCCGAGCAGCGCCGCGAGCGCCGCCGCGGCCGCCTCAACCCCTTGGGCCGCATCTTCGGCCGGTGAGGAGCACGGGGACAGTTGCTAGCAACTGTCCCCGCACGGCGGTAGGAAAGCGGGATGGCCGACCGCATCCCGCCCCCCGCCGCCGCGACCGCCCGCACCCATTGCACCGCCGGGCAATATGAGAGTCTCTACCGTCGTTCGCTCGACGATCCGGACGGCTTCTGGGCCGAGCAGGCGAAGCGGATCGACTGGGTGAAGGCGCCGGAGCGGATCGCGAATTGGTCCTTCGATCCGGTCGCGATCAAATGGTATGAGGACGGCGTCCTCAACCTCTGCCACAATTGCGTCGACCGGCACCTCGAAGCGCGCTCGGCCGACACCGCGATCATCTGGGAAGGCGACGAGCCGGGCGTCACCCGCACGCTCAGCTACGGCGAACTGCATGCCGAAGTGGTGCGGATGGCGAACAGCCTGAAGGCGCTCGGCGCCGGCAAGGGCGACCGCGTCACCCTCTATTTGCCGATGATTCCCGAGGCGGCGGTGGCGATGCTCGCCTGCGCCCGCATCGGCGCCGTCCACAGCGTCGTCTTCGGCGGCTTCTCCCCGGAAGCGCTGCACGGCAGGATCGAGGATTGCACGAGCCGCTTCGTCGTCACCGCCGACGGCGGCAGCCGCGGCGGCAAGCTGGTGCCGCTGAAGGCCAATGTCGACGCCGCGCTCGCCCGGGGCGCGGCGGTGAGCGGGGTGATCGTCGTCCGCCACCTCGGCAACGAGATCGCCATGCAGGCGGGCCGCGACCATTGGTATGACGAGCTCGGCGCGACCGTGCCCGATCAATGCCTGTGCGAGCCGATGGCCGCCGAGGACCCGCTCTTCATCCTCTACACCTCCGGCTCGACCGGCAAGCCCAAGGGCGTGCTGCACACCACCGGCGGCTATGCCGTGTGGACCGCGACCACCTTCCACTACGTCTTCGACTACCGTCCGGGCGAGATCTTTTGGTGCACCGCCGACATCGGCTGGGTCACCGGCCATAGCTACGTCGTCTACGGCCCGCTCGCCAACGGCGCGACGACCTTCATGTTCGAGGGCGTTCCCAACCATCCCGATTTCTCGCGCTTCTGGGACGTGGTCGAGCGGCACAAGGTCGACATCTTCTACACCGCGCCGACCGCGATCCGCGCGCTGATGCGCGAGGGCGAGGTGCCGGTGAAAGAGCACGACCGCTCCTCCATCCGCCTGCTCGGCACGGTCGGCGAGCCGATCAACCCCGAGGCCTGGCTCTGGTATCACCGCGTGGTCGGCGAGGAGCGCGTGCCGATCGTCGACACCTGGTGGCAGACCGAGACCGGCGGGATCATGGTCACCACCTTGCCCGGCGCCCACGACATGAAGCCGGGCTCGGCCGGGCGGCCCTTTTTCGGCATCGTCCCGGAGCTGGTCGACGCCGAGGGCGCGGTGCTGGACGGTGCCGCCTCCGGCAATCTGTGCATCGCCCGCTCCTGGCCCGGCCAGATGCGCAGCGTCTACGGCGATCACGACCGCTTCGTGCAAACCTATTTCAGCGCCTACAAAGGCAAATATTTCACGGGCGACGGCTGCCGCCGCGACGAGGACGATTATTACTGGATCACGGGCCGGGTCGACGACGTGCTGAACGTCTCCGGCCACCGCTTGGGCACCGCCGAGATCGAGAGCGCGCTCGTCTCCCACCCGCTGGTCGCCGAGGCCGCGGTGGTCGGCTATCCGCACGACATCAAGGGCACCGGCATCTATTGCTACGTCACGCTCAACGCCGGCGAGGAAGGCTCGGCCGCGCTCGAGGCGGAGCTTCGCGCCCACGTCCGCAAGGAGATCGGCCCGATCGCCTCGCCCGACCTGATCCATTTCACGCCGGCGCTGCCCAAGACCCGCTCGGGCAAGATCATGCGCCGCATCCTCAGGAAGATCGCCGAGAACGACTTTTCCAACCTCGGCGACACCTCGACGCTGGCCGAGCCGGCGCTGGTCGAGAGCCTGGTCGAGGGACGGCGCAACTGTTGAGCCGGGTCGGCATCACCGGCGCGTCCGGATGCGGCGTGACCACGCTGGGGCGGGCCCTCGCCGCTCGGCTCGATGCCGTCCACATCGACACCGACGATCATCACTGGCTCCCGACCGACCCACCCTACCGGCAGAAGCGCGATGTGCCCGATCGCCTGCGCCGAATCGCGGCCGAGCAGGCGCGAAGGGGAAAATGGGTGGTGTCCGGCACGCTGGACGCCTGGGCGGAGGGCGTCGCCGATGAGGCCGAGCTGATCGTCTTCCTCGAGGCTCCGACCGAGATTCGGATCGAGCGGCTCAGGCGACGCGAGCGGGGCCGGTTCGGCGACTCCCTCCTGCCCGGCGGCGCGATGCACGAGACCCACCGCGAATTCATCGAATGGGCGGAGCAATATGAGCAGGGCACCCAGCCGGGCCGGAGCCGGCCGCGGCACGAACGCTGGCTGGCGGGGCTCGCCACGCCGGTGGTCCGTCTCGACGCCACCCGTCCGGTGGGCGCGCTGCTTTCAGAAATTCTTCGGCATTCGGGTTAGCGCAGCACGCCCGACCTGCGCATTCGCATCGCGTACCAGAGCAACCCGATCGCGATCGCCCAGATCGCGAGGTTCATCCCCAGCATGAAGCCGTTCATCATCTCAGCGGGCGGGCTCGACAGAACATATTGATACGCCGTGCTGACCGCGAGCCCCGCCAGTGAAATCGCGAAGGCCGCGACCGCGTGCCGGCTGCGCGCGAGCAGGAGCAGGGCGCCCAGCAGGCCGCCCCAGACGCCCAGCGCCCAAGTCGCCTCCATCCAGATCGGGAAGCTGTCGAAATAGGCGCGCTGCGGATCGGTGAACCCGGCGAGATAGGCTTCGTTCCTGGTCAGGGTCATCACATAATCGAACACGCCGAACGCGTTCCACAAGGTCGCCAGCGCGCCGACGATCCAAAGATGCAAAGGTGCCCTGACCGAGCTCTCCATGCTCCCCTCCCTTGTCGCCGGCAGCGTGACACTTCCCGTTCCCGCTGGCAAGCAGCGGCGGCCTTCCCCGCCTGCATCATCCTGCGTAGGAAGCGCGCATGGAGAGCCGATGAGGATCGTCGCGGCGGATATCGGCGGCACCCACGCCCGCCTGGCGCTCGCGGACTTGGTGCCGGGCGAGCGGCCGCGGCTCGGCGGGATGCGCCAATATCGCTCGCGGGAAGTGTCGGGGCTCGCCGAAGTCTGGGCTCGGTTCGAGCAGGACAGCGGCCGCCCGCTTCCCCATGCCGCCGCGATCGCCGTCGCCGCGCCCATCGAAGGCGACGTGCTGACCTTCATGAACAATGACTGGCGGATCGACCGGACCGCCATTGCCGGCGAGCTCGGTCTCGACAAGCTCAGCCTTCTCAACGATTTCGGCGCGGTTGCTCATGCGGTGTCCAGCATGGCGCCGGACGATTTCGTTGCTTTGGCCGGCCCCGGCGAGCTGCCCGCCGCCGGCGTTACCACCGTGCTCGGCCCCGGCACCGGCCTCGGCGTCGCCATCCTCGACCGGCGTGGCGGCGCGGTCGCGGTGATCGAGACCGAGGCCGCCCATATCGGCTTCTGTCCGCTCGATCCGGAGGAAGAGGAGCTCGCCGACGCGCTCACCGCCCGCTACGGCCGCGCCTCGGTCGAGCGGGTGGTCTCCGGGCCGGGCCTGATCGACATCTACCGCTTCCTCGGCGGCGGCGACTGGGACCCGAACCAAGCCGGCAAGCTCTGGGAAGCGGCGATCGGCGGCGCCGATCCGCTCGCCGAAAAGGCGCTCGCCATCCTGGTCCGCTGCTTCGGCGCCGCGACGGGCGACATCGCCCTCGCCCACGGCGCGATGGGTGTCGCGGTCACCGGCGGCCTCGCCAACCGCATCGCCCATCTGCTGCGGGGCCCGGCCTTCGAGGCCCGCTTCACCGCCAAGGGCCGTTACCGCGCCCGCATGCTGCGCACCCCGGTGCGCTTGCTGACCGACGCGGAGCCCGGCCTGCTCGGCGCCGCGATCGCATTTCAGCGGGAGCATGGCGGGAAATCTTCATGACGGCGCGGCCATGGCCTCGCAGCAGCGCTGGAACTCGCACGACATAATGGGCATAAGCCCCTGCGATGGGACGGTTTTCCGAGATGGCCTATGTGCTCCGCGTCGTCGCCTCGCGCGTTCGCCGGCTCGGCGCGCCGGAATATCGGGGCAAGCGGGCCGAGCGGCTGTATCTGCATTTCGCCTGGCTGCTCGCGGAGGGCAGGCGCCTGGCGCTTCGGAATGAGAAGGTGGTGGTTCTCTCCTGGCCGAAATCGGGGCGGACCTGGCTTCGCTACATGCTCGATCGGCTCGGCCTCCACCTCGAATATACCCACTCGCCCAGGTCGCCGCCCTTCCCCGGCGGCTGGGACCGGAAGCGGATCATCTTCCTCCACCGCGACCCGCGCGACACCACCGTTTCCCACTGGTTCTCCGAAACCCGGCGCATGGCCAAGTATAGCGGCTCGCTGTCCGATTTCCTGCGCGATCCGGATGAGGGGCTCGAGCCGGCCATGCGGTTCAACCTGCTTTGGAAGGAACGGCTCGAACGGGCGGGCAAGGGCCTCATCCTCACCTACGAGGCGCTGCATGCCGATACGGCGGGCGAACTCGCCCGCGCGGTCGCTTTCCTGGGCGGCCGCGCCGTTCGGGACGAGGCGCTGCGCGAGGCGGTCGCCGCCGGCCGCTTCGAGAATATGCGTGCGGTCGAGACGACCGGCCGCGGCTTCGGGCTGTACGGCGACGCGCTGGCCCCGGGCGACCCGGCCGATCCCGATTCGTTCAAGACGCGCGAGGGTTCGATCGGCGGCTGGCGCAGGCATTTCAGCCCGGCCGACGCCGCCTTCGCCGACGCGCTGCTCGAGCGCCACGATTATTTCCGGCGAATGAGCCCGGCGTGCCCGGTCCCGACGACTATCTCGGCGCCATCCTGATCGCGCCGTCGAGCCGGACATATTCGCCGTTCAGATAGACGTTCTCGGCCATGAACACGGCGAGCCGCGCATATTCCTCGGGCTGGCCCAGCCGCTTCGGGAACGGCACCTGCGCGGCCAGCGCGTCCTTCACGTTCCGCGGCATCATCGCGACCATCGGCGTCTCGAACACGCCCGGAAGGATGGTGTTGACCCTGATCCCCTCGCCCATCAGGTCGCGGGCGATCGGCAGCGCCATGCCGAGCACGCCGGCCTTGGACGCCGAATAGGCGGCCTGGCCGATCTGGCCGTCCTGCGCGGCGACCGAGGCGGTGTTGATCAGCAGGCCCTTCTCGCCGTCCTCCAGCGGCTCCAGGTCGGCCATTCCGGCCGCCGCTGCGGCCAGCACCCGGAACGAGCCGATCAGGTTGATCTGGATGACCATCTCGAACTGGTGGATCGGATAGCGCTTGACCTCGCCGCTGGTCTTGTCGCGGCCGACCGTCTTCATCGCATTGGCGACGCCGGCGCAATTGACGCAGATCCGCTCCTGGCCGTGCGCCGCGCGGGCCTTGGCGAAGCCGGCATCGACCGCTTCGTCGGACGTGACATCCACCTGGCAGAAGACGCCGCCGATCTCGCCCGCCACCTTCTCGCCGCGCTCGGCGTCGCGGTCGAACACCGCGACCTTCACGCCCCTGGCGGCAAGCGCCCGCGCCGTCGCCTCGCCGAGGCCGGAAGCGCCGCCGGTCACCACCGCGGCGATGTTGCTGTCGAGTTTCATGGATCGGCTCCCTTGTCCTTCGCAGCGGGTCCTAGAAGCAAGCGGCGGCGTTGGGCAAGCGCGCTGCTGGAATGGCAAGGCGGGACGCGCTAAGGGGCGCGGGAGCGAGGACAGAGACGATGGCGGGCAATCCCTTTACCAATCACCCCAAGGAAGTCGGCGAAAGCTATGGCAAGCATTTCGCCCATGCGACCTGGTTCGGGGTGCGGATGATCGGCGGCGGCCTCGCCTGCTTCGTGCATGCGGTGTTTCCGTTCCTCTGCGTTCGGACGGCCAGCGGGATGATGGACCGGCTGCACAGCAAGCTGCACGGCCGCGCCGACAAGGCCAATTGGGAACGGCATCCGATCATCTGATCAGAAGTTGAGGCTGATCCCGACCGCGGCGATGCCGCTTTCGCGCCGCCTGACCTCCGCGGCGCGGTAGGCCGGCTCGGTATTCGTGCGAACGCGGGATTCTTCCAGCACGGTAAACCGGCCGACCCCCATGATCAGCCGGTCGTTCAGCGGCATGGCGGCGACCATGCCCGCCGGAATGGGCGTTGCCGCCTGCCGCATGGTGGCGCGCGGCATTCGAAAATCCGCCGAGTCGCTTGCCGGGCGAGCCTGCGGCCGGGGCGACGCCTGCGGGCTTTCGTCCGCCACCTTCATCGCTTCGTAGGGAAGCTGCGCGGCAGCAGGGGCCGCCGCCAGGGCGGTGAAGACGATCAGGCCGCGAGCGAATCTCGGCATTCGGAACCCCTGTCGTTCCACCCCCGTCGCAACAAGCGCGCGAACCAGCCCCCTGGTTCCCATTGTTGCGGGCGCGGAACGCGACTAAGCTAGCGGGATGCCCGAGGAGGTTCAATGACCCACAAGTTCTTGCTCGCTGCGGCGCTCGCCGCGATCCCGCTCGCCGCCGTCGCGCAGGGCAATGCGGCGCAAATCGGCCCCGAGCAGCTCGTCGCCGCGCGGCAATCGGTCATGGCCCTCTCGGGCGGCGACCTCGCCGCGATGAAGGCGGCGGCGGAGGCCGGCGGCGACGTCAAGCAATTGGTCCCGTCCGCGCGCGGCCTGGCGCGCTGGGGCCGGGCCCTGCCGACCCTGTTCCCCGCCGGCAGCGTTGGCGGTCACGCCAAGCCGGAAATCTGGTCCGACCGGCCTGGCTTCGAAGCGGCCGCGGCCGCCTTCGCGGACTCCGCCCGATTGTTGGGCGAAGCGGCGGCGGCCGGCGACCGCGAGGCGTTTCTGACGCGCTGGGGCGAAGTGCGCGGCGCCTGTGGCGCCTGCCATGAGGCCTACAAGGGCGATTAGTAACCACGGGAGTCACCCCGGCGAAATTGAACGGGCCCGTCATGTCCCCGGACATGACTGTGGAGCGCGGGGCGCTCCACACCTGTTCAATGGGGCCCATGAACCGAAGCGGTCGAGGACAGGCGATGACAACTTCGCTTCATCCCCGAAGACCGTGTTCATGGGTCCCGGCTTTCGCCGGGATGACTCTGAAATAACAGGCAGAACCCAGCCCGGTGACGTTTGCTTGAGACCGGATTCTAAAGCCGAAGCTTCCGCCGGTCGGCGAGCACCGCCTTCGCCGCATTGTGCCCGGGCGCGCCGGTGACGCCGCCGCCCGGATGGGCGCCGGCGCCGCAGAGGTAAAGGCCCGGAAGCGGCATCCGGTAATCGGCGTGGCCCAACATCGGCCGGTTCGAGAACAGCTGGTCGAGCCCCATCTTGCCGTGGAAGATGTCCCCGCCGATCAGCCCGAACCTCCGCTCCAGGTCGAGCGGCGACAGCGCCAGCCGGCCGATTACCGACGCCTCGAAGCCCGGCGCGTATTTGTCGACATGGGCGATGATATGATCCGCCGCCTCCTCGCGCCGCGAATCCCAGCCGCCGGGCACGTCATAGGGGAAATGCTGGCAGAACAGGCTGGCGACATGCTGGCCGGGCGGCGCCAGGCTGTCGTCGAGCGTCGAGGGGATCAGCATCTCGACGATCGGCTCCTTGGAGAAGCCCTCGGTCCGCGCCGTCAGATAGGCGCGGTCCATATAATCGAGCGACGGCGCGACGATGATCCCGGCGGTGAGCTGATCGCCCGGCTCGGGCAAAGCGGTGAAGCGCGGCAGCTCGGACAGAGCGACGTTCATCCGGAAGGTCGCCGATTCGCTCGCCCAATGCGCCATCCGCCGCGCCGGCTCGGCCGCCACCGCGCCTTCGGGCAACAGCCTGGTGAACAGCAGCTTGGGATGCACCCCGGCGACCACCGCCCTGGCGCGGTAGGTCTTGCCGCCCGCCACCGCGCCGGCGGCCCTGCCCTGCTCGACGACGATCTCCTCGACCGGCGTGTCGAGCAGTATCTCCACCCCCGCCTCGCGCGCCGCCTTGGCCATCGCCTGGGTGATCGCCCCCATGCCGCCGATCGCATGGCCCCAGGCGCCCTCGACCCCCGCCGCCTCGCCGAAGACATGATGGAGCAGGACGTAGGCGCTGCCCGGCGCATAGGGGCTGGCATAATGGCCGACGACGGCGTCGAAGCCGAACAGGGCCTGGACGAGGTCGTGGCTGAAATAGCGGCCGAGGATGTCCGCGGCCGACTTGGTGAAGAAATCGACCAGATGGCGCTGCTGCTCCAGCCCGAGCCGCCCGACGCCGCCGCCGAGCTTCAGGAGCGCGAACAGATCGGCGAGGCCGCCGCCGGCATTGGGCGGCGCGCGCAGCAGCCATTGGCGAAGCACGCCGACCACCGAATTCAGCGCTTCGGAATAAGCGTCGTAATTCTGCGCGTCGGCGGGCGAATGGCGGGCGATCTCGCGCCGGGTCAGCCCCTCGCGGCCGGAGAGCAGGTAATCGGGGCCGAGCGTCGGCAGGAAATTGTCGATTTTCCGGAGCACGACCTTGAGGCCGTGCTCGTAGAGCCGCATGTCTCGGATCACCTTGGGGTTGAGCAGGCTGACCGTGTAGCTCGCGGTCGAATTGCGGAAGCCGGGATGGAATTCCTCGGTCACCGCCGCGCCGCCCACCACGGCGCGCGCCTCCAGCATGGTGACCTTGAGCCCCCGCTCGGCCAGGTAGAAGCCGCAGGCGAGCGCATTGTGCCCCGCGCCGATGATCAGGATGTCGCTGTCCCGCTCCGCCATGGCGGGCCTATAGTGGGACGCGCAGGCCGCAACAATGCGCTTGCCCGGCGGAGCGAACGCCATCATCCTGACCCATCGAATCAAAGGGGGGAAATCGATGAAGAAACTGTTCGCGGCCGCGATGGCCGGCCTGCTTTGCGCGACCGCGGCCTGGGCCGCCGCCCAGGATTTCACGCTCGTCAACGGCACCGGCAAGACGGTAATGACGATCAACATTTCCCCGACCGGCGAGGACGAATGGGGTCCGGACCTGCTCGGCGCCAATGTGATGGAGGACGGGCAGACCGCGTCGGTCAGCTTCGAGGTCGACGAGGGCCGCTGCCTGTGGGACGTGCGCGCCACCTATGACGACGGCGACACCGGCGACTGGCGCGGCCTCGACCTGTGCGAGATCTCGACGATCACGCTGAATTAGGCCGCCCGGATTGGATAATATGGGAAGTTATTGTGGGAGTCATCCCGGCGAAAGCCGGGACCCATGAACACTGGCCGGGCCGGAGGGTGACGGCGCTCGACCCGTTCTCCGACTCTTCGGTTCATGGGTCCCCTGAGTTCACAAACGAAGTGCAACACCAGCTTAGGGTGTTGCCATGGGACGGAGATATGAGCAGCTGTCGCTTGAGGAACGGTGCA
>Ga0207682_10000854_pt1 | contig 14139 bp, 8 predicted proteins | sample KBSM63metaG_FD_184332 | JGI IMG/M metagenome (GOLD analysis project Ga0207682, IMG submission 184332) | Miscanthus rhizosphere microbial communities from Kellogg Biological Station, Michigan, USA - KBS M6-3 metaG (SPAdes) (version 2) | ecosystem: Host-associated > Plants > Roots > Rhizosphere >... | reverse complement strand
GAACGCGAACGACGTCATCAGAATCGGGCGCAGGCGCAGCCGCGCGGCCTCGACCGCTGCGTCCCAGCGGGTGCGTCCCTGATCCTCGAGCTGCTTGGCGAACTCCACGATCAGGATCGCGTTCTTTGCCGCAAGCCCTATCAGCACGACGAATCCGACCTGGGTGAGGATATTGTTGTCGAAGCCGCGCAGGATCACGCCGACGATCGCGGCCACCAGGCACATCGGCACGATCATGATGACGGCGAGCGGCAGCGTCAGGCTCTCGTATTGCGCCGCGAGCACGAGGAACACGAACGTGACGGCGAGCGCGAAGGCGAAGATCGCCGTATTGCCGGCGCGCAATTGCTGGAACGCGAGCGTCGTCCACTCATAGCCGAAGCCGTCGGGCAGCACTTCGGCCGCGAGCTTCTCCATGATCTCGATGCCCTGCCCCTGACTGAAGCCGAACGCCGCATTGCCGTCGAGCTCCGCCGCCGGATAGAGATTGTAGCGCGGCACGCGATAAGGCCCTGAAATGTCGCGGACCGTCGTGAACGAGCCGAGCGGCACGGTATCGCCGACGGCATTGCGCACGCGAATCTTCATCACGTCGTTCGCATCGTTGCGGAAGGCGTCACCCGCCTGCGCAGTCACGCGGAACGTCTTGCCAAACAGGTTGAAGTCGTTGACGTAAGCCGAGCCCAAGAAAATCTGCAGCGCGGCGAATACGTCGGTGACGCTGACGCCGAGCATCTGCGCCTTCACGCGGTCGATATCGAGATAGAGCTGCGGCGTCGACGTCTCGAACAGCGAGAATACCTGCTGCACGCCGGGCGTCTGCGCGGCACGCCCCATCATCGCGCCGACCGCCGCCTGCAGCGCCTGCGGCCCGCGCCCGGCGCGGTCCTCCACCATCATGCGGAAACCGCCCGCATTGCCGATGCCCGGCACCGGCGGCGGCTGGATCACGATGATCAGCGACTCCTGGATCGCCGCGTAGCGGCGCGACAGCTCGGCCTGGATCGCGTTCGACGACTGGCCCTGCTTCTTCGCGCGTACCTCCCACGGATCGAGCACGAGGAAGATCGCACCTGCGTTCGGCGCATTGGTGAAGGTCGCCCCGGAGAAGCCGACCACCACCATGCCGCCGCTCACGCCCGGCACCTGAAGCCCGATCTCCATCGCGCGGCGCATCACGTCGTCGGTACGCGCCAGCGCCGCGCCCGGCGGAAGCTGCGCCGCCACGATGATGATGCCGCGGTCGAGTTGCGGGATGAATCCGGTCGGCGTCTTGCGGAATTCATTGAGGCCGTAGGCGAGCACCCCGGCATAGATCAGCAGCATGATCGCGGCGAAACGCACGACCTTGCGGAGAACCCAGCCATAGCCGTTCGCGAACTTGTCGAAGCCGAAATTGAACAGGCGGAAGAAGCCATGCACCGGCACCTCCCACCAGCGGTCGCGGTGCTGCGGATCGTGCGGCTTGAGCAGCATGGCGCACAGCGCCGGCGACAGCGTCAGCGACACCGTACACGACACGATGGTCGCGCCCGCAATGGTCAGCGCGAACTGGCGATAGAACTGTCCCGATATGCCGGTAATGAACGCCGACGGGATGAACACCGCGCACAGCACCAGCGCGATCGCGATCAGCGCGGTGCCGACTTCGTCCATGCTGCGGATCGCGGCTTCGCGCGGATTGAGCCCCGCCGCGATGTTGCGCTCGACGTTTTCGACCACGACGATCGCATCGTCAACCACGATGCCGACCGCGAGCACGAGCCCGAACAGGGTCAGGTTGTTCAGCGTGAAACCGAACATCGACATGAAAAAGAACGTACCGATCAGCGACACCGGGATCGCGACGATCGGTATGATCGCTGCGCGCCACGTCTGCAGGAAGATGATGATGACGAGCACGACGAGCACGACCGCCTCGAGGATCGTCTCGATCACGGCGTTGACCGACTGCCGGATGAACTCGGTAGGATTGTAGACGATGGCGTGCTCGATGCCGGGCGGAAACCGCTTCGACAGGCCCTCCATCGTCTTGACGATGGCGTCGGCGGTCGCGAGCGCGTTCGAGCCGGGTCGCTGGAAGATCGCGAGCGCCACCGCCGGGTTGCGGCCGAGATAGGAGTTCGACGAGTAGTCCTGCGCGGCAAGCTGCACCTGCGCGACATCCTTGAGGCGCACCACCGCAGTCGCGGTCTGCTTCACCACGATGTTGGCGAACTCCTCCGGGTTGGCGAGCCGCCCTTGCGTCTGCACCGCGATCTGGAATGCGCCGGGCTTTTCGACCGGCGGCTGGTTGAGCACGCCCGAGGCGACCTGGATGTTCTGCGCCTGCAGGGCGAGCGTCACGTCGTTCGCCGTCATGTTCAGCGCCTGCAGCCGCCCCGGATCGAGCCAGATGCGCATCGCGTAGTCGCGGCTGCCGAACACCGTGATCGATCCGACGCCGTCGACCCGGGTCAGCGTATCCTTGATCTCGAGCGTGGCGTAGTTCGACACGTAGAGCGCGTCGCGCGACCGGTCCGGCGAGTGCAGATGCACCACCATCATCAGGTCGGGTGAGGACTTGGTCACCGTCACGCCGATCTGGCGCACGTCGACCGGCAAGCGCGGCTGCGCGATACCGACGCGATTCTGCACCTGCACCTGCGCGATATCGAGATTGGTGCCGATGTCGAACGTCACCGCGATCGAGAAGCGCCCATCGGCGGTCGCATTCGACGACATGTAGAGCATGTTCTCGACGCCGTTGATCTGCTCCTCGATCGGAGCGACCACCGTGGTGGCGACGACTTCGGCGTTGGCGCCGGGATACTGACCGCTGATATTGATGATCGGCGGCGCGATTTCCGGATATTGCGCGATCGGCAGGCGGATGAACGACACGCCGCCGAGAATGATGAACACGATCGACAGCACGGAGGCGAAGATCGGCCGGTCGATGAAGAAGTGCGAGATTTTCATGTCTCGCCTTTCCCTAATTCTTCGCCTGCGGCGCGCCGGGTGACGCACCCTGCTCCTGCGGCGTCACCTTGGCACCGGGCCGCGCGCGCATCAGGCCGTTGACGATCACACGATCGTCCGGGCCGATGCCGTCCTTGATGACCCGCAGGTTGCCCACCAGTTGGCCGAGCGTGACGTATTTGGTGCGCGCGACGTTTTCGGCATCGACCACCAGCACATATTTGCGCACCTGCTCGGAACCGATGGCGTTGTCCGGCAGCAATAGCGCCTCGAAAGGCGGCGAGCCGGGCACGCGCACGCGGCCGAACATGCCGGGGGTGAACACACCATTCGGATTGGGGAGGACGGCGCGGCCGCGGATCGTGCCGGAGGCGCGCTCGATCACGTTGTCGACGAAGTCCATCTTGCCGGCGTGGGCAAAATCCGGCTCATCGATCAGTTTGACGGCGACCTCGACGCCCGCGCTGCGGCTCGCGACATCTTTGCCCTCCTTGCCGAGCCGCTCGTAGCGCAGGAAGGAGGCCTCGTCGAAGGTGAACTCGAAGCGGATCGGGTCGATCGACACGATGGTGGCGAGCAGCGTGGTATTGCCGCCCGTGCCGCCCGTCACCAGATTGCCTTCGGACACGCGCCGGTCTCCGATCCGTCCGGCGACAGGCGCCTTCAACTCGGTGAACTGCAGGTCGAGTTCGGCCTGCCGCACTGAGGCTTCCTGCGCGGCGACGGACGCTTCGGCGACGCGTTTGGCCTGCGTGCGTTGCTCGAATACCTGTTCGGTGATGGTGCGGTCGCGCACGAGCTGCGAGGCGCGCGTCAGGTCGCTCTCGGTGAACGCCAGATTGGCGCGCGCCTGTGCCAGCGTCGCCCGTGCCTGCGACGCCGCCGTCTCGAACGGACGGCGGTCGATGTTGAACAGCGGATCGCCCTGCTTGACGATCTGCCCATCCTTGAAATGGACCTTGTCGAGATAGCCGGAGACGCGCGCGCGGATCTCGACCGAATCGACCGCGATGAAGCGCCCGACATACTCGTCGTAGTCAGTCACCTGCTGCTTGGTCGGCTTGGCCACGGTGACAGCGGGAGGCGCAGGCGCGGCCTGCTTCGGCGCGCCATCGCCGCACCCGAACAGCGCGGGCGCCAGCAGGATCAACAGCGACGCAACGCGCGCCGGACTTCCCCGCATGAATTCCACCATCCAGCCGGAATCTATGGCTTGCTCAGCCCGGCCACCAGATGCCGGACGTCAATCAGCCCCGGCCTTTCGCGGCGTCGCCCCGCACCCCATATCTGCGAACGAATCTTTAGTCCACACCCCCGGAAAACCATGTTCGATTCCACTTTGGATTTCGTCCTCGACGAACACACTGAACCTGTCCCGATCGCTCCCGCAGCATCACTGCCTGACGATGCGGCGCTGCTCGATGCCTATTCGACCGCCATTACCAACGTGGTCGACCGTGTCGGCCCCACGGTCGTGCGGATCGATGTCTGGCATGGCCGCAATGCGGCGCGGGCCGGCTCCGGCTCGGGCGTCATCGTGGCGCCCGACGGCCTGGTGCTCACCAACAGCCATGTGGTCGGCGGCGCCGCGCGCGTCGAGTTGATGACCACCGAAGGGCGCAGCCTCACGGCCCGTGTCGTCGGCGACGACCCCGATACGGACCTCGCGCTGGTGCGGATTGATGCGCCGGTGACGCTGCCGGCGGCGATGCTCGGCGATTCCAAGAAGCTGCGGCGCGGCCAGCTGGTGGTCGCGATCGGCAACCCGCTTGGCTTTGAGTCGACGGTGACGGCCGGGGTCGTCTCGGCACTCGGGCGTTCGTTACGCGCCCGCACCGGGCGGCTGATCGACGATGTGATCCAGACGGATGCCGCGTTGAATCCGGGCAATTCCGGCGGCCCGCTGGTCTCCTCGCGCGGCGAGGTGATCGGCGTCAATACGGCGATTATCCAAGGCGCGCAGGGCATCTGTTTTGCGGTCGCGGCGAACACCGCGAACTTCGTGCTCGGCGAACTGGTGCGGCATGGCCGCGTGCGGCGTGCATACATTGGCATCTCGGCGCAGCAGACCACGATCCCGCGCCGGCTGCAGCTTGCCGCCGGTGTTGCGCAGGCCTCGTCTGCGACCATCACCGCCTCGGAACAGGGCAGCCCGGCGAACCGCGCGGGCCTGCTCACCGGCGACATGATCGTGCGGCTCGACGGCGAACCGGTCACCGGCGCCGACGACTTGATCCGCCTGCTCACCGGTGAGCGCATCGGCCGCGAGGTCGAGATCGGCGTGCTGCGGCTCGGCAAGCCGCGCACGTTCACTCTGGTGCCGGAGGAGCGGAAGGCGAAGGCGGCTTAGGCCGCGATAGCCCGACGACCCACGCCTTGCCGAACAGGCCGAGCACGGCGCCGCCGTACACGGCAGCGCCGATCGCGGCGAGGAGCACCAACGCCGGAATGCTGTGCCCGCCGGTGAGGCCCAGAACCGGCCGCTGCAGAAGCCCCAAGGCGACAGCCAACACCACGCCTGCGATCATCAGTTTCGACACCGCGCGCCAAAAATCGCGGTCGAACGCGATGAAGCCCGCGCGCTTGCCGAACCAGAGCAGCAGTCCGAAGTTGATCCAGGCGCCAACCGAAGTCGCGAGCGCGAGGCCAATCTGCGCCAGGTCGGTCGTGTAGAGCAGCACGACCTTCAGCGCGATGTTCACCGCGGCCGCCGTGAGCGCGGCCTTGACCGTCGTCGCGGTGTCCTGACGCGCGAGGAAGGTCGCGACGACGCTGCGCATTAGAACGAACGGGATCAGCCCGATCGTATAGGCCGCAAGCGTGAGCGCGGCCGCGTGCGCATCGGCGGACGTGAATTTCCCGCGCGCGAACAACGCGTGCATGATCAAGTCGGGCACGATCAGGAACGCCGCGACGCACGGGATCGCGAGCAGCAGCGTGAATTCGATGGCGCGCTCCTGCGCGGCGCGCGCGCCTTGCGTATCGCCGGCCGCAACCCGCCGCGCCATCTCGGGCAGCAGCACGGTGCCGACCGCGATGCCGATGACGCCGCCGGGCAGTTGATAAAGCCGGTCGGCATAATAAAGCGCCGAGAGCGCGCCGGCCGCAAGGAAGCTTGCGATGATCGTGTCGGCGAACAATGCAAGCTGCACGCCGGCCGAACCGATGGTGGCAGGCCCGAGCGCCTTGAAGAAGCGCTTCACGTCCTCGTCGAGCTTCGGCCGCCGCAGCACCGTCATCACGTCGGCACGCAGCGCGGCGCCGCCGACCAGCAGCACTTCGAGGACGCCTGCGATCAGCACGCCCCAAGCGGCCGCATGTCCGGCGGTCGGAAAGAATGCCGCGAGCAGCAGCGCGAACATCATGGTGAGGTTGAGCAGGATCGGAGCCGCTGCGGCGGTCGCAAACTTGCCGACCGAATTGAGGATGCCGGAGAACAGCGTCACCAGCGTCATCAGGGCGAGATACGGAAACGTGATGCGCGTCAGCGCGACCGCGAGGCCGAAGCGTTCGGGCTCCTCGCTGAAGCCGGGCGCAAGCAGGCGGATCACCGATGGCGTAAAGGCCAGCGCGATCGCGAGCAGCACGATTTGGCTCGCCAGCAGCAGCGTGAAGATGCGGTCGCCGAACAGTTTGGCTGCCTCGACGCCGTCCTGCGTGCGCACGCGCGCGTAAGCGGGCACGAACGCTGCCGCGAACGCGCCCTCGGCGAAGATCGCCCGGAAATGATTGGGCAGGCGGAATGCCACCAGGAACGCGTCCGCGACCGGCCCTGCGCCGAGCACGGCCGCCATCACGATGTCGCGCAGGAAGCCGGTGACGCGCGAAACGAGCGTCAGGCCGCCGACGGTCAGGATGCGGTTGATCACGTTTATCCCTCCCCCACTTGGGGGAGGGATAAGATAGCCTGAGTCTCAGGTGGCAAGCGCGCTCCGCACGGCCGCCACGATGCGGTCCTGCGTCGCCTCGTCGAGATAGGCGTGCATCGGCAGGCTGATCACCTCGTCGGCGAGCCGGTCGGTCACCGGAAGCCCGCCGTCGGCCAGCGGGTAATCGCGGTAGGCGGTCTGCCGGTGCGTGGGCTTGGGGTAATACTGCGCGGTCGGAATGCCCTGGCTGCGCAACGCAGCGGCAAGCGGATCGCGCTGTCCGGCCGGGAGCCGGATCGTGTATTGCGCCCACACCGAGCCGAAGCCGGACGGCACCTGCGGTACGGTCGCGATATCGGCGAGCAGTTCGTTGTAGCGCTTCGCCACGCGGTCGCGCATCTCGATCTCGTCGGCGAAAATCTTCAGCTTCTCGATCAGGACCGCCGCCTGGATGGTGTCGAGGCGCCCGTTCATGCCGATGCGGACGTTGTCGTAGCGGTCCTCGCCCGCGCCATGGTTGCGCAGGCTCAGGATCAGCGCCGCGAGATCGTCGTCGTCGGTGAACACCGCGCCGCCGTCGCCATAGCAGCCGAGCGGCTTTGCCGGAAAGAAGCTGGTCGCCGTGATGTCGCCGAGCATGCCGACCTTGCGGTTGCGGTAGGTCGCGCCGAAGGATTGCGCGGCGTCATCGATCACCTTCAGATCGTGCTTTTGCGCGATCCGCCCGATGGCGTCGTAATCGGCCGGAAGGCCGAACAGATCGACCACCATCACCGCCCTCGGCGTCAGTTCGAGTCGCTTCGCCGTCGCGATGCCGCGCTCAAGGCTCGCCGGATCGAGGTTGAACGTTGCCTCCAGGACATCAACGAACACCGGCGTCGCACCGACCAGCGCGACCGACTCCGCCGTCGCCGAAAACGTGAATGCCGGGCAGAACACTGCGTCGCCCTTCCCCACGCCGAACGCCATCAGAATGAGCACGAGCGCGTCGGTGCCGCTCGACACGCCGATCGAATGCTTCGCGCCGCAGAAGGCCGAGAGGTCGCGTTCCAGTTCGTGCACTTCCGGCCCGTTGATGAACTGGCAGTGGTTCACCACGCGCGCGATCGCATCGTCGATCCGGCTGCCAAGGCGGCGGCGCTGGGCAGCAACATCGATGAACGGGAGGGGCGCTTGCACGCGTGTATGCTGGTTCATTCTTGGTCCAAACGGAAGACTATTGGTGGAGCATGATCTTTTCCGAAAACCGGCGTCCACTTTTCGGGATCATGCTAGCCCGCGACCTTGCGCGGCTTGCGCTGGGCAGGCGTCACATCGCCCTGCAGGCAGCGCATGGCGACTTCAAGGCTGGCGACGCCCTCGGCGCCGGTCACGGCGGGCGGCACCTTCTCGCGGATCGCCTTCACGAAGGCGAACAGCTCGGAACGCAGCGGCTCGGCATGGCCCGCGGAGAGATGTCGCATCGAATAGCTGCCGTCGGGCTGGAAGCCGAAGCACTCCGTCACCTGGCGCGTCAGCAGGTCGCCGATCAGATATTTCTTGCGCGTCGCGATGTGCACGGTGCGCGTCTTGAACGGGGTCAGCCAGTTGGTGTTGATCTGTGCCAGCACGCCGGACGCGGTGCGGAACTGGAGCAGCGCGATGTCCTCGCGCTCGGCGACCGCGCTCTTGATCTGCGGCTGCACCTCGGTGATCTCGGAATCCGTGAACCACCGGATCAGGTCGATGTCGTGCACCGCGAGATCAATCACCACGCCGACATTCGACATGCGCGGCGGGAATGGACCGACACGCGTGATCGCGATCGAGAGAATATCCTCGCCCTTGATCGCGTCCTTGATCGCCTGCACCGCCGGATTGAAGCGCTCCACATGCCCGACCATCAAGGTCACGCCCGCGCGCTCCGCCGCGGCGACAATCGCACGGCCTTCCTCGACATTCGAGGCGATCGGCTTTTCCACCAGGACATGCACGCCGCGCTTGATGCAAGTGAGCGCAATGTCGTGGTGCAGGTGGGTGGGCGCCGCGATTACGGCCGCATCGATGCCAAGATCGAGCAACGCCTCGGCGCTGTCGCAGACCTCGCAGCCGACGATCTGGCCGAGCAGGTCGCGGTGCGAGGCGCCCGGATCGGCGATGCCCACGACCTTGACGCCCGACAGGTCCGCCAGCACCCGGGCGTGATTGCTGCCCATGATGCCGACGCCGATCACGCCAAGCCGAACCACCTCGTCCGCGCTCTTCGCGGCAACGCTCATTGAACCCCACATCCCCAGCTTCTTGTTCGGCACAGCCTCTAGCATGCCGCGATACGGCTTGGCGACCGCACCACGGTTTTCTCCCCGAACACGTTTTGAATCAACAGATTACAGGCGAAAGGAGGCATAGACCGACGCAACGGAAGCGCACACCGCGGCCTCGGTGAATCGCGCGAGGAAGCGCGCTCGCGCCGCCGCGCCGAGCCGCAGCCTGAAGTCAGCGTCGTTGGCAATCTCAACCAAAGCTAGCGCCGCTGCCTCGCTGTCGCGCAGCGGAACCAGCATTCCCTCGCGCCGGTCGCGCACCAGATCGCGGCAGCCGGGTGCGTCGGTCGTCACGATGGCCCGCCCGCAGGCCGCCGCCTCGATCAGGCTGCGCGGCACGCCCTCGCGATACCAGGTCAGCAGCATCGCGACATGGTTCTCGCGCCAGACCGCCGCGACGTCATCGGAGCGGCCGTGCCATACGATGCCGGGCTCCTCCGCCCATCCGCGCAACTCGGCCTCGGTGCACGAGCGGCGATTGGACGGATCGGGCGTGCCGTAAAGATGCAGCTCGATGGCCGCGCCGAGCGCACGCGCACGGCGCGCCGCCGCCACCGCCTCGGCGATACCCTTCGGCGCTATCATGCGTGCCACCACGGCGACTCTTACCGGTGGGGCCGCAGGCTCCGGCGATGGCGCAAACTCGTCCGGATCGACGCCCGCGCCAGGCACGATCGTGACCGGCGGCTTGTCCGGGTCGAGGCCGAATTCGCGCGGATCGTCGGTGTTCTCAAACAGGTAATGCGTATCCGGACCTTTGAGCCAACGGCCGACGATGAAGCGCGCGAGAGCGCGCGCGACGATCTCGATTGGCCCATTGTTAGCCCACAGATGCCCCAGCCCGGTCGGCGCCAGCACGAGGCGCTTCGCGCCGCCAAGCCGTGCGGCAAGCCCGCCGAGCACGACCATGCGCAGCGCAATGCAATGGACGAGGTCCGGCCGTTCCTCACGGACGATGCGCACCATGCGGAAAAAGCCGCGCAGCGCCTCGAATGGGCCGAAGCTGCGCCGCTCGCTCTCCAGCGACACCACGCGGCAGCCTTCCGCGGCGATGCGCGCCGCATGGTCGCGCACGCGCGTCGCCACCACGACCTCGAAACCAGCCGCCTTCGCGGTGCGGGCCATCGGCAGGAAATGGGAGACGAAAAACCAGTCCTCGGTGACGAGATAAAGAAGTTTGGGCATCAGCGCTCGGCGGATCGACGGGACGCCCCGCTTTAGCTTAAAGATTGGATGGTGGCGACTGGAGGTCCCAGTGGGGGACGTGGACGTGCCCTGGCGAGCGCTCGCTGTCGTGCTGCTCGCCGCGATCGCGATCAGCGCGGGCCTCATCATGGCGCTGCGGCCGTTGCTCGTGCGCTATGCGCTTGCGCGGCCGAACGCGCGCTCCTCGCACGTGCAGCCAACCCCGCAGGGCGGCGGCATCGCGGTTGTTGTCGCGGCGCTCGCAAGCCTCTGGCTCGGAGCGGCGCTGGCGGGCTTCGCGGGCGAATCACAGCTGGCAGGCCTGACGCTCGCTGCCGCGATCCTCGCGCTGATCGGCGTGGTCGACGACATTCGCGGAGTTGGGCCTGTGTCGCGGCTGCTTGTCCAGGCGGTCGCGGTCGGTGTCGTGATCGCGACGCTGCCATCGGACTTCCGCATCGTGCCGCTGCTTCCGCGCGCGCTCGAATGGGTTCTGCTGCTCGTCGGCGGGGTGTGGTTCGTGAACCTGGTCAACTTCATGGACGGCATCGACTGGATGACCGTCGCCGAAACCGTCCCGATCACCGCCGGCGTGGGGCTGCTCGGCCTGCTCGGCGCGGTGCCGCTGTCCGCCGTTCTGGTCGCGCTCGCGCTGCTCGGCGCAACCATCGGCTTTGCGCCGTTCAACCGGCCAGTCGCGCGGCTATTTCTCGGTGACGTCGGCAGCCTGCCGATCGGGCTGATGCTCGGCTGGATCCTGATGATGCTTGCGAGCCGCGGACATCTCGCTGCCGCGTTGCTGCTGCCGCTTTATTATCTTGCTGATGCCACGATCACGCTCGCGCGCCGGCTCGCGCGCCGCGAGGCCGTTTGGCAGGCGCACCGCACCCATTTCTACCAGCGCGCGACCGACGGCGGATTCGCCGTAAGGGAAATTGTGGTTCGCGTCTTCGTGCTCAATATCGCATTGGCAACGCTTGCGCTGGTGAGTGCGATCGAGCCGGATCTGCGCGTCGATCTGGCGACACTCGCGCTCGGCGGTGCGCTGGTTGCCTGGCTGCTCGGGACCTTCGCGCGAGGCAAGCGGTGAAAGTGCTGGTGACCGGCGCGTCCGGTCTGATCGGCCGGCCGCTCACGGCTGCGCTCGCGGACGCCGGCCATCATGTGCGGGCGGTGGTGCGAGGCGCGCAGACATTTCCGGATGGGGTCGAGGTCGCGCGGATCGGCGATCTTGCGGGAGACATCGACTGGCCTCCTCTGCTCGCCGGAATGGACGCGGTCGTACACCTCGCCGGCATCGCGCATATCGGGACGGATGTTTCGGACGAAACCTATGACCGCGTAAACCGTCTGGCGACCGCCGCGCTCGCGCGCGCGGCCGCGACGGCCACAATCCAGCGCTTCGTGTTCGTCTCATCGATCCGGGCGCAGAGCGGAACGCACGCCGGCCATCCACTCACCGAAAGCGATCCTCCGCGACCGACCGAAGCCTATGGGCGCTCGAAACTCGCGGCCGAAGAAGCCGTGCGCGCGTCCGGCGTAGCCTACACCATCCTGCGGCCCGTGCTGGTTTACGGACGCGGCGCGAAAGGTAATCTGGCGAGCCTTCTGCGGCTCACGCGCCTGCCTTTGCCGCTTCCGTTCGGGCGGCTCTCAAACAAGCGCTCGCTGCTCGGCGTCGATAATTTGATCGCGGCCATTCGCTTTGCACTCGAAACCGAACGCGCCGCGAACGAGACCTTCATCGTGTCCGACCCGCAACCCGTCAGCGTCGCCGATATCGTCACGATCAGCCGCGCCGCGATGGGACGAAATCAAAATTTGATCGCCGTCCCGCCGAACCTGTTCGCGGGCGTGTTCACGCTCGCCGGGCAGCAGGACAAATGGGAGCGGCTCGCAGGCTCGCTCGAAGCGCCACCGGCAAAGCTGCTCGCCGCCGGATGGCAGCCGGTCACGGATACGAAATCGGGACTGACCGCGCTGCTTCAGGCTGCCTCGCCGCCGAAGTCCGGCACGGCATCGCGCAGTACCCCGTAAATCACCGAGCGGTCGTTGCGCGCGAGGCCTTGCTCCAGCGTCGCGAGCCAGCCACGCATCGCCTCGACCGACGGGTTGCTCGGCTTCGCCGCCACGATACCCTCGATGCCGACCTCGGCGCTGGGCTCATTGTGGGCGAACAGGATCTCGTTGAGCCGCTCGCCCGGCCGCACGCCGGTGATCTCGATCTTGATGTCCTTGCCGGGCTCGAGACCCGAAAGCTGGATCATGCGTTCGGCGAGCGCCATGATGCGCACCGGCTGGCCCATGTTGAGCACGTACACGGATACGTCGGCGCGCTCTTGCGCGAGCGCGTGGCTCGCCGCCGTGACGACGAGGTCGCACGCTTCGCGGATGGTCATGAAGTAACGCACCATGTCGGGGTGCGTGACGGTCACCGGCCCGCCCGCTTCGATCTGCTGCTTGAACTTCGGCACCACGGAGCCATTCGACGCGAGGACGTTGCCGAAGCGCACCGCGATCAGCCGCATCGCGGGCCGCAGATGCGCGCGTCGCGCAAAGTCGGCGTCGAGCGCCTGGCAATACATCTCGGCGAAGCGCTTGGTCGCACCGAGCACCGACACCGGCTCGATCGCCTTGTCGGTGGAAATCATCACCATCGCGGTCGCGCCGGCTGCCGCGGCGGCGTCGGCCACATTCACCGAGCCGAACACGTTGGTCTTGACCCCCTCGCCCCAGTCGCGTTCGAGCAGCGGCACGTGCTTGAGCGCGGCGGCATGGAACACGATGTCGGGCCTGAACTCGGCGAGTACGCCGAAAATGCGCTCACGGTCGCGCACGTCGGCGATGCGGCTGTCGATCTCCGCGCCCGTGCCCTTGGCCTTCAGCGCCTCGACGACGGTATGCAGCGCGACCTCGGAATGCTCCACGACGAGCAAGCGTGCCACGCCGAACGCGATCACGCGGTCGCAGATTTCCGCCCCGATCGACCCGCCCCCGCCGGTGACGATCACCGACTTGCCGTGGATGAACTGTTCGAGCCGCTGATAGTCGATCTTCACGCTCGGCCGCAGCAGCAAGTCCTCGACAGCGACGGGGGCGAGCTGCAACGCCTCGCCGCCATCGTCGAGCGTCGGCATCCGGTTGGTTTGCAGACCGAGCCGGCGCGCGCGCATCAGGATCGTTTCCGGCGCGACCTCGGGAACCAGCGCGGACGGCGTGAAGATCAGCCGCGCGACGCGCGTGCCGGTCGCCTCCGCATCGCGTACGAGTTGCTCGAGATCGTCGAGGCCGCCGACCACCGGAATTCCGCGCACCGTCTGCCCGCGGTCCGCGATCGAGGGCGAGAGAATGCCGATCGGCCGCACCCGCGTGACAGCGCCGCTCTCGATCGCGCGCAACAGCACTTCGGCGTCCGCCGCGCGCCCAAGCACCAGGGTCGGCAACGTCTGGCCGTCGCGCGCGTGATGCTGCTGCGTGCGCACATAGCGGAAATGGCGATAGGCGACGCGCGATCCGGCCAGGAACGCCATCTGCAGGAACCAGTAGAGCAGGATGGTGATCTTGCCGAAGAAGTACTCGCCGTAGAACAGCGGCGAGACCAGCACGTAGTCGAGCGCAAGCAGCGAGATCGCCAGCACCGAGGAGGCGCGCACGATGTTGCGCAGGTCGGGCAGCGAGGTGAATCGCCATTTCGCGCCATGCAGACCGAAGGCGTAGTAGATGAACCCGGCATAGATCACGAAGCCCGGCACGATCGGGATCAGCTTGTCGAGGCGGGACTCGAGCCCGATCGCCTCGAAGCGGATGTAGAAGCTCATGAT
>Ga0207682_10000853_pt1 | contig 14147 bp, 9 predicted proteins | sample KBSM63metaG_FD_184332 | JGI IMG/M metagenome (GOLD analysis project Ga0207682, IMG submission 184332) | Miscanthus rhizosphere microbial communities from Kellogg Biological Station, Michigan, USA - KBS M6-3 metaG (SPAdes) (version 2) | ecosystem: Host-associated > Plants > Roots > Rhizosphere >... | reverse complement strand
TGATCCGCGCCGCGGATCGGGCCGCGCAGTTGTACGCGAATGCGGAAGCGGTTCTGCACCTCGATCTTGCCGCACGCAGGCTGCAACGGCTTCCCGAGGCACCTGACCGCGATCCTGGGGTTCGCGCTGATCGGTCAGGACGATCACAACCAGGCGCGAACAATTCTCGAACCGATCGTTGCGGAGCTGAAGGGATTTGCTCTTCCGCAGTGGCATGGCTTTGCTACCGCGCTGACAGCGGAGACATACCGTCTCGACGCACGACTCGATGTCGCCGGAACCCTCGTCGAGCGCGCGCTCGACCTCATGACCCGTGCGCAATACGGGTACGGTGTCGCCTTTGCTCAGCGCGTTGCCGCCCGTATCGCTCTCGATCGCGGCGCGTGGGACGAAGCCACCGCCACATTCGACGACGCCTCACGGACCTTCGAGCGGATTGGCGCGCGGTTCGAGGCGCGACGGACTCGTGACGAGCGTAACCGGGTGAAGGCGCCATAAGGCCCGTCATCAGGACTCCTAACGCAGCGTCCCGAAGAATGCCCGGATGTCCTCGGCGAGGAGCGTCGGCTCTTCCATGGCCGCAAAGTGGCCTCCGCGCGGCATTTCCGTCCAGCGCGTCACGTTGTATTGCGCTTCCACCCAGCGGCGCGGCGCGATGCTGATCTCTTTCGGGAAGACGGCGCACGCCGTCGGCACCTGCACGCGCCCCTGCGGCGGCTTCGCGCGCTGGTTCTCGTAGTAGATCCGGGCGGAGGATGCTCCCGACTGCGTGACCCAGTAGAGCATGATGTTCGTGAGCAACTCGTCCTTTGTGAACTTCTGCTCCACGTTGCCGTTCACGTCCGACCACGCCCGGAACTTCTCCACGATCCATGCCGCCAGTCCGGCCGGTGAGTCATCCAGCGCATAGCCGATCGTTTGAGGCTTCGTGCTCTGCTCGAGGAAGTAGCCGCGTTCGGTGTCGAAGAATGTCTGACGCGCGCGCGTCCGTTCCAGTTCCGCAGCTGTCACGCCTTCATTCGGATCCTTGGCGCCAGGTGGCGGACCAGCGAGACAGAAGTTGGTGTGAAGGCCCACGACATGGCTGGCATCGTTAATCGCAGCGAAGCGGCTGATCGAGCTGCCCCAGTCGCCCCCTTGCAGGCCGTAGCGCGTGTACCCGAGGCGCGCCATCAGCTTCGCAAGGATTCCGGCCATCCGCTCCGGACCGTACCCTCGCTCGACCGGCTTGCCGGAGAACCCGAATCCGGGGAGCGAGATCGCGACAACGTGAAACGCGTCGCTCGCATTGCCGCCATGTGCCGCGGGATCGGTGAGCAGCGGGATGATCTTCGTGAACTCGACGATCGATCCTGGCCAGCCGTGTGTGATCGCGATTGGCATCGCGTTGGGATTCTTCGATCGCTGATGGATGAAGTGAATATCGAGACCGTCGATCGTCGTCGTGAACTGGTCGAACTGATTGAGTCGCCGCTCGGCCGCGCGCCAGTCGAACTTCTGCTGCCAGTACGCGACGAGCTCTTTGAGGTACGCGAGGTTCGTTCCGTAATCCCAGTCTGAGCCGGTGATCTCCCCAGGGAGGCGCGTGCGCGCCAGCCGCTGCTTGAGATCCGCGAGTACGCTGTCAGCGACGTGGATCTTGAATGGGATGACTGCGTCCTGTCCCCGCGTCGACGCTGGACCTGATTGCGCCAAAGCACGCGCCGTGACCGCGCTCGAAATGAGCACGGTCACGAGCGCGATTTTCAAGATCTTCGTGACCTTCGTGATCTTCGTGGCCTTCGTGCCTTACGGATTGGACGACGACGCCTTCGCCGCTTCGGCATCGCGCTTCCGTCCGAAGCTGAGGGCATTGGGCATGGCGTAGTTCCCCTCGTGGCAGGAGTACTCGAACATCTGGTACGTGTCGTCGCGATTGAGCGGCAGCTTCACCGTCCACGGTTGCGTATAGACCTTCGGGTCGGTGATCGTCACCGAGTACTCGATGGTGTTGGCGTCAGTGCGCGTAAAACGCTCCACGACAGTCATGTTGTCGGTCTGCGGGATGCCGCGAATGCGTCCGGTGGCAGCGCTCGTGGCGATCGATCCCTTGCTGTTGTAGTTGGTGCTTTCCACGACCAGCGTGTTGCCTTCCCACCTGCCGCGCGGCTCGCCGTTCCACTGCTTGATCGCGCCACCCAGCCGCGGACGTCCGTCAATCGGGATGATCCGCGTCTCATGGATCATCTCGAACACCATGACGACGTAACCGGGGATCTGGATGATTTCGTACGCGTTGTTGTAGCCGGCCGGAAACATCCCGGCGGGGTAGCCGCGCGTGATGCAGCGGACCCAGGGGGTCTCGTGTTCGGGGGCGTCGGGAATGTGCGCGATATCGTAGTCGCGCCTCTCTTCGGCCCACTTCATCACCGGCACGCGTCCGTCAGGAGGATCGACCACCATCGCGCGCCGTCTCTCGCTGATCTTGTGATTGTGGTCAGCGAACTCGGACGCCGGGCCGACGCCGCTCTCTGCCGTCGACCCTCTGGCGGCGTTCGCCGCCTGCGGCGCGGGCGCCTCGAACGGCGTGCTGTCGAAGTTGATCCAGGTGCCCTGGATATCCGGCTGGCCGTCCGACGTTTTGCCGGGCGTCCACTTCTGTGCGTCAAGATTGGCCGTCGCGAACCATGCCAGGGCCACCAACGCCAACGCGACTTGTGATGAACGCCGCCACGCAGGTCTCATGTCCGGCCCTCCTGAGGCGCCATCTTACTGCTTTCCTCGAACAGGTAGTACACTTCCTCTTCTCTAGTCCGGCTAGCGCCGGACGCTGCGACACGACGAGAATCTGTGGCCGAACCCGGGGGAACGTCCAAAAAATTCGACCGATCCATTGTCGAGGGTCCGATCGGCCAGGCCGTCTGGAAGCTGGCGTGGCCGACGATGCTGCAGAACGTCATTGCGGGACTGCAGGGCATCATCGATCACGCGATGGTCGGCCATTTCGTCGGCTACACCGCCAATGCGGCCATCGGCGTCAGCTGGCAGATCATCCTCGTCGTCATCGTCTTCATCAGCTCGCTCTTCACCGGCATGGCCGTGCTGGTGGCGCGTTTTGCCGGCGCGAACGAACCCGCCAAGGTCAACAAGGTTGTCTATCAGGCCTTTCTGACCGCGTTCGGCCTCTCGATCATTCTCGCCGCCGTCGGGTACTTCGCAGCGCCCTCGCTGCTCGTGCTCGTCAACGCGGAGCCAGCGGTCCAAAAGGAAGCGCTTCCGTTCCTGCGCGCGATGTTCATGGGCATCTTCGGCATGATGATGTTCTTCATGCTGAGCGGCGCGTTCCGCGCTGCCGGCGATCCGCGCACTCCGCTTCGTCTCGGCGTCACGATGACGGTGCTGACGATCGCCTTCAACGTGATCCTCATCCCGATGTTCGGCACAATCGGCGCGGCGCTCGGGACCATCGCCAGCAGCACCACGGTTGCTATCTACGGCCTGTGGAAGATCACGCGACCTGATGCCGTCATTCACTTCGAGCGTGGCATGGACAAGAAGCCGGACTTCACGATCATCCGATCGCTGTTCCGGTTTGGCCTGCCGACCGGTGTGCAGGGCATTGCGATGAACATCGGCGGCGTGCTGCTGCTCCGGTTCATCGGGTCGCTGCAGCACAGCGCCGCGGCGCAGGCCGCCTACGCGGTCGGCTACACCGAGCTGTTCTCGCTGATCACGTGGACGTCGGTCGGTCTGATGGGTGCGTCCGCGACCATCGCTGGGCAGAATCTTGGCGCGGGCAATCCCGAGCGCGCCGTGCAAGGAGTGCGCGTGGCGTCTCGCTATGGGCTCGGTGTTGCGGTCGTGATCGGGGCGATGTTTCTCGCCATTCCCGGCTATCTGCTCGCCGTGTTCGGCATGACCGATCCGCTGGTGCTCGACCTCGGCCGGCAGTTGCTCGCGTTCCTGAGCGTGTCCGGTCTCTTCATCACGGTGGCGCTGAGTTACACCGGGGGACTGCAGGGCACGGGCGACACACGCAGTCCGCTCTACATCTCGATCATTTCGCAGGTCGTTATTCCTCTGGGTCTGTGCACCGTGTTCCAGGCGCTGTACGGACTGGACGCGTTCCACATCTGGACTGCGATCGTGATCGGCCATGCCACTCGAGCCACGCTCAGCGTGCTCCGCTTCCGTCAAGGAAAGTGGAGAGGCATCGCGGTGGACATCGAACCTGCCAGGCCGTAACTGAGCGCTATTTGCGTCCAGCCAACCAACGACCTGTAACGAGCAACAGAATCGTCGAAAGCGCCATGTCGCACGCGCTCGCCAGTGATCCGGCGCGCGCCCTCATGTCGTCGCTGACCATCCGCTGAATCGCGACCGCACGCAGTGGATGCGATAAGCCCGTCGCGAACGACAGCGCGATTGTCGCTGGAATGAGCGCGGCCGGCCACGTCAACGCGACGCCCGCGACGACTGCGCCCGCTGCGGCCAGTGCGACCGGCACACGCGGACCGGTGGCGGTCAGACGTCCCGCGAGCGTCGAACCGGCTGCGTCCGCGAGCGTGATGACTGCCACGATGAGTGTCACCTCGCTGGCGCCGCTTCCGCCGCTTGTCTGCATGATGAACGAGCCCGCAGATGTAATGGCGTCGAGAAACGCGAGCGGGAGGATGACGATAGCCGCGGTCTTCCACGGAATCCTGACGCCTCGTGATGGCACGTCGTTCTCGTCAGCGTCCGCATATTCCGGCGGTTCGAGCATCGCATACGCGATCGCGCCGCCGATGGCACACAGCATCGTCTCCGCCGCCCAGCCGGCCGCGAAGCCCCACGTAGTGACGATTGCTCCACCGGCGACGATCAAGCCCGCAAGGGCGATGACGTGAACGGCGCGCGATCGCGCTTCGATTCGCTGGAAATCGCTTTCGCGATTCAACGCGACACACGTGCGATAGAGCAGTGCCTGATCCGCGCCCGACCGGAAAGCGTCGCCGACCGCGACCAGCAGGCAGGCGAGGACAAGACCAGGGATCCCTTCAGCGAGCCAGCAGCAGATCATGCCGGCAACCTGGACCAGCGAGCCGAGGATCAGGCTTCGACGATTTCCGAACTTGTCAGCAAACCAGCCGGTAGGAACCTCCAGAGCCATCAGGAGGAGATCGCCGGCAGCCATCGTCGCGGCAACCAGCGCAGGCGACATCTGTTTCTCCTGCACCCACCACAGGAGATAGAGGCCGTCCATGACGCCTTCGACGGTGGCGATTTGGTATGGAAGGTATAGTGCGAGGTTTCGACGGTAACCGCGGCATCAATTAGGAGGCATAGGCGTAGCGTATCAGAAGAATTCCTCCTCATCGCGATATTGAAAACCGAAACGGCGCGCAAAGCCGGGGTCCTGCGGACCGGCGCCGACGTAGATGCACTGGGACGGGTCGAGACGATGTCGCTGAATGAACACGACGCCGAGCCCGGGCAGCGGCTTCCTGCACCAGCAGATTGGTGGACCTGCAGGATGAGGACAGTAGAGAACCTCCATCGGAGCGCCCACGAGTTCCTGCATTCGCGCGAAACTGGCGTCCACTTGTGCGCCGGAGAGCGTCTGGTTCGCAATCTCGGGCCGCCACGATAGCCCCAGCAGGAGCCATCCTTCTTCGTGGTAGCGCCGGAGCACTGCTCCGCGTTCAGGGACCACATCGATGTCTTCAGGTGAAAGAGGAGAGTCGCCGCCAGAGCGTCGGTCGCCGCCGGACCGGCGACGGATGAGGACGTCGCACCAGACGAGCACGGCCTTGTTCGTCATCGACGTGTCGCGGGTGCGCTCGAAGGGGAGGGTCTCGATGTGTGAAAAGCCTTCAGCGAGATCGGGAGGCTCGAGCTCTCGCTGATGACGGAACTGGACGCCAGGGGCAAACGCGCTGACGTCGCGTTTGACAGCTTTGCGCATCTCTTCGGGCCCGAGCAGGCGGCCGTGCTTCGACACCATGCGCCAGGCAGCGTTCACCTGGGCGGCTTCAACGCTGGTGGAAAGCCAGACGCAGCGGATTGGCAACCCGAGACGGGTCGCCGCCTGGATGACCAACGCACGCGCTGCGCGAGAGCCGTAGGTGTTGTCGAGAACGATCCGTGTGGCGCCTTCCACCACGAGGCGTTCGAGGTGGGGTAGCAGTGCACGCAGCGATCCACCGGCATCGTCACGGTTCAATCGAGCGTATCCTCGCGCGACGAACTCGCGCGCGACCGTGCTCTTGCCTGCTCCAGGCAAACCCATGATCAGGACTACTTCGCCGTCGCTACTTGATCGAAAGCTCGCCGGCGGGTTTGAAGACCCGCCGCTACGAATCGCTCGGCCCGCTGGGAAATGCGAGTCGAGACGCGCACGGTCGTCGTCACTCAGCTGAATACGACGCGAACGAACGATCGACTGCACGGTCTCGAGGCGCGTCGGTCCCGGAACCGCCACGATCGCATCGGACAAATCCTCGATCCACGCCAGCGCGATCTCATGCGCGCTGGCTCCATGACGCTCTGCCACCTCTGCCAACACCGGGTCAGCAGTCACGCGGCGCGCATGCCTCGTTCCACCCAGCGGCCGGTACGCGATCAGCTGCAGTCCATTTGCGATGCAGTAATGGACCACTCCGTTCAAGACGTTCGTGTCCAGCCAGAGATTCAATTCCACCTGCACCGTGGCGATCTCCGTGATGCGCCGCGCTTCTTCGATCTGGCCGACGTTGACGTTGCACAGACCGATGCGCTCGACGAGTCCCTCATCCTTGAGTGCCGCAAGCGCGCGGACGCTTGTCGCAAGTGGGGTCCGCGGGTCGATTGCGTGAAGCTGATAGAGCTGAATGCGCTCGCGCCCGAGCGCACGCAGGCTCGCCTCGCAGGCCGAGCGCAGGTGGCGCGCGCTCCCGTCCGGCTGCCACTCGCCGCGCGGTCGAGTAAGGCCCCCTTTCGTGGCGACAACGATGCGAGAGCGATCGCCGGTCCAGGTGTCGCGCGCGCGCGCGATGAGTCTCTCGTTGTGCCCGACCTCGGAGTCGTCCAGGCAATACGCGTCAGCCGTGTCGAGGAACATCACCCCGCCATCGAATGCGGCATGCAGGACAGTGAGGGCCCGCTCATCGTCGCGCTCGGGTTCGGTGGACAGTCGCATGCAGCCGAGGCCCATCGGGGCCAGGCCACGCGACTTCGCGGCGGATCGGGCGTATTCTGAATGAAACGACATGAGCAGAGTGCCACTTCCCGTCAACGATCAGAATAAGACGTACCTTCCGGGTTCTCCAGAACGCGCGGAGCTCAAGGCGCGGCTCGCGCAGATGGCGGGCGAGCGCATCGACATCCCGCTCGTGATCGGCGGGTGCGACATCAGGACGAGTCAGACCGAGCAGGCGGTGATGCCGCACAACCATCGCCATGTGCTTGCCGATTGGCACGGCGCCGAGGCCGCGCACGTGCAGCAGGCGATCGAAGCGGCGCTGAGGGCGCGGCGCGAGTGGGCGAGCTGGCCGCTCGAGGATCGGGCATCGGTGTTTCTCACGGCCGCCGAGCTGCTGACCACCACCTGGCGCTCGATTCTGAACGCGGCCACGATGCTTGGCCAGTCCAAGACCGCGATTCAGGCGGAGATCGATTCGGCGTCGGAACTGATCGACTTCTGGCGATTCAATCCGCACTACGCGCAGGAGCTGTACGAGGAGCAGCCGCTCAGCAGCAACGTCATGTGGAACCGCGTCGAGTACCGGCCGCTCGAGGGGTTCATCTACGCGGTCACGCCGTTCAACTTCACCTCCATTGGCGGGAACCTTCCAACGGCCCCGGCGCTGATGGGAAACACCGTGATCTGGAAGCCAGCCTCGAGCGCGATGCTGAGCGCGCATTACATCCTCGAGCTGCTCGAGGCCGCCGGCCTGCCGCCCGGCGTGATCAATCTCGTTGCCGGCAACCCGGCTCGAATCTCTGAAATCGTGCTCGACTCGCCCGATCTGGCGGGGATTCATTTCACCGGAAGCACCGCCGTCTTCAACTCGATGTGGAATCGCGTCGGCGGCAACATCGGCCGATACCGCAGCTACCCGCGCCTTGTCGGCGAGACCGGGGGCAAGGACTTCATCATTGCGCACCCCTCGGCCGATGCGCAGGAACTCGCGGTCGCCATCGTGCGCGGAGGATTCGAGTATCAGGGACAGAAGTGTTCGGCCGCGAGCCGTGTCTATGTGCCGCAGTCGTTGTGGCCAGACGTGAAGGATCGCGCCGTCGCGATGATGCGCGAGGTCCTCCTGGGGGACGTTGCCGACTTCCGCACCTTCATGGGCGCGGTGATCGATCGTAAGTCGTATACGAAGATCAGCGGCTACCTCGCAGACGCCCGGAAGAATGCGACCGTCATTCAGGGCGGCGGCACGCGAGACGATGTCGGTTACTTCGTCGAACCGACGCTGATCGAAACCACCGACCCCGGTTATCGATTGATGTGCGAAGAGATTTTCGGTCCGGTCGTCACGGCGTACGCCTACCCCGACTCGAAGTGGAGTGAGACCCTGGACGTGGTCGATCGCACGTCGCCTTATGCGCTGACGGGTGCGATCTTCGCGCGCGATCGCGCGGCGGTCAGAGAAGCGTCGAACGCGCTTCGCAACGCGGCCGGCAACTTCTACATCAACGACAAGCCGACCGGGGCCGTCGTCGGTCAGCAGCCATTTGGCGGCGCCCGCGCCTCGGGCACCAACGACAAGGCGGGCTCGAAAATGAACCTCCTGCGCTGGGTGAGCGCGCGGGCGGTGAAAGAAACCTTCTCTCCTCCGCGTGTGCATACCTACCCGTACATGACCGAGGAATGAACCGCGTTAGAACGCGCCATCGGCCAGAACGGCAGCAACAGTTCTCCGGCCGATGTCAGCCATGAGCGGGTTGTCGAGCGAGTTCACTAGATACGCGACACCGAGAGAGACGGCCCACCCTCGCGCGCGTCGCCACAACCCATCGTCGGCCCGCTGCATCGTGCGATCGATGGCGGCCCGGAACTGAGCGCGCACGCCTTCGGGCCACATCATCCACGCGACCGCCAGGTCGACCGCGGGATCGCCTGCCGTCAGATCGCCGAAATCGATCACGGCCGTGAGTTCTCCGGCATTGACCACCAGGTTGGCAGGGTGGATATCGCCATGAAGCCACACCGCAGGGCCTTGCCACGCTGGAGCAGCAAGCGCGCTACGCCAGACCTGCAACGCAGATTCCTGCTCGAGCCATTGACCGCAGTATTGCAGTCGTTCGATGAAGACGACCGAACGCGCCGACAACGACGTGCGAAATGGGTTCGATGGAGCATCCAGCGGCGCCGGCCGATGCAGTGCTGCGAGGAACGCTGCGAGGCGAACGGCCATCGCCTCGGTGTGGCCACTCGCCAGAGTTGCTGCCGTGTCGCCACCGAACCACGGCACCACCGACCATGACCAGGGAAACCCGCAACCTCGCCGTCCCACTCTCACCGGCGTTGGCACCGGCAGCGGAAGGTGTGGCGCGAGCGTTGGCAACCAACGTTGTTCGTGTTCCACCAGGGCTGCCGCCATCTGGCGTCGAGGCAGTCGTACGAGAAGTTCATCGCCGAGGCGGAACAGCTTGTTGTCCCATCCTTCGCCAGCTTCGACCAGCGGCAGCGACGACAGATCTTCGTGCTGCTCTTGCAGGAGCGCCCGCACGAGCGTCGCGTCGATCGGGACTTCCGCGGCGGGCATCCGTTGAAGCGTCATGAACCGGTGCGAACAGTATCGCTGCTCTGGTGGCCGACGGATCACCTGCCGTCGATAACCTACAATCTGGCTGTGGCCGTTCGAGCCGCCGCGGGCCGGCAGTGTGGTGAAGACTATGAAACGTGCGCTCCTTCTCGTGGTGCTGAGCCTGATTGCTGTGAGTTGTTCCACTGAAAGCAAGGAGACCGGTCTGAAGTACCCCGTTCCTCGCAAAGGCGATGTCGTCGACGACTACGGCGGTACGAAGATCACCGATCCGTATCGCTGGATGGAGGCGCTCGATTCGAAAGAGGTTGCGGATTGGGTCGCGGCGTCGAATGGCGTCACCGAGCCGTACCTCAAAAGTCTGCCGCTGCGCGAGCACTTCAACACGCGGCTCACCGAGCTGTGGAACTATCCGCGGGTCGGGCTCCCGGTCGTCGAAGCGGGGAAGCTGTTCTACGCGCGCAACGCCGGGCTCCAGCGGCAGGCGCCGGTCTACATGCGCGCCTCTGTGTCAGCGGCGCCGACACTCGCAATCGATCCAAACGAAATCTCCCCCGATGGATCACTGTCGCTCGGACAGTGGATGCCTTCGCCGGATGCGAGGCTTCTCGCTTACGGCCTTGCAGAGGGGGGCGCGGACTGGCGCACGGTTCGCGTGCGGGATATCGCGTCGGGCAAGGACCTCGGAGACGACGTCAAGTGGATGCGGTTCTCGGATATTTCGTGGACGAAAGACAGCAAGGGCTTCTACTACTCGCGATATCCCGAGCCGCCGAAGAGTAAGGTGCTCGAAGCCGCCCTTTCGGGGCACGCCATCTACTATCACCGGGTCGGCACTCCGCAGTCGCAAGACCTCTTGATCTACGAGCGCAAGGATCTGCCTGCCTGGATCATCAACGGCGCAGTATCCGAGGACGGCCGATATCTCTTCGTGCAGATGTTCCAGGGCGCCGAGAATCGCAATCGGCTCTACATCGCCGACCTTGGTCGTGGTGACGCGCCGAAAGTCGATGCGCCTATTCGGCCGCTCGAAGAAAAGGACGACGCCGAGTATCTGCCGCTGGGCGTCGAAGGCTCGACGCTGTACGTGCGAACGGACAAGAACGCGCCGAACCGGATGATCGTTGCCACACCGCTGAGCGCCGCCGCGCCGGTCTGGACACCGGTTGTGCCCGAGCGCAAGGAAGCGATCGAGAGCGTCGGCATCATCGGCGGCCGCCTGGTCGCGCAATACCTCGTTGACGTGCAGAGCCGTTTGTCGATCTTCGGTCTCGACGGCAAGTCGCTCGGAGATATCGCGCTGCCCGGCACCGGAACCGTGGGCGCTTTGAGTGGGCGCGCGGATAGTCCTACCGTCTGGTACAACTTCACGTCGCCGCTCGCACCATCAACGGTTTACGCGTTCGATATGACGGCAGCGAAGAGCACGAGCTTCGAGGCCGCCATGCCCGCGTTCGATGCGAGCGGCTACGAGACGAAGGCGGCGTTTGCGACGTCGAAAGATGGCACTCGCGTCCCCCTCTTCGTCACCGCGAAGAAGGGATTGCCGCTCGACGGCAACAACCCGACGATGCTCTACGGGTATGGCGGGTTCTCGGTGAGCACGCTTCCGGCGTATCGGCAGGATGTTCCGGCGTGGCTCGAACGCGGCGGAGTCTGGGTCACCGTGAGCATGCGAGGCGGGGCGGAGTATGGCGAGGCATGGCACAAGGCCGGCATGCTCGACAAGAAGCAGAACGTGTTCGATGACTTCATTGCCGCGGCCGAATATCTGATCAAAGAGAAGTACACCTCACCTGCGCGCCTCGGCATCATGGGTGGTTCGAACGGCGGTCTCCTGGTTGGTGCGGTGATGCAGCAGCGGCCGGAATTGTTTGCCGTTGCGCTGCCGGCGGTTGGTGTGATGGATATGCTGCGCTACGACCAGTTCACCGGCGGCCGATTGTGGACGACGGAGTACGGGTCGGCCTCGAACCCGGCGCAGTTTCCGTTTCTGATCAGGTACTCACCGGTGCACAACGCGAAGGCCGGCACTTGTTATCCGGCGACGCTCATCACGACAGCCGACCACGACGACCGCGTCGTGCCGAGCCACTCATTCAAGTTCGCGGCTGTGATGCAGGCGGCGCAGGGATGCGGCAAGCCGGTGCTCATTCGGGTCGAGGTGCAGGGCTCGCACGGCTATCGACCGACCGACAAGCTGATCGCCGAGCGGGCGGACGAGTGGGCGTTTGCTGCCGCAAACATGGGGATGGAGTAGGCGGTATGCGAGTCACTCCGCTGTAAGCGTTTCCACCGGATCGACGGCAGCCGCCCGACGCGCCGGAACGTAACTCGCCAGCGCGGCGGCCATCGCCAGGACGCCGAGGACCGCGGCATAGGTCGGCGGGTCGAGGCGCTCGACACCGAAGAGCAGCGACGACATCCACTGCGTCAGCGCGACAGCCGTCACGAGCCCCACTCCGGCGCCGACCGCGGTCAGCAGCAGCCCCTGACGCAAGAACATCAGTTTGAGCTGCGTCGGCGCGGCGCCGAGCGCCAGGCGGATGCCGATCTCCCGCGATCGCTGCGCGACGACGTACGCGATCACGCCGTAGATGCCAATCACACCGAGTGCCAGCGCCATCGTCGCGGCAATGGCCAGCATGATCAATGCGAACGAGGTCCGCGCCATCGACTGGTCATAGAGATCCTTCATCGTGCGGACGAGAAAGACCGGCATGCTCGGGTTCACCGACCACACGGCGTTGCGCACGCCGCTCATCAAGCTCTCACTGCCGGCCTCGTCGCTGCGGATGACGAGATTGATCGCTCGTGTAGCTGCCAGCGGCGTCCCGCTGAAGTTTTCCATCAGGACCGGCCAATACACGAACGGCGGCGCGAGTTGATGCACGGCATCCTCGTGGACGTCGTGTACGACGCCGACGACCTCGCCCCACACGGCAGTCGGAGCTTCGCGGATGTGCTGACCGAGGGCTGCCGCGGGTGAGCCCCAGACTTCTCGCGCGAAGTTCTCGGAGACGACCGCCACCCTTGCGCGTCCGTAGACGTCGGTCCACGTGATGTCGCGGCCGGCGACGATTGATGTGCCGATGGCGCCGAAGTAGCCAGGCGACACGCTCTTCGCTCGACGCAGCGGCGGGATGGTTCCCGGGGCATAGGTCTGCCCGGCGACGAAGATCGTCTGCTGCCAGACTCGGACCGGTCCCTCCATTGGCACCGCGCTCGTAAAGGCGGCGGCTCTTACGCCCGGAAGCGCAGCCACCCTGTCGAGGATGTCGTGTTGCAGCCGTGTTACGCGTTCGGGTTCTCGCACTTGTTGTGGAGGCACCCACACCCGTGCGGTTTGCACGTCGCCAGTAGTCGCAAATCCGGGTTCAACGCTGAGCAGTGCTTGAAACGTACGGATCATCAGTCCCGAGCCGACCAAAAGCACCAGCGCCAACGCCACCTGCACGACGACCAACGCATTGCGCGTCCGCTGACGTTCCCGGCTCGTGCTCGCGCCGCGCGCAGCGCCGGCGAGCGGCTGGCCGCGCTGGGTGGCGTGTTTCACGGCGGGAAGCAGACCAAAGAGGACGCTGGAAACAATCGAGATGACGACAGCAAAGACCACCACCCGGAGATCGAGCGAGATGTCCTCGACGCGCGGCAATGTCGTCGGCGCCGTGCTGACAATCATCGTGAGCCCGCCATAGGCGAGGGCCATTCCCAAAACGCCGCCGGTGAGCGAGAGCACCAGACTCTCGACCAGCACTTCCCTCGCGATGTGCCATCGTCCGGCGCCCAGCGTCGTCCGCACCGCAAATTCGTGAGCCCGGCTTTCGGATCTCACCAGCATGAGATTGGCGACGTTGGCACACGCGATCAGCAGCACCATGCCGATTGTCGCCATCAGGATCCACAGGATGTCCCCGATGCCGCCTACGACCTCATCTTTCAACGGTTGCAACGTCGGCGCGATGTGCCAGCTCTCGATCACCTCTTTTCCTGCGAGGTTGAGCGGTGCCGGCCATGCGTTGAGCCAGATCGGCAGCATCCGTGCGATATCCGCGTTGGCGTCCGCAACGGTGATGCCGGGCTTGAGTCGCGCGAGACTCGAGAAGTTGAAGCCATCGAGGGTCAGGCGCCCGCGATCGATCGTGATCAGGGAGATAACCTCGGCAGCTGGCTTCATGTCGAGGAATCGGAATCCGTCGGGCATGACGCCAATCACCTCGGCCGGGTTGGAGTCCACGATCAGCTGTCGTCCGATCACTGAGCGGTCGCCGCCGAAGCGCCGCTGCCAGTAGGCATGCGTCAGGATCAACGGGCGCGCGACGTCGATGGCCGCCGGGCCGCTGGGTTTCGCATCAGCCTCGGTGAAGAGCCGGCCGAGCTGCGGCTGAACGGCCAACGCCAGCAACGCGTCGTAGGTCCCTACCAGCGAGC
>Ga0207682_10000852_pt1 | contig 14156 bp, 14 predicted proteins | sample KBSM63metaG_FD_184332 | JGI IMG/M metagenome (GOLD analysis project Ga0207682, IMG submission 184332) | Miscanthus rhizosphere microbial communities from Kellogg Biological Station, Michigan, USA - KBS M6-3 metaG (SPAdes) (version 2) | ecosystem: Host-associated > Plants > Roots > Rhizosphere >... | reverse complement strand
CGTGAGTGCGACGATGGACGGGCGCACATTGCGCCTCGGCCGCAGCGATTTCGCCCTGGCGGGCAAGCCGCTGGCGCGCGAGTTCGAAGACGCCGTGCTGCTCGCCGATGACCGCGGACCGATCGCCGCCTTTCGCATCACGGAGCGACTGCGGCCGGAGGCTTGCGCCGCGATCGCAGCATTGCAGGCGAGGGGCATGACAGTACTCATCGCCAGCGGTGACTCCGCGTCGAAAGTCGCCGCCATCGCCTCGCGATTGAATGTCGGCACGTGGCGCGCGCGCCAGTTGCCGGCGGAAAAACTGGCTTGGGTGGCGGAGCTCCGCGAGACAGGCGCACGCGTGCTCGCGGTGGGTGACGGTGTCAACGATGCCCCGGTGCTGGCCGGCGCCGACGTCGCCATTGCTCTCGCGGAAGGGGCGGAACTGACGCAGGCGAGCAGCGACATCGTGCTCAAGGGCGGGCGCCTCGACGCCATCGCAGCCGCGCGAGACATCGCGCAGCGCACGCTCGCCATCGTGCGTCAGAACCAGCGCTGGGCGCTGTACTACAACTTCTCCGCCGTCCCGCTGGCGGCGCTTGGCTTCATTCCCCCGTGGCTGGCGGCACTGGGAATGTCGCTGAGCTCGCTCGGCGTCATCCTGAATGCCCTGCGGATCGGGAGCGGCGATGCTACGCCGCGCACCGCGCGACCCGAGCATTTGCCCGCGGAACCATTCCCAAGGCCGGCCGCATGAAAATTCTCCTGCTGCTGATTCCGTTGTCGCTCGCGTTCCTGGCCGGCGCCATTTGGCTGTTCTTCTGGGCGGTCAATAACGGCCAGTTCGACGATCTGGACACGCCAGGATTGCTGCCGCTCGACGACGCGCCCCGGCACAAAGAGCCGCCGCCATGAATGGCGCGCTCACGCTCGGCGCCGCGTTTCTGTTAGGCCTCGCCGCGAGCGGTCATTGCCTCGTGATGTGCGGAGGCATTTCCGCCGCGCTCGGCATGGCCACCGCCAGGGACGCGCGCGGACGCACGCGGCCGGCACTGCTCCTGACTTACCAGCTCGGCCGCATTGCCTCTTACGCGTTGGCCGGTTTGTTGTTAGCCGGCGTCTTCGGTGGCCTGGTGAGCCTGCTGGACATCGAGTCGGTGCGGCGCACACTGCGGGCCGTGTCGGCGCTGGCATTGTTGCTGGGTGCGCTGGTCGCCTTCGGTCGTGTGCGTGATCCCGGCGTCGGAATCGGGCGAATGATCTGGCCGAAGCTGGCGCCGCTCGGCCGCAGGCTGCTGCCCGTGAAGACACTGCCGCGCGGATTCGCGTTCGGCATGGTGTGGGGCTGGATGCCCTGCGGCTTCGTATATTCGGTTCTGCTGATCGCCACGTTGCAGCTCGATGCTGGGCGAGGCGCAATGACCATGGCCGCTTTCGGTCTCGGCACCGCGCCGGCACTGTTCATCGCGGCCTTCGGTGCCGAGCGCATGAAGGGATTTGCCTCGCGACCGGCGGCGCGGCACCTGGCCGGGTCGGTGCTGGTGCTGAGTGCGCTGCTGACGTTTGTCGGGCCGTGGGTGGAACACGCGATGCCAGGCCTGCACGCCTGGCTGCCGTTCGATTGTGCAACCCGCTAGTCGGTAGCCGCCTGCGCCTGCGCTTGCACGTATCGATAGCAGGAGCACGACGCTGCCTCGAGCCCATGCGTGTCGATGATCGTGATGTCACCGCGGCGATAACTGATGAGTTTGCGCTCCTGCAGGGCGCAGGCAGCCACCGTTACGCCTTCGCGGCGAACGCCCAGCATGTCGGCGAGAAATTCGTGCGTCAGATGAAACTCGGACGAGGCCATGCGCTCGGAGGTCATCAGCAGCCAGCGTGCCAGGCGCGCTTCCACGATGTGGAAGCGATTGCAGGCCGCCGTCTGGCTGATCTGGATCATCAGCGAATCAGTGAACTGGAACAGGGCTCGTTGCAACGACGGGCCGCGCCGAAATTCCCGGAGGAAGCGGGCTGAATTCATCCGCAGCGCTGTGCCAGTGCCTTGCACCAGCGCGCGCACCGATGAAGTGGCGGCGCCCAAGGCGAGTCGTGCGCCGATCATTCCTTCGCGGCCGACCAGTCCGACTTCGAGCGCCCGGTGTCCTTCGACCAGCGTCAGCAGCGATACCAGGCAGTCGCACGGAAAGTACACCTCGTGCATCGGGTCGCCCGGTTCATACAGGACCTGACCATAGGTGAGCTTCACTTCCTCGAGGCCGCTGACCAGCTGCGTATACTCCCGGGGTGGCAGTGCGGCGAGCACATGGTTGCCCGCGCCAACGCGGGCCGGCTCGGCATTGCTGCGTGGATGTTTCGTGGGCCTGTGCTCGTTTTTCCACTCGCGCGTAATCACCGCATTCGCGGGTCCGTCGCCGGCAATGGCCGCGATGGTGAACGTGCACACGCGACGCGGCTTGGAAGCATGGCAGACATACCGGCAGATCACCGATTGGCGCATGCGCGTGAGCACCTGGCGCAGCCCCTCGGTCATGTCCGCCGCGTACACACGTTCGCTTTCTGGAACGTCGCGGCAGGCAGAGAAAATGTTTTCGCCCGCGCGCACATCCAGTCCCGCTCGCGCGTTCTCGGTTCCGGACACGCGCCATGCCTTGTTGGCCATGACGACCACGCCGTTCGAGTCGAGTACGCATACTTCGCCGGGCAGCGCGTCGAGCGCACTGAGCACGATGCGACTGGAATCATGCAGAGCGCTCTGTGCTTCGGGCAACAGCATGGCGCTGCCGCTGTCACGGTCCATGACCGCGTCGATCTCGCCCGCATCGAAAGCCTTGAGCTCAGCGGTCCCCGTGACGAGCCGCCGAAGCCATTGCCTGAATGCCGCTTCAGACGTGTCCGGCGCACGGTGCCGGTTGGTCGATAACGGCGCGTCGTTCATTGCTTCGTCGTGGAGAGACCCATGGCGGCGAGGACGCTGCTGGTATCACTGAGATTGCCGATGATGTTCGCGCCGGGTGAGGGCGAGAGTTTCGCAAGGCTGGGGGTGACCAGCACCCCGTCATCGAGCGCGCGCCGCGGATGTTCACAGACATCGACGATCTCGAGCTTGTACCCATCTTTCAGATGCTGGCGGCAGATTGCTTCGAGATTGGCGATCGCCTTGACGGAGTTGGGCGCGCGGCCGGCGACGTAGAGGCGCATGACCACCACGGTGACCGCGTCCTTGCCGGCGCTCTTCTTCATCGGTTTTTTAGCCACGACGCGTTCGCTCCGGCCCATGACCATTGCCGCTGGATCTCGTCACCCGGGCTGAAGAGCGGCGCCTGGCTTTTGGAGCCACCGAATCATTGCCATTCGCGCCGCGCAGCCGGCGCAATTCAGTCAGCTGCTCGCCGGACGTCACGTGACGCGCGGCATCGTTCCTGGTGTTGAGCTCCAGCGCGGCGCGCTGTCTCTCGAGATCGAGTTGCAGGGCTGCGATGCGCGCGGACGTATCCGCTTCGGCAAACTGCAGCTCCCGGCGCTTGACGCCGGATTCGGTTTCGCGAATCACAGCGCGGGCCCGCTCCTCGGCTTCCTTTTCCCAGCGCAGTGTGCCCATGAGCACCTCGCCACCCGACGAATACACATCGGCGAGCGTGAGGCCGGTATCGCTCAAGACGAGCTCGCGCACCTGGTTGGAGTGCCGCGTGCCTCGCGACTTGACGATGGTGAGCGCGCGATTGCGTTCGCCGCCGCACACCAGGTAGGAGAGCTGGATCCAGTTGTCGGCGATCGTGGAGATCTGCAGCTCCGTGGTTTCAGCCGATGCATCGTCACCATCGACCAGCGCGGTGATGACCGCAGTGATGTGATGGTCACGCAGCTTGTAGATGAGACGGTTGCCGATGGCGCGTGCGGAGCTGAGCGCGCCGGTCCTGGAGATGGCCGACAACGGGTCGATGACCATGCAGCGAGGTTTGTGCTCGGCGATCAGCGTGGCAATCCGAATTAGATGTTCTTCCGGATTGACCGAGTCGGTGCGGCCTGAATACATCTGCAACAGGCCGGACTTCATGTGCGGCTCGAGCTGAATGCCGACGGACTTCAAGTTTCGCCGCACCCGCTCGCCGCCCTCATCAAAACTCACGAACAGCGCCCGTTCACCGCGCCGGCAGGCACGCTCGGTGAACAGACCCGCCAGTGTGGTCTTGGAAGTGCCGGGCGCGCCGGTGATCAGTGTGCTGCTGCCGCGGAACAAGCCGCCACCCAGCATCTCGTCGAGCCCCGCAAACCCGGTCGACACGCGCTCGCCAGTTGCTTCCTGCGCGATGTCGGTGGCTCCAGGGGATGCCACGGCCATGCCGTGCGGGCCGAAACTCAGCGGAAACTCGCCGGGCGCAAACGAGGAGCCGCGGTACTTGGAGATCTCGAGGCGGCGCACCGGAATTCCCTGCTCCATGCGGCGATCGAACCGCACTACGCAGTCGACCATGAACTGCATGAAGCCGTAGTCGGCGACATCGGTGCTCGTGCCTTCCGCGATCTTCGTCGTGATGATGGCGGTCAGCTCGCGCCGGGTCAGCCAGTCGCGCAGGCGATAGATCTCGCGCATCTTCGCGCGCGGCGTGCGCAGCAGTGACAGCAGCACGTCGATGCCGTCGAACACCACCCACTGCGCGCCGATTTCCAGTTGCTTCGCCTCGAGCATGGCCAGCATGCCGCCGAGATCGAAATCACCGGTGGCGACGAAGGCGGGCGAGAGCTGCGCGTTCATGAAGAACAGGCGATTGCGTGCCAGGGTCGGGAGGCGCCAGTCGAAGGCGGCGGCATTGGCGAAGATCGCGTCGATGTTCTCTTCGAACGCGACGAAGATGCCGGGTTGTTTGTGTTTGCTCGCGGCGCCGACGAGGGACTGCAGCGCGAACACGCTCTTGCCGGTGCCCGGGCCACCCATGACGAGCGTGGTGCGATTGCGCGGCAACCCGCCGAGACTGATCTCGTCGAATCCCTTGATGCCCGTCAGGCTCTTCTGCAATACCTGGCGAGGGGCGCTCTTTGCCATCGCCAAAGGCTGCGCGAATCGCCGAAATCCATCTGTACGCTAGCGCTCATATGAGGCGTAGTTACTTGGCTCGATCAAGTTCACGGTCACGCCGAGCGGCGCGAGCTGCAACGCGAGCGCATGTCTGCTCATGGCATAGGCGGAAGCAGACTCAAAAAGTGTCGAAGATATTGGTACGGGGCCTAAGCAGTCAGCAATTGCGGACCAAGCCAAGACGGTACCTGCCAGTAGTTGCGGCGATATGACTGACGTGGTGGAACGCGCGAGTTGATGATGAGCAGCATTCGGATGATCGGACTGTAGAAAGCGAGCAATCGGCAAGGGAAGTAGGTAGTGGCCCTGTTCTTTCAGCCGGAACGACCGATGACGTCGGTTTCCCGGAATCTACTGGCAACCCGGTAAATGGCGAAGGTGCGACTCGACCGCCTGGGCCGGCGGCGCACGCTTCTACTACGCCGAGGTTGATGGTCAACGAGAAACCGTCGGCAGCCGAGACGCAAGCGACGGGTCGTGACGAAAAGGTGGGCGCCGAGATCGGGCGGCCGTTTGCAGTCCCAAAGTCCGTGGAACTCCAGCGCTTGCGTAGGGTCGTCAAACGGGTCCTGCGCCAAGTAGAATTGCGCATGAACATGGAGGAGCAGCGATGCAGCCATTCACCAAGTCCCTGATCAGGTTGTATTTCACCGCGCTGTGCCTGATTGGCTTAGGCATCTTGCTACGGCGGCTTTTTGGTGACGAGACTCACGGCCCGTGGTGGCTGTGGGTGGCGGCAGTACCCGCCACTATCGCGTTGATTCTTTCGTTGCCTGTTTTGATTGCGCAGATCAAAAATCGCCACTAAGTCCGGAGCGGCCCTGCGGCGTGATGCGTCGTTGCTGCGCACCACAGCTCTAGCTACTGCACCTTCGGCCTGGCGCTCGCCAGAAACTCGTCGAGCATCTTGATCAGCGCCTCGCGATCGTAGGTGTAGAGCTGGCCTTCATTCAGCTGCACGAGCTGCTCAATCTGCTTGCGAATGGTTATCTCCGCTTCGCGCTGCTCCGGCACCACCATGTATCTGCGCTTCGGTGTGGCATCGAACAGCGCGAGTTCCACCGCCGCCGCGACTTCGTCCGGCTTCTTGTATTTGCTGCGATCGGTGAAGCGGTTCTCCTTGCCGGTGCGTTTCGTGGCGCTCTTGCCGATGTCCGAGTCGTAGTTGCCCGGCTCGACCACGTTTACAGTCACGCCGAGCGGCGCGAGTTGCGACGCAAGCGAATCCGTGAACGCTTCGATGGCATGTTTGCTCATCGCGTAGGCGGAAAGATCCTTCGATGCGAGTACGCCGGAGATCGAGCCGATGTTGGTAATGCGCCCCTTGCTGGCTGCGATCAGCGGCGTGAACGCCTTGGTCATGCGATAGGGACCGTACACGTTCACATCCATGAGCAGGTCGAACTCTTCCATGGTGGTGTCGGCCGTCGAGCCCAGCGTCGCGATGCCGGCGTTGTTGACCAGCGCGTAGAGCCCGCGGCCTTCGCGCGTGATCGTGGCCACCGCCGCGTCGATGTCTTCCTGTTTGGTGACGTCGAGCTTCACGGCGCGCACATTCTTGATGGCGCCGAGCGCATCGAGATCCGCCTGTTTGCGCGCGCCGGCGTAGACGAAGTAGCCGCGTCCCGCGAGATGTTCGGTGACCTTTCGACCTATCCCTGTGCTCGCGCCGGTAACGAGCACCGCCTTTCCAGTCGCAGCAGGTGATTCACTGGCGGGCGCCTGCGCGAATGTTGCGATGGAAACAGTGAAAGAGAGCATCGCAGTGGCGGTCAGAATGAGTCTTTTCATGGCGGATTACCGCCTCCTTTTTTAGCAAACAACCTAGCTCGTCGCACGCGCCGGCAGCACGCGGCTATTGCGCAGAATCGCGGCCGTGATCAGCGAGATCAGCAGGCCCACCGGGAACATCTCGATGAAGGTCATGGGCATGCGATAGAGCGGGTTCTTGTACATGGTTGCGAACGATTCCGCATCCGCGATGGCCTGGTTCAATTCGGCTCCTGATGCTCCTTTGGCCCGGGCCGCGTCCACCATGTACGCCTTGTAGAAGGCGATGAAATCGAAGCTGCTGTAGGCCATCGAGATCTCCCACGCGATGACATACATGATCGAGGCGACGGCGCTGATCCCGAGACCGACGCCCAACGCCGGCAGGAAACGGATGGCGCCGCCCAGCACTTTGTCGCGATAGGTCTTCACGCCGAGGAACACCGCGGTCAGGGCCACGATCATCGTGAGGTAGCCGAGCAGCATCCCGGCGACCGGCTCTTCGGTGGCGCCGGCCTTCGCGGCCAGCATGCGCCACACCATGGGAACGCCGACGATCAGGCCGGCAACGAAGCCATAACGAAGGATCAGGGCAATCATATGAATTACCTGTTTGTGAGAGGAGGGCGCATTGGAGAGCGCCCGCTGTTGGTCGGCAATCGTATGAAAGGGTGATTTCGCATGAATCATCCGAAATCACTGGAGCATGCCGAGCTCACGCGCCCGCGAAATGGCCTCGGTGCGTCGTTTCGCCGGGAGCTTTTCGAAGAGACTGGCGACATGCGTCTTGACGGTGTTCGGCGAGACGTCGAGCTGTTTCGCGATTTCCTTGTTCGAGCGGCCCTGCGCCAGCAGTGTGAGTACTTCGAATTCGCGATCGCTGACACCCAGCGTTTCGCGCACGCGCGTGTTGGGTTCGAACGGCGTCGCAGCCGAACGGCGGAACAGTCGCGCGCCGACCCAGACCCCCAACCCCATGAAGGCGATGGCGATGAGCACGAGGTAGGTTTCGGTCGTGTGCGTGCGCACGACGAACTGAAACTCCAGCCATTGCAGGCCGAAGGCGCCGGCGGCTAGCAAAGCGCCATATATAAGAATGGTTCGGACCATGCGTTTGGCCTCGGTGTTTGGTGTGGATAGTACCCGCGGCGGCGTTTTCCTACGTGTATCTGTTCGGTTCGCTCCTGACGCGCGTGCCATGCCGTCCCTTAGTCTGCTGCCGCAAGGAGTGGCTTTATGAACATTCGCGGTGCCATAGGGATACTGGCCGGCGTAGCTGTGTTCACCAATTTCGGTTGTGTCGACACCAGCGCGAAACGCAGCCCCGAGATTTCTCCTGTCTCGACAGTCGGGCCGAATCCCACGCTGCCTCAGCCCGAAGGCAAGAAACTGATTCCCACCGTGCGGGTGGCGGAGGCCATAGGTTGGCCATCGGGTCGAACGCCGATAGGCGCCGATGGCCTCGCCGTCAGCGCGTTCGCCAGCGGCCTCGCGCACCCACGCTGGCTGTATGTCCTGCCCAATGGGGACGTGCTGGTCGCGGAGACCAACGCACCGAAACGCCCCAAAGATGAAGAGGGCGTCAAAGCGAAAGTCATGAAGAAGATGAGGGGCAAGGCCGGCGCCGGCGACCCTTCAGCCAATCGCATCACGCTGCTGCGCGATGCTGACGGGGATGGTATTGCCGAGACGCGCAGCGTCCTGGTCGAGAATCTTTACTCCCCCTTCGGCATGGCGCTGGTGGGCTCCGACTTCTACGTGGCCAACTCCGACGGCATCGTGAAGTTTCCCTATCGCACCGGAGACACGCGCATTGCGGCGGCGCCGGTGCCGGTCACCGATCTGCCGGGTGGCGAACGCAACCACCATTGGACCAAGAACATCATCGCCCACCGCGACGGAACACGGCTGTACGCCACCGTGGGATCCAACAGCAACGTGGCCGAGCACGGCATGACTGAAGAAGAGGGCCGCGCCGCCATCTGGGAAGTCGATCTCAAAACGGGCACCAAGCGTGTCTACGCGACGGGCTTGCGCAATCCCAATGGCATGGCCTGGGAACCGTCGAGTGGTGCGCTGTGGACCGTCGCCAATGAGCGCGACGAGCTCGGCAATGACCTCGTGCCTGACTACCTCACGTCGGTAAAGCAAGGCGTCTTTTACGGCTGGCCGTATAGTTACTACGGACAACATGTCGACGTGCGCGTCGATCCGCCGCGGCCGGACCTGGTCGCGCGGGCCGTCGCACCGGACTACGCACTGGGCGCGCATGTCGCCGCTCTAGGGCTTGTGTATGCGGGCGAGTCGGCACATGCGCTGCCGAGCAGTCTGACCAACGGAATGTTCATCGGCGAACACGGCTCCTGGAATCGCGATCCGCCGTCCGGCTACAAAGTGGTGTTCGTGCCATTCGCCAATGGGCGTCCGTCAGGCCCGCCGATCGAGGTCCTGACAGGATTCGTGAACGATGTCGGTCAGGCCATGGGACGTCCCGTCGGCGTCGCCATCGACGGCAAAGGGGCGTTGCTCGTGGCGGATGACGTCGGCAACGTCATCTGGCGCGTCGTCGGTAGATAGTCACTCACGATCCCCAGTGCGATACCGGCGGCTGAACGTCCACCCCGAGGAGAGCGAGGGTTTCCGGCGTGGCCAGGACGCGCCACTCTATTCCCAAGCCGCGTCGGTCAACCCGGGCCACGCGCGCGGCCATCTTCAAGCCTTCGAGGGCGGCGCCTGCCGTAGAAACGGGTTCGAGCGTGATTTCTGAATTGGCAGGTAGTTGGAGCGATGTCTCGAGGAACGCGCCACTGATGCTCACGTTGACGAGTTTGGCCATGGCAAGCTCGGCACCGGTGCGGCTGAGGCGGACCCACATGGCCGCCGCCATTCGTTTTCCCCTTCGATGTTCAACTTGATTCGTCATGGAGTGCAGGGTAAGCAGCTATCCCAGCGCGGCCGTCACGAGCTTCTGCGCGTCGCTCTGAATCTGCCGAAGATGATCGGCGCTGCGATAGCTCTCCGCGTAGATCTTGTAAACATCTTCGGTGCCCGACGGCCGCGCAGCAAACCAGCCGCCGTCCGCAACCACCTTGAGTCCGCCAATGGATGCGCCATTGCCCGGCGCTTTCGTGAGGATGGACTGAATTTGTCCGCCAGCCAGATCTTTCGAAGTGACCTGTTCGGGTTTCAGATTCGCAAGCAATTTCTTCTGTGCTGGCGTCGCGGCCGCATCGATGCGCTCGAACAAGGGCTCGCCAAAGGCGCGCGTAAGCTCGCGATAGGCTTCGCCAGGATCGCGCCCGGTGCGCGCCGTCATTTCCGCCGACAGCAATGCCGGGGCGATGCCATCCTTGTCGGTGGTCCACACGCCGCCATCCTTGCGCAGGAACGCTGCGCCGGCGCTTTCTTCGCCGACGAATCCGAGTGATCCGTCGAACAGCCCGTCCACGAACCATTTGAAGCCAACCGGCACTTCGTAGAGTCTGCGCCCGAGCCGCGTCGCGACGTGATCGATGATCTGGCTGCTCACCACCGTCTTGCCGATGCCTGCATCTGCGCGCCAGCCCGGCCGATTGCGGAACAGATAATCGATGGACACCGCCAGGTAGTGGTTGGGCGGCAAGAGGCCGGCGCTGCGCGTGACGATGCCGTGCCGGTCATGATCCGTGTCGCAGGCGAAGGAAATGTCGAAGCGATCCTTGAGGCCGATGAGACCGTTCATGGCGTGCGGAGACGACGGATCCATGCGGATCTTCCCGTCCCAGTCCACTGTCATGAACCGGAATGTGGCGTCCACCGCGTCGTTCACGACGGTGAGATTCAGCTTGTAGCGATCGGCGATCGCCGACCAGTAGTGAACGCCCGCGCCGCCGAGTGGATCGACGCCCATGCGAATGTTCGCGCCGCGAATCGTATCCATGTCGATGACGTTGGCCAGGTCATTCACGTACGTGTTCAGAAAGTCATGCGAGTGCGTGGTGGGCGCGCTGCGCGCCCTGTTCAACGTGATCCGCCGCACGCCGTCGAGATGGGCCGCCAGCAGCCGATTCGCCTCGTCCTGAACCCAGCCGGTGATCTGCGTGTCCGCCGGTCCGCCGTTCGGCGGGTTGTACTTGAAGCCGCCGCTGTCCGGCGGATTGTGCGAGGGTGTGATCACGATGCCGTCGGCAAGCGCGCTGGTGCGTCCGCGGTTGTAGGTCAGGATCGCGTGCGACAAGGCAGGCGTCGGCGTGTATTCATCGCCGTTCGCGATCATGACCTCGACGTCGTTGGCCGCCAGCACTTCGAGCGAGCTCGCGAACGCCGGCGCGGACAGCGCGTGCGTGTCAAAGCCCAGAAACAAGGGGCCGGTGATGCCTTGTTGCCTACGATAGCTGCAGATCGCCTGCGTCATGGCGAGCACGTGCCATTCGTTGAAGCTCGACTGGAAAGAAACGCCGCGATGGCCCGACGTGCCAAACGCCACGCGCTGCGCGGCGACTGCCGGATCGGGGCGCTCGCTGTAATACGCCGTGATGAGCTTGGGCAGATCCACCAGCAAGCTCGCGGGTGCGAGCTTGCCCGCGAGCGGGTGGGTTTGCGGGGTTGATGTCATCGAGCGGCTCCTGCTTGTTTGGTGGCTGCGCCCTTGGCAGCCAGACCTTTCAGCAGATCCTGCCAGCTTTTCGAGAATGCCCGCGTGCCTTCTTGCTGGAGCTGCGCGGCCAATTGCACCTGGTCGATGCCGGCCCGCGCGATCTCGTTCAGGGTCTGCTCCGCATCGCCACCATCACGCGGCAATACGCCGGTAACTCGGCCATGATCGGCGAACGCCTGCAATGTTTTCTCGGGCAGCGTGTTGATGGTATCCGGCGCGGCCAGCGCTTCGACATACATCGTGTCGGGTGCCGCAGGGTCCTTGGTTCCCGTGCTCGCCCACAGCAGGCGTTGCGGTTGCGCGCCGGCTGCGGCAAGCGTTTGCCAGCGCGGCGATATCAGCAAGTCGCAATACGATTTGTAGACACGCTTCCCAACTGCGATGCCAAGTCTGTTACGCAGGCGCTCGGGGACCTTGTCGTGGACCGCGACATCCCATCGACTCACGAACAGGGATGCCACCGAAGGAACATGCGGATCCCGTCCCGCGGCGATGCGTCGCTCGATGCCGCGCAGGAAGGCTTCTGCCGCCGCCACGTAGTGTTCGCGAGAGAACAGCATCGTCACGTTGACCGGAATTCCCGCGAATATCGACTCTTCGATCGCCGGCACGCCCGCCGAAGTGCCAGGAATCTTGATGAAGAGGTTGGGGCGGTTCGCGCGGGCGTGCAGCTCCACGGCCGCCTGGATGGTTCCGTCGGTATCGTCAGCCAGCAATGGAGATACTTCGAGTGATACGAAGCCGTCCGTGCCACGAGTCTGATCGTAGACGCTGCGAAACAGGTCCGCCGCGCGTTGCAGATCTTCGAGTGCCAGATCGTAGAACAGTGCTTCGCCGTATTGTCCCCGCGCAGCGGCGTCTGCGATGGCAGAGTCGTAGAAGCTGGAGTCCCCAATCGCTTTTTCGAAGATCGTGGGATTGGAGGTGAGGCCGGTCACCGAGAGATCGCGGATGTATCCGGCGAGCGTGCCTCCGTCGAGCAGGCCGCGCGTGATGTTGTCCAGCCACAGGCTCTGGCCGAGATCGTGCAGTTGTTGGGTCGGTTTCATGAGAAGTCCTCGCGAAGCAAATCGCCGATGCGTTCGACCGTGATATCGGCGGGAGGGTAGTTAGCGATGGCCGCCGCGTCCAGCGCGTAGTGCCCCTGGCGCGGGAAGACGGTGGACAGCTTGCCTCCGAGAACTTCCTTCATTGCCGTGAGCACACGGAGTTTGTCATCAACCATCACGTAGTGACGTGCGGGAAAACGGCGGGTCATGTCGTCGAGCATACGTTCCTTGTGAATGTAGATGAGCACACGACCCTCGACGGCATCCCATAGTCCGGCACGCTGGAATTTGCGCGGTTGCAGGACGATATCTCCATCAGACAGCATGACGGTCGGCCCCCAGCGCCGGCAGTGCGCGACGGCCTCGAGCGCACCGGGATAGAGACGGCTCGCAAAGGGATAGTCCAGCAGGAATGAGGCGAGGCGCAGAACGCGCGAATCGCTCTCCATGCCGAGGCGGAAGTGTTGCATCGCGCCCAGGTAATCGGCGTAGCCGACTTCGCTGCGCAGGGCTTCATAGAGCCCCCAGTAGCGCTGGCTCTCGGGGAGGCCGAATTCGCTTTCCAGATGCGCTCTGAGGTCTGCCTGCACCCCGTCGTTGTCGAGCAGCGTGTTATCGCAGTCGAACAGGAAAACGACTTCTTCGGGCGATTCCATGCGGCGCGCTATGTCACGCGCGCCGGCTTTCAGGCCGCGGCGGAATGCCCGAAGGCGATCACCTGCGTCAACTGGTCCGGATCGACGGGTTTGGTCAGGTGTTGGTCGAAGCCGGCATCCGCGGCGCGCTTCTTGTCATCCGCCTGTCCCCAGCCAGTGAGCGCGACCAATACCAGCTTGCTGCCCCTGGGCGTCGCGCGAATCCGTCGCGCGAGCTCGTAACCGTCCATGCCCGGCATTCCGATATCGAGCAACGCGATGTCGGGCTTGAAGGTGTCGAGGGCCTCGAGTGCCTGCTTGCCGTCAAAGGCGACCGAGACTTCGCAATGCTCCATCTCGAGCAGCATCCCCAGGCTTTCGGCGGCATCGCGATTGTCATCGACGACCAGCACGCGCTGCCGGTTCTCGGGCTTCGCGCGTGAGCCCGCAGTGTCGAGCGGCGTTTTCTGCGCCGGCGATACCGCCAGAGCCGGCAGTGTCACGATGAACTCGCTGCCCTTGCCCGGGCCTTCGCTGCGAACTTCGATCTTGCCGAGGTGCAGTTCGACGAGTTTCCTGGCGAGCGAGAGGCCGATGCCGAGCCCGCTGGTCTTGATGCGATCACCCGGGTGCACGCGTGTGAATAGTTCGAACACCCGCGGATGCATGTCGCTCGCGATTCCAATACCGTTGTCGCGCACCGAAACCTGGATTTGATCGCCAACCTGCTGCGCTCGCAGGGTGATGGTTCCGCCCGGCGGCGTGTATTTCGCCGCGTTGTCCAGCAGGTTCTGAAACACCTGCGACAGTCGCGTTCCATCACCCTCGATCTGCAGCGTTGCATGCGGAATGTCGACGTGCAGACGGTGTTTGCCGGCCTCGATCGCAGGCGCCGCGGCTTCGATCGCATCGTCGAGCACGCGTCGAAGGGTGACGCGTTCGTTGCGCAGGTTGACCTGGCCCACGGTGATTCGTGAGACGTCCATGAGGTCGTCGACCAGCCGGACCAT
>Ga0207682_10000848_pt1 | contig 14181 bp, 13 predicted proteins | sample KBSM63metaG_FD_184332 | JGI IMG/M metagenome (GOLD analysis project Ga0207682, IMG submission 184332) | Miscanthus rhizosphere microbial communities from Kellogg Biological Station, Michigan, USA - KBS M6-3 metaG (SPAdes) (version 2) | ecosystem: Host-associated > Plants > Roots > Rhizosphere >... | reverse complement strand
CCTATTACCTCGGCGCGGGCAAGATGGCGCAGTCCGACACGATGGTGCGCGTCGATCTCGCCAAATGCATCAACGGCGCGCGCAAACTCGGCGTTCCGCTGCTGATCGGCACCGCCGGCAGCGCGGGCGCAGCGCCGCACCTTGCAGCGACGCTCGAAATGGTGCGCGAAATCGCGCGCCGCGACGGCCTCCATTTCCGACTCGCGTCCATCTCCGCCGACATGCCGCGCGATGTCGTCAAAAAAGCCATTCGCGCGAAAAAAGTGGTGCCGCTCGGCGAGATCGGTGCATTGACCGAAGCTGACGTCGATCGCGCGACGAACCTGGTCGGGCAGATGGGCATTGAAGCATTCCAGCGCGCGCTGAATGCGGGCGCCGACGTGATCATTGCCGGGCGCGCGTGCGATTCCGCAGTGTTTGCCGCCGTGCCCTCGCTGCTCGGCTATCCAATGGGTCCAACGCTGCACATGTCGAAGATCATCGAATGCTGCTCGCTGTGCTGCACGCCGGGCGGGCGCGACACCATCATCGGCACGCTCGAAGGCGACAGCTTCACCGTCGACAGCATGAACCCGACGCGCAATGCGTCGCCGATGTCGGTTGCCGCGCACAGCCTGTACGAGCAGGCCGACCCGTATGCAGTGCGCGAGCCCGAAGGCACGCTGCATACCAAAGAAGCGAAATACGAAGTCGTCGACGAGCACCGCACGCGCGTATCGGGCTCGCGCTGGGAGCCCGCGACCCAGCTCACGGTCAAGATCGAAGGCGCGATGCGCGTCGGCGAGCGCGCGATCCTGCTCGCCGGTTCGGCCGACCCGCGCGTGATCGCGAATGCGAAATCGATCACTGCCGGCGTCGAGAAAATCGTGCGCGAGTTGACCCCGCCCAATCCCGCGAAGCCGTACCAGATCATCTGGCGCGTGTACGGGATAGACGCCGTGTTTCCGTGGGCGACGCCGCCCGACCCGCTGCCGCGCGAAATTTTCTTCATGTGCGAATGCATCGCCGACACCGCGGAAGAAGCGCGCGCGGTCGCCACCGTGACTAAGCAATACCTGCTGCACCACGGCTTTCCGGGCCGGCTGTCCACTGCCGGCAACCTCGCGTTTCCTTTCACGCCGCCCGAAGTCGCCGCGTCGACCGCCTACCGCTTCAACGTCTACCACGTGATGGACGTCGATTCGCTCGAACCGCTGTTCCCTTTGCATATCGAGGAGGTGTAATGGGACGCGTAATGCTCACAGCCAAATCCGCCTCCAAAAGCAACTTGAGGCCGTTCGTGCTGAGGTATCGAAACATGAATGGCCGATGTCGATTCAAGCAAGGATCGGCTTCGCCCCCTTCTATACATCAGGACAGGCTTCTATACATCAGGGCGAACGGGTTTTTCAGACCGTTCCTGTTAACCGTATTGCTCGCCATCGCGCCGGCGATCGCCGCCGCCGCCGAAACGAACGAAGTGCGCGTTGTCAAGCAGATCGGGCTCGGCTTCCTGCCCATCATGGTGATGGAGCACGAGAAACTGATTGAAAAGCACGCGCGCGCCGCGGGGCTCGGCGAGGTGAAGGGGACGTACGCGACGACCGTCGGCCCGGCAGTGATGAACGACGCAATGCTCGCCGGCCGCATCGACATCGGCGCCAACGGGCCGACCTCGATCATCCTGATCTGGTCGCGCACCAAGGGCACCGACAACGAGATCAAGGGCATGGCGGCAATGATCACGTCGCCGATGTGGCTCAACACGAGCAAACCGAATATCAAGACCGTGCGCGACATCTCGCCTGAGGACCGCATCGCCGTGCCCGGCATTAAGACTTCGAACCAGGCGATCGTGCTGCAGATGGCCACCGCGCAGGCGCTGGGCAAAGACCAGTTCGATAAGTTCACCCCGCAGACGGTCGCGATGTCGCACTTCGATGGCATGGCCGCGCTGTTCTCGAAAAAGGAAATCACCCTTCACCTGACTTCGCCGCCCGTGCAGTACCTGGAAGTCGAGCAGCCCGGCATCCACAAGGTGCTGAGCTCTGACGACGTGCTCGGCGGGCCGGCAACGTTCTCCAATATCTTTTCGAGCAGCAAGTTCCGCAACGCGAATCCGCGCACGTACAAGGCGTCGCTCGCGGCGTTTACCGAGGCGGTCGCGCTCATCAACAAGGACAAGAAGTGGGCGGCGCAGGTTTATCTCAACGTGTCGGGGGACAAAAAGAGCACGGTCGCCGATATCCTGAAGCAGCTCGAAGACGTCAATATCCAGTTCACGACGACGCCCAGGAACGTGCAAAAGTACGCCGAGTTCATGTTCGACGCCGGTTATATCAAGACCAAGCCGGCCTCGTGGAAGGATTTGTACTTCCCCGAGATTCACGATCTCCCGGGCAGTTGAGATGGGGCTGGCGCTGCTAGGCGGCGGCTTCGATTACTCGGGCGCCGCGCAGGACGAATTCGACGACTGGTACGACACCGAGCATGTGCCCGAGCGTCTGCGCATCAAGGGTTTCATCAATGCGGTGCGCTGGATCGGCGCTGCAAATCCGAAAATCTCGCTCGCGATCTACGATCTCGAAAGCCTGGACGTTTTGCAAAAGCCCGAGTATATCGCCGTGTCGCCCGCGCATTTCTCGCCGTGGGCGACGCGCATCCTCGTCCACCAGTGCAAGCGCATCTGCCGTTTCAATTGCAACCAGCTCACGCCGGGTGACCGCGTTGCACCGGACGCTGCCCAAGGGCTGCTTGTTTCCGCGATGAACGTCGCGCCCGAAGCGGATGCCGAATTCAACGAATGGTACGAAACCGAACATCTGCCGCGGCTCGCCGAAGTACCCGGCGTTCTGTGCGCGCGGCGCTACACTTCACCGGGCGCCGGCCACAAATACGTCGCGACTTACCATCTGACCTCATCCGAAGTCTGCGAGTCGGCCGCGTGGCAAGCAGCAGCGCAAACGCCATGGACGCAAAAGATGAAGCCGCACCTGAGCGACCTCCTGCGCCTCGTCCTGAAACGCTACGTGCGCACGCGGCCGCTGCCGTAATAACGAATAGCGTGCGGAGCGGTAACTCCTAATGCTATGACCAGGACGGTCAACGCACGGGCCGTGGTCAGGACGTCTTCGGAAAACCGTACAGCGTTTCCGGATTGGCCACGAGCACGCGGTTGCGCATCGCTTCGTTCGGCACCCATACCGTCAAGAGGTCGAGCAGCAGCGCATCGTCGGGCTTGTTGCTCTCGGGACTGGTCGGATGCGGCCAGTCGCTGCCCCACACCAACCGCTCAGGCGCCGCTTTCACGAACGCCAGCGCGACTTTCGTTGCTTCAGGATAGTCCGGCGGCCCGATCTTGCTGTTCGAATACGCGCCCGAGAGCTTGACCCACGTACGACCCTTCTCGAGCAGGCCGAGAATGATGGCGTGCGACGGATGATTGACTCCCTCGGCTACCGGCGGATTCCCGAGGTGGTCGAACACGAGTTGAGTCGGCAGACCCCGCAGCAGGTCCGCGAGTTCGACGACCTGGACGCCTTCCATGTTGAACTGGATATGCCAGCCCATGGGAGCAATGCGCTTCGCGAGCGGCTCTATCATGTCGGGCTCGACGACGCGACTTTTCGGATCGCCGATGCTGAAGCGGATGCCGCGCACGCCGGCATCGTGATACCGCTTCAATTCCGCATCCGTGATATTCGGGCGCACGACCGCAACGCCGCGTGCATTGCCGCCCGCCTGCGTGAGCGCATCGAGCGTGACTTCGTTTTCGATTCCGTAATTGCGCGGCTGCACGACAATGTGGCGCGTGGTGCCGATGCGTTTTTGCAGCAGCCGGTATTCGGTCATCGAGGCGTTGGTGGGCGCCGGCCGGCCCGGTGTCGGCACCGGCGTAAAACGCGCCGCATCGTAAATGTGATGGTGGCAGTCGCATGCGTTGAGCGGAGTCTTGAGCTTGGGCGGCGCAGTGCCGCTCGAATTCGGCACTTGCTGGGCGTACCCCTCGCGCATCATGACTCCCGATGTGGTGACCGCGACTGCGGCCATGGATGCTGCCTTGATAAACGTACGGCGTCCGATCATGGTTTTTCCCTTCGATGATGTCGTCGTTTTTTCTTTTAAGCTTCCTCTACGACCGCCGCGGCGTCAAGGCAAAACGGTGTGCAATAATATACTCGCACGCACGAATACCGACGGCCCATGAAAGGCCGCATCACCCGGTCAACCATTGGAGGGGCAATGAAAACACGCAGGGATTTCCTCAAGGACGCGGCGGCTACGGCAGGCGTGATATTCACGAGCTGCAGCCTGCTCGACGCGGCACCCGCGCGCGCGCAGGCGCCCGGCAAAAAGCGCCTGCCTGTAATGGTCAAGGGCAAGCGGGTCAAAACCATCGACGTGCATGCGCACTGCCTGATCCCGGAAGCGCTCGCGCTGCTGCCGCCGGATGAGGCAAAAGGCATTTTTCCGCAAACCAAGGGCGCACAGCAATTCCTGATCAACCTCGACGAGCGCCTCGCGGGCATGGACGCGCAGGGCGTGGATATGGAAGTGCTCAGTATTAACCCGTGGTGGTATCGCAAGGAGCGCGAACTCGTCGAAAAAATCATCCAGGCGCAGAACGAAGGGCTCGCAGCGCTGTGCGCGAAGCAGCCAGACCGCCTCGCAGCGTTCGCGTCGCTGTCGCTGCAGTTTCCCGATCTCGCCGTTCAGCAGCTCGAAGACGCAGTGCGCAAATACGGCCTGAAGGGCGCGGCCATCGGCGGCAGCGTCCTCGGCGTGGATTTCTCCGAACCGCAATTTCATCCGGTGTGGGCGAAGGCGGAGGAACTCGGCGTCACGTTGTTTATCCACCCGCAAAGCACGCCGCAGCTCGCCAGCCGCTTCAAGGGCAACGGCTGGCTCTCCAACGTAATCGGCAATCCGCTCGACACCACGATCGCGCTGCAGCACCTCATTTTCGAAGGCTTGTTCGACAAGTACCCGCGCCTGAAAGTATGCGCCGCGCACGGCGGCGGTTACTTGGGCTCGTACGCGCCGCGCTCCGACCACGGCTGCTTCATCTCGCCGCAAAACTGCAACCCGAACATCGTGCTCAAGAAGAAGCCGACCGAGTACCTGAACCAGATCTTTTTCGACGCGCTCGTGTTCACGCCGGAAGCGCTGCGCCACCTCGTCGCGCAGGTGGGTGCTTCCCAGGTGGTGATCGGCACCGACCATCCGATTCCCTGGGAAGAGCACCCGGTCGATCACATCATGGCGACGAAGACGCTCTCAGACGAGCAAATGATCGCCATTCTCGGCGGTAACGCGGCGAAGCTGCTCAACATCAAGGCGTGAGCATCATGGCGCCTGCGTCGCCAAGTACGCGGCGATCTGCGCCATATCGTCCACGCTCAATTCAGCGACGACCGGTTTCATCATCGAGCTGTAGGGACCCGCGCGGGCGCCGGACTTCAGGTCGTAGAGCTGGCGCACCATATAGCTCGGCGAGCGGCCCACTATGCCCGGCATATTGCCCAGGCCTTTCAGGTCCGGGCCGTGGCAGATTGTGCACTGGATGGTTTTGCCCGCGCCGGTCTTCACCAGCGCCTCGCCTCTCTTGACGCTGCCGGGCGGCACGTACGCGATGAATTGCGCGTGTGTATCGCGATTCGCGAATTGCTCGAGCACCTCTGGAACTTCGACGATGCGTTTGCCGATCGGCTCTTTTTCGCCCGATGGCAGGGCGGCCAGATGATTGAACGTGATGAATGTCTTCGGCACGGTGTCGGTCTCGACGACCTTGATGACGGCGCGCGGCTTTAGCGCGGCAAAATAAGCGGCGGCGTCGGCGATCTCGGCGTCAGTCATGGGTTTCGAGAGCGAGATCATCAGATCGACGTTGCGCTTGGCGACCGAAGTCTTCCGCGCGCCGCTCCTGAAATCCACCATCTGCTGCATGATATAGGCCGCCGGCTGACCTGCAAGGTTCGCATTCTCGGGTCCGCCGGGGCCGTCCGCGCGGTGACAGAAACCGCACGCAAACACGTCGGGCTTGCGACCTTGCGCAACGACCGGCGGCAAAGGCGGATGCTCGCTCGGGTGCCAGACCGGCGCGATGAAGCGGTCGCGCAATTGGGTGACCGAATAGGTGGCCGAGCTGCCCGGCACGCGCCGCGGCACGCCGTCTTCTTCCGGCGGCTTGAAGTCGGGCGGATTCACCGGATACGCCCATTCGGGCGGCCCCTCGGCAGCGTAAGCAGGCAAGCTTGCAACAAGTGCAAAGAGCGACGCCAAGATCGTGATGTATTTACTCATATCCGGCTCCCCTGACGACATGATGATTTGCGCGCGTTTAATGCCGGGTAAGCTTCTGCCTTGCCGATACGGCTGTCAAGCGTGCAATGACAACGTCACGCGCGAGCGCGAGCTTTTGCCGGGTCGCGGGATCGGGACAATCTACTGAAAGTACATGCCGCCGTTCACGAGATAGTTCTGGCCGGTGATGAACCCGGCGTCCTCGCTCGCGAGGTACAACATCAGCGAGACGACTTCCTGCGACTTGCCCATGCGGCGGATTGGCTGCGTAGGACGCAGGTTCTTGGCTTTCAGGTTGGGGTCGCGCTCGACGTCGATCGTGCCGGGGCCGATGCAGTTGGCGGTGATCTCGTGCTCGGCGAATTCGCGCGCGAGCCCGCGCGTGAAGCCGACGATGCCGAGCTTGGCCATGCCCTTGGTCACGCTGCCACCCAGCAATGGATCGATGCCCGAGAAGTTGATGATGCGGCCCCAGCGCTGCTTGATCATCAGCGGCAAGACTGCGCGGCAGATATTGCGCGGGCCGCCCATGTTCACGCGAAAACTTCTTTCCCAGTCTTCGTCGGGCACCTCTAGAAACGGCGCGGTATCGACGCGGTAAACGGCATTGTTCAAGGCGACGTGCACCGTTCCCAGCTCGCCGGCGACCTTGGCGACGAATGCATTGACGGACGCGGCATCGGCGACATCGCATTGCTCGGCAACGACCTGCGCGCCAAGCGCACGGCATTCCGCGGCGACTTCGTTCAGCTCTTTCATCTTGGCGCTGGTGCAGATCGCCAGGTTCGCGCGTTCACGCGCGAACGCGATCGCGGCAAGCTTGCCCATGTTGCGGCTCGCGCCGGTAATCAATACGGTCTTGCCCTTGAGTGCGGTTTCCATGCCGGTCCGATCGAAAAATGTGTGCCCGTATTATGTTGCACGCATACGTCGGCGACAAGCATTCCACGCCGCGTGCCCGATTAAGATGTGCGATAAACTGCGCAGGTAACGCGTGAGTGAAAAAGTTCGCCGCACTGCAAGAGCGCATCGTCCGACAACCGTGGGGAGACGCTTCATGATTCGAATTGCCGTTAAATGCGGGTTTGCCGCCGCTCTGATCGCGGCTACCGTTGCCGCGCCCGCGATCGCCGCGCCTGCCGCGGGAGAATCGCGCGTCGAGAGCAGCAACATGAAGCTCGCCGGCTACAGCGACCTGCAGGCACGCACGGCTTATCAGCCGGTCATTCAGCGTCAGGGCGACCGCTGGATCGCGTACATCGGGCATCACGGCGACAACAAGCTGAATCCGCTCAACGGCAAGATGGAGGAAAACGGCACTTCGATCGTCGACGTGACCGACGTTAAAAAACCAAAATACCTCGCCCACGTGCCGGGCGACGTCGGCAAAGCGGAACAGGGCGGCGCGCAGATGGTGCGCATCTGCAGCGGCGACGATCTGCCTAAAGGCGTCAAAGGCAAGTTCTACATGCTGCGCACTTTCGGCAACCAGGCGCACGAAATCTGGGATACCACGGACCCTGCCAGCCCGCAGCTCCTGACCACAGTGGTGCGCGGCCTCAAGGGCACGCACAAGAACTGGTGGGAATGCGAAACCGGCATCGCTTACGTGATTTCCGGCGAGCCGCAATGGCGCAGCAACCGCATGACGCTGATATACGATTTGTCGGACCCCGCGAAACCCGTGTTCATCCGTTCGTTCGGCCTCGTCGGCCAGGAGCCCGGCAACACGGGCCCCGTGCCCATCACGCTGCACGGCCCGATTTCGACTGGCCCGAAAGGCAATCGTGTTTATTTCGGCTACGGCACCAACACCGACGGCGTGCTGCAAATCGTCGATCGCGACAAGCTGCTGAACGGGCCGAAGGAGCCGACGCGCGAGAACCTTCTCTACCCGCAGGTCGCGCGGGTCGACTTGATGCCATACAACGGCGCGCACACCGTGTTTCCCATGCTCGGCGTCGAAATGCCGGAATTCAAGAAAGCCCGCTACGGCAGCCCGCGCGACTTCGTCGTCATCACCGATGAATCCATCCAGAAAGAATGTCTCGAATTCCGCCAGATGGTGTGGATCGTCGACGTTACCCACGACAGCAAGCCGTTCGGCGTATCGACTTACACGATACCCGAGGCGAGCGGCAACTTCTGCACACGGGGCGGCCGCATGGGCACGCATTCGTCGAACGAAAGTTTCACGCCGATCTATTACAAGCGCGTCATGTTCTTTGCCGCGTTCAACGCCGGCGTGCGCGCCGTCGATGTGCGCGACCCCTACCACCCGAAGGAAATCGGCTATTACATCCCGGCAATGACCAAAGAGACCATCGTGCTCGAGTCGCCGCCCGGCGCCAAGCGCGATGTCGTGCCGACGGAAGTCTCGAAGAAGCGCGCGATCCAGACCAACAACGTCGAGGTCGACGACCGCGGCTATATCTACATCGTCGACCGCGCGAATACCGGCATGCATATCCTCGAGTTAACGGGTGCGGCGCGCAAAGTTGCGAACTGGCCGAAGAAATAAATCCCGCGCATGTGCGGACGTTACACCGAGGGACGGCACCGGCCGGAAAAAGCCGAGAAGGCGCTGGGCGAGCTCATCAAGCGCCAGTGGCCCGACCTGCCGCCGCGCTATAACGTTTCGCCCGGCACCAACATCCCGGTCATCCGCCTTTCTGCCGAGAACGGCGCCGAACTGACCGAGCTCAAGTGGGGACTGCTGCCCTACTGGTGCAAAGAACCGCGCATTGCCTACAACACCATCAACGCAATGGCCGAGACGGTGGAAACCAAGGCCTCGTACCGCGTGCCGTTCAAAAAGCGCCGCTGCCTGATCCCCGCCGACGGCTGGTACGAATGGCAGCCGCTCAAGTCCGGCAAGCAGAAATGGTGGTTTCATCGCACCGACGACACGGACTTCTGCTTCGCCGGGTTGTGGGACCGCTGGCATCGCGGCGATCAGATCGTCGAGACGTGCACGATCGTCATCACCGAAGCGGCCGAATCGATCAGGCACGTGCACGATCGCATGCCGGTCATCATCGACCCCAAGGATTATCAGTTCTGGCTCGACCCCGCGATCGATTACGTGCCCGCGCTCAAAGATCTTTTGAAACCGACCGGCGATGCGCTCGAAGCCATCCCCGTCGCCAATCCACGGCAACCGCGCGACGACGATCCAACGCTGATAAAGTGCGCCCCGCAGGTCGTGGAGCCGCCAACTTTGTTCTGAACCCTGTGCGGTCTACTGCGCGACGATGTGCGCGTCGCGGATAACTTTGCCCCACTTGGAAATTTCATTTTTCTGGAACGCCGCGAACTCTTCGGGCGAAGTCGGCACGGCTTCCGCGCCCTGCGCAAGCAGCGCGTCGCGTGCCTCGGGACTGCGCAGCAGCGCGACCACGTCGCGGTTAATTCTGGCGATGATTGCGCGCGGCGTGCGCGACGGCGCATACAGTCCGAACCACACGTAGGACTCGAGCCCGGCAAAACCCTGCTCGACCGACGTCGGGATCTCCGGCGTCGCTGCGAACCGCTTCTCGCTCAGCAACGCGAGCGCTTTCAACTTACCCGCCTTTACCTGGACGCTGGTGGTCGCGGTCGACAGGAACGCCGCCTGCACTTCGCCGGTGAACAGCGCGTTGAGCGAAAAGCCCGTGCCCTTGTACGGTACGTGCACGAGTTTCGCGCCCGTCGCCTGCGCAAAGAGCTCCCCTGTCAGGTGGCTGCTGGTGCCGACTGCCGCTGATGAGTAATGCACGCCGTCGGGCCGCGCTTTGACGTAAGCGACGAATTCCTTGAGATTGCCGGCGGGCACCGCCGGCGTCACCACCAGCACGAGCCCCGAATTGGTCAGCAGCGAGATCGGCGCAAAATCGCGCACCGGGTCGAACGGCATGTTCTTGAACAGGAACGGCGCGCTGACCTGCGTGCTGATGCCGCTCACGTACAGCGTATGGCCGTCGGGCGGGGATCGCATCACGATCTCGCCGCCGATGATCCCGCCGGCGCCGGAGCGATTGTCCACCACGACTTGATGGCGCCACTGTTCGCCGAGCTTCTGCGCGATGAAGCGCGCCGTCAGGTCTGCAGTGCTGCCCGTCGAACCGGTGATGAGGCGCACCGGGCGTTGCGGATACGCGGTTTCGGCCGCGTTAGCAATTCCGGCGAGCGTAAGTCCCGTCGCAATCGCAACGCTGGCGACAAAATACGGTCTCACTTCGACCGCTTCCGTATCCGCATTTGCTGCGGCATTGGTGTGAGCGGCAGCACTGCGCCGTGCTGGGCGGGCGTGCGTGCGACATTCATGACCATCGCGAGCATGGTGTAATAACCGACCACGCCGAGGAGATCGATGACGCCCGATTCGCCAAACTGCATTTTTGCGCGCGCATACGTTGCATCGCTCACGCTCTTGTTGGCGAACAGCTCGGTGAAAAAATCGTAAACGACCGCTTCGTCCCGCGCCATTTTCTCGGGACGCCGGCCTTCCGCGATCGCGTCGATAATTGCCTGCTTGACGCCGAACTTGCGGCCCCAGCGGCAGTGCGCTTCCCATTCATATTGCTGAGTCCAGTGCCGCGCCGCCATCACTGCCGCCATTTCGTTGATGCGCAGATCGAGTTTGCATTTGAAGCGCACGTATTCGCCGACTTGATCGAGCGGGCGCATGAGCCCGGGGCTGCGCAGGATGGGCTGGTACGAGCCGGTGAGGAAGCCGCGCGGACCGGCGATCATCGCGTCGGCCGCCGCTTTTTGCGCAGCGGTCATTTTCGCGCGCTTGAGCGGCGGCATACGGTCCGGCAGTACCGTGTAACGCATCTCCTGAACCGCGCGCGCGGATGACGTTATCTTTGCTCCTGCCATGCTGTCTCCTCTTTTGACGTTGATTCGAAGTTATAAAAAACCAAGAACGATATCAGCCGCAGATAAACGCAGATACACCGCGTTTATCCGCGGCTCCAATATGCTTTTGCGGTAGCTTGTAGCTCACTGCGGCTTGATGCCCGCGTCCTTCACAACTTTCGACCACTTGGCAAGTTCCGCGCGCATAAAGGCGCCGAAGTCCTCGGGTGTCGCGCTCGGCGTTGCATCGGCGCCGTTCTCGATGAACCGCTTGCGCACGGCCGGATCCTGCAACGCCAGCAGCGCGGCCGCATGCAGTTGCATGACGATCGCACGTGGCGTGCCGGCCGGCGCGAGCAGTCCCGACCAGTTGTACGCCTCGTAACCCGGCACGCCCGACTCGGCGATGGTCGGGATTTCCGGCGCGCCGCCCGTGCGCTGCAGGCTAGTCACACCGTACGCACGCAACCGTCCGCTCCTGATCTGCGGCAACGCGCTCAGCGTGCTTCCCATCATCAGCGGCACGTGACCCGCCACGACGTCGACTAACGCGGGGCCCACGCCTTTGTACGGCACGTTGATCATCTTAAGCCCGCTCATGCTCAGGAAATACTCCATGGCCAGATGGGAACTGCCGCCATAGCTGCCGGAAGCCACCTGCAGCTCGCCCGGGCGCGCCCGCGCCAGCGCCATGATGTCGTGCAGCGTTTTCGCCGGCAGCGCGGGGTGCGAGGCCAGCACGTTCGTCAGCGTGACGGTCAGCGCAATCGGCGCAAAATCCCTTTGCAAATCGTAACTCATGGTCTTCATCACCGCGGCATCGGTGACCTGGGATGCTATCGCGAGCAGCAAAGTGTAGCCGTCGGGAACGGCGCGGGCGGCCGCAATCGCGCCGATGCTGCCGCCTGCACCCCCACGGTTGTCGATCACGATCTGCTGGCCGATGAGTTCGCCGAGCCTGGGCGCGAGGATGCGCGCGACGTTGTCGCCGCCACCGCCGGGCGGGGTGGGCACAATGAGGCGCACCGGACGATCCGGGAAAGCCGCCGCGCCCGCCACTCCGCCATGCACACATCCGCCCAACGCGATCGCCAAGGCCAGCCTATGGCCCCGCTGCGTCATGCCCCTCCCCTTTGCAAGCGCGATGTTTGCATCGCCCGATTCTACCCGCGGGCGCCAGCGGCGGCGCGCCGCTGCCTCGTCACGCCGCGGATTTTTCCTGCACAATGCGGCATGCGCTGCACGTGGAGCATCGCAGCGGCAAATTCGTCAATTTACCCGGGGGATCGCAATGACCAGCAAGCTGCACGACAAGGGACTCGCCATGCGCAAGGAGGTGCTCGGCGCGGCGCACGTCGAGAAAACTCTCGCGAGCGTGAACAAGTACACGCAGCCGCTGCAGGAAATCGTCAACGAATACGTGTGGGGCGCGGTATGGGCGCGCCCGGGGTTGAAGCCGCGCGACCGCAGCATGATCACGATCGCGATGCTCACCGCGCTCAACCGCCCGCAGGAATTGAAAACCCACATCCGCGCCGCGCTGACCAACGGCGTCACGCGCGAGGAAATCTCGGAAATCCTGCTGCACGCGAACGTGTATTGCGGCGCGCCGGCCGCCGTCGATGCATTCCGCATGATGCGCGAAGTGTTTGACGCCGCCGCCTGATGGAGGAACGAATCGTGAACAATCCATTGCTCGATGAAGTGGAACTCAAGCGCGGCCGCGAAATCCGTCGCCAGGTGCTCGGCGAGAAACACGTCGCGAACTCGCATGCCGTCGACGCCTTGTCCCAGCCGAAAACCCAACTCTCGGAATACGTCTGGAGCAAAATCTGGGCGCGACCGGGCCTTACGGTGCAACAGCGCAGCATCGCCAACCTCGCCATGCTGACCGCACTGAATCGGCCGCACGAATTGAAGCTGCATGTGCACGGCGCCCTCAACAACGGGCTCACGAAAGAGGAAATCTCGGAAGTGCTGCTCCAGACAGGCGTTTATTGCGGGCTGCCGGCTGCGGTGGATAGTTTCCGCATCATGCAGGAAGTGTTCACAGAACGGGGCGACTGACCTCGCCCCGGTTGCCCGTGCGGAAAATTTCCACTTTTATTTGGCGGCGAGTGGGAATCCGGCGGAAAATAGACACGCATGCCAGATGGGTAACCCGCGCCTGACGTCCAAGCGCGGGCGAACTGCAACGTGAATTGAGCGGCTGTCCACGGTAAAGGTACGCATGATGTCCGGTAAGACACCCTCTCCGGCGCAGATCGTCAAGAAACTGGCACAGATCGAGCGCCAGATTGCCGCCGGCAAGTCCGCGGGCGTCGCATGCAAACGGGCGGGCATCACCGAGAGCATGTACCGCCGCTGGCGGAAGGATTACGGCGCGCTTGCCCAACACGTCAGTAAACTGGAACTTGCGCGCAAAAAAAGTTCCGTGCGGCTCGATGAATCGCTGGAGCAGCAGACGGCGACCGCGGAGATCCTGCGCGTAATTGCGCAATCGCCGACCGATACGCAGCCGGTATTCGACCTGCTCGCGCAGCGGGCGGGCCGGCTCTGCAGCGCCGACGTGGCGGTAGTCTCACGGTGCGAAGGCGAATTGATCGAGCTCGCCGCGATTGACGGTCTCATCCCGGAAGGCGTGAAGATCGTCCGCAAACTATTCCCGATGCAGGTTGCTGCGCCAACAGTAACGGCACGCACGGTCCGGACTGCTGCTGTGGTTCACATTCCGGACGTGCTCGCAGATCGAAGCTACAAGCACAAGGACTCTGCATTGGCGGCGCGCGTTCGCGCCACCCTCGGCGTGCCCATTTTCCGCGGCCGACAGGTCATCGGGGTAATTTTTGTGGGCCGCGCTACACCTGGATTGTTCGCCGACTCGCAGGTTGAACTGCTGAAGACGTTCGCCGACCAGGCTGCGATCGCGATCGAGAACGTGCGGCTCTTCAACGAAACGAAGGAGGCCCTCGAGCGGCAAACTGCGACCAGCGAGATTCTGGCGGTCATCAGCAGCTCTCCAACCAATGTGCAGCCAGTCTTCAATGCAATCGTCCG
>Ga0207682_10000846_pt1 | contig 14190 bp, 12 predicted proteins | sample KBSM63metaG_FD_184332 | JGI IMG/M metagenome (GOLD analysis project Ga0207682, IMG submission 184332) | Miscanthus rhizosphere microbial communities from Kellogg Biological Station, Michigan, USA - KBS M6-3 metaG (SPAdes) (version 2) | ecosystem: Host-associated > Plants > Roots > Rhizosphere >... | reverse complement strand
CGAGGCGGCGACGCCGGTGCTGCAGGCGATATGCCCGAACCGTCAGTACTTGGGCGCGGTCGGCAACGGCGGCAAAGCCAAGCTCGCGGTAAATCTCGTGCTCGGGCTTAACCGCGGCGCGATCGCGGAGGGCCTGGTGTTCGCCGAAAAAATGGGCCTCGAGCCCGTGGCATTTCTCAAGGTGCTGCGCAATTCCGCGGCGTACTCGCATGTCATGGATACGAAGGGCGCGCTGATGGCACGGCGCGAATTTCAAAAACCCGTGAGCCGCGTCGATCAAAGCTACAAGGACTTTTCGCTGATGCTCGAATATTCGGCGGCACTGGGTCAGCAATTGCCTTTCGCGCAAGTGTATGCGGAACTGCTGCACGACTGCATCGAGCAGGGCGAGGCGCAATGGGACAATGCCGCGATCCTGGCGGCGATCGCGCGTCGCGGTGGCCGCTGAGCGCGCGATGTTCGCATAACAAGTAGAACGATTGCAGCGGAGGAGAGCGGATGAAGCCGAAAGAGTGGACGGGCTGGTTGGCAGTGCGTGCGGTGGTCGCGCTCGCGCTGACGTGCTGCGCGAGCGGCGCGGGAGCGCAGGCTTATCCCGCGCGGCCCGTGCGTATCGTCGTGCCGTTCCCGGCCGGCGGCGGCGCGGATTTTATGGCGCGCGTCGTCGGGCAGAAACTCGGCGACGCGCTGGGCCAGACATTCGTCGTCGACAATCGCGCGGGCGCGGCGGGCGTCATCGGCACCGACATGGTCGCTAAAAGTGCCGCGGACGGCTACACGCTGGTGCTCGGCACGACCGGTACGCATGCGACGAATCCTGCCGTGCTCGCCAACCTTCCCTACGATCCGGCCCGGGATTTCGCGCCGATTTCCATATTCTCGAATGCTCCGTTCGTGCTATGCGTGCATCCGTCGCTGCCGGTAAAAAACGTGCGCGAGCTGATTGCATTCGCAAAAAAACATTCGGGGGAGCTGACTTACGGTTCTTCCGGCATCGGCAGCTCGACGCACCTCGGTTTCGAGTTATTCGCGTTGAGCGCGGGAATAAAAATCCGCCACATTCCGTATAAAGGACTGCCGCTCGCAATGATCGACCTGGTAGCGGGCAATACTTCGCTGGTATTCGACTCGGTTCCGAGCGCAACGCCGCATATTAAATCGGGACGCGTGCGCGTGCTCGCGATCGGCAGTCCGCAGCGCTCGCCGTCGCTGCCCGACTTGCCGACGGTCGCTGAATCCGGTTTGCCCGGTTACGAGATGGGCTCGTGGTATGGATTGTTTGCGCCCGCGGCAACGCCGAAAGAAATCGTCCAGCGCCTGGCGGCGGAAACCGTAAAAGCAAGCACTTCGGCCGACGTGCGGGCGCGGTTTGCCGGGGCCGGCACCGATCAGCTCGGCTTGTCGGCCGAGGAGTCGGCGGCACTGCTCGCGCGCGAAATCGAGCGCTGGTCGAAAGTCGCGAGGCAGGCGCAAATCAAGGCCGAATAGCTCGTCAGCGACGCACGCGCCATGACAGTCCGCAGCGGAAATTGCGGTAAAATATTTGCCCTGCATCGGTAACGGCAACCAGAGGAGTCAGCAATGGCAATCAGCGGCTTTCAGCACGTCAACATACGCTGCGCGGAGAGCGACCTGCCCGCGATCGAAAAATTCTACGGCGAGGTGCTCGGTCTGACGGCCGGTCCGCGTCCCAACTTTCCGTTCAACGGGCTGTGGCTATACGACGGCGACGATCCGATCGTGCACGTAAGCGGACGTTTTCCCGCGGGCTCGATCGTGGTCGACAAGCATAACGGCAGCGTCGATCACATTGCGTTCAGGGCGACCGGCGCGGTCGAGTTTCGCAAGCGGCTGAAAAAAGTGGGCGTGTATTTCGAAGAGCAGAACATCCCGAAGGCCGGCTACCAGGTATTTCTGCACGACCCGGTCGGCACCAAGCTCGAGTTCAATTTCCCCGCGACCGAAACGCCGCCCGAGCTGCCATCCGGCACGAGCGCCAAAATGCAGGTGCACGAAGTCTGATGCCGCACTCGGTCTGATGCAATCTGCCGGCGCCGTCGCGGCGCCGGTTACTCGGTCGCGGAGATTTTGCTGTCCCGCACGACTTTTCCCCAGAGCGCCATTTCCTGCGCAATGTAATTCCTGAATTCGGCAGGCGACGACACATGCACGGTCGCGCCGAGCTGCTCGAGCCGGGTGCGCGCTTCGGCCTGGCTCAGCGCCGCGCTCAGGCCCGCATGCAGTTTTTGCAGGATGGGCGCGGGCACGCCGGCGGGGGCGACGATGCCCCACCACGAGCGCACTTCGTAACCCGGAAATCCCTGTTCGGCTACGGTCGGTATCTCAGGCAATTGCGCCATCCGCGCCGCTGAAGTCACCGCGAGCGCGCGCACGCGTTGACCTTTTACGAACGGCGACACGAACAGGAACGTTCCCATCTGCATGGTGATCTGGCCGCCAATCACGTCGGTCATCGCCTGCGCCGGGCCGCGATAGGGCACCTGCGTGATGCGGAAGCCAGCGCGCTGTTCGAGCAATGCCATGGCGAGATGCCCGCGGCTGCCCACGCCGCTCGACCCGAGCGTCAGCTCGCCGGGTTTCGCTTTGGCCGCCGCGATCAAATCATTGAGCGACTTGTACGGGGCGGTGGGTGCGACCGCGAGCGCGTACGGCGAACTCGCGAACAGCATGACCGGCGTGAATGCTTTGACCGTGTCGTAGGGGATGTTCTTCTGCAGGCTCGGGTTGGTCGCGTGTGAATCGAACACGACGAGAAAGCTGTAACCGTCGGGCGCAGCCGCTGCCGCGAGCGCGGTGCCCGCGATGCCATTGCCGCCGCTGCGGTTGTCGATGATGACCTGCTGGCCGAGGATAGCGGTCAGCCGCTCTGCAACGATGCGCGCGACCTGGTCGGACGAGCCACCGACGGGAAACGCGGTAATGAAGCGCACCGGCTTGGTCGGCCACGGTGGAGAATTCTGCGCACTAGCTGCCTGCGAACATAGCACGCATAACAGCGCGGCCGGCCAAAGTCGGTTCGTCATCTTTTTATTCGCTCGCGGTAATGTTGCTCTCGCGCACGACCTTGCCCCAGAAATCCATTTCGGAAGCGATGAAGCGCGTGAATTCTTCGGCGTTCGACGCGCGCTCCGTGAGCCCGACTTGCGCAAGGCGCTCGCGCATGACCGGGCTCGCGTAGATCTCACGCAGCTTGGCGTTCAACTGCTGGAGTACCGGTTTGGGCACGCCGGCCGGCGCGAGCATGCCCCACCAGGAATTGACGTCATAGCCCGGATAGCCCTGCTCGGCGACCGTCGGCACGTCGGGCAGTTGCTCGACGCGGCTCGCGACAGTCACTGCGAGCGCGCGCAGCCGCTGCGCCTTCACGTACGGCGCGACGAAAAAGACCGTGCCCATCTGCATCGTGATCTGCCGCCCGAGTAAGTCGGTAGTTATAAGGGACGTGCCACGATAGGGCACCTGCGTGACCTTGAAACCGGCGCGCCGCTCGAGCGATGCGACGGCAAGATGTCCGCGGCTGCCGATGCCGCCGGAACCGAGAATCAATTCGCCGGGTTTTGCTTTCGCCGCGGCAATCAGATCGGCGAGATTCTGGTACGGTGCCGCAGCATGCACGACGAGCGCCATCGGCGACGACGCGATCAGCGTGATGGGCGTGAAATCTTTTACCGTGTTGTAGGGCAGATTTTTTTGCAGGCTCGGATTGGTCGCGTGACTGTCGAACACGACGAGATAGTTATAGCCGTCGGGCGACGACTTCGCTGCGAGCGCGGTGCCGAGCACGCCGTTGCCGCCGCCGCGATTGTCGATGATGATCTGCTGGCCCAGCGTTGCCGACAGGCGCTCGCCGAGTATGCGCGCAACCTGGTCGGTCGAGCCGCCGGCCGCGAACGGCACGATGAAGCGCAGCGGCTTCGCCGGCCAGTCCTGCGCTGCGCAGATAACCGGCGACGTCAGCGCGCACGCAGCGAGCACGCATGTAAATCTTATTCGCATCGTCTCCTCCGGCCGCGCACTCGCGTATCGATGTGCGGTTACAATATAGTTTATCCGATTTGGTTTGCCCGGGACGCGCCCAGACAAGAAGTTAAGAGCGCGGCGTGTCCTTTTCACGTGGAAGAGCAATGAGCACTGAACGTCACCGCATTGCCGTCGACATCGGCGGCACCTTCACCGATCTTGTCATCCTGAACGAAGACAGCGGCCGCATTCAGACGCTGAAAGTAACTTCGACGCCGCGCGATCCTTCCGAAGCCGTGCTGGTCGGCGTGCGCCGTGCGCATACCGAATTTGGGCTCGATCTCGCGAGCGTCAGCCAGTTCACGCATGCGAGCACCGTCGCATCGAACACCGTGTTGCAGGGGGCCGGCGCGCGCACAGCGTTGCTCGTAACCGAAGGCTTTCGCGATCTGCTGGAAATCCAGCGCCACAAGCGCTACAGCCTGTTCGATCAGTCGTACAAAAAAATCGCGCCGCTGGTGCCGCGCCGCCTGTCGTTCGGCATACCGGAGCGCATGGATGCGGCAGGCGCGGTCGTGAAGGCACTGGACGAAGAGGCGTTGAAAGCTGCGCTAAAGACACTGGCCGGCGAAGACATCGAAGCGCTCGCAATCTGTTTCCTGTTTTCGTTCCGTAACGCGATTCATGAAAAGCGTGCGGGCGAAATCGCGCGCGAACTGCTGCCCAACTGCTTCATCACTCTGTCGAGCGAAATTTATCCGCAGTACCGCGAATACGAGCGCACCAGCACGACGGTGGTCAACGCGTGTCTCGGTCCTCGCGTGTCGACATACCTCGAGCGCATGAGCGGCGCGCTGACCGCGGCCGGTATCAAGGTCCCGTTGCACATGATGCAGTCGAACGGCGGCATCATCTCGTGGGCGGAAGCGACCAAGATGCCGTGCCGCATAGTCGAGTCCGGACCGGCAGCGGGCGTCATCGCGGCTGCGCATTTCGGCGGGCTCGCCGGCCGCAAGAATCTGATCTCGTTCGACATGGGCGGCACCACCGCGAAGGCTGGGCTGATCGAGAACGGTGAAGTGCGTCAGTCGCCGGGACAGGAACTCGGCGCAGGCATAAATATTTCGCGCATCCTGCAGGGCGGCGGCTATTACGTCGGCGCGGCGACCGTCGATCTCGCGGAAGTCGGCGCGGGCGGCGGCTCCATCGCCTGGCTCGACAGCGGTGACATCCTGAAGGTCGGGCCGCATAGCGCGGGCGCCGATCCGGGTCCGATCGCATACGGCTTGGGCGGCGACCGGGTGACGGTCTCCGATGCGAACTTTTTGCTCGGCCGTATACCCGCTGAGTATTTTCTGGGCGGCGAAATGAAGCTCGACCTCGAGCGTGCGCGCCGCATCGTGCAGGAGCAGTTAGCAAAGCCGCTCAACATTACGGTCGAGGAAGCGTGCGCCGCCGTCGTCGAAGTCGCCAACGCGAACATGTTGAAGATGCTGCGCATCGTGACGGTCGAAAAAGGCTGCGATCCGGCCGACTTCGCGATCGTCGCGTTCGGCGGCAACGGCGCGGTGCACGGCATCGAGCTCGCGGCCGATCTTGGCGTGCGTGAAGTAATAGTGCCGCCCGCGCCGGGCCTGCTGTCCGCGCAGGGCCTGCTCGTTGCCGACATTCGCTACGACTTTCGCCAGACGCATGTCGAGGCAGTCCTCGGCGGCGATATCGGATCGGTCGAGCGCGTGTTCGTCGAGCTCGAACGCCGCGGGCGCGAAGCGCTGCAGCTCTACGGGCTCGCCGACAGCGGCATTACATTTCAGCGCTCGGCCGACATGCGCTACCGCCGCCAGGCCTACGAAATCAACATGCGGCTGCCCGATCGCGAGCTGACGCCCGCCGACCAGCCCGAAATCGCCGAAGCGTTCCACCAACTGCACGAGCGCATGTACGGCCGGCGCGATACCGCGGGCCTCATCCAGTTCGTCACTTTGTCGGTCACGGCGGTGGGCAATACGCGGCGGCTCGAACACAAGCCGCTCGAGCAGGGCGACGGCACCGCGAAAAAAGCGCGCAAGCCCGCGCACAAGGTTTATTTCCGCGACCATGGCATGATCGAGTGCGCATGCTATGACCGCACCTTGCTGCTCGCTGAAGATATGGTGGCCGGTCCGGCACTGATCGAAGCCGCCGATTCGACCACCGTCGTGCCGCCGGGATGGACGGTCTGCTGCGACCGCATCGGCAACCTGATGATCACGCGTGGAGGTAAATGAGAGGTGAATGAGATGAATGCGCCACACCCAGTTTCATTCGACGCGTACCGGCTCGAGATTCTCTCCAACGCACTGAACGCGATAACCGAGGAAATCCAGCTCACGCTGCTGCGCTCGGCGTATTCGCAGGTCGTGAAGGAGGCGCAGGACGCGTCGTGCGCGATTTTCACCGCCGGCGGGCGCATCGTCGCGCAGCCCGTGGTCGTCCCCGGGCATTTGGGCTCGATGCGCTTCATGCTGCAGGAAGTGCTCAAGGAATTTGCGCCGGCCACCATGCGCGCCGGCGACGTCTACATCGTCAACGATCCTTATCGCGGCGGCAGCCACTTGCCGGACATCGCGGTGTTCCGGCCGATATTCCACGATAACCGCTTGATAGTGTTTGCGGGCTGCATCATTCATTACACTGACGTCGGCGGCATGGTGGCCGGCAGCAATCCGATGACGGCCACTGAGCTGTACCAGGAAGGACTCGTGATACCGCCAGTCAAGCTGGTCGACGCCGGCGTCGAAAACAAGACGCTGATCGACATGATCTGCGCGAACGTGCGCGGCCCGGAAATTTTCATGGGTGACATGCGCGCGCAGCAGGGCGCGCTGATGAAAGGCGAACAGCGGCTGCGCGATGTGCTCGCGCGCTACGGCTACGACGGCGTGAGCCAGGCGATGGAGCTCTTGATCGACCACGCGGAGAAGAAAGCGCGCGCCGCGATCCGCGAGATACCGAACGGCGTGTTCGAGTTTACCGATTACATGGATCACGACGGCGTCGACCTCACGAAGCCGATCAAGATCCACGTGAAGCTCGAAGTGCGCGACGACAGCATGCATTTCGATTTCACCGGCACCGATGCGCAGGTGAGGGGGCCGCTCAATTCGCCGCTGTCGAAAGCGTGGACCACGGTGTTTTATTGCGTACGCTGCGTCTTGCCCGACGACATTCCATTCAACGATGGATTGACGCGGGTGGTCGAGGTCTTCGCTCCCGAAGGTACGTTGCTGAATCCGCGTCATCCCGCACCCGTGAACGCGCGTTCGGTCACCGTGAACCGCGTGGCCGATACGGTGATGGGCGCGCTGGCGCTCGCGGTGCCGGCGAAAGTCGGCGCCCAGTGCTGCGGTGTGCCAGTCGGCGTGTCCTTTGGCGGCGTGGACCCGCGCACCGGGCGCAACTTCGTGTTCTACGAGAGTTATAACGGCGGCATGGGCGGCAGCCTTACCGCCGACGGCGCCGACGCGGTGAGCACAGGCACGTCGAACGCGATGAATATTCCGGTCGAGTCGATCGAGATGGATTACCCGGTGCGTGTGTCGCGCTATGAACTCGTGCCCGATTCGGGCGGCAGCGGCAAATTCCGCGGCGGACTCGGCATCCTGCGCGAATACGAAATGCTCGCTGAAACCGCGTCGGTCAACGTGCGCGGCGACCGCGCAGCCTTCGCGCCGCGCGGGCTTTACGACGGCGGCAACGGCAGCTTCAGCACGTTTTTTCTGGAAGAAGACGGTGGCGAGCGCAAAAAGATCCCGAGCAAATTCAGCGGCCGCATCCAGCGCGGCCAGCACCTCACCATCATGACGCCGGGCGGTGGCGGCTTTGGCAAGCCCGGCGAGCGTGACATCGACTCCCTGATCGGCGATTTCGTGGACGGTAAAATATCCGCAGCCAAGATCAAAGCCGACTACGGCATCGACATCGCGCAAGCGGCGGCCGCCGCAGTGCGTCCCGATCGCCGGTAAATCCTGCACGACCGGTGCGCCTGAACCGGTCATGCGGCATCGCCGCATTGCCAGCGCGCGGCTATCGGCCTAGACTTATTCCTGCCCACTCAAGGAGGAGGTCTCCGATGCACGCACATAACAAGACCCGTAACCTGCGCTACCTGCCGCTTGCATTGGCGTTGGCGGCAGCGCCGGCCGCAGCCGAAACCGCGCGCGTGTACGTGACGAACGCCGCCGGCGACAACATTCACGTCATCGATCCCGCGACCAACAAGGTCGTGCAGGTGATCAAGGGCATCGAGGCCGCGCACGGCGTGGGCTTCTCGCCTGACGGCAAATGGGTGTACGTGAGCAACGAAGCGGAAGCCACGCTCGACGTCGTCGATCAAAAATCCGGCAAGATCGTCAAGCACATTCCGCTGAGCGGCCGCCCCAACAATATCGCGGTCACGCCGGACGGCAAACGCATCGTCGTCGCAATCACCGAACCGGGGACGCTCGATATCATCGATACGGCGGCGCAGAAATTGAGCAAAACGATTCCCATGACCGGACGCCTGCACAATACTTACGTGACGCCTGACGGCAAGTACGCGGTATCGGGCTCGGTGCGTAAGAAATTCCTGAATGTCGTCGATCTGACGACCGATAAAACCGCGTGGGAAATCGAGTTTGACGGCGGCGTGCGCCCGATGGCGATCGAGAAAGCGGCCGACGGCTCGACGAGCCGGATATTCGTGCAGCTTTCCAACCTGCACGGCTTCGCCGTGGTTGACTTCAATGCGCGCAAGGAAGTGGCCCGCGTCAAATTCCCCGACGAGCCCAAGGGCTACGGCGCGATCGAAGGCCGCCTTGGTGCCGGCGTGCCGTCACATGGCATCGGCATCGCGCCTGACGGCAAGTCGCTGTGGGCGAACAGCCATATCGCGAACGGCGTGTTCGCCTATTCGCTGCCCGACCTGAAGCCGATGGGGTTTGCCGCGCTGCCCGACTTGAAGCTGGCGGGGCGTGAGCCGATCGGCGCCATTCCGGACTGGGTGACTTTCTCGCCGGACAGCAAAACGATTTATGTCGGCAACTCGACTTTCAATTCGGTGTCGGCGATTGACATGAAAACCATGAAGGTCGTCGCGCAGATCCCGGTCGGGCAGGTGCCCAAGCGGATGAACACGCTGGTCATGCGCTGACGCAATTCGCAACACAATAAAACGGCGGCGACCCGAAGAGGGTCGCCGCCGTTTCGTTTTTGCGCCTGTCGATTACTTGACCGGCGCTTTTTTCCCGTTTACCCATTCGGCAAGGACTTTCCAGTCCGGATCGTTCTTGCTTTCGAACTGACGTCCGCCCGAATGATAAGGATTGCCGCCTTCCTGCGGCGCCAGCGGCTGCAGCAACAAGCGGCTCTTGGAAATGTCGCCGGGCACGACGAGGCTCGCCGCGGACTCGAAGTTCTTGCGCGACTGCTCGTCGGTATAGGCCTTCGCGCCGTGTGCCATATGCTGAAGCTTGAATGCATTGGTGCTTTCGGAATGGCAGACGTAGCAGCGCACGTGGTCGGGGCGCTTCTTCAGAAAAATCGGCTCGACGCTGGCTTTGTAAAACCCGTAATCGAGCGACGTCTCCGCGGCGGCGACGGGCGCTGCATGCAAGGCGATTGCGGCAGTAACGGCGATAATGGAACGGCGCATCATCGTGGTGCTCCTCCAGAAGTGCTGAAGTTTTGTGCCCGGTGAAATTGTTTTCTTATGCGGTAGTTTTAGCACAGAGGTCGTCGCTGTAGCAAATACCGGAATCCCGAGCGTGGTGCCGCGATGCGCGATTGGTGCGTCGCATCAGTTCGGCGTGTGCCGTGGTAAAGTTTGACCGTTCAATCCGGAGTAGCCGGCATGACGCTCACTACAGCGCCGACCCGCAAGACACCGCTGCTGCGCGAACGCGTGAGCGACGACGAATGGCAACTACGCTGCCAACTCGCGGCCGCCCACCGCCTGATCGCGCATTTCGTGTTCGTCGACATGACTTACAACCACATTTCTGCCCGCGTTCCGGGTGAGCCCGCCCACTTCCTGGTCAAAGCCGACAACGTATTCATGGAGCAGGTCACGGCGTCCAACCTCGTGAAATACGATGTCGATGGCAAACAGGTGATGGAATCCGCGTTCAAGGCGAGCCCGGCCGCGTACAACCTGCACGCAGCCGTCATGAAAGCACGGCCCGACATCATGGCGGCTGTGCATACGCATTCGCCCGCAAACCTCGCGGTGTCCGCGCAGAAATCCGGGCTCATGCCGGTCACGCAGCAGGCGATGCGCTTCTACAACCGGATTGCCTATTACGCGAATGAAGTCGACGACACCACGGCGGAAGGCTCGCGCCAGCTGGCCTTGGCGCTGGGCAACAAATGGGTGATGATTCTGGAAAATCATGGCGCCCTGATTTGCGGCACGACGTTGCCGGAAGCCTATATCTTTCATCATTTTTTCGAGCTGGCATGCCGCGCGCAAATCGGCGCGCTCGCCGGCGGCACGCCGCTGATAATGCCGAGTCCCGAGGTGTGCGCCGAGCGCGTGAAGAAGTTCGGCCGCATCGGGCAATACGATGCGACGAGCCGCGACTGGGTCGCGAGCATGGCGCTGGTGGAAAAACATTACCCGGATTACAAAGATTGAAACGCAGCAGGGAATCTAACCTCATGACCCGCGAATCCGCCATTTCACGTGCGACGCGCCACTTCGATGACGGCGAATTCATCGCCGATCTCGCGCGCCGCGTCGCTTATCGAACCGAAAGCCAGGTCCCTGAGAGCCGGCCGCATCTCGGCGCCTATCTCGCGCAAGAACTGGGCCCTGCGTTCGAGCGCATCGGTTTCAAGGTTCAGGTCTTCGAAAATCCGGTGGCTGGCGGCGGACCGCTGCTGCTCGCCGAGCGTCTCGAAGATCCCGGTCTGCCGACCGTTCTTTCTTACGGGCATGGCGACGTGATACGCGGGCTCGCCGACCAGTGGCGCACCGGGCTCTCGCCGTGGGAGCTCAAGCAGGAGGGCGGACGCTATTACGGGCGGGGTTCGGCCGACAACAAAGCGCAGCATTCGATCAACATGGCGGCGCTCGCTACCGTCATCGCGGAACGCGGCAAGCTCGGGTTCAACGCCAAATTTTTGATCGAGACGGGCGAAGAGGTCGGCTCGCCCGGATTGCAGCAATTCTGCGAGCGCGAAAGCAGCAGGCTCAAAGCCGACGTGCTGATCGCGTCGGACGGTCCGCGGTTGTCCGAACATCGCCCGACGATATACCTGGGCTCGCGCGGCGCGTTGAATATGGACTTCACGGTCGATTTGCGTGAAGGCGCGCATCACTCGGGCAACTGGGGCGGCCTGCTCGCCAATCCCGGAATCATGCTCGCGCACGCGCTGGCGAGCATCGTCACGCGCGAGGGCAAAGTTCTGGTGCCGGAGATCCTGCCGCGGGACATTCCGGCTTCGGTAAAGAGGGCGCTCGCGGATTGCGCAGTGGAACCCGGCGCCGACGAGCCGGCGGTCGACGACTGGTGGGGCGAGCCGGGCTTTACGCGCGCCGAAAAAGTTTACGGCTGGCATACGTTCGAAGTGCTCGCGTTCAGGACCGGCAATCCGGAGAATCCGGTGAATGCGATTCCCGGACGGGCAACCGCACATTGCCAGATACGGTTCGTGGCCGGCGCTGATCCTGACTCGTTCGTTCCCGCGTTGCGCAAGCACTTGGCAGCGCACGGATTCGACAAGGTCAGGGTCGAGCAGGCAAAAAAAGGTTTCTTTCACGCCACGCGGCTCGATCCCGATCATCCCTGGGTCCATTGGGCCGTGGAATCGATCGCGCGCACGACGGGCACGAAGCCGGCGGTCCTGCCGAACATCGGCGGCTCTTTGCCCAACGAATGCTTCGCCGAAACGCTCGGGTTGCCGACGATCTGGGTACCGCATTCGTATGCCGGCTGCTCGCAGCATGCGCCCGACGAGCACGTCCTTGCGCCTATCCTGCGCGAGGGTTTGCAGATGATGACGGGACTCTATTGGGACCTCGCCGAAAAGGGCGTGCCGTCGCGGCGATGATGTATGACAAAGCGAGTCATTCACGTGACTTTGCCCGAGCAGCGGAAGTAAAATCGCCGCAGCAAAACACAAGAGAATGTGCAATGCATACAAGCATAGGCTCAAACCGTTCACTGGCCGCAATGGTGGTAGCTGCCTCGCTTGCCGCGCTGCCGGCTCTGGCCGATACTAGTGCCGAGCCCAATAAGCTGGGCACCGCCGCCTATACGCCGCAGCCGAGCGGGCCGAGCGCATTTAACGATACGTTCAAGAAGCTACGCACGCAATGCGAAAAAGACGTACCTATGGGCAAGGCCAGCGGCGATATATGCGCGCAAGCCGCGGCGATCCTGGTCGGCAACGACCTGCCGGACGAGTTTCGCGAAACCAGGGAAGATCAACGCATCAAGATTGCACTGCGGCTGCTCGAGCGCGGGGTAGACAGCAGCAACATCGCCCGCGCGCGCGCTTACGATTATTACAACCGGATCGGATTTCTCGGCATGAGCACGTACGCCGACCCGTACCGCGCCAAGGAGCTCATGGACATGATGGTCGAGAGCGGCTATATCGGCGGCACCTTGCGCAGGATCCGCTCGCAAACAACGATTCTGTCGTTTGGCGCGACGGAGGCGGAAAAGCGCGAGGGCTGCGGCCAAGCCAAGAAAATTCTCGCGGCAGGCAACCTGGATGCCGACAGCGCGAACCTCGCAAAGGAAATCGTCGGCTCCGGTGTTTGCACCGGCTACGACCAGATTCCCAAGTAACCGGTTATCGGACTCGCGTGCGACGGTCATCGATCGATGGCCGTTCGCGTTTTTGCAGCCGCTGGATTGACGAACCGCCTATATGAATACATTGCAGCCCGGGCTCACCGGTTCGGTCGAAATCGTCGTCGGCGAAGAACACACGGCGCCGCACGTCGGCAGCGGGCGCGTGCACGTGCTGGCGACGCCGGTAATGGTCAATCTGATGGAAGCGGCCGCGCTGCAGGCAGTCGAGGGTCTGTTGCCGGCAGGACATCAGACCGTCGGGACGCATCTGGATATCACGCATACCGCCGCTACGCCGGTCGGCATGCGCGTGAAGGCTTATGCAGAGCTGACCAAAGTGGACAAGCGCACCCTGACGTTCAGCGTGCATGCCGAGGACGAGCAAGAACGCATCGGCGGCGGGATACACGAGCGCATCATCATTAACCTCGAGCGCTTTGACGTGCGGATGCAGGAGAAACTCAAGTTGATATCCAAAGCCTGATCGCGTCGAGACTTAGTGCGTGCACCAATATATAAAAGGCTAACGCCGCGTCTCGCACTCGCCGCCGGATTCGTCGGACTGCTTTTTTGCTCGTCGTTGAGCGCGCAGGGTTATCCGGCAAAAACCGTCAGAGTCGTCGTGCCGGTTGCCACGGGCGGCGCGACCGACATACTCACGCGCGCATTGGCGCTGCGCCTCGCGAATACATGGGGACAGCAGGTGCTGGTCGACAATCGTCCGGGCGGCGGCAGCAACGTCGGCTTTGAAGTCGCCGCGAAATCGCCGGCGGACGGTTATACGCTGCTGATGGCGCAACCGGCGTTTACGGTGAACGTCAGTCTCTACAAGAAACTTGGCTACGACCCGCTGCGGGATTTTGCCGCGATCACGCTGGCGGCGACTGGCGCCAACGTGCTGGTCGTCCATCCATCCGTGCCGGCCTATACGTTGAAGGATTTTATCGCGCTTGCGAAAGCCCGACCCGGCCAGCTTAATTACGCATCCTCAGGCAACGGCACGACGCCTCACTTGAGCGGCGAGCTTTTCAACGCAATGGCCGGCGTCAAAATCGTGCACATTCCTTATAAGGGCGCAGGCGCATCGGTCGTCGATTTGCTGGGCGGACATGTGGATCTCGCGTTTGTCAGCCTTTCGTCAGTTGCGCCGCAGCTACAGGCCAAGAAGCTCAGGGCGTTGGCGATCACCAGCGCAAAACGCTCCGCGCTGATGCCGGAATTGCCGACTTTCGACGAAGCTGGCCTCAAAGGATACGAGGTCACGGGTTGGTACGGGGTGTTGGCGCCTGCCGGCACGCCGCGGGAAATTGTCAGTCGTTTGCACACCGATATCACACGAGCACTCGCGCTTGGCGAAATGGTTCAATCTCTCAACGCATTCGGG
>Ga0207682_10000844_pt1 | contig 14204 bp, 13 predicted proteins | sample KBSM63metaG_FD_184332 | JGI IMG/M metagenome (GOLD analysis project Ga0207682, IMG submission 184332) | Miscanthus rhizosphere microbial communities from Kellogg Biological Station, Michigan, USA - KBS M6-3 metaG (SPAdes) (version 2) | ecosystem: Host-associated > Plants > Roots > Rhizosphere >... | reverse complement strand
GAGCGGCTTCGCTATACGACGTCGCACCCGCGCGAAGTCACGCCGCGCCTGATCGACGTTTACGCACGCTTGCCGCAGCTCGTCAATCACGTGCATTTGCCGGTGCAATCGGGGTCAGACCGCGTGCTCGCGCACATGAAACGCGGCTACAGTGTGCTCGAATATAAATCGATCGTGCGCCGGCTGCGCAAGGTCAGGCCCGACATCTCGATTACGTCAGACTTCATCGTCGGTTTTCCCGGTGAAACCGCCGGCGATTTCGCCGCCACGCTGAAGTTGATCGAGGAAGTCGTGTTCGACGCGAGCTTCAGCTTCGTCTACAGCCCGCGGCCGGGCACGCCCGCCGCGGCGCTGGCGGATGACACGCCGCACGAAACGAAACTCGCGCGGCTGCGCGAACTGCAGGCGCTGCTCGACGCGCAGGCCGCGGGCATCAGTGCGGCGATGGTGGGCACCACGCAGCGCGTGCTGGTCGAAGGCGTATCCAAAAAGGACGCGCGCGATCTCGCGGGCCGCACCGACAACAATCGCATCGTCAATTTTCCCGGCGCGCCGCGGCTCGTCGGTCAATTTATCGACGTCACCGTTTCCGCCGCGCTGGCGCACACGTTGCGCGGCAAAGTCGAACTCCTGCACGCTTGAAACCCGCCGAAGTCGCATTCACGCCGGTCGACAACCAGCGTCTCGCCAATTTGTGCGGCGTGCTGGATGAGAACCTGCGCCAGATCGAAACCGCTTTCGACGTGGTAATCGCGCGGCGCGGCGAGCGCTTCGCGCTGTCGGGCCCGCCGGCGCAGACGGAACTCGCCGCGCAGGCGCTGCAAAACTTTTATTCCAAGGCCAAACGCAGTCTGTCCGTCGAAGATGTGCAACTCGGGCTCATCGAAGTCGCACGCGCACAGCCCGCAATGGACGATGACGCGCCGCAGCTCAAGACGCGCCGCCCCGATCTGCATGGGCGCACGCCGCGCCAGGTCGGATACCTGAAACAGATTCAGGCGCACGACATCACGTTTGCGATCGGGCCCGCCGGTACCGGCAAAACGTATCTCGCTGTCGCGTGCGCGGTCGACGCCCTGGAACGCGACAACGTCAAACGCATCGTGCTCGTGCGCCCCGCGGTGGAAGCCGGCGAGCGGCTCGGTTTTTTGCCCGGCGACATGGCGCAAAAGGTCGATCCGTATCTGCGCCCCCTGTACGACGCGCTGTACGACCTGATGGGCTACGACAAAGTCGCCAAACTGCTCGAGCGCAGCGCGATCGAAGTTGCGCCGCTTGCGTTCATGCGCGGGCGCACGCTGTCGCAGGCGTTCGTGATCCTCGACGAAGCGCAAAACACAACGCCTGAACAGATGAAAATGTTCCTGACGCGCATCGGTTTCGGCAGCAAAGCGGTCGTTACCGGCGACGTTACTCAAATCGACCTGCCGCGCGGCCACAAAAGCGGACTCATCGAGGCGAGCGTCATATTGAAGCGCGTGCGCGGCATCGCCTTTACCTATTTTCAATCGAGCGACGTGGTGCGCCACCCTCTCGTGCAACGCATCGTCAATGCTTATGAGCGGCACACCAAAGCGCAAGCCGGGCCGGAAGCCTGAGCTCGCCCTCACGGTCCAATATGCCACTCGCTGCGCAGAACTGCCGACGCCCGCGAAGCTGCGGCGCTGGGCGCGCTCGGCGCTGCGCAAAGCTGCGCGCGTCACGCTGCGTCTCATCGGCGAGCGCGAAGCGCGCGAGCTCAACCGCATTTATCGCGGGCGCGACTACGCGACGAACGTGCTGACTTTCATCTATTCGAAACGCGGCCCGCTCGAGGGCGATATCGCGATCTGCTCACCGGTCGTCGCGCGTGAAGCAAGCCGCCAACGCACGCGCCGCGAAGCGCATTACGCGCACCTGACCGTGCACGGCATGCTCCATCTGCAGGGCTACGATCACGCGCGCGCGCCGACGGCAAAACGCATGGAGAACCTGGAAACGCGCATCCTCGCACGCTTGGGATTTGCGGACCCTTACGCGAGCGAGGCAGGAGGAGTGAGGCGAGCGGCGAAAAAGCCCCCGCCCTTGCGCAAACATGGCCGATAGTCCCGCCAAACCGAGCTGGCTCGAACGCGTCGGCGCGCTGCTCATGCGCGAACCCGAGGACCGCGACCAGCTCGTCGAGTTGCTGCGCTCGGCCTATGACCGCAATCTGCTCGACAGCGACGCGCTGTCGATGATCGAGGGCGTGCTGCAAGTGGCGGAGATGCAGGCCCGCGACATCATGATCCCGCGCGCCCAGATGGACGTGATCAATATCAGCGAGCCGCCCGACAAATTCATTCCGCTGGTGATCGAGACCAACCACTCGCGGTTCCCGGTGATCGAGCACGACAAGGACCACGTGATCGGGATCCTGCTCGCCAAAGACCTCTTGCGCTACTACGCAGGCGAAGAGGAATTCAACGTGCGCGAGATGCTGCGCCCCGCTGTGTTCATACCCGAATCGAAGCGGCTCAACGTGCTGCTCAAGGATTTCCGCGCGAACCGCAATCACATCGCGATCGTGGTCGACGAGTACGGCGGCGTCGCCGGCCTGGTGACGATCGAGGACGTGCTCGAGCAGATCGTCGGCGATATCGAGGACGAATACGATTTCGACGAGACCGAGGACGATATCATCGCCGACAAGAGCGGCGCGTGGCGCGTCAAGGCGGTGACCGAAATCGCCAAGTTCAACACGACTTTCGGCACGCGCTTCGACGACGAAGATCACGATACGATCGGCGGTCTCGTGCTCAAGCAATTCGGCCGCATGCCCAAGCGCGGCGATCAGCTGACCGTCGACAACCTGATTTTCAAGGTGCTGCGCGCCGACAGCCGCCGGCTGCATTTGTTGCTGGTCGAAAAGAAACCCGGCACCAAATAAGGCAGGCTTGGCCCCAGTCTCCCACGGCGCGCTGTTTCGCATCCCCCACCTGCCGCTGGCATTGATTGCCGGGGCTCTCGGCGTGCTCGGGTTCGCCCCGTTCACCTTCCCGCCGATATTGATTGCGGCGCTCGCGCTGCTGATCGTGCTGTGGCGGCGGGCGGCGACGCGGCGCCAGGCGGCGCTGATCGGCTTCGTGTTCGGCCTCGGTTATTTCCTGACCGGTGTCAGCTGGGTCTATGTAAGCCTGCACGACTTCGGCGCAATGCCGGCGTTGCTCGCAGCCGTGCTCACGCTCGTATTTTGCTGCATCCTCGCGGCTTATCCGGCCATCGTCGGTTACATCTACTTCGCTCTGGGCACGCGCTCGCTCATCGCCACGCTCATGGTCTTACCCGCGCTGTGGGCGCTCGCGGATTGGGTGCGCGGCTGGTTGTTCACGGGATTTCCGTGGCTCGCGTTAGGTTATTCGCAGGTGCCGGCGAGTCCGCTTGCGGGTTATGTGCCGGTGCTGGGTGTCTACGGCGTTACATTTGCGACGGTGCTTACCGCGGGCGCGCTTGTGGTGTTGGGTTCGCTTGCAACAACTGTGGGGGCAGCCCGCGCCCGCCTTACCTCCATCGTCCGGCATCCTGCCGCCCTGGTCCTTGGCGTTTTATGGCTCGGCGGCTACTTGCTGCTGCAAATCAACTGGACCACGCCCGCCGGTGCGCCCGTCAGCGTGACATTGCTGCAGGGAAACATTCCCCAGGACATGAAATGGCGCGAGGACCGGGTTGCGCCCACGCTTACGACTTACCGCGACCTCGTCTTCGCCAGCCAGGCGCGCTTGATCGTGCTGCCGGAAACCGCGCTGCCGCTCTTCCTGCACGAAGTGCCGGCCGACTATCTGGGGGCACTGGCGGCGCACGCGCGCAGCAACGGCGGCGACGTGCTGATCGGTGTGCCGGAACGCAGCAGCACACGCGATTATTACAACAGCGTGCTGTCGTTCGGCATGGCGCCGACCCAGGCCTACCGCAAGTCGCACCTCGTGCCGTTCGGCGAGTTCATACCGTTGAAATTCCTGTTCGGGTGGTTTTTCGACGTCGTGCAGATTCCACTGCTCGACTTCGCGCGCGGCGCGCTAACGCAGCAGCCGCTCGAAGTTGCGGGCCAGCGTGTCGCCGTCGATATCTGCTACGAAGACGTGTTCGGCGCCGAAATCATCCGCCAGTTGCCGCAGGCGTCGCTGCTCGTGAACGTGAGCAACGTCGCCTGGTTCGGGCGCTCGATTGCGCCGCGCCAGCATCTGCAGATTTCGCAGACCCGCGCGCTCGAAACCGGCCGCTACATGCTGCGCGCGACCAATACCGGCATGACCGCGATCATCGATCAGCGCGGCGAGGTGGTGAAGCAAGCGCCGGAGTTTGCACGCGCCGCGGTCAATGGCGACGTACAGGGCTATGCGGGCGCCACGCCGTTCGTGCGATGGGGCAACCTGCCCATCATTGCGTTGTCATTGGCGCTGGCGCTCGGCGGAGGGTGGCTAGCGGTGCGGGGAACCAGTAAAATTCGCGACTTGCCATCATAGTAGTGCGCGACGGGAACCCGATGCTGACCTTTCAGCAATTGATACTGCGGCTTTCCCAATACTGGGACCAGCAGGGCTGCGCGTTACTGCAGCCGTACGACATGGAAGTCGGCGCCGGCACTTCGCACACCGCGACGTTTTTGCGCGCGATCGGCCCCGAGCCGTGGCGCGCCGCGTACGTGCAGCCGTCGCGCCGGCCCAAAGACGGCCGCTATGGCGAAAATCCGAACCGCCTGCAGCACTATTATCAATACCAGGTGGTGCTCAAGCCGTCGCCGCTCGACATTCTGGACCTGTACATCGGCTCGCTGGTCGCAATCGGCATCGATCCGCAGGCGCATGATATTCGCTTCGTCGAGGACGACTGGGAAAATCCAACTTTGGGGGCGTGGGGCCTGGGCTGGGAAGTTTGGCTGAACGGTATGGAAGTCACGCAGTTCACATATTTCCAGCAGGTCGGCGGCATCGATTGCAAACCGATCACCGGTGAAATTACGTATGGTTTGGAGCGCCTCGCGATGTACCTGCAGGGTGTGGAAAACGTGTTCGATCTCGTGTGGACGCCGGGCGTCACCTACCGCGACGTTTACCATCAGAACGAAGTCGAGCAGTCGACGTACAACTTTGAAATGTCAAACGCCGATCTGCTGTTCGAGCACTTCACCCAATATGAGAGCGAAGCGAAGAGGCTGATTGCCGCCGCGCTTGCGCTGCCGGCGTACGAAATGGTGTTGAAAGCCGCCCACACATTCAATTTGCTCGACGCGCGCGGCGCGATCTCAGTTACCGAGCGCGCGGCCTATATCGGCCGCATCCGCAATCTCGCGCGCAGCGTATCGCAGGCGTATCTCGATTCGCGGCTGCGCGCGAACTTCCCGATGTGCCCGCCGGGCCAGCTCGACAAGTTGGGCGTCGACGTTGCGGGCCTGCAAGCGGCGCTGCGCGAGCGCGAAACCGCATGAAAGCGAACCTGCTCGTCGAGCTTTTCACAGAAGAGCTGCCGCCGAAGGCGCTGCGCCGGTTGGGCGAGGCGTTCGCCGATGCAATTGGCGCTGGGTTGGCTGCCCGCGGCTTGGCTGAAAAAACCGCCACGCGGACCGTATTTGCGACACCGCGCCGTCTCGGCGTGAAAATCGCCGAGGTGCTCGATCGCGCGCCGGATCGCGCGGAGAGCAAGAAACTCATGCCGGCCAAAGTGGCCTATGGCGCGGACGGCAAGCCCGCTGCGGCGCTGCTGAAGCGGCTGGAAAAAGACGGCGGCTCGGTGCAGCAGCTCGAACGCAAAACCGAGGGCAACGCAGAATACGTGTTTCTCAATCAGGTTGTCGCCGGTGCTTCACTGCAAACCGGCCTGCAAGCGACGCTCGAAGATGCGGTCGCAAAGCTGCCGATTCCCAAAGTCATGGGTTATCAACTGGCCGACGGCGCCACGACCGTGCACTTCGTGCGTCCCGCACACGGGCTCGTCGCCTTGCATGGCGCCGAAATCGTTCCGGTGCGCGCGTTAGGGCTGGCAGCGGGTCGCATTACGCACGGACACCGCTTTCAGGGCGTAAAGGATATTCACGTCGCCACGGCAGACGCTTATGAGGATGCATTGGCCGCACACGGCAATGTCGTTGCGTCATTCGGCGAGCGCCAGGCCGATATCGCGCGCCAGCTCGCGGAGCGCGCGTCTGCGCTTAATGCCACGCTGGGACCGGTGGCGGATTACGCGCCGCTGCTCGAGGAAGTCACGGCGCTGGTCGAACGCCCAACCGTCTACACCGGCGAATTCGAGACTGAGTTTCTGGCGGTGCCGCCGGAATGCCTGGTGCTCACCATGCGGCAAAACCAGAAATATTTCCCGCTGTTCGACGCGGGCGGCAAGCTCGTCAATAAATTCCTGATCGTGAGCAATATGCGGCTCGCCGATCCCAAAAACATCGTCGAGGGCAACCAACGCGTCGTGCGCCCGCGCCTTGCCGATGCGCGCTTTTTCTTCGACACGGACAAGAAGACGCGCCTTGAAAATCGCGTGCCGCTGCTCGCCAAGGTTACTTACCACAACAAGCTCGGCAACCAGCTCGAACGCACTGAACGCGTCCAGCTTCTCGCCGGCCGCATCGCGCGCATGCTCAAAGCCGATGTCGCGCTGGCGGAGCGCGCCGCGTGGCTTGCCAAGGCCGACTTGCTGACCGGCATGATCGGCGAGTTTCCCGAACTGCAGGGCGTCATGGGTCGCTACTATGCAATGGCGGATGGCGAGGACAGTCGCGTCGCGGATGCCATCGAGCAGCACTATCGGCCACGATTCGCCGGCGATACGCCGCCCCGGCAGGAAATCGCAATGGCCTTGGCGCTCGCGGACAAGCTGGAAACGCTCGCCGGCCTGTTCGGCGTCGGCCAACAGCCGACCGGCGACAAGGACCCGTTCGCGCTGCGCCGCCACGCGTTGGGCGTCATTCGCATCCTGATCGAAAACAATCTCGCCGTATCCATCCACGAGCTCGTCACTGACGCATTCGCCGTATTCCCGCCGGCGCTGTTGCGCGATGCCCACGCAGACCTTCAGCTGTTCATTCATGAACGGCTGCGCGGCTACTTGCGCGACGCCGGCTACACCGCCAACGAAGTCGAATCGGTACTGTGCAGGGACCTGCCGACGCGGCTGGATCAGGTGCCGCGGCAATTGGCGGCTGTGCGCGCCTTCGCGAGCCTGCCGGAAGCGGCGAGCCTTGCCGCGGCGAACAAACGAGTCGCGAACATACTCAAACAGGCCGCAGGAAAAGGCGAACCCGTCGCCCAGGCCGAAGCGGGCAAATTGCAGGACCCCGCAGAACGCGAGTTATTCAAAGCGATCGCGACGGCCGTTAAGCACGCAACGCCATTGTTCGAGCAGGGCGATTACACCGGCTACCTCAAAGCGTTTGCGATTTTGAAAAACCCGGTCGACGCATTTTTCGATTCGGTCATGGTCATGGCGGAAGACGCCGACCTGCGCCGCAACCGCTTGGCGCTGCTCAGCGATTTGCGTCTCAGCATGAATCGCGTGGCCGACATTTCAAAGCTTGCGGCATGAAACTCATCATTCTTGATCGCGACGGCGTGATCAACTTCGACAGCGCCGAGTACATCAAATCGCCCGCCGAATGGAAACCGATCCCAGGCAGCCTTGAAGCGATTGCGCGGCTCAACCACGATGGCTATCACGTAGTGGTCGCCACCAATCAATCGGGCATCGGGCGCGGCCTGTTCGAAGTCGCCGCGTTGAACGCCATCCACGAGAAAATGCACAAGGCGCTGGGCCAGGTCGGCGGCCGCATCGACGCGGTGTTTTTCTGTCCACATGCGCAGGACGCGGGCTGCAACTGCCGCAAGCCGAAACCGGGGCTGCTCGAAGAAATCGCGCACCGCTTCAATACCGAACTCGCGGATGTGCCGTTTATCGGCGATTCGCTGCGCGACCTGCAGGCAGCGGTGGCGGTGGACGCCCAGGCGATCCTGGTGCTGACCGGCAAGGGCAAGCAAACCCAGGCCGAGGGCGGTCTGCCGCCGAATATCCGGATCTATGCCGACCTCGACGAGGCAGTGAAAGCTATCGTGCAATGAGCGTTTTTCTGCGCTCGTGCCTGTTTGCCGCATTCCAGCTCATCATCACGCCGCCGTTCGCGATCATCGCGCTGCTGACGTTTCCGTTTGACCCAATCACGCGTTCCCGCATCATTTCGACCTGGACGCGCCTGATCCTGTGGGCCGTGGAGTTCATTTGCGGTATTCGCTATCGCATCGTGGGCGCCGACAACATTCCTGCCCAAGCGTGCGTCGTGCTCTCCAAGCATCAGTCAGCGTGGGAGACGCTCGCTTTCCAGGTTATTTTTCCGCCGCAGGTTTACGTGATCAAGCGCGAGCTCTTATGGATACCGTTTTTCGGGTGGGGACTTGCCATGACTTCGCCGGTGGCGATCGACCGCAAGGCCGGCATGCGCGCATTGAAGCAGATGCTCGCGCAGGGCAAAGACCGCCTGCAGCACGGGTTTTGGATCATCGTTTTTCCCGAAGGCACGCGCACCGCACCCGGTAAGCGCGGCGTTTATCAGACCGGCGGTGCCGCGATCGCGGTGCACGCGTGCGCGCCGGTGCTGCCCGTCGCGCACAATGCAGGCAGCTGCTGGCGCCGCCACGCGTTTCGCAAGTATCCGGGCACCATCACCGTGAGCATCGGCAAGGCGATCGACACCCGGGGACGGAAAGCCGACGAGGTGACCCGCGAGGTCGAAACCTGGATCGAAGGTGAAATGGGCCGGCTCGAACATGCCCGGATCTAAGCCGGCGCTGCTCGATTGGATTCGCCGCACCCCGCCTGCGCAGTCCGCGAGCCGCGAGCGCTGCACAGTCGACGGCGTTACGATCGAATACACGCTCAAACGCAGTCAACACCGCCGCCGCATTACACTGACGATCGATGAAGACGGCCTGCGCGTAGGCGCGCCGTGGCGCGCGTCCCAGGCGCGTATCGATGCGGCTTTGCTGTCGCATGGCCGCTGGATCGCGCGCAAGCTCGCCGAATGGCAAGCCCGCCGACCTCCTGCTGTCACGTGGCAAGCGGGAGCGATCGTAATGGCGCTGGGAGAGCCTTTGACCCTGGTCACGGACGCTGCAATCAAGAGGACGACGCGGGACGGTGCGCGCCTTCGGGTGAGCGCGGCAGATGACGCGGCCACACTGGCGCAGGTAGTCGCATGGTTGCGCGATACCGCGCAGGACTGGTTCGAGCAGCGTGCGGGCCACTTTGCGTCTGTGCTCGGCCTGCAGGTGCCGCGCATTCGCCTTTCCAACGCCCGCACGCGTTGGGGCACCTGCCATCCCGACGGCCGCGTGCTGCTCAACTGGCGGTTGATCCAGATGCCGCCGGCGCTGATCGATTACGTCGTGGTGCACGAACTCGCGCACCTGCGCGAACCCAACCATTCAGCGCGCTTCTGGGCGTGGGTCGCGCGTGTCCTGCCCGATTACAAGGAGCGGCGGCTGATGTTGCGCCGCGACGGACACCGTTACCTGCTCGCGTAAATCGGGGCTGTACGCACTGTGTTAAGATTCCTGAGCGATAAAGCGCCAAAAAAACATGCGTAGATCTCTTCTGTTGCTCGTCCTCGCGTTGACACTCGCGGCCTGCGGCCTCAAGGGGCCGCTATATCTCCCGCCGCCGAAGCCCGCCGTCGCGCCGCCGGCCGCTGCGCCCGTTCCCGATACGCCAGTCGACGACAAAAAAGCTCCAGGCTCGAAGTGAGCTACTTCGTTTATCGCGACGGGGCCCTGCACGCTGAGGGTGTGCCGCTCGAACGCGTTGCTGCGACCTTTGGGACGCCCTGCTTTGTCTATTCGCGCGCGGCGCTCGAGGCGACTTATCGCGCCTACGATGACGCGCTCGTGCATCGCGAGCACCTGATCTGTTATGCGGTCAAAGCGAATTCCAATATCGCGCTGCTTAACGTGCTCGCGAGGCTCGGCAGCGGATTTGACATAGTGTCGGGCGGCGAACTCGCACGCGTGCTTGCCGCCGGCGGCGATCCGCGCAAAACAGTGTTTTCCGGCGTCGGCAAGACGGCGGATGAGATGCGCGCCGCGCTGACGGCGGACATTTTGTGTTTCAACGTCGAATCCGAAAATGAATTGACCCGTCTTAACCGGGTTGCGGGCGAGTTGGGGAAAATCGCCCCGGTCAGCCTGCGCGTCAATCCCGATGTCGACGCCAACACCCATCCCTATATTTCGACCGGCTTGAAGGAAAGCAAATTCGGCGTCGCCTATGCGGACGCGTTGCCGCTATATCGTGCTGCAGCCGGCATGGCAAATCTGAAAGTAACGGGCATCGATTGCCACATCAGTTCCCAAGTCACCGAAATCGCGCCATTTATCGCTGCACTGCAAAAATTGCTTGCCTTGGTAGACCGCCTGGCGGCTGAACGCATCAACATTGCCCATATTGATATAGGCGGCGGCCTGGGCATCAAGTATCGGGACGAAACACCGCCGCCGGTTGCCGAGTACATACGCGCGCTAACCGGGTGTCTCGGTGACCGCCGGCAAAAAATAATGTTCGAACCCGGCCGCTCGCTGGTCGGCAACACCGGCATCCTGCTCGCGCGGGTCGAGTACTTAAAGCATGGCGCCGACCGCAACTTTGCGGTGATCGACGCCGCCATGAACGATTTGATACGGCCCGCTCTATACGACGCGTGGCACGATATCCTGCCGGTGATGTCGCGTCGCGCCGCCACGCGCCGTTACGAAGTGGTCGGACCGATCTGTGAGAGCGGCGATTTCCTGGGCCACGACCGTGAATTGAGTCTAAGCGAAGGCGATCTGCTCGCGATCATGTCGGCCGGCGCTTACGCGATGACGATGAGTTCTAACTACAACACGCGCCCGCGCGCCGCCGAAGTGATGATCAGCGGATCGGAGATGCACTTGATCCGCGAACGCGAAAATGTTGCGCAATTATTCGCGCCGGAACGCTTGTTGCCATAAACAGCGTAAAAAATGTCGAAATTTCATCGCTTCGTCGATTTTTTCCGCACTAAACGATGTTTGAAACGCGCGCGCGCAATAAATTATCGTGACGCTGTTCACTGCTGCCGCAAAAATTCCGACGGCATACATGCAACATCCCTACCACACTCTTTCAAATTTTTTTACAAAAATGTTGCATTTTTTTTTGTAGTTAGCTTAGAATTGGCGCACCAAGCATCGTAATCGTGTTTTGGAAACAAAATGCGAATCACAAAATATCGTGAGCGATGATTTGGGAGTGCAGCAGTAAAGTCGTATGCACTTAATTAAACCACTCGTAAGGAGATGAACCATGGCAGCGAAGAAAAAAGCAAAGAAAAAGAAAGCAGCTAAGAAGAAGTAACGGTAGTTGCTTGAGCGGGAGCTGGGCTCCCCGGCTCCCGTTATTTGCCTCATCGCAGTACACGACTGCAGCCAGCGCAGTCGACGATCGCAACACCTCCCCGCAGAAATCCCGCGTCACCCCCCATCACTCCCGAATTCCTTCAGCAGCTTGAATCTATATTTCAAGTGCTTGATTCGCAATTGATTTAATAAGCTGTCCGAGCGAACCGATGGCGTAGTGCGGGAGCCAGCGGAGCATATCCAATTGCAAACGATTCTTGCGTACGCGCGCCTGCGTTCGCATTTCACGCAGTCAGCGTATCCCGCATTGCCGTACGTTCACGGTGCGACACCGAACGCAAAAATTCCCTGCGATTCTTATTAAAAGTTTTTCGGTGATGCCACTCGCGCACCCGGGATTTTTTTGTATGCGCGGCGACCGCATTGCGCTTTGAATTTCGCACGATAGCTCGATCGTGCGCGCGAGGCGATGGACAGTGCGCGTCAATCGCCGCGTCGCTTCGCGACATTGCCGTATCCGCGAAATCGCGGACCGGTGCGGTAAATCCGGAAAAAAGCCGGATTCGGTCCATCCGCGCTCCGCAACGGAGGCGCTAAGGATTCAGTTGCTGGTAGACGACATTTGCCACGCGGAGCAGGTCGTCTTTATTGATTTCGCCTGAAATTGCGTAGCCAAACCGGCCGTCGACCCAATAAAACACGCTGATTCCGCGTTCCTGGGCATAGCGAAACGCCGTTTCCTTGCCCTCGGCGGCGCCATTGCGAACATATAACGTAAGCCGCTGGCCGCTGCCGTCCTGGAACATGAACTGCGCAACCGGCCCCTGATTGCCCGGCAACAGGCGCCCGCCGACCAAATGGTATCCAAGCGACGCGAGTTGCGGGATCTTGAGATTGCCGCCAATGCGCTTGGATAACCATGCGACCAGATGAGCTTCCTGTTCGGCGCCAACCTCGACCGGATGCCGCACTTCTGGGGCATATACGATGTGCGCAACGACCGCGCGATGGGCAAAGGCCACCGTGTCAGTCGACTTCTCGATCCTATAATCGTGCAAAAACCATCCGGCAATACCACCGAGCGCAATCCATCCTACGACCGCCGCGAATCGTAACGCCGGCAGCAACGGCGGCTTGCGGCTGCCCGTCGCGGCCCTGCGCAGACGTGCTGGCGCGCTTTCCGCCAGCACCGGATCGAACCAGGAACGCAGCTCTGCGTTCTGCTCGCGCCAGTCGCGCACGCGTTGCGCGTCCTCCAGATGAGTAGCCAGATACTCTTCGACCTCGGCGCGCCGGGCTTCGGGCAACAGGCCGTCGACGTGGGCGTGCAATTCCGCTTCTGTCACCGCAAGCTCGCTCATTTCACCACCTTCAGTCCGGCGGGGTGCTGGGCCCCGCTTTTCAGCGACATGCGCAGCCGTTCCCGCGCGCGCGATAATCGCGACATGACCGTTCCTATCGGTACGTTCAAAACACCCGCCGCCTCGTCGTAAGTCATTTGCTCCAAGCCGACCAGCAACAGCACTTCGCGCTGATCTTCGGGCAGGCTCAAGAGCGCAGTCTGCAGATCCAGCACTTCCAGACGGTCGCTTTGCGTCGCGCGAATTGCCGGCTGTACCGTCTCATCATCGAGCGGGCTCACCACGGCGGACGCACCGGCACGCACCTGATTGATATAAACGTTGTGCATGATCGTGAACATCCACGCTCTCAAGTCGCTGCCCGGCCGCCACAGGTGAAACTTAACGAGCGCGCGCTCGAGCGTATCCTGCACCAGATCGTCGGCGCGACTGCGATCGCCGGTCAACGCCCGCGCGTAGCGGCGCAACCGAGGAATATGCTGGACGAAATCGCGGTCGCGGCCTTCCACTACAAGCTCATGTTGCCCGTCAGCGGCCGCGGCTCGGGCCTGACGGCACGCCACGCATTATTGAAGCCGTCTCCGGTAACGTCACCCGGTTTTTGATCTTTGGACCAGAAATAGAGGGGCTTGCCGCTCAATGCCCATTGCCTGGAGCCGTCGTCCCGGTTAATCACAGTCCAGTCGCCACCACTCTTGCTGTCGGCGCTTGCCGCGAGCGGGGGCCAATTTGTCGCGCACGGTCCGTTGCATACGCTCTTGCCGGAGCCTTCAACGTCCTTGTCGAAGGTGTAGAGCGTCATGCCGTTCGTGCCGGTCAATAATCCGTTCGTATATTTGACCGGTCCAAAAGGAAGGTCCGCGCATGCTGCCAGCGCGAACACCAGGACGAAGCCGTTAATCGTTGCCACTAGCCGGGGCATTGTGTGGTCCTCCTGCGAAGCAGGCAAGCACCTGCATCTGCGCAAACACCGTTCGGTTCCGTTTATTCCAGGCCGCATCCAGCCGTCCTGATCCCGCCATCACGGCGCCATGTTCTTGAGAAACAGCGTCGCGAGCCCCAGGAAGATGAAAAAGCCGCCGCTGTCGGTAATCGCCGTGATCATCACGCTCGACCCGACCGCGGGATCGCGCCCCAGTTTTTGCATCGTCAACGGGACCGCAACGCCCATGACCGCGGCGAGCAGCAGATTGAGCACCATCGCGCCGGTCATCACCAGACCCAATTGCCACTTGTGATAGATGAAAAACGCGAACAACCCGACGACACTGCCCCAGATCAGGCCGTTGATGAAACTGACGCCGATCTCCTTGGCGAACAACTTGCGCGCACTGGCGCCCGTAATCTGGCCGAGGGCTAACGCGCGCACGATCATGGTAATGGTCTGGTTACCCGAATTGCCGCCGATACCGGCCACAATCGGCATCAGCGCGGCGAGCGCCACGACTTTCTCGATGGAGCCTTC
>Ga0207682_10000843_pt1 | contig 14208 bp, 14 predicted proteins | sample KBSM63metaG_FD_184332 | JGI IMG/M metagenome (GOLD analysis project Ga0207682, IMG submission 184332) | Miscanthus rhizosphere microbial communities from Kellogg Biological Station, Michigan, USA - KBS M6-3 metaG (SPAdes) (version 2) | ecosystem: Host-associated > Plants > Roots > Rhizosphere >... | reverse complement strand
CTCGGTGAACTTGTCCATGCGGGTCGCGGTGGTCGGAGCCGCAGGCACTACGACTTCGCCATGCACCGGGTCGACGGGACCGACGTAATAGATGACACGGTTGCGGAAATCCACGCCGGGCGGCAGCGCCTCTCCTCTGGCGAACAGATCGGCGATGCGCTTGTGCGCGGCATCGCGCCCCGTGAGCATGCGGCCGTTGAGCAGCAATTGTTCGCCAGGCTTCCAGGTCGCAACCTCTGCGGGCGTGAGCGTGTCGAGATTCACGCGGCGCGCCTCGGCGGCGGGCGCCCAGTCGATCTTCGGCCAGTCCGCGAGCTTCGGCGGCACGAGTTTCGCGGGACCGCTGCCATCGAGCGTGAAATGCACGTGTCGCGTGGCAGCGCAGTTGGGGATCATCGCCACGGGTTTGGACGCCGCATGCGTCGGGTATTCGAAGATCTTCACATCGAGCACGGTGGACAAGCCGCCCAGCCCCTGCGCACCGATGCCGAGCGCATTCACCTTTTCATAGAGCTCGATGCGCAACTCTTCGGTCTTGCTCGCGGCACCTCGCGCCTTGAGCTCGGCCATGTCGATGGGCTCCATGAGCGCTTCCTTGGCGAGCAGCATGGCCTTCTCTGCGGAGCCGCCGATGCCTATGCCTAACATGCCGGGCGGGCACCAGCCCGCGCCCATGAGCGGCACGGTCTTGAGCACCCAGTCCGTGAGCGAATCCGAAGGATTGAGCATCACGAATTTGGATTTGTTTTCCGAGCCGCCGCCCTTGGCCGCGACGGTGATCTCGAGCTCATCGCCGGGCACGAGCTGCGTGTGGATCACCGCCGGCGTGTTGTCGCGCGTGTTCTTGCGCGAGAAGTTCGGGTCCGCGACGATCGAAGCGCGCAGCTTGTTGTCCGGATGTAGATAGGCGCGGCGCACGCCCTCGTTGATCATCTCCTCGAATCCGAGCTGCGCGTCCCAGCGCACGCCCATGCCGACCTTGGCGAACACCATGACGATGCCGGTGTCCTGGCAGATGGGCCGGCGGCCCTCGGCGCACATGCGTGAATTGGTGAGGATCTGCGCGATGGCGTCGCGTGCCGCGGGTGATTGCTCGAGCTCGTAGGCCTTGCCGAGCGCACGGATGTAATCCGGCGGATGGAAGTACGAAATGTACTGCAAAGCGTCCGCGACGCTGTCGATGAGATCCTGCTGATTGATGGTTTTCATGGTTTCGAATTCAATGCCGAAAACATTTTAGCGCGGCGCATGCGCTTCGTTTCGGTTAACTTTTCCGCCTATGGCAGAAAACAAGAGAGTGGTGGTCATCGGCGGCGGTTTTGCAGGGCTCTGGGCGGTGCGCCAGCTCGCGCGGGCGCCGGTTGAGATCACACTCATCGATCGGCGCAATCATCACCTGTTCCAGCCGCTGCTCTACCAAGTCGCGACCGCCGGCCTGGCGGCGCCATCCATCGCCGCACCCCTGCGCCACATCCTGCGCAGTCAGCGCAATGTCACCGTACACATGGGCGAAGTGCTGCGCATCGACATCGGCGCGCGCGTGGTCTCATTGCCGGATCGCGAGATACCCTACGACTATCTGCTCGTCGCGAGTGGCGCCACGCATGCCTACTTCGGCAATCAGCATTGGGCGCAGCACGCGCCGGGCCTCAAGACGCTCGACGATGCGTTTGTCATCCGGCGCCGCGTCCTGTCTGCCTTCGAACGCGCGGAAGCAGCCACCGACGCAGCCGAACGCGACGCCTGCCTCACATTTGCGGTGATCGGCGGCGGGCCCACCGGGGTCGAACTCGCGGGAACTTTGGCCGAGATTGCGCGGCATACCTTGAAGCGCGATTTCCGCCACATCGATACGCGCAAGGCGCGCATCCTGCTCATCGAATCCGGGCGCCGCGTCCTCTCGTCCTTTACCGAGGACCTGGCCAACAAAGCGCAACGGCAGCTCGTGCGCCTCGGCGTCGAAGTCCACGCGGGCAAAGCCGTGACCGAGATCGGTGCGGATTTCGTGAAGTTCGGTGATCAGCGCATTGCCGCGCGCACCATCCTCTGGGCTGCGGGTGTAGCCGCGTCGCCGCTTGGCAAACAACTCGACGCCGGACTCGATCGCGCTGGCCGTGTACGCGTACAACCCGACCTGAGCCTCGCTGCCCATCCTGAAGTATTCGTGGCCGGAGATCTCGCGAGCGTCGAACAGGATGGCAAGGCGGTGCCCGGCGTCGCGCCAGCAGCCAAGCAGATGGGAGCCAGAGTGGCGCACAACATTCGCGCACTTATCGACGGACGCAGGACGACGCCTTTCCGCTACACCGACTTTGGTGCGCTCGCGACCATCGGCCGGCATTCGGCCGTCGCGCAACTTCCGCACCTGCGTTTCTCCGGCTTGTTGGCCTGGTGGTTCTGGCTCGCACTGCACATTTATTTCCTGATCGGATTCCGTAGCCGGCTCATCGTGCTCATCAACTGGGCGTGGGCCTATTTCACCTACGCGCGCGGAGCGCGCATCATCCTCGGCAACGACGAGGCGAGAGACACCGATGGCCGCCAAGAAAAAAGCATCCAACGTCAGGGCGAAGCAGAAAGGTAAACGCGCGACGAAACTCGCGCCGAACACCGTCAAGCGAGGCTTGTCCGCCGTCGAGGTGGCGCTGGCGCTCGACCATGCGGACATAGCCGCGGTCGTCGAACTGGTGAAGAAGGCCGGCGGCGCGCCTCTCGGCGCATATCGTGAGCCGCTGGGCGGCAGGCCGCTGCTGCTCGCGTCGCTGCCTTTCAGCGCCGTGCAGCCCACACCCTTTCAGCGCGATCTCTCACCGACCCACGCCAAGCGGCTGGCGGGCGCCATCGAAGCCACGGCCGCGTTCCTCGATCCACTCATCGTGGTGCGCGGGGAAGATGGCCGCTTCTGGACACCAAACGGCCGCCATCGACTGGCCGCCGCGAAGATGCTCGGCCTGAAGCAGATCACCGTGCTCATCTCGCCGGATGAAACCCTTTCCTACCGCATCCTCGCGCTGAACACCGAGAAGGCGCACAACCTCAAGGACAAGAGCCTGGAAGTGATACGGATGGCGCGCAATCTCGCCAAACGCGAACCCACGCGCACCGAGGCGTCGCTCGCGGCCGAGTTCGAAGCTGCGGAGCTTCTGACACTCGGCTTGGTCTATGAGCAAAACCTGCGTTTTGGCGGCGGCGCCTACAGCCCGGTACTCAAGAAGGTAGATAGGCTGACGACCAAGGCACTGCCGGTTGCCTTGCGCGAGCGCTCGGCCTATGCCTCGCGCCTGCAGGAGATAGACACTGAGGTGAAGCGAATTGTCGAGCAGCTGCAGGCGCGCGGTATGAAGTCGCCCTACCTGCGCAGCTACGTCGTGGCGCGCATCAACCCGGTGCGTTTCCACAAGGTCAAGGTGGGCGACAAGAAGCCCGTCATGCCGATCGCGCAGGCGCTGCTGCGCATGGTGGCCTCCGCGAAGAAGTTCGATCTCGGCAAGGTCAACATGAGCGACCTCGCCTTCGTTGCCGCCGGCGCCGAATCCGCCGAGTAGCCAGGTAGCTAGCTCTTGATAATCCTTACGACGCCACCGCTTCGGCGGCGTTAAGAGTGGCCGACGACCTGAGCAAGTGTCCGCTGCGGACACCAGCGGACACATTCTTTTCGGCGCTGCACCGGGGCAATTAGTCGCAACCGGGCAATTTTCTTTGCAACCGTTTCGCTTTCTGGCGCGTCTATAACAGCGTCCAGATAGACACGTTTCGATCTCGCCTCTCACGCCGGCAAGCGATGAGTCGCCACGCGTCGTCGCAGGTTTTCCGCACATTCAACCGGAGGATTCGCCATGACTCGCCCCAATTCCGCCCTCGTGCTGCGCCGCGCATCCGAGCGTCTTACCGCTGGCGCCGCTGCGCTCGCACTCACCTGTCTCACGCTGCTCACTGTCGATGTACGGGCGTCCGAGCCAGAACCCGTCCCGGCCAAGGTCCTCGTGCACTATTCGGACACGGCCTTTGACACGCTCGACGGCACCGCCAGCGTGTACCGGAAGCTCAAGACTGCTGCGCGCAGGGTGTGCGGCATCAATGACGGTAGGCGCACCGCGCTCGACCAGAGCATCAAGGCACAGGAATGTTTCGAGACGACGCTCGCCGACGCGGTCCGCCGCATCGATCGCCCGATGCTGACCTCGGTGCACAGCAAGTATTCGCGCCAGCTCGGCTGATCCGATCAGCGATACAGCAGGATGTCGGCGCGCTGTTCTTCCCAGGCGGCTTCGTCCCGGGCGGCGATCTGGTCAAGATCGGCCGGAGTCGCCGCCGGGTCGTCTACCCACTGCCGCAGCAGATCGCTGCCGTTGATGAGGTCGATGGCGAGACGCGAGGTTTCGTACTCATACGGGAAGTCGCGCCACAACGGATATTCGCCGCGCAGGCGGCGAATGCATTTGAAAGCGCCAGCGATCAGACGCCATGGACGAAATTCGCCGTGCGCGTAGGCCCCGTCTTCGACGTGGATCTGGAAGCCGGCGCACAACTTGCCCGAGTGCTTCTGGAATGTGGGCTCGAACCAGCACGGCCGCAGGCGGCAGCCACGAATCCAGCCCGGCATGATGCGCTGCATCGCCGTGAGCAGCGATCTTGGCTCGAGGCCAGGCGCGCCTAACAACTCGAGCGGTCGCGTGGTCCCGCGGCCTTCCGAAAGCGTGGTGCCTTCGAGCATCACCGTGCCGGCGTAGGCGCGCGCCATCGACAGGTTCGCTGCGTTCGGGCTGGGGTTGACCCACGTGCGCTCGCCGAGCGGCCACCCGAATCCCGGGCCTTCATCCGGCTTCCAGCCGCGCATCGGAATTACGCGGTAGTCCACTGCAAGGTGGAAGTGGCTGACGAACCAGATGCCGAGCTCTCCGAGCGTGAGGCCGTGGCGCATGGGCATCGGGCCCGCGCCTACGAAACTCTCCCAGCCTTCGCGAAGACTCATTCCCTCGACAGGACGACCGGCCGGATTGGGCCGGTCGAGCACCCAGACCGTCTTGCCATGCCGCGCTGCCGCTTCCAGCACATATAGAAGAGTGGTGATGAATGTGTAGATGCGGCAACCGACGTCCTGCAGGTCGACCAGCAGCACGTCGAAATGCGCCAGCATGTCTTCGGTGGGGCGGCGTACTTCGCCATACAGGCTGAACACCGGGATGCCATGCACCGGGTCGCGGAAGTCCGGCGACTCGATCATGTTGTCCTGTTTGTCACCGCGCAGGCCGTGCTGAGGACCGAATGCCGCCGTGATGTCGAGCCCGCGCACGCCGCGCAGCGCATCGAGCGAATGCTCGAAATCCGCCGTCATGGAAGCCGGATGGGCCAGCAGCGCCACGCGCCGGCCTTCGAGCTCACGCAGCAGTTTGATGTCGCCTATCAGGCGGTCGATGCCGAACTGGATCACGTGCGCAATCTACCAGACACGTTCAATCGAGCTCGACCACAAAGCTGCCGGCGTGATGGAAATCGGGTTTCTCCGCAGGATGTTTGAGCGCCCAGTATGACAGCACCTGCGCCTTGTCTTCGATCACCGCGGCAAGACCGAGACGCAGTCCCCTGCCGGCAAAGGACTTCGTCAACCACGAAAGATCGAGCGACACCGCGAGCTCGACGGTCTCACCACCCGTGCTGCGGACGAGTTCGGGCGGCGCACCTTTCAGTAGCGGCGCCATTCCTTCGCGGTAGGCCGAAAAATGATAGGCAGCCCAGGCGCCCGACGGCGAAAAGTTGTATTCCCAGTAATCGCCGGCGCCGCTGTGGCCTATGAAGGCTTCGAAGCAAGTGTGCCGCCAGAGTCCGTCCGTGCGCACGGCGGGACGTGGCTCGGGAAGTCGCAGTGCTTCGAGATCCGCGGAAAGGCGATACGTGAGCCTGAGCCGGTCTGTGCTGAGGCGCGCAATGGCCACCGAAAGGTCGTGCACCACGTCCGCCTGGGCACCGGGCTCGGAGATGGGGTGCGGCAGCAGCAGGTGCCGGCCAAAGGTGGTGTCCAGGTTCATGCTGGCGCGCAAGCATACGCCGGTTTTGCGGACGCGTTAGGGGACTTGCGGATTTTCGGCCAGCGACAGCAGGAACGCCTGCAGTTGTTGCAACTCTGCGGTAGTTAGTGGAGCGCGGCGCAGTCGGGCATCCGCGTTGGGGTCGGTGGCCAGCCGCTCGTAGTGATCGAGCACGGCATCCAGCGAGGCGAACCGGCCGTCATGCATGAACGGCGCGGTCACGGGTAGATTGCGCAGCGTGGGCACGCGCACCGCCACGCCGGTGCCAGTGTCGACGAACGCCGGCGTGGCTCGAGGATGTTCGCGGTCCACCCAATCGCCGTTGAAATTGATGCCGCTGTGGCAGCCTGAACAGCCGCTGCGCTCCGAGAAGAACAGTTGCATACCGGCCTTTTGCCGCTCGCTGAGCGCGGCGTGATCGCCGCCGAACACGTAGTGGTCGAAGGGTGAGCCGCCAGCCAGCAGCGTGCGCTCGTAAGCCGCGATGGCGCGAATCACGTTGTCCATGGTCACGGGCGCCGCAACGCCGGGAAAAGCGGCGGCGAAACTCCGCGAGAGCACCGCATCGGCCTCGAGCTCGCGCTCGAGCTCGTGCTCGCGGCCGGCGAGGCCGAGCTCGCGCGGGTGCTCATTGAACATCGGACCGCGCATTTGCTGTTCGAGGCTGCGTAGATTCGGATCTTGCCAGCCGAGGGATGCGTTGTAGGCCACGTTGAGGAGCGTAGGCGCATTGAGCGGCAGTGCCTCCCCCGTGGCGCCGCGCGAGCGGGCAAGTCCATCGGTGAATGCGCGCGCCGGCGAATGGCAGCTCCGGCAGGAATACTGACCGGTGATCGACAGCCGCGGATCACCAAACAGCATTTCCCCAAGCGCAACCTTTGCAACGCTCATGGGATTGTCTGCGGGCACCGCCGGTTCGGGAAAGCCCACGGGCAATTTCCAGGCGAACTCGTCGACGCCGGCGCATGCGAAGGACGCCAGTGCCGCAAGCCCGAGGATGGCGGCCGCGCGTCGCATGACGTACCGGATCACGCGCCGTCCCGGATCACTTCCAGGCCGAAGTCGCGCCTTCGCGCGTGAGCCCCACCGTCTGGCCAGCGATCTTGCTGCGCTCGTTCACCCACGAGCCGAACGATTCGAGCATGGCGCCGTCGATGCCCGCCGCATTGGCGCGATGCGCACCCACCCACTCCTGCATGGCCGCGAGCAGGCTGGCGGCGAGCTTGCGGTTGCTGGCGTACAAGGCGAGGTACGACTCCTTGGCTTCGCTGAGACGGTTGAGCCCGAGATACGCATGTCCGCGGTATTCGATGGCCTCGGCATATCCCGGCTTGATAGACAGCGCGCGATCGTATGCGATGAGCGCGTCCTGATAGTTGCCGAGCTTGCGCTGGGTGTATCCGAGGTAATTCCAGGCCTGGTACATGCCCGACTGAAAATCGATGGCCTGGGAGAACTTGCGCAAGGCAGCGCTGTAGTTGTGCCGCGCCTTGTCGAGCGTTTTCTTCTGTTTGTGCTCGTCGGTCTGCCGCGCCGCGTCAGCGCCGAGATCGTCGGCCTTTTCAACCAGGTGCACGCCGGCGTTGTAGGCGTTCATCGCCTGTGTCTCGGGCGACTTCGGAATCGGCCTCTGATCCGATGGCGTCGCCATGTCTCCGCTTCCTGCCCCGAATGCGGTACAAGCCGTAGTCAGCAGCAGGGCGAAGACGAAAATTCTGTTGTGAAGGCGCATGGGAGCTCCGGGCAGTAGCGTTCGGTTCGCCAGGATGAGTACCCGGCGCGATAGATGAGGTTCCTAATCGTCATCGAGCTTTCGCATAATGCACCCAAGGAGAACCCCATGAAAACAGTGCTGATTGCCGCCCTTCTGACTCTCGCCGCTCCCACGTTCACCATCGCTGCGACGCCGATCGAAGCAGCCATCGCCGATCCGGCGCGAACCGACAAGGATCGCGAGCGCGACGTGCGCGAGAAGCCCGCCGAAGTCCTGGCATTCGCGGGCGTCAAGCCCGGCATGACGGTCATGGACATGTTCGCCGGCGGCGGCTATTACACCGAGTTGTTAGCCGACGTGGTTGGCCCCACGGGCAAGGTGCTGTCCGTGAACAACGTGCCCTATGCGACGTATGCGAAGGACGACATCAAGGCGCGCTTCACCGAAGGCCGCCTGACGAACGTCGAACGGCGCCTCGTCGAAGTCAGCTCCATGCACTTCCCGCCCAAGAGCGTCGACCTCATCCTCATCTGCATGTCGTATCACGATGCCTTCTGGGTCGATGAAAAAGAGGGCTGGCCCGACATCGACACCGACGGTTTCATCGAATCGATGAAACGCGTCCTGAAGCCCGGCGGCAAACTACTCATCATCGATCACAACGCGCCGGCCGGCACCGGCGCCGAGATGGCCGGCAAAGCGCACCGCCTCAACGAGGACTTCGCCAGGAAAAGCCTCACCACGCATGGCTTCGTGCTCGAGAAGACCTACGACGGCCTGCGCAACAAGGACGACCAGCTCGACAAGATGGTTTTCGATCCGGCCGTGCGCGGCAAGACGGACCGGTACGTACATCTCTACCGGGTGAAGTGATCGTGGCGCGTTCCACCGCCAACCAGGTTGCGCTGCCGGGCGCAGTGACGCTTGCGATTGCGTGGCTCTGGTGCTGCGGTGGAATCGCGCAGACGATCGCTGCAGAGCGTGGCGGTGACGTCGCCACGCTCACACGGCTGTCGGACGACTGGGACAAGGCCATCGTGCGCAAGGACGAGAAGGCCATAGCCGGCAACATGGCGGATGACTTTCGCATGATCGACGGTTACGGAAACGTCTCCGCGAAACAGGCCTTCGTCGCGGACATCGTCGATCCCAAGCTCTCTATCGATCCTTACTCTGTCGAGGAATTCGACGTGCGCGTGTATGGCGACACCGCCTTGCTCAGTGGACGAACCCACATGACGGGCAGGCACGATGGCAAGCCGTTCGAGTCGAACTACCGGTACATCGACATCTACGTGCGCAGAGCAGGCACCTGGAAAATCGTGAGCGTGCAAATCACGAAGCTGGCGGCGCCAGGCTAGCGCGGGCTTCGGCGACCTCGGCCGCAGTCACGGGCGAGGCGCCGTCGCCGAACTTCTGGCGGATGTAGGTGAGGATTTCCGCAAGGTCCGCGTCCGCCAGCTGACGGAACGGCGGCATGACGTTACCGACAGCGCTGTCCTTGCGCGACGCGGAATCGAATCCGCCCGACATTACGAACAGCGCCAGCGCGCGCGCGTCACCTTTCACCCACGTGCCGCCGGCTATGGCCGGCTGCATGTTAGGCACGCCGCCACCGTCGGCCTGATGACAGCTCAGGCAGTGCACACCGTATAGGCGCTGCCCGGGGGTTCGCGAATCGGGCACGGAATCTTCCGCGTTGGCCAGCGCGGCGGCGCCGAGGCACGCGCCCCAAATGACCGCCCGCATGCGCCAGCCGCTCGCCATCATTTCTTGCCGTAGGAAATGCGCCAGACACGACCCTTCTGCGAGTCGGAAACGTACAGCGAACCATCCGGTCCAACGGCAAGACCCACGGGACGGTACTGCGCGTTGCGCGGGCTGTTGTCTTTCATCTCGCCTGCAAAACCATCCGCGAAGACTTCGTAGGCACCGTTGGGTTTGCCGTCCTTCATGGGCTGGAACACCACCTTGTAACCGGCCTGCGGTTCCGGCGCCCGGTTCCAGCTGCCGTGGAATGCGATGAATGCGCCGTCCTGGTATCTGGCAGGAAAGCTCTTGCCCGAATAGAACAGCAGGTCGTTAGGTGCCCAGTGCGCGGGAAACGCGACCAGCGGATTCGGATACTTGCCGGCTTCCGGCTCCTTGTGTGCGTCGCCGCCATATTCCGGCGCGAGCACGCGCTTGCCGAGCTTGTTGTCGAAGAAGGTGTACGGCCAGCCGTAGTTGCCACCATCGACGATCTGGTGAAATTCTTCGGCCTGGCGAGTGGCGTTGTCCTCGGCGTTGTAGAGCGCGGGGAACAGCGTGTCCAGCGAATCGCGGCCATGAATCACGGAGAACAACGCATTCTGCGCAGTGTTCCATTCGATGGCGACGGCATTGCGCATGCCGGTGGCGAATCGCCGTCCATTGGCGGGCGTCTGATTGAGCTTGGTTCCGTCGAACACCCACACACCGCCATATTTCTCGAGAATGGGGCACGGGTTCTGACCGAGCGATCCTTCCTGCCGGTCCTTTTGCTGGCAGGAATTCGACGGTGCACCGACATTCACATACAAGGTGCCTTTCGTATCGAGCGCAAAGGTCTTGTCGGCGTGCTGGCGCTCCTTGGGAAACTCGCTGACCACGGTTTCCCGGGCTCCGGTGGGAACCAGCTCGCCTTTCTTGAACGCATAGCGGTACACGCCGACGTCGTCGGAGACATAGAGCCAGTTCTTGAATATGCGCACCTCGGTGCCTTTGACGTCCCCGAACGGCGTGACCACGTCGGCTTTGCCGTCGCCATTCGTATCCCGCAGCGCAGAGAGTCCATTGCCGCCGGCCAGGTAGACATCGCCGTTGGCGGCGACGGTGAGGTGCCGGCCGGTGCCCTGACCTTCCTGGACCACCATCGCGGAGAATCCGTCGGCCAGCGTGAGGCCATCGTTACCGGCATTGCTTTCGGCACCGGACGCCATTCCGGCAAACGCCGGCAGCAGCGCCATACTAACTACTCGAGCGAGGCACGCGGTTCGCATGTTTCCATATCCTTGAGTTGGCGAGTGAAGGTGCATTCGACAAAAGTCGAAGCAGCCGGTGGGGCCCGATTCACCCGGATGGCGGATAGTGCGTGCGAAAACTGAACAGCGCAACGGCAGGCCGTTTTCCGGCCGAAGTCCAGCGCGCCGGTCAGACCAGTCCTGCCTGGCGGCGCGCTAGCACGCGCGCCTGCCCGACGCCAGCCGAACCCAGCACGAATTTTCGATGGCGGACGCAACAGTTCTGTTTTGCTGACGGCCTAGCAAGAACATTTCGTGTCACAGATTTCGATGATGTGACTTAAGGGTCGCGGGACTCGCCAATCCATCTTCAACCATGCACTATGCCGCCCGCCGATCCACCGCAATTGCCCGCGAGAGCTACGAATGCCCATAGTCGATCCGGTCATCGAACGCGTGCTCGCGGATTTCGAACGGCGCGCCGAAGAGGAACAGCGGCGCACCATGGCGCCAGGCGCTCCCGGCACCAATCTCGACGACCTGCTGCTGTCGGTGGGCCGCGAAGCCGGCATCCTGCTCTATCTACTGGCGACCGGCGCGCAGTCACGGCGCATCCTCGAGCTCGGCAGTTCGTATGGCTACTCCACCGTCTGGCTGGGCGCGGCGGCGCGCGCCACCGGCGGCAAGGTCACGTCGCTCGAGCTCAAGGAATTCAAGATCGAGCATGCGCGCCAGGCGCTGACGCGCGCCGGCCTGTCGACGCGCGTGGAGTTCCATGCGGGCGACTGCCTCGACACGCTGAAGCGGCTGCCCGGGCCTTTCGATTTCGTGTTGCTCGACGTGTGGAAAGATCTCTATCTACCGTGCTTCGAGCTGGTTCACCCGAAGCTGAGTCCCGGCGGCATCATCGCGGCGGACAACATGCTGCTGCCGGAGAGCGCGCGTCAGCAGGCGGAAAGCTATCGCGCGCGCGTGCGCGCGGCGGGCGACATGGATTCGGTACTCATTCCCGTGGGCAACGGCATCGAGGTCAGCAGGAAACGTTGACGCGCGTCGCGATGCCGTAGATCAGCGAGCGCACCACCAGGCACGATGACGCCCGGACCGCAGACTCCTATCCACGACAGCCCGCGGGGCATGGGTGGCTCCGGCAGATCCGCCATCTGCCATGGACTGAGCTCTTTGTTCTTCTGCATTCACCCCTCCCGCGGGCCAGCATACACTGCGGTGCATGATCGAATTCCTCAAGCTCACGCGCACCTACGGCGATTTCACCGCGGTGCAGCCGCTCTCCCTCACCGTGCAGCGTGGCGAGGTGTTCGGGTTCCTGGGGCCGAACGGCGCGGGCAAGACCACCACCATCCGCATGATGATGGGCATCCTGGTGCCGAGCGGCGGGCAGGCCCTGATCAGCGGGCTCGACTGCCATACGCAGCGCGCCGAGGTCCAGCGTCACGTGGGCTATCTACCCGACAATCCGATCTACTACGACTTCCTGCGCGGCCGCGAAATCCTGCAGTTCGTCGCGGAGATGCACGGCATGGAGCGTGCCGAAGCCGGCCGCCAGGCGCTGCGGATGCTCGGTGAATTCGGGCTCGACGACGTGGTCGATGAGTTCGCCGTCAATTACTCCATGGGTATGAAGAAGAAGCTGGGGCTCGCCTGCGCGCTGATCCATGATCCCGAAGTCCTGATACTCGATGAACCCATCAACGGCCTGGATCCGCGCGCCGCTCGAGACGTACAGGAGCGGCTCAAACTGGCGGCGGCGTCCGGCAAGACCATCTTCATGTCCACGCATCTGCTCGACATGGCCGAAAAGGTCTGCACGCGAGTTGGCATCATCCATCACGGCGGCCTCGTCGCCACTGGCACGTTGGCGGAGCTGCGGCAACGAGTCGAGCAGAACGCCTCACTCGAACAGGTGTTCCTCACGGTCACCGAGGAAGCCGCCGCGCAGGCACCGAATCCATGACGCGTTCTGGCGCTGCGCCGCTGCTGATCAGCACCTGGCTACTCGTGCGATTGCGCCTGCGCCGCCTCGCGAACCAGCTCATGGCCGGGTCCCAGCGGGGGAAGAAAACCGCTGGCAAGGCTCGCACCGGCAACGCCGGCAAGAGAAGCAGCAAGGTCATTCTCTACCTCGGTGGGCTGATGATGCTGGTCGGGTTCGGCACGATCGCGGCCAGCGCGATTTCCAATCTGCATCACGCGCTGGACGCACCCGACACGTTCTGGGTCACGGTGGAATTCAGCACGGCGCTCACTGTCGGAGTGACGTTCCTGGTGCTGTTCCTGTGGACGTCGTCGCTGCTGCTGACGGTCGCATCGGGCGAGCTCGCCAAGCCAGACTGGGATCTCGAGTGGCTGATCACGCTGCCGATCCGTTCGGACACCTTGTTGTGGGCGCGAATTCTCGAACGCAGTGTGGTCAATCCTTCCGGCGCGGTGGCGTTGATATCCGTGTGCACGATCATCGCCTGGTTTTCCGGCTACCGCTGGACGGCGGCGATCGTCGGGGTAGTGGCCGCCTGGCCATTGCTGCTGCTCGCCGCGCTGGTGCGCACGCTGCTCGACACCGGCCTGCGGCTCACGCTGCAGCCGGGGCAACTGCGCAACCTGCACGCAATCATTTCGGTGCTTTCCATCGTCGCCATGTACCTGGCGATTTCCATGGGTCTCGCGGGCAAGTCCGACTTCATGTTGGGCGTCGCCGCGACCATGCCCGACTGGCTCGTGTACACGCCGATGGGGCTCACGGTGCGCGCCATCAACGAGCGCAGCTTCGCCGACGCTGCGTTATGGATGGTCGCCCTGCTCGCGCAAGTGGGCGTCATCGTGTGGTCAGGCGTGCAGCTGCTGCGACATCAACTCCGACACGGCGTGATCGCAGGCAGCGCACGCGAGTCCGCGCGCAACTTGCGCTCCGCCGCCACGAAAGCGCGAGCAGCCACAGGCGTGTCGCGCCTGGGGTCGCTGTTCAGCGCCGTGCAACTTCGCGAGTTGACGCTGCTCAGCCGCGATCGCAGTTTCCTTGTGCAGAGCCTGGTGATTCCGCTGCTCATCGTCGGCGGCCAGGTACTGCTCGGCACCTCCGGCGTCGCCACCTCGATGTGGAAGGATCCCAACGTGCTCGCCTCGGTGGCTTTCGGGCTCGCGGCGTATTCGCTGAGCATGTCGGCGTTCCAGACGCTGAACACCGAGGGCCACGCATTGTGGCTGCTGTATACGTTTCCGCGCTCCATCGAAGAAGTGCTGAAGGACAAGGCGAAACTGTGGGGGATCATCACCCTCGCCTATCCCACGATCCTGTTCGCAGTGGGCGCCGCCGTGGCGCCCGGGCTCGACTGGAAATTCCTGGGCGCCGTGCTCACGGCGTTCCTCGGCATTCCCATCTACGCGTTCATCGCCGTGGCGCTCGGCATCTTCGGCAGCAATCCGCTCGCACATCACCAGCACCACAAGGTCAAGCCGGAGTACGTGTATC
>Ga0207682_10000842_pt1 | contig 14210 bp, 16 predicted proteins | sample KBSM63metaG_FD_184332 | JGI IMG/M metagenome (GOLD analysis project Ga0207682, IMG submission 184332) | Miscanthus rhizosphere microbial communities from Kellogg Biological Station, Michigan, USA - KBS M6-3 metaG (SPAdes) (version 2) | ecosystem: Host-associated > Plants > Roots > Rhizosphere >... | reverse complement strand
ATCTCGCCCATCGGCTGCTCGGCGACCGTTACCGCCAGTGCGTCGAAGCCGTCCGCAGCTGGACGGGCAAAAAGATGGCCGCCGACATTTTCGGCGAGCTCGACGCGATGAAGCTGCGGTCCAGCCTCACTTTGTTCGAAACCGCCTCCGGCGACCCGCTGCTGGCCGATGCGCTGCTTACATTCTTTGGAGGGCCGGACGAAGCGACCCTCCAAATCCTGAAGCGGTCCTAGTCGAACAGCTCTTCCAAAAACGATTTGCGCCTCTTGTACGGCTTGTGCCCGTAGCCGTGCCCGTACTGCTGCGGCGGCGCGTCCCAAGGGCCGGCCTGCACAGGCTGAGGCTGCTGCTGGGGCGGAGGGGGAGCAGGATGCTGCTGAGCCTGGCTCGCATTGTTTCGCTCGATAATCTTGTCCAGCTCGCCACGATCGAGCCAAACGCCGCGGCAGGTTGGGCAATAATCGATCTCGATCCCCGATCGTTCGCTCATGACCAGCGTCGAACCATCGATCGGGCAGGCCATCGGGCCTTCATGATCGGGCATCTGATTCCTCTCACCATTCCGGTCGCGCCGACTTAGGCAGGCGCACTACCGCTTTCCAGCCACTTCCGGCGCTGCACAGCCGCGGAGTTCCTGACCGCGGACGGTCAGCGTGGCGTCCAGGGGATAGCTTCTGTCCGACATGCCGTCCGAGCAGCCCTGGCGAAGACGCGTAATGAGCTTGAAGGGCTTGCCGTCGAGGGCGCCGACCCAGACTCCTCCGTCCGGGCCGGGATTGAAGCGGGTCCAGATTCGCGTCCCCTTCTGATCATCCGGCGTCGAATAGGTTATGCAGCGGCCTTCCACCTGGGCATTCCAGAACGGCTCTGTGCCGATGGCGCGTACGGGTGTGATGAGAAGCTCTCCGCCGTCCTGGATGAGGCAGGCGCTCACGTTCACTGGTGGTGGCGCGATGGCCTTTGTCTCTTCGGCCTGATCCTCGGCGACCTTTTCGGCCGGCCGTTGGGGGTTCTCGCTGACTTGCTCCGGCCTGGCCGGCTCGTCCGCACTAACCCCGCATCCCGCAAGCAGGGCTCCGCACGCCGCAATGATCGTCAGTCGCATGCATGCCCTTTCTGAAGAAACAACCGTTCACAGGGTCGCGGGTTGCCAGCTTGGCTATCCGGACGCTGCCGCGCTAGTTTACGGCTTCCCAAGAAGGAGAGTCGCATGCGCAGATGGCTGATCGGACTAACCGTGGCGGCAGCGGCTGCGACACCAACTGCAGCAGCGCTCCCGACTGGCGCCCAAGCGCCGGACTTCGTCACGACAGGTGCGGTGGGGGGCAAGGCGTTCCGCCTTCACCTCGCGGAGCAGCTGCGCAAGGGGCCGGTCGTCCTCTACTTCTTCCCCAAAGCCTTCACCAAGGGCTGCACGCTCGAGGCCCATGCATTCAGCGAGGCCGCGGAGGATTTCCGCAAGGCCGGCGCGCGGGTGATCGGAATGTCGGCGGACGACCTGCCTACGCTGAAGCGCTTTTCGGTCGAAGCTTGCCGCAACGCTTTTCCGGTCGCGACCGCGACGCCCGATGTGATCAAGTCCTACGACGTCTCGTTAAAGCAAAAGCCCGAACTCACCGACCGAACGTCTTACGTGATCGACCGCAAGGGCAGAATCGTCTTCGTCCACTCGGAACTCGACTGGAGCGAACATGTAGCGAAGACCCTGTCGGCCGTCCGGACCCTGAAACGCTAGCGCTGCACCCGCCACATCTTGAACGGCGAATCCTGCGGCAGGGGTACCGGTGTCAGCCAACCGGGCACTCGGCCGCGCGCAAGCTGGCCGTAGAATCCGTTCGGCGTTTCAGCCCTGAAAATGGTCGCGGTCGACATGTTCGGACAGATGAGGACATAGTCTGAACGGTATTTGGTGATGATTGCGCGTGCCTGCGCCTCGTTTCCGCGGAACGCCTTCATGACGTCAGCGATCTGCTCGCCATTGCGGTGATACGGGCCGGCCACCGCGCTGTGATGCGTCACGGTGATCAGACGAGGGCCGAGGTCCACGAAGGTGAACACCATGCCCTTCGGCTGCTGCGCGACGGGCTTCAGACCCCACAGAGACGTGCACTGGCGGTTCGCCTTGTCGACGGCGCGCGTTGCCGCTGTCTTCTTTTCCTGCGGAAAGAAATTGCTCGCGAACGGCACGGCGGCGCCCATTCCGAAGACGACGAGCGCGGCAGTGCCGAACGTTCGCAGGACGACATTCCTGGATTTCTGGACCCAGGGAACTGCGACCCACAGCAGCGCGGTCGCTCCTGTCGCGGCGAGAATCTGTGCGGCGGGACCGGTGCGGGTCTGCCAAAGCAGAAGGAGCATCGCGGCCACCAGCGGTGCCATCGCAGCGAGAGTACGGCGCAGCAGTTCGGAATCGCGCCGATTGACCCAAACGAGCAGCAGCCAGCCGATCAGCCCGGTGAGCGGAAGTCCGACGACGCCGACCGCCGTGCGCCATCCGTGACGATAGATCGGCCGAGCTTCGCGGACGTGGCTCAGCCACAGATCGACGACTTCCTGCGACACGCCTTCTGGTCGGGAAAGGCATTGCGGCCAAGCCAGGCCATGGAAAACAGCGACGACGATCCCGGTGCCGGCCATGAGTGCCAGGCGCCGCTTCCAGTCAGCAGGAGAAATCAGTGCCGCGCCGAACAGCAGCGCGCCGCCCAGCACCGCATCTGAGAACCATACAGGCGACAGGGCATCGCAGACTGGAAAGCGATTGGCATAGGAGGTGAAGAGAAGGAAGCCGATGGCCGTGCCTCCGCCCAGCGCGACCGCGTAGGCCGACATACGCCGGCGCTCAGCTGCATCGGTCACCCAAAACAGGGTCACGGCCGCCGCCATCATTCCGATGTAGACCATCATTTCGAGGCCGATCCACAGCGACATGGCCGATGCAATGCCGGTCACTGCCCCGCCCCGCGCACGCTTCGGGTCGGTCATTCCGGCGACCCCGAGTGCAAGCAAGGCGAGCTGCCAACCATGGTGGTCGATCCGCGTCGGCATAAACATGCCGCCGGCCGAGCCCGCGAAGAAAAGTGCCACGAACACGAGCGGATAGGCCCGGCGGTCGATCAGCCGGCGCGCCGTCAGCGCCAGCGAGAAGAGCAGGAGAAGCAGGGGCAGCATCGGCGCGATCGCGACGGCTGCACGCTCCGCATCCGCCCCGCCGACGAACGGGCGAAGCGCAAGGATGACGGCGGCGATCGGCAGGTCGACGAACCGGGACCAATGGATGTTCGCCCCAATGGGCGGGTTCAGCCGATATTGGCGAAGATCAAACCATCCCTGCCCCGCCAGCAGGGCGCGGACTTGGCTCATGCGCAAATTGTCGTCCGTGTCGCCCAGGGAAAAGAAACGGATTGCGTTCCAGCGCTCGACTACGAAATAGAGGCAAAAGGCTATCCAGACCCCGACCACGATCCATTTCCAGTGGCGGTCGACGAAATTGAGAACGCGATCCAAGCAATGCCTCGTTTTAATGGGTTCCCTGCTGTAGCGGGGCGCGGCTACAGAGCAAGCGGACTACCTTCCATGCTTTCCGCACTTCACCCAGACCGCCGCCGTCTGCTCGGCCAGCTTGCCCGCTTCGTCGTCAGCGGAGCCTTCGTCACGGCGATCGGTGTGGGCATCTACGCAATCGTCGCACTCGTACTGCGATGGCACCCGCAGGTCGGCAACTTCATGGCTTATGTCGTTGCCGTGGCGCTCGGCTATTTCATGCACAGCACCTGGAGCTTCCGTGACCACGGCTCCGAACGAAACCATGTTACCAAGGTGCGCTACACGATTGTCTCCATCATCAGCTACGTGCTCAACACCTTCTGGGTCTGGCTCATATTCACGCGCCTGGAGCTTGGACCGGAGGTGCCGATCATTCCGATGCTGTTCGTAACGCCCGCCGTGACGTTCATCCTCAATCGGCAGTGGGTTTTCCGCTGATGGAACGCGCCGTCTACGAGGCCATGGCCGAACATGACGAACGGCACTGGTGGTACCGGGCCCGCCGCGAAGTAGTCTCCGCCCTGATCCGGCGATCGGTGCATCCGCCGAAAGACGCGCAGATCCTGGAGATCGGCTGCGGCACGGGTCACAACCTTCCGATGCTGGGCGAGTTCGGCTCAGTCGACGCCCTCGAGGTCGACGAGATCGCACGCGGCATGGCCGAAGAGCGGCTCGGCCGCAGGGTCCTTTCCTCACCGCTGCCGGAACTCGCGGGGCTTGCCGACAGCCGGTACGATATGGTCGCGGCGCTGGACGTGATCGAGCATATTCCCGACGACAAGGCCGCGCTGGAAGGCGTCGCGCGCGTTCTCAAGCCGGGCGGAAAGCTGGTGATGACGGTCCCCGCACACCAATGGATGTGGTCGGCGCATGATGTCGTGAACCATCATCAGCGGCGCTATTCGAAGGCGTCGCTGAAGACGCTGATCGAAGGATCGCCGCTAAAGCTGGATTCGATCGGCTATCTGAACAGCTTGCTGTTCCCGGTCGCAGTTGCGCAGCGGCTTGCTTCCAAGATTTCCGGCAAGGACGAAGCGAACCTTGCGCCGCCGGCCGAACCGATCAATCAGGCGCTGGAGCGCGTTTTTGCCGCGGAGCGCCGCGTAATCGGCCGCGTACCGCTGCCGCCCGGGCTTTCGCTCTTCGCAGTCGCCTCGGCGACATAGCCGAGCGTTGCAGCCCGGGGCTCGCGACCGGCAACTTCCTGCACGATGTAAAGCGGCCGGCCTTTCACTTCATTGTAGAGGCGGCCGATATATTCCCCCATCAGCGCCAGCACGAACATCTGCACTGCGCCCAGAACCACGACCACCAGCATCAGCGACGTCCAGCCCTGGATGTTGCGGCCGGTGAAGAAGGCGAAGGCGATGTAGCCGATGATCAGCACCGAGCCGAGCGACAGCGCGAGACCCGCGTGGCTCGCGAGCTTCAACGGTGCAGATGAGAAGCCGGTCAGCGCGTCGAAGGCAAAGCGCATCATCTTACTGAGCGGATACTTGGTCGCGCCGGCAAACCTTTCCTCACGATCATAGGGAAACGGCACCTGGCGGAACCCGATCCAGGCGACCATGCCGCGGATGAACCTCGATTGTTCCGGCATCGCGAGCAAGGCCTCGAGCGCTCGGCGGGACATCAGGCGGAAGTCGCCGGTGTCGAGCGGGATATGGATCTCGGTCGCACGCGACAGCAAGCGATAGAAGCCGTGCGCGGTGGCGCGTTTGAACGGCGTTTCGCCCGCGCGACTGCGGCGTACTCCGTAGACAACGTCGGCCTCCTGGTTGCGCATCGTCTCGAGCATTCCCGCCAGCAGCTCGGGCGGGTCCTGCAGGTCTGCGTCGATGATCAGGATCCTGTCACCGCGGCAGAGGTCCAGGCCGGCGGTCAGCGCGAGCTGATGCCCGTGATTGCGCGACAGGTTGACCGCAAGCACATGTCCGTCGTTCTCCGCGATCCGTTGCATGGCCGGCCAAGTACCGTCGCCGGAGCCGTCATTGACAAGGACCAGCTCATAATCGTCGCCGACCGCGGCGGTCGCCGCTGCGGTCAGTCGGCGATAGAGCTCTGGGATGCAGGCTTCCTCGTTGAAGCACGGAACGACGATCGACAGCGTTGGCATTTAGAGACGATAGAGCATCGACCCCCGTCCTTGCCAGACGGGCGTCATTCCGCGGGTCAATTCGGGATTGTAGGCGGGGACGTCGACCATCCAGAGATAGTCGAACTTGTCGCGTGGAATCGCCTTGAGCGCCTTGTTCACCGTCCACAGCCGCTTCTGCTTCCGCCGGCCTGCGCACCATTCCGGGAAGACCATCTGTGACGGATCCTCCCGAAACACGCCCGCGTCGTAATAGATGACCTTCATCAGGTTCGTGCCGTCGATCTGCCACTGGTCGTTGGAAAAACCCTCGCGACGGGCGATTATCATCCCGGGGAGATGGCTGTCGCGCGGAAGTTCCCAGACGCGGCGGCATTCGCGCCCGACCAGGGAAACGACGGCGGCGCCTTCCGGCACGTGATTGAGCGCCTCGAGCTTGGCTTCCTGGTCTCTCGCGGCAAGGCCCAAGCTCCACGTCGTTCCGGCGATGCGAATCACCACCAGAGCGAGACCGATGACCGCAAGGGCGCGAGCCGTCGGAATGTCGGTCTCTTCGCGGAAGCGGATTGCAAGCGGAATAAGCGCGAGCATGTAAGGTGCGAGCCGCATGTCGGCATAAGCGGAGCCGAAAACAGTCCAGGGCAGGATTACGAAGCAGATCCACAGGACGATTGCCGAGAAGGCGAGGTTACGAGAGAAGGCCAGTTGGCGGCTCGCGAGGGCGAACAAGGCGAGCAGCGGAACGGTCGCCACCGTCGCAATGTCAAACCAGCGCCAGCGATCGCGCACGGCCGAGTAGATCCATTCCCACTTCAGCTTCCAGTAGAACCAGGCACGGGTCATCGCTCCGGCGCTTTCGCCGCGCCAGACAAGAACGACGATGATCGGAAGCGCCATGACCGACGCATGGGCAGCCGCATTGATTCCGGATCGGAACCATCCGCGGCCCTCGTCGTGTTGCCTGACCGCTTCCGCCGAGAAGGCAAGCAGCCCGAGCGTCCCCCAGCCGAACGTGTGCGCAAAGAAGATCACGAAGGAGATGGGGACGAACAGGATGGCGCGAAGCTTGAACCGCCCCTGCCGCGCAAGCCTCAGCCACAGTCCGAAAGCGAGGAAAGCCAGCGCCATGGACAAAGAGAAATTGACGAAGCCGTAGAGGAACGGGTGGTTGTAAACGAACAGGAGCGAGAAGATCGCGGTGGGCGGAAGCCGGTGGTGCACCTCGCGCGCGACGAGCAGGAAACCTGCCACGGTCAGCACCGGAATCGCTATGATGATCAGCTTGACCGCGGTCTCAAGGCCGAGGACCGGCCCGAGAAGCTGAACAAGGCCATCGACGCCGAGATTGCCGATCGGTGCCCAATCGTATTCGTAATAACGCTGCAGATAAGCGGAACTGGCGACGTCCAGCTGGACCCGATACCGGCCGACATGCCCGAGCAGATCCACCAATGGCGCTATCCGGGGATAGGCGAGCGGCACGATCGAGAGCAGCATCAGCAGCAGCACGAACGAGCGCGTTTCCCACCAGTAGCGGGGCGCCGTTGGCGGCGGCTCGACGGCAGCATGGAGCGCGAACGTGCTCATCCCACAGTACTTAGTGCCCCCTGTTGCGAAAGCGGTGCCTAGTAGAGGACGTGCGCGCTTTGTCCACGGCGCACCCCCGCATTCAACAGCGATACAGCTTCAGAATTTTAATGAAGCTCAACTTTTGAGCGAGGAGGCAGTTCGATGAACAAGCTTTTGATCGGCGGCGCAGTACTGCTCGCGTCCGCTGCAGCGATTGCCCAGGTCGCGCCGGTACCGACTTCGGCTCCCCAAGGGAAGGCGGCCAAGGTCCACACACGCGCCGAGGTCCAGGCGAAGGTCGCGGAGCATTTCGCGCGGCTCGATACAAACCGGGACGGCGCGGTTACGAAGGCGGAAGCTGACGCCGCGCGAACGGCTTTCCGTGCTCAGTTCGCCGAGCGCCGCGAAGACCGGCGCGAGCAGGCGTTTGAGCGCATCGACAGCAACCGTGACGGTGCGATCAGCCGCGCGGAGTGGGATGCGCAGGCGGCGCAGCGCCAGCAACGTATCGCATCGCACGATCGCGACGGGGATGGGCGCCGCGACGGCCGCATGTTCCGCGGCGGCATGCATAGCCTCGGCGGCCAAATGTTCGAGATGGCGGATGCCAACAAGGACGGGCGCGTAACCTTGCAGGAAGCGCAGGCGGCCGCGCTCCGTCACTTCGACATGGCCGACGCCAATCATGACGGGCAAATCACGCCGGATGAACGGCGGCAGGTCCATGAGCGCATGCGGGCGCAACACCGCGGCTGATTTCAAAAGTTGACAGGCGAAGGCCCGGCGGCAGCACCGCCGGGCCTTTTCATTTCACGGGTTCTGGGGTCGTCGCCTTCTTGCGGGCGGCGGGTTTTTGCGAAGGCGCGGCTCCAAGCTTGCGGTACCGTTGCTCCGCTTCCGCCATGTAATCGCGCGTAATCGGCAGCGTGTTGCGGTCGCGGACATATTGCAGCTGGTAGTTGCACATCGATCCGGATTCGAAGGCGACCACGCCGCCGGCAAGATAGAATTCCCACAACCGGAAGAATCGCTCGTCGTACAAGGCCACGATCTTGGCTTTCGCCTTGCGGGTCCGCTCCAGCCAGTGCCGCAACGTGTACGCGTAATGCAGCCGAAGCGTTTCGATGTCGGTCGTGATCAGCCGCACCTTTTCGCTGGCTGCGGACATCTGCGAGATCGACGGCAGGTGGTAGCCGGGGAAGACATATTTGTCCGTGAAAGGATCCGGTGCCGACGCCTTACCGAGTTTGCCGATCGTGTGCAGCAGCATGACGCCGCCAGGCTTCAGCAGTTCGCGGCACTTGGCGAAGAACTCGTCGTAGTGCGCGGCGCCGACATGTTCGAACATCCCAATCGAGACGATCCGATCGAACTGCTCCTCGACATGACGGTAATCGATCAGCTCGAACTTCACCTGGTCGGCGACGCCGGCTGACTCCGCACGTTCGCGAGCAACCTTCAGCTGCTCTTCCGAAAGGGTCACTCCGGTGACGCGGACACCGGCTACGCGGTTCAGGTAAAGCGCCGTCCCGCCCCAGCCGCAGCCGATGTCCAGAACATGCTGTCCCGGCTCAAGCGCGAGCTTGGCCGCAATGTGCGCCTTTTTGTCCAGTTGCGCCTGCTCGAGGCTGTTCTTCGGATCAGTGAAGTAAGCGCAGCTGTACTGCAGGTCGTCGTCCAGGAAGAGACGGTAAAGGTCGTTGCCGATGTCGTAGTGGTGGGCGACATTCTTGCGGGCCCGCTTCGCGACGTTCTTCGCCCTGAACAGCGCTTTGAGCGGATTCTTGCCCTTGTTGACGGCCTTGCGTCCGGCGCCGCCGTCCTCCCAGCGGTTCGCTCCGGTGACGAGTTCCATCAGGTCGAGGATGTCGCCGTCCTCAATGACGATGCGCCCATCCATATAGGCTTCGCCAAGGCCGAGGCGTGGGTTGCGGGCGATGGCGAAGGCCGCCCTCTTGTCGGTGAGACGGACCGTCAGCGCCTTGCCGCCGCCTGGACCGAATTCGAGCTTGCGGCCGTCGGGCATGAGGAGGTTGAGCCGCCCCTTGCGGATGACCTTCCCGACCAGTTTCTCGATCAACGCCATGCGCACCTCCAACTCACCCTGGATGTGCCACGCAGCGCGCCGCGCCGCAATTCAGTGCGTCCTGCGATAATTTTCGGCTCCAAAGGCCCAGCGCAAAGTCGAGGCGATGCCCAATGTGGCGCCCCGAACCGCCGGAGCGAGAATAGGCTTGGCCAATCCGTGCATGTCCCTCGCGAAGTCCGGCATCAGGTCGACCGCTGCGGACATCAACAAAGAGCGGACCGGCGCCTCACTCAATGAGGGCGCCGGCGCGTGCAGCACCAAGTCGCGGAAGGCACGCGAACGATCGTCGGAGCGCAGCTCGTGACGGAATTGGGCGATCAGCGCTTCTGCTTCGCCTCTCGTCCGAGGCACCGGGTCGGCATCGAGCAATTTCGCGACCTCGCCGCTTTGGGCGAAGTATTCATCCTGATCCGCGCGGCTCATCCGCGGCTCGGCGTAGCGCCGCCAGCCATCGAGGAAGTTGATCGCTCCCGCGACATGCACCCACGCCAAGAGCCAGGGGTCCGTTGCACGATATTCGGTCCCATCGGGAAGCGTTCCGCGGACCTGCTCGTGGATCATCTTGACCTTGTCGATCGCCCCCTGCGCGGAATCGCGATGGCCGAAAGTGGTGACGGCGATGAAGCGCGCTGTGCGGCGCAAGCGGCCGAGCTGATCCTCCGCTACATCGCTATGATCCCACACGCCGCCCAGCGCCTTGGGATGGAGCATCTGCGTCAAAAGCGCCGCAATCCCTCCGACCATCATTGACGTGACGTCGCTGTGAACTCGGCGGATGACCGAGCCACGCGGGAAAAGGGCATCGTCGGAAGACGGGACCGGCCGCTCGCCCTTGGCCAAATCGTTGAACGTCGAGCGGACTTGCCTCACCAGCGCACGGCGAACGGGCGAAAACATGGCGAAGGCTCAGGCCGCTTCCGCTTCCTGCTGAGCGCGGCGCTTGCGCTCCGCAGCCGTCTTGAGCTGGCCGCAGGCTGCATCAATGTCGCGGCCACGAGGGGTGCGCACAGGCGCGGAGATGCCGGCTTCGAAGATGATGTTGCTGAACGCCTTGATGCGATCGGGCGTCGAACATTCGTAGGGCGCGCCCGGCCAGGGATTGAAAGGAATGAGGTTCACCTTGGCGGGAAGCCGGTACTGGCGGATGAGCCGAACGAGCTCGCGGGCGTCCTCGTCGCTGTCGTTCTTGTCCTTCAGCATCACATATTCGAATGTGATGCGCCGCGCATTGTTCGCGCCCGGATAGGCCGCGCAAGCCTCCAGCAGCTGCTCGATGCCGTACTTGCGGTTGAGCGGGACGATCTCGTCGCGGATTTCCTTGGTCACCGCGTGCAGTGAAACCGCGAGGTTCACGCCGATCTCCTCGCCCGCGCGGTCCATCATCGGTACGACGCCGCTGGTCGAAAGGGTGATCCGGCGTTTCGAGAGACCCAGCCCGTCGCCGTCCATGACGATCTTCAGCGCGTCGCGGACATTATCGAAATTGTAGAGCGGCTCGCCCATGCCCATCATGACGATGTTGGTGAGCATGCGGCCTTCGGGCTGGCTCGGCCATTCGCCCAAAGCGTCGCGGGCCAGCATGACCTGGCCGACGATCTCCGACGGCTCGAGGTTGCGCACAAGCTGCATCGTCCCGGTGTGGCAAAAGCGGCAGTTAAGCGTGCAGCCGACCTGGCTCGATACGCAGAGCGTCCCGCGATCGGCGTCCGGGATGAACACCATCTCGAAATCATGGCCGTCGTGGGTCTTCAGCAGCCACTTACGCGTGCCGTCCGAGGAGACCTGCGCCTCGACCACTTCCGGCCGGTCGATGACGAAACGATCGGCGAACCAGCCGCGCTGGGCCTTGGCGATATCGCTCATCGCCGCGAAGTCGGTGACTCCTCGATTGTAGATCCAGTGCCAGATCTGCTTTGCGCGGAGCTTCGCCTGCTTCGGCTCCAGCCCAGCCCCTTCGAGGGCACTCCGGATCTGGTCTTTCGCGAGGCCGACCAGCTCTATCTTGCCGTCGGCTCGCGGCTTCGCGGTCCGCGGCACAGGCACAGGATCGATGGGGCCGGGAATCGGCATGATGGCGGTATCGGCACTCATGGCAGGCCGCCTATCTAGTTATTGCGGCGGGATTTTGCCAGCGTTGCGGAGGCGCAGCGCGCCGCCGCTGCATCGATTGCGGTCGGAGCACCCTCGAGCAGGTATCGATCGACGAACCGCCGGCCGGACGCATCGCGCGAATCGACGCGCATGCCGGTGGCTATGCGTGCCTCTGCGATGATCGCTGCCTCCTGCCGGGGATCGCGGCTCCAGGCCCAGTGCCCGTTGGTTGCCAGCATGAAGGGCTGGGTCCCGACGGTGAGGATGACGGTGGACCCTGCGCGAGGTTCCCGGCTCATCTCCGCAAAAAACTGCCCCCGCCTCGCTCCGTTCGAATCGAAAGCGAATCCAGCGCGGGCCTGCACCTTGCCCTTCTGGGCGATCCGCAAGGATCGGCTGGCCGCCTCGCAGGTCCCGCCACGCTCGAGTGCCACCCATTGCCCTCCAGCGAACAGCAGCTGAGCCGCGGCCGCGGGGCAAGCGAAGATCAGGACGAGGATCGGAAGCCAGCGCATGGCGCCGAGACTAGCCGCCCTCAATCCTCGAACAAGGCGGTTCCGATCCGCACCGCCGTTGCACCGAGCATCACTGCCGGCCGAAAGTCGCTCGACATCCCCATGCTGAGCCCTGTCACATCATTGTCCTTCGCGAGCTTCGCCAGCAGCGCGAAGAATGGGCCCGGTTCGACGCCTAGCGGGGGAATGGCCATCAGCCCGGCGAGCGGCAGCGGCGACGCGCGGACGGCGTCGACAAGATTGCCAACCTCAGCGAGCCTGCAACCGCCCTTCTGTTCCTCCTCACCGATGTTCACCTGCACGTAGACGGCGGGAGCTCGGCCGGCTTTTCCCGCTTCCTTGATCAGTGCTTCGAGCAGAGACGTCCGGTCGACCGAATGAACCGTGTCGAACAGCCTCACGGCCTCCGGCGCCTTGTTTGATTGCAGGCGGCCGATGCAGTGCAGGCGGACGCCCGGATTGCGAGCCAGCAGGGACGGCCACTTCTCCAGCGCTTCCTGGACCCGGCTTTCGCCAAAGTCCTGTTGACCGGCTGCGATCATCTCTTCGATCTCGGCCGCGGACCGCGTCTTGCTGACGGCGATAAGCTGGATCTTCGCAGGGTCGCGTCGGGCCACCTTCGCTGCGGCCGCAATCTCGCCCAGGATTTTCCGGCGTCGGTCAGCAGCGCTGCTCATCGTGTGGCGCTATAGGAAGCGCCATGACTGCCCGCCAGAGAGATTGGCCCCGCGCCTGGCTGATGACCGACGAGCGGATGGGAGACCGGTTGTGGACGGCGATCGAGCGAATGCCGATCAAGCATTCGGGAATCGTTTTCCGCCACTACTCCGTTGCAGAGGACATGCGGGAGGTCCTCGCTCGGCGTATCGCCGACATCTGCCATCGCCGGAGGATTGCTCTGGCCGTCGCGGGGGACGAGGAGCTCGCCGTCACAGTCGGCGCCGACCTCGTCCACAACCCGCCCGAGTTTCCGCCGCCGCGCTTGCCGTTTTCGCGATCGATCCACTCCATTGCGGAAGCCGAAGCGGCTCGTGCCGCCGGTGCCGCGATCGTATTCGTGTCACCGATGATGCCAACGCGCTCGCACCCGGGCTCGAAACCACTCGGTCGGCCGCTGGCGCGGCGAATCGTGCAGGCCGCTGGCGTGCCGGCAATCGCGCTCGGCGGTATGGATGCGCTGAAGTTCGCGCGCCTTCGAAGCGAAGGTTTCTATGGCTGGGCTGGAATCGACGCCTGGTTAGGCGAATCGATCAGAATTTGAAGGCGGTTCCAACGTAGACTGCCTGGCTGTCGCGGCGGTTGTCGGCGACGACGGCATTCCGCTCGCGCTCGACATTGTACCGGACGCCGCCGGTGAGGGCGATCTCCCGGGTGATGTTGTACGCGCCGCCGAGGTCGACCGAGTAATTCTCGCGATCGCGGAGCGCGGGCAGTCGGTCGTCACGCTCGGCACCGACGGCGACACGGCCGGTGAAGCGCTTGAGCGAATAGCTAACACCAACGACGGCGCTTTCCTTGGTGCCGATGACGGGATTGCGCGAATCGATCTTGGCGACATCGCCAGAGATGGCGAAGCGCCGCCAGCCGACGGCCGCGCCGAGATTATAGGTGGCCGGCGTCAATGCCATGACCGGCGAAGCCGACTCTACGTCAGCCTTGGCCCGAAGCGCCGAATCCGGACGGGCACGGATCGCGACACGGACCTGCGAAGGACGGCTCTTGGCCGCGGCAGGCGTGAACTTGAAGTCGGTCAGAGAAAGGCCCCGGCTCGCGACTGCGGCTGCAAGCTTGGGATCCGCCCCTCCAGGAGTGAAGGTCGAAAGCGGGTCGAAGCTGACCGCGACCGCGGGCGCTTTCCTCTTGACCGGAGCCGCGACGGCCGGAGACAGCAAGAGACCCACCGCGGAAACCGCGGCGAGCATCAGCGCGCTCCTGGAACGTCCGAGACTCGGCAATCAATCCTCCTGTTTCGAGTCCGATATAGTCGGGAGAGCCTGAAGGTTCCACAACTGGAATCGATTCCGTACCGTTCTGTTGCAGAGGCAACACAGAATCCTCGTCCCGGCGCTGCTTGCCCCTTCTTCCCCAGTATCTATAACGCCCTTCGTTCCCAGTTTCCCAAGAGGATTGCCGATGCTCCGCCTGAAGACCGCCGCTGCCGCGCTCCTAGTCATTGCCGTGGCCGCGCCGGGCTGTTCGCGCAACCGCGACGTCCCGGTCGACCTGGCGCCGGCTCGCATGACGACCATCGGCGTGAACGCCTATCCGTGGCGGGCAGCGCTTGACACTCTATCTTTCGCCCCCCTCC
>Ga0207682_10000841_pt1 | contig 14214 bp, 7 predicted proteins | sample KBSM63metaG_FD_184332 | JGI IMG/M metagenome (GOLD analysis project Ga0207682, IMG submission 184332) | Miscanthus rhizosphere microbial communities from Kellogg Biological Station, Michigan, USA - KBS M6-3 metaG (SPAdes) (version 2) | ecosystem: Host-associated > Plants > Roots > Rhizosphere >... | reverse complement strand
CGAAGCGCGAGCCAACGGTCGCGACGTCGAGACCGAGCGCGGCAGCCGCCGCGGCCGCCAGCACGATCGCGATCAGGAAGCCCGGCCAGTGCGGGCGTACGCGCCGCAGCGTCACGATCAGGATCAGCGCACCGAGCGCAATGGCGACGGCGCCCGGCCGCACCGTTGCGGCGGCGGCCCAGAGTGCGGCGAGCTTCGGGATGAACTCGGCCGGCTCGTGCGCCAGTTCGAGTCCGAACAAGTCCTTGAGCTGGCTTGCGAAAATGATCGCCGCGATGCCGGCCGTGAACCCGGCCGTCACCGGATAGGGGATGTATTTGATGTAGGCGCCGAGCCGGAAGAAGCCGACCACGATCATGATCGCACCCGCCATCAAGGTGGCGAGCACCAGCCCGTCATAACCGTGACGCTGCACGGTCGCGGCAACCACAACGATGAACGCGCCCGCCGGCCCGCCGATCTGCACCCGGCTGCCGCCGAGCAGCGACACCAGAAAGCCGCCGACGATCGCGGTGTAGAGCCCCCGCTCCGGCCCGACGCCCGATGCGATCGCGATCGCCATCGAGAGCGGCAGCGCGACGATCGCGACGGTCAGCCCGGCGAGCGCGTCGGCGCGCAGGTCGGTGAGGCCGTAGCCTTCACGAAAGACCGTGACCAGTTTCGGCGTGAACAGCTCCAGCGCGGTCGGCCGGGCTTGCAGGCGGGCATCCATTCGGCAGTGCTTCGGGGCGGGTTGAGTCCCGGAACCATAGCAAAGTTCCATCCAGCCTGCTTGCGCCAGATCAACCGCTGATCCGCTCCACCGTGGCGCCGCAGCGGCCGAGCTTGTCTTCCAGCCGCTCGAAACCGCGGTCGAGATGATAGACGCGGTTGACCATCGTCTCGCCCTCGGCTGCGAGGGCAGCGATCACCAGCGACACCGAGGCGCGCAGGTCGGTCGCCATCACGGGCGCGCCTTTGAGCTTCTCGACGCCCTCGATCGTGGCGTTCTGCCCGTCGAGCGTGATGCGCGCGCCGAGCCGCGCCAGCTCCTGGACGTGCATGAAACGGTTCTCGAAGATCGTCTCGGTGATGCGGGCGGTGCCCTTGGCGCGCGTCATCAGCGCCATCAGTTGCGCCTGCAGGTCGGTCGGGAAGCCGGGATGCGGCGCGGTCGTAACCTCGACCGGCGCGATGCCCCCGCCATTGCGCGCGACGCGGATGCCGGCATTGCTGGTCGTGATCTCGCAGCCGGTCTGTGTCAGCGTGTCGAGTGCGGATTGCAGCAACTCCGGCCGCGCGCCTTCGAGCAGCACGTCGCCGCCGGTCATCGCGACCGCCATCGCATAGGTTCCGGTCTCGATCCGGTCGGGCAGCACCGGATGGCGCGCGCCGTTGAGCCGCGAGACGCCCTGCACCACGATGCGCGAGGTCCCATGGCCGGAAATCTTCGCGCCCATCTTGATCAGGCATTCGGCGACGTCGACCACTTCAGGCTCGCGCGCCGCATTCTCGATCACGGTCTCGCCGTTCGCCAGCGAGGCCGCCATCAGCGCGGTGTGCGTGCCGCCGACCGTCACCTTGGGGAAATCGATCTCGCCACCCTTCAGGCCGCCCTTGGTCCTGGCGATCACATAGCCGGCGTCGATTTCGATGGTCGCGCCGAGACGCTCCAGCGCCATGATGAGCAGGTCCACCGGGCGCGTGCCGATCGCGCAGCCGCCCGGCAGCGAAACCTTGGCTTCGCCCATGCGGGCGAGCAGCGGCCCCACGACCCAGAAGCTCGCGCGCATCTTGGAAACAAGCTCATACGGCGCGGTGGTATCGACGATGCGCGCGGCCGAGATATGCAGCGTCTGCCCGCGGTGATCCTCATCGCCCGGGCGCTTGCCCTTCACCATGATATCGACGCCGTGATTGCTCAGAATGTGCTGCAGTTGCGTCACGTCGGCGAGGCGCGGCACGTTTTCCAGCACCAGCACGTCGTCGGTCAGCAGGCTCGCGATCATCAGCGGCAGCGTGGCGTTCTTCGCCCCCGAAATCGGAATCGTGCCGTTCAGCGGCTTGCCGCCGACGATGCGGATGCGGTCCATGAAAGTCCCCGTGGCAGTCTATTTCTTCTCAACGCCAATTCCGGCGGAATCGTGGGGCTCGCGGGGTCCGTCCCGCTGTTCCGCCCGTTCACGCGCCTGCGCCTTGCGGCGTTTGAGGTTTTCCCGCAGCGCCGCCTGCAGCCGCTGCTCGCGCAGCGCCTTTTCGGAGGGTTTCGGACTGTCGGCCATGCGGGCTAAACTTAAAGCGTTTTCCGGCAACCTGGATACCGGTTCGCCGCAGAAAACGCGACAATGCCAAGAATCTGACGCTTAACCGGCCCCGGAAAAGGCCGGAACAGGAGGCGCCCGTGACCGACTTTACCGATCTGCTGTCGCGCTTCGCCCGCGCCGTCACCGCCAATGATGGCGCCGCTTTCGCGGCCCTGTTCACCGAGGACGGCGTCTACGACGACGGCTTCTTTGGCGAATACAAGGGCCGCAAGGCCATTATCGAGATGCTGCAGCACTTCCACGAGACCGGCTCGAACTACCGCTGGGACTTCTTCGACGCGCTCAGCGACGGCCGGAGCGGTTACGCGCGCTATCGCTTCAGCTATGCTTCGGGAATGCCCGGCGCGGAGGGCAAGCCGGTGGTGTTCGAGGGGATTGCGCACTTCGTGTTCCACGACGGGGCGATCGCGCGCTACGAGGAATCCTTCGACCGCGGCATGGCGCTGGCGCAGCAGGACTTTGCCGCCGAACGGATCAAGAAGGTGCTGATCAAGCTCGCCGACCGCCAGAACGCGAGCCCGGCCGCAAGAGAGCATTTGCGGCGATTCGGTTGACAGCGGCCCGCGCTTGCGCCGCCTCCCCCCTTGTGGCAAGGAACGGCGCGTTTCCGGCCGTCGATTTGCGTATCCGCGCCGTTAAACGATGCTGCCATAGCTCAGCGGTAGAGCACTTCATTGGTAATGAAGAGGTCAGTGGTTCAATCCCACTTGGCAGCACCAGAATTTCACGCACCTCCGGCCAGCGAAAGCTTGGCTTTTGAATCCCGATTGGGAAAATCCAAACTCGCGCAGGCCGAATGCCCGCGGGCTTTTGTACCGCTGCTGCGGGCTCGCGAGCTCGATTTCTCCTGATATTTCCCTGTTCTTTCCTGATATCTGCCAGACGCAGGCCCGTTCTTATCGGGGCCAAATCTTTGGCAGGATTGGATAATCAGCACCGGCGCGAGCGCGTGCGTCCTGCATTTTTCCTGTTATTTACAGGGGAGCGTCACCAGCGCGAGGACGACGAAGCGTCGCTCTACGCGCTCTGCGCCACCGGGCGCTCGAGAATGCTGCCCGGCCCCGATCCGAACATGTTCTTCAGAAAATCCCGCTCCACCGGCTTCTCCAGCACGGCCGCGTGGGCGAAGCGGCGGTCGATGCTTTCCGGTCCGTATCCGGTGACGAACACGAACGGTATCCCGCGCTTCGAGAGGAGCTCCGCAACCGGATAGACAAGCTCCTTCCCAAGATTGACGTCGAGGATCGCCGCGTCGAGATCGTTCGCCTCCACCGCGGCGGTCGCCTCGGCGACGTTGGCGCACGGGCCGACCACGGACAGCCCGAATTCGGTGAGGTGGTCCGCCAGGACCAGCGCAACCAGTGCTTCGTCCTCGACGATCATGACGCGGCGCGCCGCAACGGGACGGACCGGGACGCTCGCGGGCCGCAGCTCGCTTGCCGCCGGTGCAGCGGCGTCGAGCCGCTCGCCGCCCGGTACTGTGAGGGTGCACCGCAACCCCGTCGGCGCCCAGTCGAAATCGACCTTTCCGCCGAGCTGGCGCTCGATGCTTCCGGTGATGATCTTCGTGCCGAAGCCGGTCACCGACGGCTTGAGCGTTTCCGGGCCCGCGGTCTCGTGCCATTGAATGACCAGCACGTCCGCGTCGAGCGTCCATCGCACCGTGAGTTTGCCCGACGCGGCAGACAGCGCACCGTATTTCGCGGCGTTGGCCGCAAGCTCATGCAGCGCGAGCGCGAGCGTTTGCGCCTTGGTCGGCTCAAGCAAGACCTCAGGCCCGGAAATGGCGATCCGCTCCGCGTGGGTCGAGCGGAAAGGCGCGAGCTCTTCGTTGATCAGCTTGCCGAGGTCGGCGCCCTGCCAGCGCGAATTGGACAGCAGCACGTGCGCGCGCGACAGCGCCTTGATGCGGCCGTCGATGATCGAAACGTAATCCGCCTTGCTGTTCGCCTTGGTAAGGCGGACGATCGACTGCACGATCGCCATCGCGTTCTTGGCGCGATGATCCACCTCTCTGGCGAGCAGCGCCTGCCGCTCCTCGGCTTTCTTGCGCTGCGTGATGTCCATCGTGACGCCGCTGACGCGAACGACCTTGCCGGTATCGTCCCGCGTCGTAGCCGCCGTACTCTCGCACCAGCGCACCTCGCCGTCCGGACGACGCACGCGAAATTCGGCCTGATGCGCCTCTCCGCGTTCCAGCAGGTCCTGCATTCCGCGCTGAAGACCCTCCCAATCCTCGGGGACGATCAGCACCTTCAGATGTTCAGGCGTTGGGATGAACTCACCCGGGACCACGCCGTAGATCTCGTGCTGGCCTTCGTCCCAGATGATTTTTCCGTCGGTCAGGTCCCAGTCCCACGATCCCATATTGCCGGCCGCGAGCGCGAAACTGCGCCGCTTCTCGCTTTCGAGCAGCCGCGCGGTCGAGGCTTCCAATTCGGCGGTTCGCTCGGCCACACGGCGCTCCAGTTCGGCGTTCAAGCGCTCGAGCTGACGGTTCTTGCGATAGAGCTCGGTGAAGACGCGAACTTTCGCCCTGAGCACCTCCGGCACCACCGGCACCGGCACGTAATCGACCGCGCCCATTTCATAGCCGCGCAGGTGATCGATCTCAGCCAGGTGAATTGCCGAGATGAAGATCATTGCGATCTTCTGGAAACGCGGATGCTCGCGGATCATCGACGCAAGTTCGAAGCCGTCCAGCTCCGGCATGCAGACGTCCATCAAGACGACGGCGATCTCGTTCTTGAGCAGATGCTCCAGCGCTTCCTTGCCGGACGAGGCCTTGATGAGATTTTCGCCGAGCTCGCGCAGGATCACCTCATAGGTGAGCAGCTTCGACGACTGGTCGTCGACCAGCAGGATGTTGACTTTTTCATCCGATCTCATGAGCGTCGCCCGACCCTAGCGGTGCAGCCACATCCGCAAAGCGGACAGGAGCTGCTCGGTGTTGACGGGTTTCGCCAGATAGTCCGAAGCGCCGGCCTCCAGGCACTTCTCGCGGTCTCCCTTCATCGCCTTCGCGGTCAGCGCGATGATCGGCAGGCGGCGGTATTCGGGTTGTTCGCGGATGACGCCCATGGTCTGATAGCCGTCCATTTCCGGCATCATGATGTCCATCAGCACGATCGCGAGTTCCGGCGTGTTTTCCACGATCGCGACCGCTTCCTTGCCGGTCGTCGCCGTCAGCACATGCATGCCGCGCCGCTCGAGCACGCTGCTCAGCGCGAAGATGTTGCGCGCATCGTCATCGACGAGCAGAACGGTGCGCCCGACCAGATCGTCGTCGGAGCTGTTGAGCCGCTCGAGCATGCGCTGTTTTTCTGCCGGCAGGTCGGTGACGATGCGATGCAGGAACAACGCGGTCTCATCCAGCAGCCGCTCGGGCGACTCGACGCCCTTCACCACGATGCTGCGCGCCATGGTGTGCAGCCGTGCGTCCTCTTCGGCCGATAATTCGCGCCCGGTGAACACGATGACCGGCACATCGGTCAAGGCGTCGTCGCGTCTGATTTCCTCCAGAACCTCGAAGCCGCTCATGTCGGGCAGGCGCAGGTCGAGCACCACGCAGTCGTATTGCCGATCGCGCAAGCGCGTCAGGGCGTCATTGCCGGTCCCGGCGGTGTCGATCTCGATATCGTCGTAGCCGAGAAGCTCGTGGATGCTCATCTGCTCAGCCGGGTTGTCTTCCACAACGAGCAGCCGCTTGCGCCGCGGCCGCGCATACTCCTTGATGCGCGCAATCGCCGCCTCTACGCCTTCCGTCGTCGTGGGCTTGGTGACGAATGAAAACGCGCCGCGCGCGAGCGCATGCTGACGGTCTTCGTCCAGCGTGATGATCTGCACCGGAATGTGACGGGTCAGCGGATTTTGCTTGAGCTGGTTCAGCACCGTCCAGCCGAGCATGTCGGGCAGAAACACGTCGAGCGAGACCGCGGTCGGCTGGAACTGCTTGGCCAGATCCAGCGCATCGACGCCGCGCATCGCGATCAGAACCTTGAAGCCGTGATCGCGCGCGAGGTCCATGATCACGCGCGCGTAGTGCGGGTCGTCTTCGACGATCAGCAGGATGCTGTCGCCCGGCGCGATATCGAGACGGTCGTCTGCGATAGGCTCGGCCGCGCGTTCCGCCGGCAACGCAAACTCGCTGCTCTTCTCGACCAGGGCCGGGGCATCGGGCGCGACGCGCACAGCGAGCGACGGGCCGACGTATTTGAGCGGGACATAGAGCGTGAACGTGCTGCCCTTGCCGGGCACGCTGCGCAGCTGGATTTCGCCGCCGAGGAGGTTGGCAAGCTCGCGGCTGATGGCGAGGCCGAGCCCCGTGCCGCCGTATTTCCGGCTGGTGCTGGCGTCGGCCTGCTGGAACGCCTCGAAGATGATGCGCTGCTTCTCCAGCGGAATGCCGATGCCGGAGTCGGCCACCTCGAACGCCACCACCGCCGACTGATTGAGCAAGGCGTGATCCGGCGACCAGCCACCCACAGCCGCCGAGACCTTGAGCTGCACCGAGCCCTGGTCGGTGAACTTGAAGGCATTCGACAGCAGGTTCTTGAGCACCTGCTGCAGGCGCTTGGAGTCGGTGGTGATCGTGCGGCCGAGATTCTGGTCGATCTCGACATCGAAGACGAGCTGGCGGTTGTCCGCCTCGTGGCGGAACGGCCGGGCCGTCGCCTCGACCAGATTGCTCAGCAGCACTTCCTGCGCGTCGACCGTGACGGTGCCGGACTCGATCTTCGAGAGATCGAGAATGTCGCTGATCAGGTTCAACAGATCGGTTCCCGCGCCATGAATGGTGCGGGCGAACTCGACCTGCTTCGGCACCAGGTTGCCATCGGGGTTTTCCGAAAGCTGCTGGCCGAGGATCAGGATGCTGTTCAGCGGCGTGCGCAGCTCGTGCGACATGTTGGCGAGGAATTCAGACTTGTACTTCGATGTCAGCGCGAGTTCGGTCGCCTTGTCCTCGAGCGCGCGGCGGGCCTGCTCGATCTCCTGGTTCTTGCGCTCGACCTCGACGTTGCGCTCGGCAAGCTGCTGCGCCTTTTGCTCGAGCTGCTCGTTGGTCTGCTGCAGCTCTTTCTGCTGCGCCTGCAATTCGCCGGCGAGTTGCTGCGACTGCTTGAGGAAGCCCTCGGTCTGCATCGTTGCCTCGATGCTGTTCAGCACGATGCCGATGCTGTCGGTAAGCTGTTCGAGGAACGCCATCTGCAACGTCGTGAAGGCAGTCACCGAGGCGAGCTCGATGACGGCCTTGACCTCGTTCTCGAACAGCACCGGCAGGACGACGATGTTCTGCGGCACGACCTTGAACAGCGCCGAGCCGATCGGCACCGCGTGGGTTGGCATCGCGGTGATCAGCATGCGGCGTTTCTCGATCGCACATTGCCCGATCAGGCCCTCCCCGAGATGAACCCGCGACGGGTGGCCATTCGCGCCGTCGTCGGCGAACGCAGAGAGCAGCCGCAAGATCGGCGTCTCGTCGGCCTCGACCTGATAGATCACGCCAAGCTGCGCGTTGACCAGCGGAGTCAGTTCGCTCAGCAGCATCCGGCCCACGGTCTGCAGGTCGCGCTGGCCCTGCAGCATGTTGGTGAAGCGCGCGAGATTGGTCTTGAGCCAGTCCTGCTCGGTGTTGCGGTCCGTGGTGAGCCGCAGATTGTCGATCATCGTGTTGATGTTGTCTTTCAGTTCGGCCACTTCGCCGCGCGCCTCGGCTTGAATCGACCGCGTCAGGTCGCCCTTGGTCACGGCGGTCGCGACTTCGGCGATCGCACGCACCTGCGTGGTCAGGTTCGTCGCAAGCAGGTTCACGTTGCCGGTGAGGTCTTTCCAGGTGCCGGCCGCGCCGGGCACGTTGGCCTGACCGCCCAACCGGCCTTCGACGCCGACTTCGCGCGCCACCGTGGTGACCTGATCGGCGAAAGTCTCCAGCGTGCCGGTCATGTTGTTGATGGTCTCGGCCAGCGCCGCGACTTCGCCCTTCGATTTCACGGTGAGGTTCTGCTTCAGATCGCCGTTCGCGACCGCGGTCACCACCTTCACGATGCCGCGCACCTGCTCGGTCAGGTTCGCCGCCATGACGTTCACGGTGTCGGTGAGGTCCTTCCAGGTGCCGGCGACGCCCGGCACCTCGGCCTGGCCGCCGAGCTTGCCCTCGGTGCCGACCTCGCGCGCGACGCGCGTCACTTCCGACGCGAACGCATTGAGCTGGTCCACCATCGTGTTGATGGTGTTCTTCAGCTCGAGGATTTCGCCCTTCACGTCGACGGTGATCTTGCGCGACAGGTCGCCGCGCGCCACGGCAGTCGTCACCTCGGCGATGTTGCGCACCTGTGTGGTGAGGTTCGCGGCCAGCAGGTTGACGTTGTCGGTCAGGTCTTTCCAGGTACCCGCGGCGCCCGGAACGTTCGCCTGTCCGCCGAGCCGCCCTTCGGTACCGACCTCGCGCGCCACGCGCGTGACTTCGCCGGCAAACGAGCGCAGCTGATCGGTCGTGGTGTTGAGCGTCTCCTTCAGCTGCAGCAACTCGCCGCGCACGTCGACGGTGATCTTCTTCGACAGGTCGCCGCCCGCGATCGCGGTCGCCACCTCGGCGATATTGCGCACCTGCGCGGTCAGGTTCGACGCCATGAAGTTGACGTTGTCGGTCAGGTCCTTCCAGGTACCGGCGACATCGGGCACCTGGGCCTGACCGCCGAGCTTGCCTTCGGTGCCCACTTCGCGTGCGACGCGCGTGACTTCCGAGGCGAATGCATTGAGCTGGTCCACCATCGTGTTGATGGTGTCCTTGAGCTGGAGAATCTCGCCGCGCACGTCCACGGTGATCTTGCGCGAGAGGTCGCCGCGCGCCACCGCGGTGGTCACCTCGGCGATGTTGCGCACCTGCGCGGTCAGGTTGCCGGCCATCGAGTTGACGCTGTCGGTCAGGTCCTTCCAGGTGCCGGCGACGCCCGGCACGTTCGCCTGTCCGCCGAGCCGGCCTTCGGTGCCAACTTCGCGCGCGACGCGCGTCACTTCGCCGGCAAACGCATTGAGCTGGTCGACCATCGTGTTGATGGTTTCCTTCAGCTGCAAGATCTCGCCGCGCACGTCGACCGTGATCTTGCGCGACAGGTCGCCGCCCGCGACCGCCGTGGTCACCTCGGCGATGTTGCGCACCTGCGCGGTCAGGTTGCCGGCCATCGAGTTGACGCTGTCGGTCAGGTCTTTCCACGTGCCGGCGACGCCCGGCACCGCAGCCTGGCCGCCGAGCTTGCCTTCGGTGCCGACCTCGCGCGCCACGCGCGTCACCTCGCCGGCGAACGCATTGAGCTGATCCACCATGGTGTTGAGCGTTTCCTTCAACTGCAGGATCTCGCCCGAGACGTTCACGGTGATCTTCTTCGACAGGTCGCCCTGCGCCACCGCGGTCGCGACCTCGGCGATGTTGCGCACCTGGCCGGTCAGGTTCGACGCCATCGAGTTGACGCTGTCGGTCAGGTCCTTCCAGGTGCCGCCGACGCCGCGCACGATCGCCTGTCCGCCGAGCTTGCCTTCGGTGCCGACCTCGCGCGCGACGCGCGTCACCTCGCCGGCGAACGCATTGAGCTGGTCCACCATGGTGTTGATGGTGTCTTTGAGCTCGAGGATTTCGCCGCGCACGTCCACGGTGATCTTCTTCGACAGATCGCCGCCCGCGACCGCGGTGGTCACCTCCGCGATGTTGCGCACCTGCGCGGTGAGGTTCGACGCCATCGAGTTGACGCTGTCGGTCAGGTCCTTCCAGGTTCCGGCGACGCCGCGCACCACCGCCTGACCGCCGAGCTTGCCTTCGGTGCCGACCTCGCGCGCGACGCGCGTCACCTCGCCGGCAAAACCGTTGAGCTGGTCCACCATCGTGTTGATGGTGTCTTTCAATTGCAGGATTTCGCCCGACACGTTGACGGTGATCTTCTTCGACAGGTCGCCGTTCGCCACCGCCGTGGTCACCTCGGCGATATTGCGCACCTGCCCGGTCAGATTCGAGGCCATGAAGTTGACGTTGTCGGTCAAATCTTTCCACGTGCCGGCGACGCCCGGCACTGCGGCCTGGCCGCCGAGCTTGCCTTCGGTGCCCACCTCGCGTGCGACGCGCGTCACTTCCGACGCGAAGCCGTTGAGCTGATCCACCATGGTGTTCATGGTGTCTTTCAGCTCGAGAATTTCGCCGCGCACATCCACGGTGATCTTGCGCGACAGGTCGCCGCGCGCCACCGCGGTCGTCACCTGCGCGATGTTGCGCACCTGGTCGGTGAGGTTACCGCACATCGCGTTGACCGAGTCGGTCAGGTCCTTCCAGGTGCCGGCGACGCCGGGCACGATCGCCTGTCCGCCGAGCTTGCCGTCGGTGCCGACCTCGCGCGCGACGCGTGTCACTTCCGACGCAAACGAGCGCAGCTGATCCACCATCGTGTTGATGGCTTCCTTGAGCTGGAGAATTTCGCCGCGCACGTCGACGGTGATCTTCTTCGAGAGGTCGCCGTTCGCCACCGCGATGGTCACGTCGGCGATGTTGCGCACCTGCGCGGTCAGGTTCGACGCCATCGAGTTGACGCTCTCGGTGAGGTCCTTCCACACGCCGGTCACCTCGGGCACCTGCGCCTGGCCGCCGAGCTTGCCCTCGGTGCCGACTTCGCGCGCGACGCGCGTCACTTCCGAGGTGAACACGCCGAGCTGGCGGATCATGGTGTTGACGATATTGGCCGACTGCAGGAACTCGCCCTTGAGCGGGCGGCCGTCCACGTCGAGCCGCACCGTCTGCAGCAGGTCGCCTTGCGCGACCGCGCCGATGACGCGCGTCACCTCGCGCGTCGGCCAGAGCAGGTCGTCGATCAGCGTGTTGACCGAGGACTCCATGTCGCCCCATGCGCCGCCCGACAGGCCGAGCCGCACGCGCTGCCGCGTCTTGCCGTCGCGTCCGACCACCTGGCCGACCTGCTCGAGCTGCTTGGCCATCCGCTCGTTGGCGGCGACGATCTCGTTGAAGGCGTCGGCGATCTTGCCTTCGATGCCGAGCTGGTTGCCGGCCATCCGCACCGAAAAGTCACCGACCCGCATCGCCTGAAGCGCATAGAGCAGATGATTGAGATCGAGTGCGTCCTTGCCGTTCGGTGTCGGCTTCGCGCCGGGCGGAATCGCGATCTTCTTCTTCGGCTGGGTGGCGGTGTCAGTTTTGGTGGACATGAAGCTCTCCCGGCGCTTCGCTTCGCGCAAAGACCGTCATCAAAAAGACCATCATCAAAAAGTTGGCAAGCTTGTAGGCGGCGACGGACGCGCGCCAAGGGATCAAGGTTCCGAAGATGGAACACTCCGTGCCCGACATCAAACGGCCCCCCTAAGGCCTTCCGCCTCCGCTGGTCGCACCGCAGGCGAACAACCGGCAAACGCAAACGGTCGGGGAAGGTTCCAGTGTAGACGATACTTTTACAACGCCCTCGAACAACGGTTAACAGGCGCTTGCGAGACATGCCGCGGCACCGTGAATAATCATTCAAAATTAAATACTTAGTGCGAGCCGAACAGGAGGCGCGGGATCCACAGCGCCAGTTCGGGGAAATGAATCAGGATCGCCGTCATCAGCACCATCGCGGCGACGAACGGGATGGTGCCCGCGAATACGTCCTTGATGTTCCCTTCGCGGCGCACCGCCTGGATGACGTAGAGCGTCATGCCGACCGGCGGGCTGAGCAGCGACAGCTCGCACTGCAGCACCATGAATACGCCGAACCAGATCGGGTCGATGCCGGTCGCGACCGCGATCGGGAAGATGATCGGCACGGTCCCAACCATCATCGGCAGCGTCTCGAAGAAAATGCCGAGCAGGAAATAGAACACCGCCAGGATCCACATCAGGCCGGTGGTCGAATGGCCGAGCCCGGCGACGAAGGCCCCGAGCGTCTGCGTGATGTTGAGGCTGCCGAGCGCGAAGTTGAGATAGAACGCGACCGCGAGGATCAGCATCGTGATCGCCGTGAGATTGGCGGTCGCCACGAATGCGTCGTGCAGCATGCGGATCGAGAGCGTGCGGTTGAACGCCGCAATGCCGAGCGCTGCGATCACCGACAGCGCGGCCGACTCCGTCACCGTCGCCCAGCCGGTGTAGACCGAGCCCATGATGATGAGGAACACGATGAACGGCCCGGACAGATCGACCAGCCGGACGATGCGCTCGCGCAACGGGACGCGCGGCTCCCTTTCGCCGCAGAGATCGGGCCGCACCAGCGCCGCGCCGATGATGGTGAGCATGAACAGCACCGTCATCATGATGCTGGGAATGATCGCGGCCGCGTAGAGCTGGCCGACCGACGTGTTGGTTAGCGAGGCGTAGACGATGAAGGCAATGCCGGGCGGAATGAGATTGCCCAGCGACGCGCCGGCCGCAATCGAGCCGAGCACCAGCCGGTCGTCGTACTTGCGGCGGCGGAACGAGGGCAGCGCGACCGTCGCAATGGTCGCGGCGGTGGACACCGACGAGCCGGACACTGCGGAGAACAGCGCGGAGGCGCCGACATTGGTGTGCAGCAGCCCGCCGGGCAGACGGCCGAGCCACAGCGCGATTGCGCCGTACATCTTGTCGGTCGCGCCCGAACGCACCAGGATCTCGCCGAGCAGGATGTAGAGCGGGATCGACAGGAGAATATAGTCCTCCATCGCGCTCCACAGCTGCGTGCCGTAGACCGACAGCAGCGATCCGCCGAAGTAGATTTGAATCGCGATGACGGCGGTGAGGAACAGCGCGGTCGCGACGTGCAGCCCGAGAAACAGCAGCACGATCATGCCGCCGAATCCGATCGCGACGGCGGTGATGCTGATCATACTGGCTTGTCCACGCCGGGCAGCGTGCCCTGCGTTTCGACCGCGATCTGCCCTTCGAGCGAGAGCGGGCCGTAGAGCTCGTTGAGCCGCCCGCGATCGCGCACGAACAGGATGACGGCATGGACCGCGCAGGCGCCGGTGACGCCGGCGAACACCGCGAGCCCGATGAACCACAGCCCCTGCGGAATCCACATCGGCGTCTGCAGCGGCGTGCTGGCCCGGCTGTCGAACAGCAGGCTTTCATCCAGCACGTGCCAACCCTGCCACACCGAGATCGCCGCAAGGCCGAACAACAGCACCGCGGCGGCGAGATTGAGCACCGAGACCATGAACGGCGGCATGCGCGGGAACAGAAAATCCACCCGCGAATGCGCCTTCTGCAGCAGCGCGGAGGAAAATCCGAACGCGCTGACGATCGCCAGCAGATATGCGCCAAGCTCGGTCACGCCCTGTACGGAATGGCCGAACAGCCGGCGCGCCACGATGTCGTAGAGCGTCGCAAAGCAGATCGCCATCAGCGCCCAGCCGCATGCGATCTGCATCCAGCGCACCGGCGGCCCGATCCAGCGGGCGACGGGATTGCGATCGTCATACATTGCGGCGGGACCGCTACGGGATGGTCAGGTTACGGACCTTCCCAATCGTGCCGTTCCACGCCTGCTTGCAGTTCGGATAGGCGCGTTCGCAGCGCGTCGCCCACTCGGTCAGCACCAACTCCTGCGAAATCTTGCGCACACGCTCGAGATCGGCGGGCGCAACGTCAGCAAGAGTCATGGTGTATTTGACGTGCGGCTTCGGCGCGCACGGCTCCTTGCCGATGCTGCAATTGGTCGCGTCCTCGTTGATGGTGCGCGCCAATGCCCAGAGATCCTTCTCCATCTGGCGCAATTCCCGCGTCATCGCCTCCTGCTGCTGCGGATTGAGCTTCGCCCACCAGGCGGCGTTGACCAGATGCGCCTGGATCGAGCCGGACACGGAGAGCGGCAGCAGATGCGATGTGACTTCCGGCCAGCGGCCGGTGTTCGCCGACGTCGGCGAGGTCACGCCGCAGTTCGCGACGCCGCGCTGCAGTGACGGA